>Ga0066388_100002537_pt1 | contig 11225 bp, 6 predicted proteins | sample PanSoiMetaGPlot6_FD_64539 | JGI IMG/M metagenome (GOLD analysis project Ga0066388, IMG submission 64539) | Tropical forest soil microbial communities from Panama analyzed to predict greenhouse gas emissions - Panama Soil - Plot 6 (Hybrid Assembly) | ecosystem: Environmental > Terrestrial > Soil... | reverse complement strand
GCGGCCCTCTTCATCCGCCGCGCCATTTGAGCCCGAGCGGCGCCGCTACAGAAACGCGGGCGACTGCTCAGCCGGCCTGGCTTGACTCTGTTCAGTGCCGGGGGTGAAACGGAAGGGCAGGGCAAGCAGCTGTCACAGCTACCTGCCCAACGAAATCACGGACTGGACGACATCATGCCCTGGCGGGATGCGTTTCCCCTTCCGCTTTCGGATGTCTCCAACGGCGAGTGGTGTCCGCGCCCACCGAACGCCAAGCAGCGCGCCGCCGCGGCGTTGCTGGTCGAGGAGGCGGACCGGCGCGCCAAGCGGCTCGGGATGTCGCGCCGCGCATTCCTGCGCACCGCCGCCGGCACGGCGACCGCGTACATGGTGCTCAACACCGTGTACGGGCTCGATCAGACGGGCGACGCCGCCGTGTTCCCGGTCACGGCGGAGCACTGCGACGATCCGGCCGCGGCGCGGGAGCTGTTCGCGGCGGACTACTTCGTGATGGACGTCCAGCTGCACCACGTCGACGTCGAGCGCTTCAACAATCCCGCGCTGGCGTTTCTGCGCTTTCTCGAGTCGCCGGCCGTCCCCGCCGAAGTGCGGCTCCAGCACCTCTCGCAGCTCAACATGATCAAGGAGGTGTTCGTCGACAGCGAGACGGCGGTCGGCGTGATCAGCGGCGTGCCGAACGGGATCCCGCTGCCGGTTGAGACGATGGCTGCGACGCGCGACCTGACGAATCAACTCGCCGGCTCGCAGCGCGCCGTCTCCCAGGCCATGTGCGATCCGCGCAATCCGCCCGGCAGCGACACCGCGATCGATACCCTCGAGCATCAGGTGCGCGACCTCGGCGCGGTGGCGCTCAAGTGCTACACGGGCAACGGCGCATGGTGGCTGGACGACGAGGACGTCGCCTACCCGATGCTCGCGGAAGCCACCCGCCTCGGCTTGCGGGTGATCAACGTCCACAAGGGGCTGCCGCAGCTGCTGGGTGCGATGGCCGAGACCTATGTGCGGACACGTGATCTGCCCAAGGTGTCGAAGGATTGGCCGCGGCTGATCTTCGTCGCCTATCACTCGGGCTATTTCCCGGGGTCGGAAGGGATCAGCGAGTTTCTCGAAACGGTGCGCTCGTTGCGGCGGCGGCGCAACGTCTACGCCGAGATCGGCAGCACCTTCGCCCTGACCGTCACGCAGGGGCCGGCTGCGGCGGCGCATCTCCTCGGCTCGCTGCTGAAGGAGCTCGGACCCGACAACATCCTGTGGGGCACCGATTCGATCTGGTGGGGCTCGCCGCAGTGGCAGATCGACGCGTTCAAGATGCTCACCATTCCGCCCGCCATGCAGGAGGAATTCGGCTATCCGGCGCTCACCGAGCACGCCAAGCGCCGCATATTCGGGCTCAACGCGGCGAAGCTCTACCGCATCCGGGTGCGCGAGGCGCGCTGCACGATCGATGCGGACCGGCTGAGCAGCCTGCGTGCCGAGCTCGGCGGGCGCGACGCCCCACGCAGCCTCGGCGTGTATGGACCGCGGACGCGGCGCGACTTTCTGCGCATGCTGGCCCGCGAAGCGACCTAGCCCGACTGCTGCGCGGTCCGCGCTCAGCCTTGCGGCTGGCGGCCGACGACGATGACGAACTCCTGGCCGGCGGCGAACTCGGCGCCGCGCCAGTTCGGGTCGCTGCGGCGCCGATCGTCGCTGAAGGCGCGATAGCCGGTCCCGACCGTGTGCGGCAAAGCAGCGCGGTCGAGCGCCTCGTGCACGGCGTCGGTCCGCGGCGACGGTTGATCGGCCACGAGCACGAACAGCCCCGGCTTGATGGGAAATCCCAGCGGGCCGAGGCTCCGCACACCCCAATGCGCCTCTTCGAAGGCTGTCGCCAGCTCCTCGGCGAGTCGGCGTGCCGCGGGGTCGCGCGTGTCGTACGCAATCCACGTCTCGCCCGCGGGCTGCGCGGTGAGCCGCTCGACCAGCGCGGCGCGCGCCGCCGCTGCGAGGCCTCGACTCGCCGGTTGAATCCCCGCTGCGGGCGCAGCCGGTGTGGCACTGACCGCCGGCGCTTGCGCGGCGGCGACGCCGGTCGTGCCGCGAATCTGATCACGCAGCTGCAGCGCCTCGGCATCGGTCGGACGCTCGGCCAACAAGCGCTGGATCTCCGCCAGGGCGGCTTCATCGCGTCCATGCTCGTGCAGATAGCGCGCCCAGTAGACGAAGCGCCGCAGGGTGTTGGGATCCGCGCTGGCGGCGCGCTGGCGATACGCCTCCGCATCGGCGGTGCGTCCGAGCTGCGCCGACACGCGCGCCGCATCCTCGTACGCGGCGCGGTAGTCCGGGTGGATGCGCGTTGCCTCGACGAAATGATCGAGCGCCTCTGCCGGCTTGCCCTGGCGCTCGAGCAGGATGCCCCACTCGCGCTGGCTCATCTCGTGAGCGGGATCGATCTCGAGACCGCGCTGCAATTGCGCGATGGCGCCGTCGAGGTCACCGCGGCGCGCCAGCCCGACGGCTTGAAAATAATGACTGGTCTGCGGCTTCTGATCGCGCGGCAGCTCCTCGGAGAAGAACAGGATCATTTCGCCGGGCGTCGCATGGCGCTCCATCATGTCGCCGAGCACGTAGTGCAGGCCCTCGTCATAGGGACCGCGCCGCACCGCGTCCTGCAGCACCCGTATCGCCTCGTCGTAGCGGCCCTGATTGGCCAGTCCGCGCGCCTGGTTGAGCGCGGCGCGCGGACCGCCACCGGCGTCGGCGGGCGTGGCGTTCAGCGCTTGCGCGCGCGCGCGGATGGTCGGATCGTCGCGCCAGCGCGGATCGCTCTGCATGGTCGCATACAGCCCGCGCAGGGCTTCCTGCGCCGAGCGGCTCTGCGGCTTGAGCTCCAGGACCCGGCGCATGGCGGCTTCGGCGCGCGGATAGTCGCCGCGGCGCCGATACAGGTCGCCGAGCGTGCGCAACGACGCCGGCACGGCGGCGGCATTGATGGCGACGGCGCGTTCGTACGCGCCAATGGCCTCATCGTCGCGCCCGGCGTCCGCCAGCGAAGAGCCGAGGTTGTTCCAGGCGATGGCGAGCGAGCCGCTGCGCCGCTGCGCCATCCACGCCGGCCGGTAGAAGGCGATGCACAGCATCGGCGCGACGACGGCGGTGGCCGCCAGCCAACGGCGCAACTCGCGGCGCCGCGCCGCTTCGATGAGCCACACGATCGCGCCGCCGCCGAGCACCGCCAGCAGCGGTACGATCTGCACGCGCAGGCGCGCCATGATGAAGAAGGGCAACAGGCTCACGAGGTAGATCACCGACATCGCGACCACGACGCGAACCGGGCGGCGCTGCCAGCCGATCACCCCGCCGAGCAGGCCGAGCGCCAACAGCTGGCCGAGCCAGAAGACCGGCGAGCGCAAGACCGGTGACCACTCCGCCACCATGCGCACGTCTTCGTTGTCCGGCACCTCGTCGTTGTGCAGCGCGAGCTGCAGCTTGTGGGTGGTGCGCAGCAGCGCCAGGCCGGGGTCTGCCGTCACCGCGTCCCAGGCCTGCCCGCGCCAGTAGTCCGACAGCTCGCGGTCGGTGAGCGGTCGGCCGGTGCGGCGCTGGCCCTCGGCGCGGAAATCCGGCAACTCGGCGCCGGTGTCGGGATGCACGAAGTCGGGCGCGGCGTAGTAGCCGTAGGTGTTGCCGCCGTGATTGCCCAGGTAGAGGTTGACGCCGAGGTTGGTGGTGGTGAGGACGACCTCGCGTGATGCCAGCCAGTTGTGCAGGGTGGCGAGCGCAACGATCGGCAGCGCGCAGGCGAGGAACACTGCGGCGCGGCGCCGTCGGTCCGCGGCGCCGAGTGCAGGCTCGTCCGCGTCGCGATCCCATCCGAGCCACAGCGCCAGCGCGCCGAACGGGACGAAGAGCAGCGCGTTGCCGCGTGCCAGTGCCGCCAGGCCGGTCACCGCGCCTGCGGCGGCGACGGCGCGCAGTGAGCCGCCGAGGAACAGCACGGCGGCGGCGGTGACGAGGAGGACGGTGAGCGCCGTCTTCTCGTTCTGCCCTTCGAAGTAGAGCGTCGGGATGCAGGTGATGGTCAGCAGCGCTCCGAGCAGGGCAGCGGCGCGCGAGCGCCAGACGCGTTCGCCCAGGCGATACGCCAGCCACGCGGTGGTCATGCCGAAGATGATGTTCAGCAGGCGCGAGAGGAAGAGGTCCTGGCCGGCAACGCTGTACAGGGCGCCGAGGACATACGCATAGAGCGGGTCGACCCAGAAGGCGCTGCGGCCGATCCACTTGCCGCCGGCAATCGCTTGCGCCCAGCTGTCGTAGTAGCGCGCGTCCAACACCAGCGAGGTGGCAAACGGCGAGCCCTCGAGCGCGATCAGATGGGCCAGACGCAATGCCAGCCCGAGCGCCATCACCGCCGGCAGCGCCCACGGCCCGCTGGCGAATGCTTCGAGCGCGGCACTGGGCGGGACCCAACTGAACAGCGCGCTGCGCCGCGCCGGGCTCGGCCGCTGCGTCACTGGTGTCCGCGCGGCGCCGCCCGGCGCATTGCGGGTCGGACGCGCGGCCGTGGCGGCGTGTGCGGCGCCGGCGTCGAGCTTCCGGTCGGTCGGCTCGACGGATCGATTCTTGCGGCGGCGCCCACTCACAGCCGCCGAGTCCTCGCAGAAGAGCGGCCGCACCGTCAACGGCGCGCCATGTCGGGATGCGTGAACCGACGCAATGCGTATCCAAGGTTGGCGCGAGCATGATCGGCGGCTATTTTCACCACCCCGATTGCGCGCTCCCGCTGCCGGGTGCACACTAAAGGCCGCGCTGTTCTGCGCTCTTCCGCGCCGATCTCCAGCGGGCGCGCCACGCGACGGAATCGCATGACACGCCGAGTAGAAGCTGCGGGTGGATCACCGCAGAAAGGACAGCGGCTGGTTGTCGTCAGCAACCGGCTGCCGATCACCATCGTCGAGGACGGTGAGCGCACCTCGATACGACGCTCCGCCGGCGGTCTCGTCTCGGCGCTCGAACCGGTGCTGGCGCGACGCGGCGGCACCTGGGTCGGCTGGCCCGGTGTGCCCACCGAGAGCGCGATCCAGCTGCCGAACACGCGGACGCCATATACGATCGTTGCGGTCGCATTGAACCGCGAGGAGGTGAAGGGCTTCTACGAGGGCTTCGCCAACGCGACGCTGTGGCCGCTCTTCCACGGATTCCCGACTCGGGCGCGCTTCGATCGCGCCGGATGGGAGGCGTACGGGATCGCCAATCAACGCTTCGCCGAGGCCACGATGGCCGTGGCGGACAAGGCGCAGATCGTGTGGGTGCACGACTACCAGCTGATGCTGGCGCCAACGATATTGCGCGAGCAGCTGCCGGCGATGCGGCTGGCGTTCTTCCTGCATATTCCGTTTCCACCGTTCGACCTGTACCGCCTGCTGCCTTGGGATCGCGAGCTGCTGCGCGGGCTGCTGGCCTGCGATTTGATCGGCTTTCACAGCCAGGCCTACGTGCGCAATTTCCTCGACTGCGTCGAGCGGCTGCTCGGCTTGCGCGTCGACCGCGACGAACAGCTGGTCGAGCACGGCGGCCGCACCGTGCGCGTCGGTGCCTTCCCGCTCGGCATCGACTTCGACCTCTACGAATCGCGTGCCCGGGCATCGCCGCCTGCCGACGCGCCGAATGCGCGGCTGGTGCTCGGGGTGGACCGTCTCGACTACACGAAGGGCATTCCCGAGCGCATCCACGCCGTCGAGCGCTTGCTGGAGCTTCATCCGGAGCATCGCGAGCGGGTGGTGCTGCTGCAGATCGCCGTGCCCAGCCGCACCGAGGTGAAGGAGTACCGGCGCCTCAAGCGCGAGATCGACGAGTTGGTCGGTCGGGTCAACGGCCGCTTCAGCACCGCGCAGTGGTCGCCGATCCACTATCTGCACCGCGCCACCGCGGAGGAGCAGCTGGTGGCGCTCTACCGCGACGCCCACGTTGGCCTGGTCACGCCGCTGCGCGATGGCATGAATCTGGTTGCCAAGGAATACGTTGCCTGTCAGGTCGGCGACCCCGGCGTGCTCGTGCTCTCGCGCTTCGCCGGTGCCAGCGAGACGATGCGCGAAGCGCTGCTGGTCAACCCGTACAACATCGACGCCACAGCCGAGGCGCTGCATCGGGCGCTCACTATGGACGAGTCGGAACGGCGCTCGCGTCTGGCCGCGCTGCGCTGGCGCGAGCGGCGTCACAACGTCCATACCTGGGTGGACGAATTCCTGCGCGCCGCCGGCGCGCCGAAGATGGGGATTCCGCCGCCGCGTCGCGCCGACTTCGAGGCCTGGCTCGGCATGCGCCTCAGCGGCTACCGCCTGGCGCTGTTCCTCGACTACGACGGCACCTTGACGCCGATCGTCAACCATCCGGCGCAGGCGCAGCTAGCGCCCGGGATGCGGCGCGCGCTGGCCGCCTGCGCGCGCCGGTCCGACACCGATGTGGCGATCATCAGCGGCCGCGCGCTGCCCGATCTGCAAGACGTCGTCGGCGTATCGGAGATCACCTACGCCGGCAATCACGGCTTCGAGATCACGGGACCTGGGCTGGCGCCGTTTCAGCACCCCGACCTCGCCCACTTCACCGAGAAGCTCGCGACACTGGCCGCGGATCTCGAGCGCCTGGCGGTCGACGGCGCGTGGGTCGAGCGCAAGGCGGCGACTTTGACCATGCATTACCGCGACGTCGACCCCACGCGGCGTAGCGCGCTGCTGGAGCGCGCCCGGGCGACGATCGCCACCGCCGGCTTTCAACCTCGCGACGCGCTCTGTGCCGTCGAAGCGCGGCCGCCGATCGGCTGGGACAAGGGCCAGGCAGTGCTGTACATCATGCGGCAGCGCTACGGCCCAGCGTGGTCGGAGCGGGTGCGCATCATCTATCTGGGCGACGATCAGACCGACGAGGACGCCTTCCGCGTGCTGGCGGGACTCGGCGTCACGTTCCGCGTCGGCACGGCCGATTCGCTCTCGCTCGCCGATCGTCGCCTGCCGAACGTCGACGCGGTGCAAGCGCTGTTGGAATGGCTCGCCGAGCGCAGCGTGGCGCGCGTTGTGGAGGAAGCTGCCCCGGCCGCGCTGGCGTGATCGACGTCGGCCGATCGGGCGACGCAGACCGGTGACGTCGCGCGGCTGCGCGCCGGCAGCAGCGGTGACGGCTCGCCGAGCGCCGATGGACTGGGCCCGCCGCGTGTGGCTTGTTGACGGTCGACCAACTCGCGCCATCATGTCCGCCGCCACCACCCCGCTGTCGCAAAGGAGTCGCCATGGTGATCAAGCAGATCCTCGTTCCGATCGACTTCTCGCCCAACTCGATGCGCGCCCTCGAGTACGCCATCGACTTCGCCAAGCCGTTCAAGGCCCGCATGTCGATCCTGTTTGTGGTGGAGCCGATCTACTACGCGGTTCCCGACTTCACCGGCGGTGCGGCGATGGGACAGCTGCTCACCGAGCAGCTCGCCAACGCCCGCGCCCAGCTGCTGCGGCTCGAACAACAGTACGCCAAGCGGCGCATCAAGGTGCGCGCCCTCCTGCAGAGCGGCAGCGCCTACGACTCGATCGTCGCTGCCGCCAAGCAGTGCAAGGCGCATTTGATCATCATGGCCACGCACGGGCGCACCGGCGTCTCGCATCTGCTGCTCGGCAGCGTTGCGGAGCGGGTGGTGCGCACCGCGCCGTGCCCGGTGCTGACACTTCGCCCCGGGCAAGGGCCGCGCGCGCGCGCGCGCACGCGTCGCGCGCAACCGGCTCGGCGCCGCCGGGCTAGGGCAGCGCGAAGGTGATCGAGCCGGTGCGTACGGTCAGGACGCAGGTGTCGGCGGCGCGCGCCACACCCTCGGCGACGCTGCCGAGCAGCGCGTGGGTCAGCCCCGTGCGGCCGTGCGTACCCATCACGATCAGATCGGCGGCCAGCGACTGCGCGGCGGCCACCACGGTGGTCGACACCTCGCCCTTGATCGTCTGCTGCTCCCAGCGCACGCCCTTCAGGTCGAGGCTCGCGAGCAAGGCGTCCCATTCGGGCTGCAGCTCCGCCGGCTCGATGACGTAGATCTCGCCGCCCGCCAGATCGCTCGCCCAGGCGTACGTCTGCACGATCGGTTCGATGACGTGCAGGAGAACGAGCCGCGCGCTCCAACGGCGCGCCAACGCGATTGCCTCGTCGAGCGCGGGCCGCGAGCCGTCGGAGAAGTCGGTCGGTGCAACGATGCAGGCCGGCTTCTCCGGCAGGGCGCGCTTGGCCAGCAGCACCGGCACCGTCGCCTTGCGCAGCACGCGTTCGGCCGTGCTGCCGACCAGCAGATCGGTGAGCCCGGCGCGCTTGCGCGCCCCGACCACGATCAACCCGCAGCCGAGCTCACGGCACGCATCGATCAGCTCGCCGAACGGCGCGCCGATGCGGACGTGGTGATCGATGCCGACACCTGCGTAGGGCGGACCGCCGGTCGATTGGCGCAAATGCTCGCGGGCGCGCGCCAGCAGGTCGTCGCTCGGGGCCGGATGGCGTTGCAGCACCCGTTCGTAGAGGTGCGGGCGCTGCACCACGTGGATGAGGTCGAGGTGCGCGCCGGTCGTCCGCGCCAACGTCGCGGCCGATCGGACGGCGAGCTCTGACTCAGGGGAGAAGTTCGTGCCGACGCACAGACGCTGCAACCGCTGCATGCGGGGCTTCTAGCATGCACGCGCAAAGGGCCGCCACTGGGCCGTCGTCACTTCGTGCGTCTTGGAGGGCGCCGCGCCGTCGGCACCGTGCTCGCGACGAGCTGCAGGCGGACGTCCCCGTAGGGTGCTGCTCATCGCCAACACGGCGTCGACGGAGCGACGCCCTCCAGGAACAACGATGCAATCCCCAGCACGAGTACGGCTCGCCTCTTGCGTCCGCCGCCCGATGCGCTAATCGCGCAGGCATGCGCGCCCGTCGCTTTCCGGCGATCGACGATGCATGCGGCTGGACGGCGTTGCTGCCTCCACTGCCTGCGGCGCAACGCCTGCAGGGCATCGAACACGCCGACTGTGCGGTAGTCGGCGCGGGCTTCACCGGCTTGGCGGCGGCGCGCCGGTTGGCGACGTTGCGCCCCGAGTGGCGAATCGCGTTGATCGATGCCCAGCGTGTCGGCGGCGGCGCGAGCGGCCGCAACTCGGGGTTCGTGGTGGACCTGCCGCATTACATTCCGGCGCGCGGTGTCGAGGGCAATGCGCGCCTGCTGCGGCTCGGGCGCGCGGGATTGGCGCGCCTGCGCGCGTTGGTCGGGGCGCACGCGATCGACTGCGACTGGACCGAGCGCGGCCGGCTGCACGGCGCCGCGACCGAGGTCGGCATGCGCGCGCTCGAGACCTTCTTCGCCGGCGCCGACGCACTCGGCGAGCCGTACCAGCGATTGGATCGCGATGGCGTCGCCGCGCTCACCGGCACCCCGTACTACCGCGCCGGCGCTCGAACGCCGGGATCGGCGATGGTACAACCCGCGGCGCTGGCCCGAGGTCTGGCGCGCGCGCTGCCACCCAACGTCGCGCTCTTCGAGGAGAGCGCGGTGCGTGCGATCCGCTCCACCGGCGGTTTCGCGCTCGACGGCGACGACGGAGCGCTCAACGCCGCGCGGCTCTTCGTCGCCACCAATGGCTTCACGCCCGCACTCGGGTTGCTGCGCGACCGCGTCTTCCCGCTCTTCACGTTCGGCAGCTTGACGCGGCCGCTCACGGCCGCCGAGGCCGCCGCCGTCGGCGGCGAGCCGGTGTGGGGTCTGGTCTCCGAAACGCCGATGGGAACGACGCTGCGCCGGTTGCCCGACGGACGACTGCTGGTGCGCAACACCGTTCGCTACCGCCCGAACTTGCGCGGCGATGCCGCGCTGTATCGCCGCGTGCGCGAGCTGCACCGGCGCGCCTTCCGGGCGCGCTTTCCGATGCTCGACGCGGTCGAGTTCGAGTACACATGGGGCGGCGTGATGGGCGTCACGTTCAACGGCGCCCAGTTCTTCGGCGCGCTCGAGCCGCAGCTGTTCGTCGCCGCCGCATACAACGGCGTCGGGATCGCGATGGGGACGATCTCCGGCGAGTTGCTCGCCGACCTTGCCCTCGGTGCCGACTCGTCCCTGCTCGCCGACATGCGCGGCCTGCCGGGACCCGATTGGATCCCGCCCGAGCCGGCGCTCGGCATCGGCGTGCGCGCAACCCTGGCCTACCGCGCGAAGCAGGCGACCGGCGAATGAGCCCTCCCGCGAAGACGCATCCGCCTGAGGAGGGATATCGTAGCGGCGACCTTAAGGTCGCCATGGCGAGCGGAGCTCGCCCGAAACATGCTCGCGGCTGCTACGCAGCGCCATGGCGACCTGAAGGTCGCCGCTACGAAGCCCTACGCGTTGATCAGTTCGTATCGGAGGGCGGCGCTTCGGCGCCGCCGTCGCTGCACGTCGCGTCGCAACCGCGGTGGTACGGCCGCGCGGAAGGGCGGCCCTCCGCGCCGTTGCGCGACCGTTACGACTGCGCGGCTGATTCGCGACCGCGCTCGTTGTTATCGAGCGACCTTCGCGTCCGGGGTTCCCCGGCTTTCGCTGCCGCCAGCGGCGGCTGCGCGACGTGGAAGAACCAATCGTCGAGCACGACACGGCGCGCGAACCAGCGCTGACCGAAGAGCTGGCCGGCCACGCCGCGGAGCATCCAACCCGGCAGCAGGTCGAGGACGCTCGGCTGGACGGCTCGCGGGCCGAAGCGTTCGATCATGCGCTGCGCGTACGGCGCGAGGCTCGCATCGTCGTAGCGGCCAGCGGCGTCGGCCAGGGTCGTGGCGGCGATCAGGCCCGATTCGATCGCGGGGCGGATGCCTTCGCCGCTCTTCGGATAGGCGAGCCCGGCGGCGTCGCCGATGAGCAACGCGCCGTCACCGCAGAGCGGGCGCGGCGCTTCGTCGTAGAGCAGGTAGGGGTGACCGCACGGCTTCGAGCCGAGCTCGGTGGGGATTTTGCCGCGCGCCGCGAGCCAGCTCAGAAAGGCGCTCACGTGCGCGCCGAGCTTTTCGTTGCCACGCCGGCCGAGGCCGATGTTGATGTAGTCGCCTTTGCGGAATACCCAGCCGTAGCCCTTGAGGTCGCGGGTGAAGAAGATCTCCGGCAGATCGGCTTCAACCCGGCAGGCGCGCGCCTGCTCCGGCGTCAGGCGGAACTCGCTCTCCTGCGCGGCGATCACCGGCTCGCCCTGGCCGAGCTGCGCTCCGAGCCGCTGTGCGACCGGGCAGAA
>Ga0066388_100002536_pt1 | contig 11226 bp, 8 predicted proteins | sample PanSoiMetaGPlot6_FD_64539 | JGI IMG/M metagenome (GOLD analysis project Ga0066388, IMG submission 64539) | Tropical forest soil microbial communities from Panama analyzed to predict greenhouse gas emissions - Panama Soil - Plot 6 (Hybrid Assembly) | ecosystem: Environmental > Terrestrial > Soil... | reverse complement strand
ACCGGTGACCGCGGTGCTGGCCGGCGCGACCGAGACCCTGGGCGGCGGCTCCGCCGACCTCGGGTCTGCAGCGGCGGAGCCAGCCGCGGTCCGTACCGCCGGGCTGACGAAGCGGTTCCGCGGCGGCCAGGTCGCGGTCGACCACATCGACCTGGTCGTCCCGCACGGCAGCGTGTACGGGTTTCTCGGCCCGAACGGGTCGGGCAAGACGACCACGATCCGGATGCTGCTCGACCTGATCGCGCCGACCGCCGGGTCGCACGAGCTGCTCGGCCGGCCGATGCCCCGGCATGCCGCCGAGGTGCTGCCGCGGGTCGGGGCGCTGGTCGAGGGGCCGGCGTTCTACCCGTACCTGTCCGGCTGGGCCAACCTGGCCCGGCTGGACGCCGCGGACCGCACCGCCGACCCGGCCACCGCCCGGCGGCGGATCGGCACGGCGCTGGACCGGGTGGGGCTCTCGGCCGCGGCGCGCAAGCGGTACCGTGCCTACTCCCTCGGCATGCGGCAGCGGCTCGGCATTGCCGCTGCCCTGCTCCAGCCGCGCGAGCTGCTGATCCTGGACGAGCCGACGAACGGGCTCGACCCGCAGGGCACCCGGGAGGTGCGCACGCTGGTCGCCTCGCTCGCCGCCGAGGGTGTCACCGTGCTGCTCTCCTCTCACCTGCTGTCCGAAGTGGAACAGATCTGCACGCACGTCGGGGTGATGCACGTCGGGCGGCTGGTCGCCCAGGGTCCGCTCGCCGAGCTGCAGTCCGGGCAGGAGACCCGGGTCAGGGTGGAGACCGCGCAGGCCGCCCGTGCCGCCGATACGCTGCGCCGGCTCGGCCTGACCGACGTCACCATCCACGGGTCCGGGACCCCCGCTCGCGCCGACGACGGTCCGCCCCGCGCTGCATCGAACGGCGCCGCGGCAGCGGCCGCTGGCCGGCTCGGCGCGGTCGCACCGGAGGCCGTGGTGGCTGCGCTGGTGCACGACGGCGTCCCGGTGCGACAGTTCACTGTGGAAAGACCCGCGCTCGAGGACGTGTTCGTGTCGCTGACCGGGGAGGGCTTCGATGTCAGTGGCTGAGGCGGGCGCCAGGCCGGTGCCGGTGTCCGGCCCGTGGCGGGCCCGGCGGCCGGTCAGCACCCGGCTGCTCCGCTCCGAGCTGAGCATGGTGTTCCGGCGGCGCCGCAACCTGGTCGTGCTGCTGGTGCTGGCCGGGATACCGGTGCTGATCGGGACCGCGGTGCGGCTGTCGTCCGGGCCGCCGCGGGACGGCGAGGGCCCGCCGTTCCTGGCGCAGATCGCCGGCAACGGGGTGTTCGTCGCGCTCACCGCGCTGACCGTGGTGCTGCCGCTGTTCCTGCCGCTGGCCGTGGCGGTCGTTTCCGGCGATGCCATCGCCGGCGAGGCCAGCCTCGGCACGCTGCGGTACCTGCTGGTGGTCCCGGTGTCGCGGACCCGGCTGCTGCTGGTCAAGTACGCCGGTGTGCTCGCCTACTGCCTCGCCGCCGCGCTGGTGGTCGGGACCGCGGGCGTGCTCGTCGGCCTGGCGCTGTTCCCGGTCGGGCCGGTGACGCTGCTGTCCGGCACCCAGGTGTCCCTGGTGGCCGGGCTGTGGCGGCTGCTGCTCGTCGCGCTGTACGTCGCGGCGTCGATGGCCGCCGTCGGCGCGGTCGGGCTGTTCGTCTCGACCCTGACCGAGTCGCCGGTCGCCGCCATGGCGACCACCACCGTGCTCGCGATCACCAGCGAGGTGCTGGACTCGGTGCCGCAGGTGGAGCCGGTCCACCCGTGGCTGTTCAGCCATTACTGGCTGAGCTTCGATGGCCTGCTCCGCGACCCGGTCGCCACCGACGCCGTCCTGCGGGGCCTGCTCGCCGCAGCCTGCTACATCGCCATATTCGGCCTACTGGCCTGGTCCCGGTTCGGCGGGAAGGACGTCTCCAGCTAGGCCCTGGCACCCCACGCACCCCACGCGGGGCGGGTCACTGCAGGTAGGACTCGACCTCGGTGGGCGGCCGGGCCTGGGCGCTGTTCGGGTCCTCGCCGAACTCCTCCTTGGCCCTGCGTTGGCGCAGCAGGTCCCAGCACTGGTCGAGTTCCTCTTCCAGCGTCTGCAGCCGAGCCTGGTCGGTCTCGCCGAGCCCGGTACCGGCGTGCTGGGCGCGCAGCGTCTTCTCCTCGGTGACGAGGTCGCGGACTCTGGACAGGATCGAACGGTCGTCCATCGGGCCTTCCCTAGATCGTGTCTGATGGGTCCCGGCCGTTGCGGTCGGTCCCCGCGCGGGCCGGCTGGAGGGACTCCAGGTGCGGTCCGTCGACCGGGCAGTTGAAGCAGGGCTCGTACGCCTCGCGCTCCGCCGGCTTTCCTGTCCCGGCGCCGGGCACCGGCTGGTCGTTGCGGATCGTGACCGCGGACAGCAGCCCGCCGAGCGTGACCAGGCAGGCCGCGATCAGCATCGCGGTGCGGTACCCGCCGGCGAACGCCTCGGCGGACTGGTAGTCCTCGCCGGCCAGCCCGGCCACGGCGGGCAGCAGCGCGACGGCCAGGAGCCCGCCCGTCCGGGCGACGGCGTTGTTCACCCCCGACGCGACGCCGGCGTGCTCGGCCGGGGCCGCGGCGAGCACCGCTGCTGTCAGCGGCGCGACGAGGGTGGCCAGCCCGAGGCCGAAGACCAGCACACCCGGTAGCACGTCGGTCAGGTACGAGGCGCCCGGGCCGACCTGCCGCAGCATCAGCAACCCGAGGGCGGCAACCAGCGGCCCGACGCTCATCTGCAGCCGCGGTCCGATCCGCTGGGCCAATGCGCCGGACCTGGCGGACAGCGCGAGCATGATCACAGTGACCGGCAGCATCGAGGTGCCTGCGGCCAGCGGGCTGAACCCGGCCACCACCTGCAGTTGCAGCACGACGAGGAAGAAGACCACGCCGAACGCCGCGTAGATCGTGAACGTCACCATGTTCGCCGCGGTGAACTGTCGCGAGGCGAACAGTCCGGGGGGGATCAGCGGGTGCGTGCTGTGCCGTTCGACAACGACGAACGCGATCAGCGCGAGCACGCCGCCGGCGCCGGAGAGCAAGGTGGCGGCCGATGCACCCTGCTCGCCGATGGCGATCGAGGCGTAGGTGAGGCCGGCCAGGCTCAGCGCGCCGAGTGCCGCGCCGGAGACGTCCAGCCGGTGTGTGGCGGTCGGATCATGGGTCTCCGGGACGTGCCGCAGCGCCACCGCGATGACCAGCGCGGCGACCGGCAGGTTGACCAGGAAGACGAGGCGCCACGACCCCACCCCGACCAGCCAGCCGCCGACGAACGGACCGAGCGCGCCGGCCACCCCGCTCAGCCCGGACCAGGCGCCGATGGCCCTGGACCGGTCCTCCGGGACGAACGAGGCCGAGATGATCGCCAGGCTGCCCGGCATGAGCAGCGCCCCGCCGATGCCCTGCAGGGCTCGGGCGGCGACCAGCGTCTCGATGTTCGGCGCCAGGCCGCAGAGCGCTGAGGCGATCGCGAACCAGGCCGTGCCGATCACGAAGACCCGCCGCCGGCCGAGCCGGTCGCCGAGCGACCCGCCGAGCAGGATGAACGAGGCGAGCATGAGCGTGTAGCCGTTCAGCGTCCACTGCAGGCCGCCCAGGTCGGCGTCGAACTCGGTGCCGATCTTCTCGAGCGCGACGTTCACGACCGTCGCGTCCAGCATGGCCATGCCGGAGCCGAGCACGGTGGCGAGCAGCACCCACCGACCGACCGGCTCGGCGAACCGCACCTGCCGTTCGGCGACCGGCGTCGTGGTCATAGCCCGCATCCTCCGCCAACGACGGGAGCCGGGCCACCGATAGGAGGCTCGGCTCCGGAGCAGAGGGGCAGCAGGAGGGTTTACAGGCCGCGGGACAGCCTGGCGAGGAACTCACCCGCGATCAGATAGGCCAATGCCGCGATGCCCCAGTTGACCAGAACATCCTGCTTATGGCCTTTCATCTGGAACAGTCCCTTGAACGGGTTCGCGAAAAACGAGCCGACCTGCGTGAAGAAGTGCACGATGTCGTTGCCGGGGTTCGCGTTCCCCCACACCAGCAAGATGTCCAGTAGGAGAACGCCGGCAATGATCGTCGCGATTGCCATGATCACCCGGGCGGGCCCGTGGTGGCGGGTCGTGACAGCCATGGCTGTGCCAGCCTTCCTGAGCCGGATGCGCGGTCGCACCATGAACCTCCCTCCGTCCGGCCCTGCTCAAACCGGCCCAGTGGCGGAACCTGGCCCCAGCGGACCGGTTGGAAGCAGACCCGGGCCGGGCGGCTGTGCCGGTGCGGGGCTGGGGTCGGGCCAGCGGGGGCTCGGGGTCCACCGGGGCGTCAGGAGGAGGCCGCCGGCTCGGCCGGTCGGATCGGGAGCAGGCCGCGGCGGTGTGCGATCGCCACGGCCTCGGCCCGGCTGGAGGCGCCCAGCTTGCCGAGGATGTTCGAGACGTGGACGCTGGCGGTCTTCTCGGAGATGAACAGGGTGCTGCCGATCTGCCGGTTGGTGTGGCCCTGCGCGAGCAGCGCGAGCACGTCCCGTTCCCTGGGGGTGAGCAGCACGTCCGGTCCGGCGACCGGGACGGGTGTGCCGATGTCAAGCCGGCCGCGGCGGGCCAGCGCGGTGAGCGCGTCGCGCAGCGGCTCGGCGCCCAGCCGCACGGCCGTCTCGTACGCCGACCGTGCGTGCTCCGCCGCGTCTTCGCGCCGGTCCACGGCGATCAGCGTCTCGGCCAGGCGCCACTGGCTGCAGGCCAGCCCGTAGGCGAAGCCGTAGTCGAACGCGGCCACGGTCGCCGCCCATGCCTGCGGGTCGACCAGACCCTGCACGCGTCCCCACTCGGCCTCGGCGCGGGCGAGCCACGCCCGCCCTTCCGGGCCCATCGCCCCGCCCCGGGGCCGGCCCAGCCGGGCCGAGGTGCGGGCATGCTCGATCAGGCGCTCGGCGTCGGCCAGCGCCGTCGCCACCTCGCCGGCCTCACGCCGCAGCCGGCCTTCGGCGGCCCGGTCGGCCGCGGCGGAGATGCCGACCGCGGCCAGCCTGATCCCGCCGAGCTGCCACTTGCCCCAGAGCTTGTCGATCCAGTCGATCGCCTCGTCCACGCCAGCCACCGCACCGACCCAGTCGCCCCGCCACTGTGCGTCCTCGGCACCGGCGCCGCCGGCGAGCAGGGCGACCTGCGGGTCGTGGTGCCAGGCGCTGCGGACCTGGCGCACCTGCTCGGCCACGCCGGGTCGGCCGCGACCGGCCCGGACGTACAGCTCGGCCGCGGCGAGCCGAGCGGCCACCGGCTCGGGCACCTGCTCCCGGGCCTGCGCGACCGCGCAAGCGCCGTCCCAGTCACCCAGCGTGTAGCGCACGAGAACCTGCAGCACCCGTAGCTCGATGCCGTACGTACTCCATGTCAGACCGTTGCTGACGGCTCTGTCCACGCCGCCGTCGAGGGCGCGCCCCGCGGCCGCGAGGTCGCCCTGGTAGAAGCGGTTGGCGGCGAGGTTATACGTCGCGCGCAGCTCCACACCGAGGTCACCGGCGGCGGCGGCCCGGTCTCGGGCCTCCATCAGCCGTCCGGCGGCGCCATCCGGGTCGCCCTCGTAGTCGGCCAGCACGGCGAGGGTCGCCAGCGTGTCGGCCTCGGCGTCGGCGAGGCCGAGGGACCGGGCTCCGGCCAGCGCCTCGTCGGCCAGCCGGCGTGCGTCCTCGTAGTCCGTCAGGTTGCTGGCCGCCCGCGCGTACACCGCCGCGATCCACACCCGGGCCGGCGATGCCGGCTCGACAGGCACCAGGTGCAGCGCGTCACCGGCCTCAGCCAGCGCCTCTTCGGGCCGCTCGGCGTTGAGCAGGTGATGGGCGAGCTTCTGCCGGATCTGCGCGGCGAGCACCGGCTCGGCCGCTGGGTCGACCCGCTCGCCGACCGCGCGGGCCAACGCCACCGCACGGTGTAGCTCGCCACAGGCGCTCGCCGCCGCGGCGGCATGCAGGCCGAGCTGGATGTATTCCACCCGGGCGACCTGCTCCGCGTCCGGCACGGTGTCCCAGAGCTGCAGCGCCTGCTCCAGATGCCGCAGGGCCTCGGCCGGCGCATGCAGCGCCGACGCCTCCGCGCCGGCTCGCACCGAAGCGGCGAGCGCCCCGCGCAGGTCGTGGCTGGCCAGGCAGTGGTGGGCCAGCTCCGCCGCGGAGCCGGTCACCCCAGGCGGCGGGTCGGCCAGCACTCTGGCGTAGGCGGCATGTAGCCGGACCCGCTCGCCCGGCAGCAGGTCGCCGTACACCGCCTCCTGCAGCAGCGCATGTCGGAACGCGTAGGTCTGACCTGCCTCGGTGACCAGGACGTGCCGGGTGACCGCCTCCCGGAGCGCCTCCTCGACCTCCGCCTCGGCCAGGCCGGCGATCTGCTCCAGCAGCTCGTGCTCGACCCGCCGGCCGGCGACCGAGGCGACCCTGGCGACCCGCTGCGCGGGGCCCGGCAGCTGCTCCAGCCGGGCGAGCAGCACGTCGGCCAGGCCGGTGGGCAGGATGTCCGTGTCCCGCTCCTGGCTTGCCGCGAGCAGCTCCTCGGCGAAGAACGCATTGCCCTCCGACCGCTCGACGATCCGCCGGACCACGGCGTCCGGCAGCGGGCCGTCGCCCAGCACCCGCAGGTATTCACGCATCTGCTGCGGGGTGAACGGGGGCAGCTCGAGCCGCTCGACCACCGGCAGCCGGACCAGCTCGGCGAGCAGCGGGCGCAGCGGGTGGCGTCGGTGCAGGTCGTCCGCCCGGTAGGAGGCGACCACCGTGAGCCGCTCGCTGCGCAGTCGGGTGAGCAGGAAGGACAGCAGCCCGCGGGTGGACTGGTCGGCCCAGTGCAGGTCCTCGATGACGAGCAGCACCGGGGTCTCGGCCGCGACCTCGGCGAGCACGCTGCCGACCGCGTCGAACAGCTGCAGCTGGCCGAGGTCGTCCTCGGAGCTGGTCGGGACGGCCGGCACCGGTCCTCCGCCCGGCAGCAGCCGGGCCAGCGCCGGTCGGGTGCGCAGAGCGTCGGCCAGCAACGCGTCGTTTGCTGGACACTCGGCGAGCCGCTGCAGCGCCTCCGCGAACGGGAGATAAGGCAGACCGGTCGCGCCGAGGTCGACGCAGTGTCCGACCAGGACACACACCCCGTCCGCCCGAGCCCGCTCGGTCAGCTCGCGCACCAGCCGGGTCTTGCCCACGCCGGCGTCGCCGGCCAGCAGCACCGCCGCCGGACGCCCGGCCCGGGCACGGTCGAGCGCCCCGGTGAGCCGGCCGAACTCCTCGACGCGGCCTACCAGGGGCGCTTCCGATCCCAGGCGCGGCACGATCCACATCGTCGCACGCACCGCCGACAAATTCTGGGTTACGTCAGGCCGCCCGCGGCCTGGGCTTGGGCCTGGACTTGGTCACGGCGGCGTCCGCTGGCCTCGGCGTCCGGCGAGCCCGCCGGGGCCGCCCGCGCGCCGCCACGGTCATCAGCTTGCTCCGTCGGTACTCGACCTCGGCGTCCAGGACCGGGCTCCACAGCTGAGTCATCTCGGTCTCCTCGTCGTCTCTCTCCCGATGGCGTCCAGACTCCTGCTGAGGCCAGGACCGACACATTGGAAGATCACGCAGAGTCTCCGGAATGGATCACCTCAGATCCGCCCCCTGACGGTCCAGCGGGACTAAGCACCCACCGCCCCCCGGGGGGGTCAGGCGCAGCTTTGCCGCCGCTGTGACCATTCGGATGGCGCCTCCGGTGCCCGGTCGTGGTCACACCGGCAGCAAGGCCGAGGCCAATGACTTCGGCGGCGACCACTGAGTCCGGTCGGGTGCGGGCTATGGTGGGTCGAGGGCGCTGAGGGTGCCGCGGGGCCTCCGGTGGTCTGATGCCGACCGCTGCGGGTGGCAGCCCGGGGCGTGGCCGCAGGGAGGATCCGGTGCAAATCCTGCTGATCGTCATAGCCGTCGTGGTCGCGCTGGTCGTGATCGGCGCCGTGATCGAGGCGGCGAAGTGGCTGTTGTTCCTCGCGGTCGCGGTCTTCGTCCTGGGCCTGTTCGCCGGATGGTGGCGGCGGGCCTAGCGGAGCCAGCCGGAGCCAGCCGGGTCCAGCCGCCCAGGTTCGGCATGTGCCCGGGTGCGCGATGCCTTCGCCATCGGCTGACCCGAGGCCATAGGCTGCGAAGATGGCCGCGGAACGCACACTCGTGGTGCTTCGGCACGCGAAGTCGGACTGGCCGGAGGGAGTGCCCGACGACGAGCGGCCGCTCGCTCAGCGGGGTCGCAACGACGCCCCCGCCGCCGGGCGGTGGCTGCGTGACCGGGTGGGCGAGATCGACCTCGCGGTCTGCTCCCCAGCAGTACGGGCACGGCAGACCTGGGAGCTCGCCGCTTCCGAGCTGGACCCGCCACCGCGGGTGGTCGAGGACGAGCGGGTGTACGCAGGTTCGGTGGATACGCTGGTCAGCGTCGTGCAGGACATTCCAGCCGCGGCCGGCACCGCGGTCCTGGTCGGGCACAACCCGGGTCTGCAGGAGCTGGTGGAGCTGCTCACCGGCGAGAGCCGCGAGCTGAAGACCTCCGCCATCGCGGTGCTGACCTGGCCGGGTGAGTGGGCCGACGCCGGGCCGCAGGTCGCCACATTGGCCGCCCGGGCCAAGCCGCGGGGTTGAGCCGGGCCGCACCTACCGGTCGCGGGGCCAGAGCCCGAGTTCCAGTCCGCGCCGCGCGGCCTCGGTCCGGTTGCGGACGTTCAGCTTCGTGTAGATGTTCGCGAGGTGCCGCTGCACGGTCGCCGGGCGGAGGTGCAGCCGCTCGGCGATCTCCCGGTTGGTCAGGCCGCCGCTGACGTGTTCGAGCACCTGGACCTCGCGCACCGACAGCCGTCCCGGCGGCGGCTCCCGGTCTTGCCCGGTGGTCGCCTTGGCCAGCGCGGCCTGCACCTGGGCGAGCAGGATCTCGTCCCCCATCCGCTGCGCGGCGCGCCGGCTCTCCCGCAGCAGCCGCACTCCTTCGCCGGTGTCGCCGATGGCACACAGCGCCTGGCCCAGCCCGCAGGCCGCCAGCGCCTGGAATCGGCTGGCCCCGGTTAGGGCGGCGTAGTCGAGCGCCTGCCGGAACGGGGCCACCGCCGCCACGTGGTCGCCCTCGCGCATCAGGTTCTCACCGAGGTTGATGCGCAGCAGCGCCACGACGAACTCCTCGCCGAGCGGCTCGACCAGGCTCATCGCGTCAGCGAGCAGGTCGCCGGCCTCGGTGAGTCGGCCGCCCTGTGTGTAGACGTCGGCCAGGTTGGCCATCGTCAGCGCCAGCGAGCGAGCGTCGCCCAGACCGCGCTTGATGTCCAGGCTGAGCCGGCAGTAGTGCTCGGCGGCCTCGAGGTCGTGCTGGTCGGCCGTCAGGCTGCCCAGGTTGTTCAGCGTGGATGCCAGCTCGTGCTGGTCACCGTGCCGGCGCTGGTGTGTCAGCGCCCGCTCCAGCAGCTTCCGGGCGGTGTCCATGTGGCCGCGGTACTTGGCGGCGCTGGACAGCGCGGTCAGTGCACGCGCCGTCCAGACCGGGTCGCCATGCCGTTCCAGTACGGGCAGCGCCTGGTTGGCGAGGCGTTCGACGTCCTGGTAGTCACCGATGTCCAGCGCCAGCAGTGACTCGGCGCAGCCGGCGCGGGCCCGCCACAGCGGGCTCGCCAGCGACTCCCGGAAGGTCCGTGACCAGTGCCGGCCTTCGGCCAGCCGCCCGGACTGCCGCCACCAGCCGAGCAGCCGCACGGCAATCTCGGCGCCCAGCTCCTGGTCGGCCGAGGCGCACCAGGCGACCGCGGCCTGGATGCTGCCGGACATCAGTTCCAGCCGCTGCGGCCACCGTCCCGGGGCGAGGCCGAAGCGGGCCGCCTCGGCCTGCCGGCACCGGTCCCGGACTTGCCGGGCATGCCGGCGCCGGCACTGTTCGGCCAGGCCGGACTGCTCGAGCAGCCGCAGGCCCCACCCGCGGAGTGGGTCGAGCATCAGGAAGTGGGCCGGTCCGGGTCCCGGCACGAACTCCAGCCAGGACACGTCGACCAGCCGGCGGACCCGGGCCAGCAGCCCGGCCCCAGCCTGCCCCGACACCACCTCTGACTCGATTGCCCCGAGCCCGGTCGCCTCTGACCCGGTCGCCTCGGGCGTCGCAGTCTCGGGCGTCGCCGCCTGGGATACGACCGCCTCGGTGTCGTCGATGTCGAACGGTCCGACGAAGACAGACAGCTCGGCGACGAGCTGCCGGTCGGCCGGCGTGAGCAGCGCCGAGCTCCACTCGATCGCGGACGCGAGCGTGCGGTGCCGCTCCTGCTCGGCGGTCGGGTCGGCGAGCAGCTCGGCCCGGCTTGCCCAGCGGCGCAGCAGCTCGGCCGGGGTGAGCGTGCCCATCCAGCCGGCGGCCAGCCCGAGGGCCAGCGGGATCCCGTCCAGCCGGGCGCAGATCTCGGCAACCTCCTCGACCGTCGCGGGGTCGGAGCCGAACGCGGAGGAACGCTCGCGTGCCCGGGCCAGGAAGAACCGGACCGCGTCGGAGTCGGCCGGGTCGGCGCCCTCGGCGAGCCGTAGCCCGGGCACCCGCCACACCTGCTCGCCGGGCAGGCCGAGCGGAACCTGGCTGGTGGCCAGCACCCGTATGCCGCTGGTCTGCCCGAGCACGTGTAGCAGCAGGTCACGCACGGGCTCGGCCACATGCTCACAGGTATCCAGAAACAGCACGCCAGCCAGGTCGCGCAGGGCTGTGACGATGCCGACCCGCTCCGGGACGTTGGGCCTGCCGCGGACGCCGAGCGCCATCGCCAGCGCGGCCGGCACCAGGCCGGGGTCTCGTACCGCGTCCAGCTGGACTACGCCGAGCACCGGGTCGCCGGACCGGCGCAGCAGCTCGGCGGCCAGCCGGGACTTGCCGATCCCGCCGGCGCCAGTCAAGGTCAACGTCCGGCAGCCGGCCCACAGCTCGCGCAACGTGCCCAGCTCACGTGCCCGGCCGATGAACGGCCGCAGGTCCCCCGGCAGATCGGACAGGTCGGGCTGATCTCCCGGCCGGGGCCCGGCACCGTGCGCCGCCGCGGTCGCCTGCCGGAGCATCTGTTCCAGCCGGGCCTTCGACCTGGCCGACGGGGTAGCCCGCCCGCCCTCCCACCGGTTCACGGTCGCGAACGAGACACCGAGGCGTTGCGCGAGCTGCTCCTGGGAGAGCCGCAGCCGCTCCCGCAGCTCTCGCAGCTGCCCGAT
>Ga0066388_100002535_pt1 | contig 11229 bp, 11 predicted proteins | sample PanSoiMetaGPlot6_FD_64539 | JGI IMG/M metagenome (GOLD analysis project Ga0066388, IMG submission 64539) | Tropical forest soil microbial communities from Panama analyzed to predict greenhouse gas emissions - Panama Soil - Plot 6 (Hybrid Assembly) | ecosystem: Environmental > Terrestrial >... | reverse complement strand
TTGCCTCGCCTGTGCCTGTGCCTTGTTCGAAATCGCAAAGCAGGCAAAGGCACAGGCGAGGCACAGGCAAGGTTCGGAACGTCCGAACGCTGACTTTATGTGCAAAGCCCGTTGAGCGTTCAGCGTTCCCCTCCCCTCCGCCCAAGCGTGGGCACCTGCCATCGCTGAACGCTAAACGCTGAACGCTGAACAGCTACAGATCGAGCGGCTCCAACACGAAGCCAGCCGTCCGCGCTACCCCGTCGGCGTCCTCGAGCAGGACGTCGAAGCCGCCGGCCTCGGCGCGGGCGATGCCGTCGCGGCCGAAGACGATGACCGCCTTCGACCACGCCTCAGCGGAGCTCGCGTCGGCGGCGCGCACGGTGACGAGACGCGGGCCGGGGACCGGCGCTCCGCTGCGCGGATCGATGATCGGGCCGGCCGCCGCCGGTCCGCCGAGCGCGCGCGAGGTCGAGAGCGCGGCATCGCGCAGATTCAGCACGCCGTGCAGCCGTTGCGGCGCCAGGCCGCTGATGGCGATCCGCCAGCCGTCCGGCGAGTCGGGCGGGGCGCCGATCGCCAGCTGACTGGAGCCGCCGAAGTCGAGATAGGCAGCCTCGACGCCGCCGGCGCGCAGCAGGCGTCCGATCGCATCGAGCGCCATGCCCTTGCCGATTCCGCCGGCGTCCAGCTTGGCGCCGGCGGCGAGCGTTGCCTGGGACCCCTCGAGCGCCAGCGACGCTCCGATCCGCGCCGGCACGGCGCGCGCCTGCTCGGCCGCCGACGGTGGTAGCTGCCCGCGCCACAGATCGACCAGCCCGCCCACAGCCGGGTCGAACGCGTCGGCGGTGTCGGCGGAGAGCCGCTGCATGTCGCGCAGCGCCGCGCCGAGCTCGGCGCTCACCGGCGTCGGCCCCGCGCCGGCGCGCGCATTGAGCCGTGCGAGCTCGCCGTCGGCGCGCCAGGTGGTGAGGATGGCGTCCCAGCGTCGCGCCTCCGCGCAGGCGGTCTCGGCCAGCGCCCGCGCGCGCTCCTGCTCGCCCGCGATCACCGTGACCTGCAGGACCGTACCCATCACCGGCTGTCCGGTGCGAAACACCGCCGCGACAGCCGGGCTGCCGAGGGAGGCAGCGAGCGCGAACGCCAGCCAGGCGCCGCGCCGAAGGCGGCGGCCCGCCGCGGCGCGGCCGGATCGACGCGAGCTGCTCACGTCACCGGGCGGACGGGTGGCGCGCCGCCCTGCGCGTAGGCGCTCGGCGCGCCGCTGAACAGCGCGCGGGCCACCAACACCATCAGGCACAGTATCGAGCCCTGCAGGAGGATGAAGCAGGCGATCTTCAGGTATGCGAAGGCGGGATGGAGGAAGCGGACGCCCCAGCCGCTCAGCTCGCCGACCAGGCCGGAGAAGAAGGCGGTCGCGATGCCCCATGCCTTGGCGCGCATTGAGATGGGAACGAACAGCACCAGGTGTGTCAGCGTCACCAGCAGAATGCCCATTGCGAAGCTGTGGAAGTGCAGGTTCTCCATCAGGCCCTGCAGCGAGCGCGGTGAGAGAAACTTCTCTTCGTTGCCGCGATAGTATTCCACCACCGAGCTGGGGGTCAGACTCATCTTCGCGAAGTACAGGCCGAAGTTCGTCACCCACAGGATCAGGGTGTAGACGAGGAAGCACCAGACAATCACCGTCAACAACCGGTTGCGCGTCCACTCTCCGGTGACCACGAAGCGCACGGACTCAGTGTCCCTTCAGCAGCACGTCGTAGATCGCCAGCGCGCGCCGAATGCCGCCGGTGACCGCTTCCGACGTCAACGTCGACCCGGTGATGCCGGCGACGCTCCGCCCGACGCGGAGCTCGTCGCCGGGGGCGCTGCCGCGAAACTGCTCGAGCCAGCGCGCCGGCGGTGCATATTCGGGCGGCTCGTAGAAGGCAAGCAGGTGGGTCGCCGCGACCGTTCCTTGCGGCGACAGCACGACGAGAAACGTCTCCGGCAGGGTGCGGACGACGTGCGTATCGAAGATCGCGTAGCCGTTCGGCGCCCCGGCGCGCGAGCCCACGTACACGGTGATCAGGTCGGAATCGAGCGGCGACTTGGCTTGCGCTTCAATGGCGGCGCGCTGCGCGGCGGTGAGGAAGAAGTCCTTCGGCTCGACCCGATCCGCGTCGGGAAAGGCCAGCTTCAGCGCCTCGTCGCGCGAGTAGTAGACCGTGGCGCGCGCCCGGCCGGCGAGGGTCAGCGCCAAGCCGACGAGCACCAGCAGTCGAAGTCGGGCGCGGCGCATGCGTACAACAGTCCGTCGTGCCGGTCCGCAGTGGCGGCCCGAATCACAGCTTGGCGCCGCCGTGCGAGGCGACCTTCATCGTCACCTCGGCGGCCGCGACGTCGCGGCGCGTGCGCCGCAGGGTGACGACGAGCGCATACACGGCGCAGAGGAGCAGTGCGCCCTGCGCAGCCAGCGTCTCGGCGGTCGGATAGAGCCCGATCAGATCGACCCGCGGCACCCAGCCGACCGGCGTCGTGCTCAGCCAGCCCGCCCCCTGCAGCTCGGCAACGCCCTTGCCGGCGAACACCACGGCCAGGTAGTAGAGCAGCCCGCCGGTGGCGAGAAAGAACTGCCGCATCGGCAGCCGCGCGCCGAGCCGCGCGTACAGCACGTACACCACCGCCAAGGCGAGCCCGCCGCCGAGCAGCCCGACCAGCACCGGCGTCAGCGCCCCGGCAGCAGAGTCGATCAGCGCCTTGTAGAACAGAATCGTCTCGGTGCCTTCGCGGTACACCGCCAGGAAGGCGGCGCTGCCAAGCGCCAGCACGTTGCCGGTCGCTAGCGCGCTGCTGACCTTGCCCTGGATGTAGCGCTGCCAGCGGGCCGCTTCGGCCTTCGAGATCAGCCAGTAGCTGACGAAGAACAGCACCGCTGCGGCGAGCAGCATGGTCGCGCCTTCCAGCACTTCGCCGGTGGCGCCGGTGGCCGCGACGAGTTGCGCGAGCGCGAGGGCGGTCAGCAGGCTGGCCAGCACGCCGGCGGCAGCGCCCCACACAATCGGCCGGCGCATGGCCGGCGCCCCCGCCTTGCGCACGTAGCCGAGCAGTGCGCCGATGATGAGTACGACCTCGAAGCCCTCGCGCAGGATGATGAAGCCGGACTCGAAGGCGACGCCGTAGCCGCTGGCGCGCGGCGCGAGCGCGGCGCGCGCGGCGTCGAGATCGGCACCGATCGCCGCTACCAAGGCCGCCGCCTCGCGGTCGCGCCCGGGCGCCGCCAGCACCCCGCGCAGCTCGGCGAAGCGCGCCTCGGCACGGCGCGCCAAGGCCGCGTCGCTGAGCAACAACTTCTTCTCGAGCGGATCGAACCGGAAGTACGCGTCCGTCACCAGGTATACAGCGCGCGCGTCGCCGGCACGATAGGCGGCCAGCGCCTGCTCGAGCAGGCGCTGCGCCTCGACGAGCTGCGTGCGGTCGGAGGCTGCGGTGGAGCTGCCGGCGGTTGGAAACGCGCTCTCCAAGCTCTGCGCCAGCGGGCCGACCAGCGCGCCGACGTCTGCCGCCGGTCGCCGGGCGCGGATCGCGGCGGCGATGCGCTCGAGCTGTGCCGGCAGCGCCGCGGCGGCGGTCGGGTCGTGTTCCGCCATGGCGCTCTGCACGCGCGCCGCCTGACCGAGGAGCTGATCGACCAGGACGCCGGTGGCGGTGAACTCGCGCTCGTTCACTGCGGCGCCGGCCGGAACGGCGTTGCGGTACTCGTCCGAGAGCTGGCGCAGCAATCCCGCGAAGCGGCGTACGCGATCGTCATCGGCCAGGGCGGCGCCCGATCCGTCCTCACCGCCGAGCGACAGCATGCGGAGGTACGCGATCGTCGCCCACAGCTCCGGTTCGCCGAGGTGCGGCGCGAAGGCCGGCATCGACGCGCCGGGGAGGCCGTGCGCGACCGCCGCGTAGAGCTCCTGATCGGTCTTCTCCGCCAACGCTGACGCGGCGTTGAGCGGCGGGACGGTGCCGGCCGCGGCGTCGCGGCGCCCTGCCCCTCCCTCGCCGTTCGCTGCGTGGCACCCGGCGCAGTTCGCGCTGTAGAGCCGTTGCCCGGCAGCCAGACCATCGGGGCCGGGTCGAACGGTGTAGAGATAGCTGACCAGGTCCCATCGATCCTGCAGCGAGAACGCATCGGCCCAGGCCGGCATCGACGTGCCCTTGCCGGCGCTAATGACGTTGAAGAAGCTGAACGGCGTCTCGCGGCGCATGAAGACGCCGTCGGTGAAGTTGGCGGGTGGCGGGTTGAGCTGCGGGGCGGTGATCCCGTGGCCGTCGGCGCGCTCGCCGTGACAGGAAACGCAATTCTCCGCGAACAGCGCCCGGCCGCGCGCCGCCGACGGCGCCGCGGGTGGATAGATCTCGTCCACGACGCCGGTCGTCTGCACGACGGCGGCGCGGACCTGCGCCAGGCCGTCGCGCACGCGTTCGAGCGCGGCCTTCTGCTGCAGGTCGCTGCGCAGTGTCGCGAACTGCGCCGCGGTCGCCGCGGCAGCGGCCGGGGCCGTGTCGCGCAGACGCGACTGGGCTTCGTCGAGAAACGTCCGCGCCTCCTCGTACTCGACCGGCAGCACGACCTGCCTATCGCGCACGCCCTCGCGGTACTCCTCGCCGACGACGTTGAGCAACGTCAGGGCGCGGCGGATGTCGGCACTGGCGCGGTCATCGTCGGCGCCGGCGGCGCGCCCGGCGTCGACCAGCAGCATCGCCAGCAGCAGCGAAGTGGCGCAGGCAGCGGACCTGACGCGCGGCAGGGCCATGTCCGATTTTGAAACTCATTTTCAGTTAGGAGTCAAGGCCTGTCTCGGCGGCCTAAGGTGACGATCATGTTATGGCCAATAGGGGCCGGCGCTACTGTCGCTGAGAACCGCGCGGCACCCTAACCGCCTAACCGCTAACCGCCTAACAGCCTCGCGATCGACGCGCGACATCGGTTGCCATGCCGCGCCCCCCTCGGCGCGCTGCGCGCGCCGCCCGGCCTGGAGGCCGGGGCTACGAGGCCGGGGCTACGGCACAACGCTACCCAGCCTGGCGGGCCCGGCGGCACTCGCGACAGATGCCGTAGAGCTCCATCTTGTGGCCGGTGAGTTGGAAGCCGCAGCGCTTGGCGGTGTCCTGTTGCAGGCTCTCGATGCGCGGTTCCTCGAACTCGACGATCTTGCCGCAGGATTCGCAGATCAGATGGTCGTGATGGCGCTTCTCGGCGCTCTCGTAGCGCGCCTCGCCGTCGCGGAAGTGGCGCTCGGCAGCGACGCCGCACTCGGTGAGCAGCTTCATGGTGCGGTACACGGTCGCGTAGCCGATGTGCGGGTTCATGCGGCGCACGTCGTTATACAGCTCCTCGACGCTGATGTGGCGCTGGCTGGCGAGGAACGCCCTGACGATGGTGTCGCGCTGGGCGGTCGACTTCAGACGCTGCGCCCGCAGGTGCTCCTTGAAGCGAGCGAAGCGGTCATCCGCCGTGTGCTTCGCGTCCGTCATCGCGCAGGGCATTCCGCGTCGCGACGCGTTCGAGCAGCGCACGCGCGGCCGGCGACAGATAGATGTCGTCGAGGGCGCGGCCGGCGAGCTCGTCGACCAACACATCGAGATGGACGCTCACCGGCAGACCGCGCTCGAGAAAGATGATCTCGTCGTCGCGCAGACGGCAGCGGCCGCTGCGCACGCGATAGCCGACCTCGCGCAGCAAGCGCTCCTCGCGCACCTGCAATCCCAGCTTCTCCGCCGCCGCCTTCAGCTCCTCGAGCAGCGCCTGTTGGGTCGCCGCCTCCCGTGCCGCCTTGGCCGTCATCGCCAGCGAACCTAGAGGAGGCGCCGGTCGATGTAAAGATCGCGACGGCGGCGCGCGCCGACGAGTCTGGTGGCATCGATGGTCCCATGCTAGAGGCGGCCCGGAGGCGAGGCGATGATCAAGACCATCCTGGTCGGCATCGACGGCTCGGAGCATGCGCGCACGGCCACCCGCTATGCGCTGTGGCTCTCCGAACGAGTACACGGCTGCGTGGCGGCGTTGCACGTGGTCGACATCGTGTCGATCGAGGGATCGTTCTTTCACGATATCTCCGGGTCGCTCGGCTTCGAGCCCTATCTCGACTTCTCGTCGAAAATGCGCGGCGTTCTGCAGGAGCGCGGCAAGGCGCTGCTCGACGCGTTCGCCGAGCAGGCCGGACAGCGCGGCGTGCGCGCCGAGACCGTGCTCGGCATGGGCATCGTCGCCAACGAGATCGTCGAGCGCGCGCGCACGGCCGATCTAGTGGTCATCGGGCGGCGCGGCCTGAATGAGCGCTTCTCCACCGGGCTGCTCGGCGGCACGGCGGAGAGCGTGACGCGCCGCTGTCCGAAGCCGGTGTTCATCGCGCCGCTCGAATTTCGCGAGATCGCCAACCCGCTGCTGGCCTATGACGGCAGCGCCCGCGCCGCCTCGGCCATGCAGCAGGCGGCCGAGTTCTGCGCCACCCTGGCCCTGCCGCTCACGGTGCTGACCGTCAATCGTGACGAGGAGCAGGGGCGGCGGGCGCTCAACGAGGCGCGCAGCTATCTGCAGCCATATGACGTGCGCGCGCAGTTCGAGCTGCAGCAGACCGGCAACGCACCGGAGCGCATCGCGAACTTCATTCGCGAGCGCAGCCACGACTTGCTGTTCATCGGCGCGTACGGGCACAGCCGCATCATCGAGATGGTGCTCGGCAGCACGACCGAGTACGTGTTGCGCAACGCCGACTGCCCGGTGTTCCTCTATCGGTGAGCGGTGACGCCGGGGCGCCGGTGAACGACCGCGTCGCAGGGCCCTCCTCCGGCCCAGCCGTCGCCCAGCTCTTTCACCGTCTGCTGGCCGCCATCTTCCTCATCGCCTGGGCGTCGCTCGGCGTCCAGGTCGACGTGCTGATCGGCAGCCGCGGCCTGCTGCCCGCCGCGGACCTCCTGGCCGGGGCGCGCGCACAGGGGGTCGGCTTTGCGCACCTGCCGACGATCTTCTGGCTCGGCGCTACCGATGCCGCGCTGCACGCCGGCATCTGGATCGGCGCCGCGCTCTCCGCTGCGGCACTGCTCGGTCTGTGGCCGCGGCTCTGCACCGGGCTCGCCACCGCCGTCTACCTGAGCTACGCAACCGTGTGCGGCCCGTTTCTGTCGTTTCAGTGGGACAACCTGCTGCTCGAATGCGGGCTGCTGGCGATCTTCCTGCCCACTGACCGTCCGGCGCCGTGGGCGCACGTCCTGTTTCGGATTCTGCTCTTCAAGCTTTATTGGGAATCGGGCCTCGCCAAATGGCAGTCGTACGCCGGCGACTGGCAGGACGGCAGCGCGATGACCTTCTACTACGAGACCGCACCGCTGCCGGCGTGGCCGGCCTGGTATGCGCACCACCTACCGGTGTGGTGGCACCATCTGGAGAGTTGGGGGACGCTGGTCATCGAGCTGGTGGTGCCGCTGCTGATCTTCGCGCCGCGCCCCCTCAAGCTGCTGAGCTGCGGCATCTTCACCGCCTTCCAGATCGCCAACCTGCTCACTTCAAACTACGGCTTCTTCGTCTACCTGGCGCTGGCGCTGCATGTGTTCCTGCTCGCCGACCGCGACGTCGCCCGCCTGCTGGCGTGGTTGCCCGGCCGCGCCGCGCGCCTTCGGCCGCCGCGGCCGCTGTCCACCTGGCGACGCGGCCTGCGCGCCGTCGGCGCGGCAACTGTCATCGCGGCGTTCGTCGGCATTTCGTTCATCGATGCCCTCGCCGCCTTCGCCCCCATGCCGCGCGCCTGGTATCGGGTGGTGGCGCCGCTGACCGCCATCTACGAGCCGTGGCGGCTGATCAATACCTACCACCTGTTCGGACACATCACGCAGGAACGCATCGAGCCCGAGTTTCAAGTTCAGGCGGCGGGCGAATGGCGGACGTATGACTTCCATCACAAGCCCGGTGACCTGCGCCGCCGGCCGGACTTCGTCGCACCGCATCAGCCGCGGGTCGATTTCCAGCTCTGGTTCTACGGCCTGAGCTTCTCGCGCGGCACACCGACTTATGTCGGCAGATTGGTCGAGCGACTGTGTAGCGACCCCGCGGCGGTGCAGGATCTCTTCACCATGCCGCTTCCACCCGACCCGACCGCGGTGCGCATCCAGTTCTGGCGTTACCGCTTCTCGCCGCCGGGCGAGCCGACCGCGTGGTGGACCCGAGAGCTGGTCGCGAGCACGGAACCGATTGCGTGCAGCGACTAGTATCTCGTCTCTCGTCGCTCGTATTTCGCCGCACTCGTCGAGGCGCGAGATACGAGAAACGAGAGACGAACGACGGTCTTTAGGCCGCCTCTTCGACGTCCGCGGGCGCGTCCTCGGTCACGCGCGACGCCGGCGCCGCATCGCCGAGCAACTGGGCGCGCAAGCGCTCAGGCGCGACGTTCAGCATCTCGGCGACGTTGTAAAACGCGTACGGCCACTGCCGATCGTCCGATGCCACCCAGCGATACGCCTCCATGTAGAGGCGCTGCTGGCGGCGCCGGGTGGCGAAGCGATACTTCTGTAGATCGATTACCGTCTGCCATACCATCGCCAGGACCAGCGCCCGCTCGGGAGAGATGTACCGCGTGCGGTGCCATATGTCGTGGAACTGGACGGGAAGCGCAGGCTCGGATGCGATCAGCTCGTCCGGGATCACTACCGGCGACATCTTGGGAACCATCGTCTTCGTCTCCGCTGCCGATGCGCGCCGTGGTCGCGCTCGGCGAAATTAGGTGGACGCTAGAAGAATCTTCGTTCAGCCAAGATGAGACTTATCATGGACGCGGAGTGTCCACAATAGGAAAGTTCCTTTACGGAATTCGCTCCCGCGCAGGGTCGGCGGGGCCGCTCGGGACCCTATTCCATCCCCAATTTGGCGCGGCCCTCGGGGGAGATCATATGTGGGTTCCAGGGCGGATCCCACACCACCTGGACATCGGCTTCAGCGATACCGGGCAGGTTCTCGATGCGGTCCTTGGCGTCCATCGCAATGGTCTGACCCATCCCGCACCCGGGTGCCGTCAGCGTCATCTTGACCTCGACGCGGCTGAGCCCGCTCGGCAACGGCTCGATGCGCATGTCGTAGACCAGCCCGAGGTCGACGATATTGACCGGAATTTCCGGATCGTAGACGTGTCGCAGCACCGCCCACACCGTATCGTCGCTGACCGGCCCTGCTTCTGCCGCGTCGCCGTCCCGCGCCTCGCCGGTTGCCAACCCGAGCGCGTCGGCATCGCGTCCAGCGATGCGAAACAGGCCTCCCATGCTCGGTACCTGCAGCGTGTAGCTGCCGCCGAGCGATTGCGTGACGGTCGCCGGGGTTCCGGCCGGAATGATCACGGTATTCCCCTGCGGAATCTGCACCGCCTGACAATCGCGCCGGATCTCGATCTCTTCATACGACATCGTCGGCACCTCGCGTTGTGGACCTCGACCATCCACCCCGCCCTCACCCCTGTCAATGATGGCTGACCATCTGGAGGGCGGCGTGCCGTCGCCGCTGGGGTAGGGTGGCTCGGTCGAATGGCGCCGACCAACCCCACCGCCCCTCCGGCGGCGACGGCGCGCCGCCCTCCCGCTACGGTCGAAGCCGGCTGGCCGCGATCGCGGCGAGGGCATCGCGGCGCGGCTTGGCGGTGCCGCTGAGCGGAACGTCCTCGCTGCGGATCGCGATGTACCGCTCCGGCCGCTTGTAGTGCGAGAGCTCGCGCGCGGCGAGTGCGCGCAGCGCATCTTCGGGCAACGGCGCCGCGCTGCGAGTGACGATGACGGCGACGAGCACCTGCTCGAGGCCATCCGGCGGCAGGCCGACGACATACGCCGAGTCGACGTCGGGGTGGCCACCGAGCACCGCCTCGACTTCGGCCGGCGAGACGTTGATGCCTTTGACGCGCAGGAGATCCTTGCTGCGCCCGCCGAAGTGGAAAACGCCGTCCGCGTCGATGCGGCCGACATCGCCGCTACAGAAGAAGCCGGCGGCATCGAGCCCGATGCCGCGCGGTTGCTTGTAGTAACCGCTGAACAGGCCGGGCGCCCGCACGCGAACCTCGCCTTCGACGCCGGGGGCGCAGATCGTGCCACTGTCGTCGACGATGCGCAGCTCGACGCCGGGCAGCGGCCGGCCGATCTGCGTCGCACGGACCGCCGGCGCGTCCTGCCAGTCGAGCGCGGTGACGTAGCCAGCCGTTTCGGTCATGCCGTAGCCGGTAATCATCGCCGTCCGCTGCGGTTCGAGGTGGGGCTGAAACCACTCCGCCCGGCCACCGCCCTTGCACACGCGCGCGAGCAGGGTGGGATCGAAGTCCGGCGCGGCGAGAATCTGTCCGACCTGTGGCGGTCGCAGATGCAGCGCCGTCGGACGGTGGCGACGCAGCATGGTGACGACGGCGGGGGGCGTGAAGCTCTCGACCACGAGCAGCGCGCAGCCGGCCGCCAGGGTCGGCAAAGCGCGGATCACGAGACCGGCCACCCAGAACAGCGGCAGGGTCGAGAGCAACGCATCGTCAGGGGTGAGACCGGTGCGGGCGCTGGTGGGCTCCACCGTGGCCAGAATGGCGCGATGACTGAGCATGACGCCCTTCGGCTGGCCGGTGGTGCCGGAGGTGTAGAGGATGCACGCGATCGACTCGGGGTCGGGAGGGCGCCGCTCCGCGGGAGCCGTGCTTGCGGTTGTCCGCGTCGCCCCGCCCTGCCCCGGCGGCGACGGCGCGCCGCCCTCCAGGGTGATGATGCGCGCCGGTCGAACGCTCGCCGGCAGCTCGTCGATCAGCGCCAGATAGTCGTGCGAGCGCAAGCGCGGCTGCACGATCAGGGTTGCGATATCGGCATGCTCGACGATCTCGGCCAGCTCCCGCGCCGTGACGAAGGTGGAGATCGGGACCAGCGTCGCGCTGGCGCGCCACACGCCGAAGGCGGCGGCGAGCCATGCCGGTGAGTTGCCCGCCAGGAGCCCGACGTGCACGCCGGGGCCACAGCCGCGGCTGCGCAAGGCGTCCGCCCACGCGTCCGCCGCATCATCGAGGGCGCGGAAGCTGAGTGCGTCGTGCTCGCCGACCACCGCGCGGTGGTCGCCGTATCGCCGCGCCCAGTCGCGCAGGCAGGCTGCGAGATCGGAGGCGCCGATTTCCGTCGGCGCGTTCACGGCCGCTGCGGCAGCTCGCAGACCTCACCGGTCGTGGCCGTTGCTTCGAGCGCGAACGGCACCGAGACGGACCAGGTGAGCCCGAAGGTGCAGAAGTT
>Ga0066388_100002534_pt1 | contig 11230 bp, 10 predicted proteins | sample PanSoiMetaGPlot6_FD_64539 | JGI IMG/M metagenome (GOLD analysis project Ga0066388, IMG submission 64539) | Tropical forest soil microbial communities from Panama analyzed to predict greenhouse gas emissions - Panama Soil - Plot 6 (Hybrid Assembly) | ecosystem: Environmental > Terrestrial >... | reverse complement strand
CGGCCGCAGACCGAGCCGCCGTAGTGGCTCGGGTAGAGGACGACGTGGTCGGGCAGCTCGAGGACCCGGCGCAGGCTCGCGTGCAGCAGCCGCGCCTGGCCGCGCGCGTCACCGGCGACGTGCAGGTCCGGACGGCCGACGTCGCCGATCAGGAGCGAGTCGCCGCTGAACACGAGCCACGGTTCCTCGGTCCCGCGGCGGCGGTCGGCGACCGCGTAAGCGTTGTGCGCCGGCGCATGGCCGGGCGTCGCGATCGCGGTCACGAGCGTGTTGCCGAGCTCGACCACCGCACCGTCCCCGAGTGCGACGTGCGCGAACTCGGCCCCCGCGCCGGCCGCCAGATACACGGTCGCGCCGGTGCGCTCGACCAGAGCCGGAAGCCCGGAGACGTGGTCGGCCTGGACGTGGGTCTCGAAGACCGCCCGAATCGGCGAACCGATCGCATCGGCTGCGGCCACGTACTCGTCTACGAGATCGGCGTGCGCGTCGACCACGGCCAGCTGGCCGTGCGTCGTGCAGCCGAACAGGTAGCTCGCACAGGAGCCGGGGTCGTTCAGGAAGGGTCGCAGGATCACTCGTCTCCTCCTCTCAGCTCGCAAGCTCGACCGGCAGGCCGGCCCTTTGCCACTCCGGGTAACCGATGTCGAGGCGGCGAGCCTTCAGACCGCGCGCGCGCAGCAAGCGGACGGCGTCGTCGGCGTAGACGCAGTACGGGCCGCGGCAATAGGCGACGATCTCCCGCCGCTTGGGAAGCTTCGAAGCGGCGTCCTCGAGCGAAGCCAGCGGCACCGAGCGGGCACCGGCGATGTGACCGGCACGGAACTCGGCCTCGGGACGCACGTCGAGCAGGACCACGTCACCACGCGCGAGGCGCTGCTCGAGCTCGTTTGCCGAGAGATGCTCCACCGCATCCCGGTCACCGAGGTACTCGCCGGCCAGCACCGTCACCTCGGCAACGTGGCGCACGGCGACGTCGCGCACCGCGGCCCAGAGCTCGGCGACCCGGTCGCTGCTCAGGCGGTAGAAGACTCGTGTCCCCTCCCTGCGCGAGCGGACGAGGCCCGCCCGCGACAGCACCCGCAGGTGCTGGGAGGTGTTGGCGACGCTCTGGGCGATCTCGTTCGCGATCTCGTCCACGGAGCGCTCTCCCTGGGCGAGCAGGTCGACGATCTCTGCCCGCCGCCCGCTGCCGAACGCGTGTGCCACGGAGGCGAGCGCGTCGAACAAGGCGGCCTTTGCGGTGCCGTTTGCCATCGGTGTTCAAGTTATCACTTGAATACTTGATAAGCAAGCAAGCGCACGCCTTGCCCCTTAGGCCGAGGTCGACGAGACGGCCTTCAGCTGGGGGGCGGCTCTTCTGGTGCTCGGCCGGCGGGCGCGGATGGCGGCGCACTTCCGGCCCCGCTCGCCGCGGTAGGAGCGACCGGCGGCGCGGACGGTTTCCGGGGTGTCCGCGCGGCGAGGACGATCAACGCGGTACTTCCGCCGGTGACGAGCACGCCGCCGAGGAGCAACCCGATCGCGACCCAGAGGAGGAACGACATCTTGGCGCCGACGTCGATGTCCGCGGCGATACCGCGCGAGCCGTCGGCGTTCATGACGACGACCGACCAGTCGCCTTCGCGGACCTTCCACGTCAACGTCTGTGTCCCCACTCCGGAGGCGGAGGCCGCCCAGAAGTCCTGCTGCGTCGGCGGCCCTTGCGGCGATCCTCCGGGGATTGCAAGGTAGTGCACCCGGAAGGGATCGAAGTCGACGTCCTGGACGCTCGCGTGGGCGACGCTTCCGAGGTATTTGGCGACAGCCGCCTCCGGCCCGACGCCGATGAAGAGCATGTTCGTTCCAGAGCTCTCGCCACGGATCCGAACCTTGCCGAACCAGCTCTCGTTCAGGACCCAGCCCTCGTCTCCGGTATCGACGTCGAGCCGCGAGCGCGTGAGTGCGTAGGTCGGCGTCGAGAACCGCTCCCTAGGGGTCGTCAGATAGCCGTCGTCGCGCTGCGTGCGGTCGGCCCAGAGCAGGAAGCCTCCCCCTGCCATCACGGCGATCCCGAACAGGACACCGATGCTGCCGAGGACTATGAGGATGACGCGACCCGCGCTCACCGGACCCCGAGGGTGATCCATGGCGTACGGGACGTCAAGGGACAGGACGCGGCGCAGCGAGATGCTCCGCTTCTTGGGAGCGTCACCGAAAGGGAACTACGGCCTTCGAGAGGCGATTGCGGCGTCGAATCGGTCGAGGCTCGCCGACGGCCACAACTCGCGGATGTCGTAGAAGGCCTCGAACGCAGGCACGGCGTCCGGCAGCGCGACCCAGGGCAGCTTCGATCGAGTGTAGATATGGACGTCGGGCGTGATGCTCGAAGGGTCGTCGAGCGTGCCGCCGCGGACGAATCGAACGGCCGGCCCTCCGTACTCACTGAACACCGCTAACTGGCACTGAGGACACCGGTAGATCCGTTGGACGCTCCCGTCGTCGCGCGGGACGTCAATCGGCTGCGGGTCGCCCTCGACTTCCACCCGGTCTGCCTCGATGAGCAGGTTGATCACGAAGGCGCTCCCCGTCTGCCGTTGGCAGTTGAGACAGTGACAGCAGTGCGTGAAGAGCGGATCCGACGCAAGGCGGTATCGGACCGCTCGGCAGGCGCAGCCACCCGTTCGCATCGCCTAATCGCGAATGAGGGCGCTCATTCGCGCAAACGAGTAGAAGACGAGATAGCTCGCGAGCAAGAACGAGGTAAGCAAAACCGTCAGGGCCAGCGGTGCGGCGTGGAGCCCGTTCGCAACCTGGCCGAGAAGCGCCTCGGGGCGGACGAAGACGTCCCAGGAGTTCCAGCGTTGGACGCGGCCGAGATAGATCCCGAAGGAACTGAGGGCGAGAACGCCGACCACGAGGCCCCAGGCGCTCACCATGCCGAGCCAGCGCCGCGCGACCGCGTGCATCAGGAAGAGCGAGGTCAGGCCGAGCAGCAGCCCCGCCCACGCCGCGGCCGACAGGAACAGGACGTCGTAGAGGACGGGGATCTGGCCGCCGGCTCCGAGGTGCTTCAGGTCGGTGACGATGTACGGCGCGTTCGGAAAGAACAGCAGCCATAGGCCGACGAGAGCGAGGAGCGCCGGGCGTGAGATGCCGGACCGCGCTCGCGCGTAGACGACGAGCGCCAGTACGAGCGGGACCCAGGCAAGGAATAGGTTCCACGCGATCCCCGCGTGATCGAACGTCCGCGTGTAGACCACCCGCGCGCTCAGCATCGCGAGCACGAAGAGCGAAAGCACCGCCAGCGACGCGACGACCGCAATCCGGCGGTCGCTGAACGACTCCCGCAGCGAGGCGATCACGACGCGAGCTTAGCTTGAAGGGGGCGTGGCCTCACCCTGTGGAGTGAGGCGAAAGATCGCGAGCGCGCGTGACGCGGTTCGTCGCGCCGGCGGCAACAATGGTCGCATGGAGCTCGCCGAAGAAGGCAAGGGCCTCTTCGAGACCGCGCAACGATTGTTCGCGGGACGCGACGGGCGCATCGCGCTCACGCTCGTCCTCGTGGTGACGGCCACCGTCGAGGCAAGCGTCTACGCGCATCAGCGCGGCAACCTCGCCGCCGCGGTCATCGTCAACGTCCTCGCGGTCGTGCCGTTGCTCGCGTCGCGGCGATTCCCGTTCCTGGCGGCGGCCGCGACGACTTTCTGGACCTTCGTTGACCTCGGGTCTCCCAAGGCGCCGCTCACGGTCACGGGACTCGGCGTCCTGCTCTACCTGATCGGCAATCTCGTCGTCCGGCGCGGCCTCGTGTGGGGCCTGCCGTTTCTTGTCCCGTTCCTCTTCAACGCCATGGTGCCTTTCGGCGGCGGCGACACGAGCCCGGAGAGCGTTGCCCCGCTGCTCCTCGTCGCGGCGGCGATCCTCGTCGGCGAGTCGACGCGAAAGCGATCGGCGGAAGCCGAGCTCGGCGTCGCCCAGGAGGCCATGGCCGAGAGCCTGCAGGAGCAGACCGCGATGGAAGAGCGGGCGCGCATCGCGCGCGAGCTGCACGACATCGTCGCCCACCATCTCTCGGTGATCGCGGTCCAGAGCGAGACCGCGCGGCTGACGTCGCCGAAGCTCTCCATCGACGCGCGCGGCCGCTTCGAGGCGATCGCCCAGACCGCCCGCGACGCCCTCAGCGAGACCCGAAGGCTCCTCGGGGTGCTCCGCGAGGATGTCGGGGGCGAGGCCGACCGCGCGCCGCAGCCCGGTCTCGACCAGCTGACCGAGCTCGTCGACACGGCACGCGACACCGGTACGGAGGTCCGCCTCATCCTGCGGGGCAAGGTCGTGCACCTGCCTGCGGGGATCGACCTCGCCGCCTATCCAATCGTCCAGGAGGCGCTCACGAACGCCCGGCGGCACGCGCCGGGCGCGGACGTCGACGTCGAGGTCTCCTACGGCGACGACTCGCTGACGCTCCGCATCAGGGACTACGGGCCGGGCACGCGGGACGGCGAGCTGCTCCCCGGCCACGGACTCGTCGGCATGCGCGATCGCACCACCGTCGCCGGCGGCACTTTCACGGCGGGAGACGCCGAAGGCGGCGGCTTCGCCGTGGAGGCGACGCTGCCGATGCCGGGCGATCACTCGTGATCCGCACGCTCGTCGCGGACGACCAGGAGGTCGTGCGCGCGGGATTCTCGGCCCTGCTCGACACGCAACCGGACCTCGCCGTCGTTGCGAGCGCCGCGGACGGCGCCGAGGCGGTCCGGCTGAGCAACGAGCACGGTCCGGACGTCGTGCTGATGGACGTGCGGATGCCCGTCCTGGACGGCATCGAGGCGACACGTCAGATCTGTGAAGGCGACGGTGACCGGCCGCGCATCCTGATCCTCACCACTTTCGATCTCGACGAGTACGTCTACGACGCGCTCCAGGCGGGCGCGAGCGGGTTCCTGCTGAAGGACGTGCCGGCCGAGACGCTGTTCGAGGCAGTTCGCGTGATCGCAGCGGGCGAGGCGCTCCTCGCGCCGGCAATCACCCGACGGTTGATCGCGGAGTTCGCGCGGCTCCGGCCCCGCCCGCAGGATCCGCCGAACGGGCTCGAGGCCCTCACGCCGCGCGAAACCGAGATCCTCGGCCTCGTCGCAGAGGGTCTCTCGAATCGGGAGATCGCGCTTCGGCTGGTCCTGAGCGACGAGACGGTGAAGACCCACGTGAGCCACGTGCTCCGCAAGCTCCGGCTGCGCGACCGCGCACAGGCGGTCGTCGTGGCCTACGAGTCGGGTCTGGTCGTCCCCGGCAGCTGAGCCTGCGCGGCTTCTTCCGACAGCTAGCGGGCCGGGCCGGATGCTTCCAGTGCCGGAGCGTTGCGCTTCCCGGATGTCCGCTCGGCGCTGCCTTCCGTTGCGGCGCGCAGGTCCGGCAGGTACCGCCTCACGAGCACGGCGGCGGCGAGCATGATGCCCGTGCCGATCAGCAGCGCGAGCCCGATGGCGTCGGTGAATGCGGCATGTGCCGCCGTGAGGAGCGGCTCCCCTGCGGAGGGAGGGAGATGTGCAGCAACGACGGCGGCCCCGCCGATCGAATCGCTGGCGGTATGCGCGGCGCCGGGCGGCAGGGCCGCTGCGGCCGAGTCGACCTTCGAGGAGTAGAGCGAGCTCGAGATCGAGCCGATGATCGCGACGCCGAGCGCCCCGGCGACCTGGCGGTTGACGTCGTTCATCGCCGATCCGACTCCCGCCTTCGCTTCAGACACCGCGCTCATGACGGCCACCGTCGCCGGCGCCATGACGTTGCCCATCGCGAGCGGCCCCACGAAGAAGAAGAGCGCCAGGATCCAGGCCGCGGTGTCCGGTTGCCACAGCGTCACGCTGGCGATCACCAGCGCCACCGTCGTCAGGGCGGCGGCTACCTGCGTCGGTGCGCCGAGCTTGAGCGTCACCTTGTGGCTGAGCCCGGAGCCGATGACGAGGCCGAACGCGAGCGGGAGCATTACCAGGCCGGTCTCGATAGCCGACCGACCCTGCACGACCTGCAGGAACTGGGTCGTGAGGAAGATCAGGCCGAACAACGCGAAGAAGGCAGACGAGATCGCCAGTGAGCCGACCGAGAAGGCAGGCCGCTTGAACAGCCCGACGTCGAGCAGCGGGTTGCGGGTGCTGAGCTGCCGACGGACGAAGAGGACGCCGAGCACGAGGGCGGCGGCGAAGGCAACGATCACGAGCGGGTCGGTCCAGCCACGGTGCGGGGCTTCGATGACGGCCCACACGAGCGAGACCAGACCGGCGACCGAGAGCACGACCCCCGGCGCGTCGAGCGCTCCCGGGCTCGGATCGCGGCTCTCGGGCACGAGCCGGAGACCGAGCACCAACGCGGTCAGTGCGACCGGGACGTTGATCCAGAAGACGGCGGGCCAGGAAAAGAGCTCGATCACGGTCCCCCCGATCAGCGGACCGAGACCGACGCCGATGGCCGCCATTCCGGCCCAGACGCCCATCGCCTTCCCGCGCTCCTCCTGCGGGAAGACGTCCATGATGATCGAAAGCGTGGCGGGCATGATCAGCGCGCCGCCAATGCCCATCACGGCGCGCGCGGTGATCAGCTGCCCGCCGGTGGCGGCGAAGGCACCGACGACGCTTGCGAGCGTGAAGACGATGAGGCCGGCCTGGAGCGCGCGCTTCCGCCCGTGGCGGTCGCCGAGGTTCCCGGTTGCGAGCAGGAGCCCGGCGAAGGCGAGGAGATAGGCGTCGACGATCCATTGCAGCGTCGACCCGGAGACTCCGAGGTCGGCCTGGATGCTCGGCAGGGCGACGTTCATGACGGTGTTGTCGAGCCCGATGATCACCAGCGAGAGCGACAGCACCGCGAGGATCTTCCAGCGATTTCGGTGAGTGGTTGAGGACGACACGGCACCACCTCTCACTAGTAGAAAAACGAATGCTCGTTCTTTATACTGACACGAACGTTCTCTGTCAAGGCTAGAATCGAGGTCCGATGCCGAAGGTCACCGAAGAGCACGTCGAGGCGCGCAGGCGCCAGATCCTCTCCGCGGCGCTGCGCTCCTTTTCGCGAGAGGGCTTTCACCGTACGACGATGCAGGACATCTTTCGGGAAGCCGAGCTCAGCCCAGGCGCGGTCTACAGCTACTTCGCGGGCAAGGACGAGCTGATCCGGGCGATCATCGGCGCGATGATGGGCTTCGTCGCGGAGACGGCGGAGCTCTTCAGTGAGCCGCTGCCGGAAGGCCGCCTGCGGAGCCCGGCCGAAGCGCTGGTCGAGGTAATCGAGCGGTACCGGAGGCTCGAGCTCGGGACGGTCGAGGAGCGCGCCCGGATCTTCCCGCACCTCGTCGGCGAGCAGCAGCGCGACCCGATGCTGAACGCGGCAGTCCGCGCGGGCATCGACCGCTTGCGCCAAGGCTTCGAGATGCTCGCGCAATCGGCGCAGGAGCGCGGCGAGCTCGACCCCGCGCTCGAACCGGCGCATTACAGCCGAGTCGCGGTCGCGATTCTCCAGGGACTGCTCCTCCAACTCGGAGTATTCGGCGACGAGATCGACATCGACGGGTACGCCACCGCGGCGGCGCAGCTGCTGGACCGGCCGCCAGGCCTCTAGCGTCAAGGCGTCGATTTGGCCGGTGCAGCGTGGCCGAAAGCGTGCCCACCTCGACCTGGAGCGCAGCCGCGATCTCCAGGGAACGAACAACACGCCGCATCGCTTGTGCGAGTGTTCGGGACGCTCCATGGTTTTGGAAGGACGGCCCTCCAACACTCGAGTCCATGTGGTCGGCGCGGGACCCGTGGGCCTTCTGCTCACGGCACTGCTCCAGCCGATGGAGAGGCTGTCCGTGCGCCTCTATGAAAAGCGCCGCGATTACAGCCGAACGCGCATGGTCACGCTCGCGCCGTACCTCATGGCGGATTCGGTGGCGAGCTACGGGGCCGATGCCATCGACGGAGATAGCGTCGGGGCGATCTTCGATCCACCAGAGCTCGAGCAGGGCATCGCGCTCAGAAAGTCCATCCCTTCGGACCTCGCCACACTGCTGAAGAGCTGGGTGCTGGGGTTCTGCCCGCTCAACTCCATCGAACGCTCCATCAGTGATCTGATCGATGCGCGCGGGCCGAACGGGGTGGAGCGCACCGCAGCCGTCGTGACGGCCGAGGAGGCGTCCGCGATGCTCGAGCCGGGAGACGTCCTCGTCGACTCGACCGGCAGCAGGTCACTGCTCCGGGATCACCTGGTTCCCAGCCCAGGCGAGGTGGCTGAAGGCGCAAACACGCTCAAGGTACGACTCGAATACGTGCTCGTCATCACGTTCCTCTACGGGCAGCGGTACGACTGCAACGAGTACTGCAAATACTCCAAGAACATCGAGAACCCGCACTACAAGTTCATTCCGATGGTCCACCGCACGCACTACGACGGCAGCGTCAGCCACGTCACCGGCGTCATCAAGATCAGCGCCGAGGAGTACGAGGCGATGCCGTCCCGGTTCGACGGTGGGTGGCTTCGGAGCAACTTTCCCGAGGTCGCGCGGTCAATGGATCGGTTCATCGCCAAGATCAAGGAGGAAACGCACGGCGAGATCCTCGGCGACCTGGAGATCGTCCGGATTCCGCTTGATCTGTATCGCGCGCGAAATGCCACCAACCTGCAGTTGCTCGAGGGCGGGCCGAGTGACCATCCGTTCGCCACCTGTCCGGTGTTCCTCGCCGGCGACTCGGCCATCGGCTCTCCGTACTTTCAGTCGATCTCGCTCGGCTTCGAGTGTGCGATGTTCCTCGCGGGGCTCATCGCGCAACGCGACCTGCCGTTACCGGTGATGCTCGATCGCTATGAGCTCTACATCTACAAGCAGTGGCTTCGCGTCTACATGCGCAGCAAGATGATCAAGCACAACAAGGACTTGTTCGAGTCGCTCGACGACCCGCTCGCGCTCCTGGAGAAGCTGCACATCTACTAGCGAGATCCCCGAGACGCATCAGCGTTCGGGGGACCGTGGGACCCGGCGTCGTACTCTTCGAGCGGCGCGACGTTGCGTGACCCGCCCTCTCGTGCCAAAGCTCGGGACGCACCGATCGATCGCGTCAGGGTCCCTGGGCCGCCCTCGCGAGCGTGACGCCGGCGGCGATCACCCCGATGTGGCTGAACGCCTGCGGGAAGTTGCCCGCGAACTCACCGGAGGTCGGATCGATCTGCTCAGGCAGTAGCCCGAGCCTGCTTGCCCGGGCGCAGAGGGACGCATAGAGCTCCGAGGCCTGTTCGAGCTGGCCCTGACGGGCGAGGTTCTCGACCAGCCAGAAGCTGCACAGCACGAACGCGCCTTCGTCGCCCGCGATGCCGTCCGGAGACTCCTCGTGCAGGTAGCGGTACAGCAGGCCGCCGCCGGCCGAGAGGCGCTCCGCCACTGCCGCCGTCGTCGCCACCATGCGGGGGTGGTCGGCAGGCACCACCCGGCGCAGCGGCAGCGCCAGCAGACTGGCATCGAGGCTCCCGCCTCCATCGAGGTGCTCGCTCAGGGTCCGGGCGTCCTCGTCCCACGATCGCTCGAGCACGGTCTCGCGCAGCTCGTCGGCTGCGCGCCGCCACTTGGACACCGGGCCCGGCAGATCGAGCTGCTTCGCGAGGCGAGCCGCGCGGTCAAGCGCCACCTGGCACAGCCCCGCTGAGTACGTGAATACCCGGCCCTCGCTTCGCACCTCCCAGATGCCCTGATCGGGAAGGCGCCAGGCGTCCGCGGCGAGATCGGCCAAGGCCGCGAGCCGGGCCCAGAGGTGCTCGTCGAGCTGCTCGCCTCCGCGGACCCACTGGTACGCGCAGTCGAGCACCTCTCCGTAGACGTCGTGCTGGCGCTGGTCGGCGGCGCCGTTTCCCCAGCGCACCGGGGCTGACTGTCGGTACCCCTCCAGCTCGCCGTCGACGCGCTCGTCGGGCACGGGGCCACCCTCGGGGTCGTACATGATCTTCGGCGCGCTGCCGTGCTCGAAGGTGTCCAGCACCCAGCCGAGGAACGCTCCGGCCTCCTCGGCGAAGCCGATCCGCCGCAAGGCATACACCGAGAAGGACGCGTCGCGGATCCACGTGTAGCGGTAATCCCAGTTGCGCACCCCTCCGATCGGCGCCGGCAGCGACGAGGTCGGGGCGGCGATCAGCGCGCCGTTGCTCCAGTGATCGCACAGCTTGAGCGTGAGCGCGGCCCGGCGGACCAGGGCGGCCTCTGGCCCTTCGTAGTCGAAGCCTTGCATCCAACGGCACCACGAGCGGGCGGTGGCCGCGAGCAGCTCCGCCTCGCCGAACCGGTGGTGACGGTGCGCGCCTCCCCAGGACAGCACCACGTCGAGGCGCTCGCCGGCTTGAAGCTCGTGGACGCTGCGCAACGACCCAAGGGTCCGATTGCAGCGAACGTGCAGGTCGAGGTCGGGCCGACGCCATGCATCCACGGACAAGCCGCCCGCGGCCGCCGCTGCCGAGGCGCCTCCCCGCGGCTCGATCTCGACCCGGAGCCGTACGGAGCCGTCGACCACGACCGCCGAGCGGATCAGCTCCTGGCGACCGGCGGGCGCATCGTCGCTCAGATCCGTGCCCGGGCGCAGCGCAAGGGCGTCGGTGACCGTCAGCAAGCCGGTCGGGCTCCGCATCTCGGTGACCAGGACGGCCGTGTCGGGCTCATACCGTTGGCGGGCCTCGATCACCTCCTCGGGGACGACCCTGAAACAACCGCCTCCGGCGTGGTCGAGCAGACCGCAGAACAGCGGCTCCGAGTCGAAGCGCGGAAGGCACAGCCAGGAGATGCTGCCGTCGAGGCCGACGAGCGCCGACGTCGTCCCGTCACCGATCAGACCCAGGTCCTCGAGCGCGAGATAGCCGTCGCGCCGGCGCACTGGGCGAAATGGAGGGTCAGCGTCCAGCACGATCGTCCCTCCGCACCGAACTGCCGTCGTGCACGCTGAACGACATCATCTCAGCCACCGGGGCTCGCGGGTCAGCGCCGGTCAGTCAGACGGTGCGTAGCGCTTCGGTCGGTGAGAGCCGAGCGGCGCGGACGGCTGGGAGCAACCCGGCTACGGCGCCGATGAGGACGGCGGCGGCGAGGCCGCCGGCCCAGGCGCTGGTCGGGACGACGACGGTCCAGTGCTTGATGTGGGCATAGACGACGGTCGAGAACGCACCGGCAGCTACGCCGGCAGCTCCGCCGAGGAGGGCGAGGAGGATGGCCTCGGCGAGGAACTGGGTGCGGATCTGGCCTTTGGTGGCGCCGAGG
>Ga0066388_100002533_pt1 | contig 11230 bp, 7 predicted proteins | sample PanSoiMetaGPlot6_FD_64539 | JGI IMG/M metagenome (GOLD analysis project Ga0066388, IMG submission 64539) | Tropical forest soil microbial communities from Panama analyzed to predict greenhouse gas emissions - Panama Soil - Plot 6 (Hybrid Assembly) | ecosystem: Environmental > Terrestrial > Soil... | reverse complement strand
GCGATGGAGCCGATCGACGAGATGGGCTGGTCGTCGAAGATCGGCTTGAAGGTGACGCCGCCATCCTCCGACTTCCAGACTCCTCCCGCGGCCGTGGCGGCGTAATAGGTGAGCGGATCGCCAGGCACACCCGCGACGCGGCTCGCGCGCCCGCCCGCTGCGGGGCCGACGGAGCGGTACTTCAAGCCATCGAATTCGCTGTGCTCTTTCTCCTTGTCAGCGGCGAAGGCCCAGGTGGGAACCATCAACAAGAGCGCAGTAGCACAGCGAAACGAATCCATGGTGTCGGCTCGTCGGTAGTTGATGCGAGTCGCCAGCTTACCCGGCGATCGAACCCGGAGAGGGCGTGCAGGGTCGAATACACCTATCTTAATGAGCCGACCGGGCGGCGGGTGCCCGGATATTCGCGAAAACCGCTACCGCTGAATGGTCAAATGACGGTCGTGCGGAGTGTGCCGGATTATTGAGGGGGAGTGCTCGAATAGCGGGCCAGGAGCAGCTCGTAGTCCTCGGGCGTGTCGAGGTCGATTAGGACTGAATCGGATTCGACAAGGAGTTCAACCGTCTCGGCGGCATGGCCGCGGAGGTAGCGGTTGAGGCCGACATCCGGCGGCAGGCTGCGGATGCCGGAGACGTGCTTCCAGGCGATCAGCGTTGGATGACCGCGCTTGCCTTGGTAGGTGGGGATAGCGATCGACCGCGACCGAGAGGCTAGCCCAGTCTCGGTCAAGCGCCGTACGACCTCGGAATCGATCGTGGGATGATCGGCCGGCACGAGGAGGAAGGCATCCTCCGGCGAAGGGCGCCATTCGTGCTCCGCCCAGGCGAGCCCGTGTTCGATGGTGGCCCGCATGTCGGGCGTCGGCTCGGTTAGCGCCAGCACTTGTGCTCCGCCGTTCAAGGCAAGCGGGACCAGCTCCGGCGCGCGCGGCCCGCAGACGACAAGGATCCTTTCGACCCCGCCGGTTCGCAGCGCAGCGATGACGCATTCGAGCACTGTGCTTCCGCCGAAGGGCAGGGCCAGCTTGGGGCGGCCCATCCGCGTGCTATGCCCGGCCGCGGGGATTAGGGCAAACATGATTCACCGCAAAGGACGCAAGGGACCCAGGGGACGAAAGGGAAACAAGATCGCTCAAGAAAGGTCATCTATTTGGTTTCTTCTTGGCGCCCTTTGCGTCCTCCGCGGTGAATTCCCCCAAGTTGCGGCATCGGATCAGTTCGGCCACGATACTGACCGCGATCTCCGGCACCGTCTGCGAACCGATCGATAGGCCGAGCGGAGCGTGGACCTTGGCGAGCACTTCTTCCGGAATGCCCTTGGCGATCAGGTCCTCGTAGATGAGCTTGATCTTCCGCTTGCTGCCGATCATGCCGATGTAGTCGGCGCTGGTCCGGCAGAGGTGATAGAGCGCTTCTTCATCGTGATTGTGGCCGCGGGTCATGATCAGGCAGTACATTCCGGGATGGACCTCGGGGGTCAGTTCCTGAAGCGTCCGCCCGATGTCGCCGATGAGGCGCCGTTCAGCTTGCGGAAAGCGCTGCGGTGAGGCGAACTTGTCGCGGTCGTCCAGCACCCAGATGTCGAAATCGACCTCCGCGGCCAACTTGGCGACCGCTTGTCCCACGTGGCCCCCGCCAACAATTAAGAGAGTCACTCGCGGCAGGACCGGCAGGTACGCGAGCCCTTTCTGGACCGCCGGCCCGGGGCGCTTGGCGAGTGGTTTCAGCTGATCGCGCACTTCCACAGGGGGTGGCGTGTCGGCGAGCTGTCCGACCGGCTCGCCCGCGGCGTCGAAAAGATAGCGCGAGCCGACGCGGAGCTGCGCCGGGTTGTTGGCCAATGCGATGACCTCGGTGCAACCGCGGCCCGATTCGACCAGCTCGCGATAGCGATGGTAGTACGAGTGAGGAGCGGGGAGTGAGGAGTGAGGAGAAGAACCCGTCTCCTCACTCCTCACTCCCCGCTCCTCAGTTCTCACTCGCACTGGGTCAGCGAGGATCGTCATGCGTCCGCCACAAATGAGCCCGTCATCCCAGCCGTAGTCATCATCCAAGCAGAAGCTGAACACGTCAGCGCGGGCCCCCGGGTCGTTGAGAACACTCAGCGCCCGGCGCTTGACCTCCGCCTCAACGCAGCCGCCGCCGAGCGTGCCGGCTTGTGTCCCGTCGGCGTAAACGAGCATGGTGGCACCGGCTTTCTGCGGCGTGGAGCCACGGGTTTCGATCACAGCGCAGTAAACCAGCTGCCGCTGCCGTTCCAATGAGCTGACCAGCTCCGCGAGCAGTTCACGCATGAGGCGCTACCAAAGAGGTGCGGTCGCAGAACAGATGTGATTGTAGGCGGCAAAAGCCGCGGATGGAACGGACTACCCGCGTTGGCGAAGCTACCTTGTTAGCGCCGGCGCACAATCTCCTCCGGCCCGTACACCTTTCCGGCCCCAAGCCCTGATTGGCTGAGGTTTTTACTGATCCCCTGGTGCGTTCGCGCTTGGCCGTTATAATCATTACCTGCCCTCCTAGGTGCTTGCCGCGCGGTGAGCCGGGTGTGGTGGCCTCTTTTTCACGTCTTCGCGGCAGATTTCGCCGCACCGGAAAGGACCCCCCAGAACGATGGTTAATCGGAACCTCCTCCGCCAATTTGACGTCGCCGACGACGTTGAGCAGCAGATCGAATCCTCCTTCGACCAGGATCTCCAGAACTGGCTGCAAGGCCAGAACACTAACTACGAAGTCAACAAGATCGTCGAAGGGACCGTGCTCGACATCCGCGGCGACGATGTGATGATCGATATCGGTTACAAGTCCGAAGGCGTTATCAAGATCGAAGAGTGGCGCGAAGAAGGTTCCGACCAGGTCGCCCCACCCAAGCCCGGCGACAAGGTGCAGGTTCTCCTCGAAACCGTTGAGGACGAAAACGGCGTCATCAGCCTCTCCTACCGCAAAGCCAAACGGCAGAAGGAATGGGAGGCTATCCTCGCCAAGCACAAGGAAGGGGACGTCGTCTCCGGCGTGGTCACGCGCAAGATTAAGGGCGGGCTGCTCGTCAACATCGGCGTCAACGTCTTCCTCCCCGCGTCGCAGGTCGATATCCGCCGGCCGCCGGACATCGGCGACTACCTCAACAAGACCATCGAGTGCAAGATCCTCAAAATCGATGAGGCGCGGAGGAACATTGTCGTCTCGCGCCGCAAGCTCATTGAAGACAACCGCCAGCGCATCAAAGAGCAGCTCCTTGCCGAAATCCAGCCCGGCCAGGTCCGCAAAGGCGTCGTCAAGAACATCGCCGAGTTCGGCGCCTTCGTTGACCTGGGAGGTATCGACGGTCTCTTGCACATCACCGATATGAGCTGGGGACGGGTCACCAACCCGCATGATGTGGTGCGGATCGACCAGGAGCTTGAGGTCTACATTCTGAATGTGGACAAGGAGAAGGAGAAGATCGCCCTTTCGCTCAAGCACAAGCAGCCGAGCCCCTGGCAGAATGTCGAGCAGAAGTATCCGGTGGGCAGCCGGCATACCGGTGAAGTCGTCAACATCATGAGCTATGGCGCCTTCGTCAAACTGGAGCCGGGGATCGAGGGGTTGGTGCATATCTCCGAGATGAGCTGGACTCGGCGCATCAACGATCCGCGCGAACTGGTGCAGATCGGCGACAAGATCGAAGTCCAGGTGCTCAACATCAACCGCGAGAAGCAGGAAATCTCGTTAGGGATGAAGCAAGTCCAGCCCAATCCCTGGGACAAGGTCGCGGAGCGCTATCCGCCGGGGACCGTGGTTTCCGGCACAGTGCGCAACCTCACCAATTATGGGGCGTTCATCGAGATTGAGGAGGGGATCGACGGCCTCCTGCACGTCTCCGACATGAGCTGGGTGCGGAAAGTAAGCCACCCGTCGGAGGTCGTGCAAAAGGGGCAGAAGGTCACCTGCGTGGTGCTCAACGTCGATCAGGAGCGCAAGCGCGTGGCGCTGGGTTTGAAACAAATGGCCAGCGACCCCTGGGACGGAGACATCCCCGGCCGTTACAAGCCGGGGCAGGTGGTCAAGGGGAAGGTCACCAAGCTCACCAACTTCGGCGTCTTCGTCGAGCTGGAGCAAGGCCTGGAGGGCCTGCTGCACATTTCGGAGTTGTCCGACGACAAGATTGAAAGCCCCGAGGACATCGTCAAGGTCGGCGACGATGTCGAAGTGAAGGTCTTGCGCGTCGATGCCAAGGATCGCAAGATCGGCCTCTCACGCAAGAACCTGCACGGCGGCGTCCCCGAGGAAGATGGAGAAGCCCCCGCGCAGCCGGAAGGGTCGGAGCCGAAGGGCCCCGACAAACCTGCTCGCGAGCTGCGTGGCGGCACTGGCCCCGCCGGCCCGCTCTTCCAGATGCCGGGCGGCGAAGAAAAGAAGTGATGACGACTGAGAGATGAGGACTCAGGAAGGACCGTACCCCATTACCCGTCCCGGTTCTTACTCAGCCCTCAGTCCTCATAACTCAGTCCTTTTTTAGGTCCGGTTATACCGGTCAGCCCTGTTGTACTTCGGGTTCCAACGTCACCCCCCTCCGGCCGGCACGGTTTGCCCCGCTTCCTTCCAGGCCAGGTCGCAACACGGACGATACGTTGGAGCGGACGGCCGCGGGCTCGTCGCCGCCGCGGCCGCGGACGGATCCGAGGGGTTGAGCGTTCAGGCGAGAAGATTTGCGGTTTCGAGCTTCGAGGCTCAAGTCTCGAAGTCGCCCCCTTGCTGGATTCGAAACCCAAAGCTTGCATCGAAACAGACGGAACCCTTCGCGCGCGGGAAGCACGCCATGACACGACCACGCCGGTTGCGGAATGACCTGGTCCAGTCGCCACTGGAAACCTACCTCCGTGAGATCAACGAGACGGCGCTCCTGAGCGCCGACCAGGAGAAGGAACTCGCCTACCGGATCGCCGACGGTGACACCGAGGCCCGCGACCAGATGGTCCGCGCCAATCTCCGTCTCGTGGTCAACATCGCACGCGGCTACACCGGCAAAGGGCTGGCGCTGCAAGACCTCATCGAGGAGGGGAACCTCGGCCTGTTGCGGGCGGTTGAGGGGTTCGATCCTTCGATGAATACCCGCTTTTCCACCTATGCCAGCTACTGGATCAAGCAGTCGATCAAGCGGGCCCTGGTGAATACGGCCAAAACCATCCGCATACCCGCCTATATGGTGGAACTGCTCGCCAAATGGCGACGGGCGACTAATCAGCTCACCGACGAGCTGGGCCGGCCGCCGACGCACGAGGAAGTGGCCAAGTTCCTCGGCCTGCCCAAGAAGAAGCTCAACATTATCAAGAAAGCGATCCGCGTATATAACTCCGCGCCGCAGACTGATCAGACGGAAAGTGGCTGGTCGATCGACGAAATGCTGATGGACGGCCGCACCAAGACGCCCGATACCGAGATGGTCGAAACCGACGACCTGAAGCAGGTGCTGCACCTTTTGGACAAAATGGACCCGCGCGAGGCGACGGTCCTGCGGATGCGCTTCGGGCTCAACGACGAGGAGCCGAAGACGCTCAAGGAGATCGGCGAGTGCCTCGGCCTGACGCGCGAGCGCGTGCGGCAGATCGAGAGCGAGGCCCTGGCCAAGCTCAGCGAGAGTTTGTCGGTGGAGTGACCTGAAAGCACAGCGGTAGCCGAGTCTCACGGATTCTCAGCAGATCGCCCCGCTGTGGTCCCTCCTCACCACCCCACCACCGCACAATCCTTACCCATCTTCGCGCATCCTCACCCACCCTCTCCATCTTTTCGTTCAATCTAATTCTTCCGGCATTTCGATACTTACCGGCGTGACCGATCCCGCCTGATTTCCGCCCTCGGAACGCCGGAATGAAAGCGCGCCTGCTCGGCCTGTGCTTCGGCCTGTGCGTCGGTTGTCAGGCGCTGATGCCATCTCATCTTGCAACGCCATTGGAGCTTGTCGCGGAAGAATCGCACGCGCCGGCCAGCCCGCCCATCGACACAGACGACTCTCTTCAACAAGCAGCCTCATGCGTCGAACGCGGCGATGAAGCCGGGGCGGTGCCGCACATGCTCCGCCATGTCCAGGCCCACCCCGACCAGATCATGATCCGCGCGTATCTGGCGGAACTGCTCTTGCGGCTCAAGCGACTCCCCGAAGCGCAGCGGCACTTCGAGCGTTTTATCGCCGATGCTCAGGAGGTCACCGGCCCGGCGAATAAACATCTCATCCACTGCCACACCCGACTCATGGAGATTGCGCAGGACCGCGAAGACGCATACTCCGAGCATCTGCATCGCGGCATCGGTCTGCTCTTGCTCGCCAGGCAAAAGGGGGTGCTTGCCGAGGCGGACGACCCAGCGCTGCTGCAGAAGCTCCTCTGCAAGGCCGCGACCGAACTGACCGAGGCCCATACTCTGCGGCCCAGCGAAGCACGGCCGTGCGTGTATCTCTTTGAAGTGTGGACCGCCCTGGACCAGCCACTGCCCGCAGGCAAGGCGCTGCGCCAAGGGCGGGCGGAGGCCCCATTCTCGACTCCTCTCACCCCCGCGGAGCAACGGGTGTTGGCCCAAGCTTCCTCACACCAACTCTCAGCTTGGCGCTGAACTCACCACTCACTAAACCACCAATTTCGCTAAAATTACCGGCGTAGTCGTTCACGTCCCGAGCGAAAGGAACCGCTTATGTCTCGCCTTGCGCTGCTGGTCGTGCTCTGTCTGTGCGCGCCGCCCGCCCCCGCCGCGGACAAGCGACCCATGCAGATTGATGACCTCTTCAAGTTCAAACGCGTCGCCGAGCCGCAGATCAGCCCCGACGGCAAGCTCGTCGTCTATCAAGTTGGCAGTGTGAACCTGGCCGACAATAAAACGACCACCAATCTTTGGATCACTGACGCCGATGGCAAAAGTCCTCCGCGGCATCTGACCAATGCCGGCAAGAGCGACAAGCACCCGCGCTGGTCGCCCGACGGCAAGCAGGTCCTCTTCGAGTCGAACCGCTCCGGCTCCAATCAGATCTGGGTCATTGATCTCAATGGCGGCGAGGCACGGAAGCTGACCGATATCAGCACCGAGGCCTCCAACGCCATCTGGTCGCCGGACGGCTTGCACATCGCCTTCGTCTCCGCGGTCTACCCGGAGTTCTCCGAGAAGTCGTTCAAGGAGAGCAACGAGCTCAACAAGAAGAAGATTGAGGAGGTCGAGAAGAGCCCCGTGAAGGCAAAGGTCTTCTCGCGGCTCTTCTACCGCCATTGGGTTGAGTACGTGGACGACAGGCGGCAGCATCTGTTTGTGATGAAGATGCCCGCGGGCGCGAATGGTTCGGAAGAGCCGCGCGACGTCACCCCCGGCGACCGCGATGCGTATCCCACTTCCACGACGTTCAGCGTTGGGGATGATTTCGTCTTCAGCCCCGACGGCAAGTACTTAGACTTCACCGCGGTGCCGGAGAAGAACGAAGCGTGGAGCACCAACCACGACATTTGCCGAGTGTCGATCGATAACACTTCAACGAAGTGGGAGAACCTGACGAAGGATAACCTCGCGGCCGACGCCTCGCCGCGATTCAGCCCCGATGGTACGAAGCTGGCGTATCGCGCCCAAAAGAAAGCCGGCTACGAGGCGGATAAGTGGGACATTCTCGTTGTCGATTGTGAGTCGAGTGGCGCGTTCAAGGGCCCGCCGCGGAATGTGACCGCGGGCGTGGACCGCTCGGTTAGTGAGTTTGACTGGAGCGCGAACGAGGGGGGCAAACCGCGGCTGCTTTACATCACCGACGAGCGGGCGTGCGGCCCGATCTACGTTGCCAACCTGGACCCCAACGACCACTACATCGTGGTTCATAATGCCCTGTCCGGCAATCGGACGTCGCTCAGCACCTCTCGCGACGGCAAGGTCCACGCCTACCTGACCGCCTACATAAGCGCCCCGCCGGAAGTGTATGTCACCCGCCCGATGGATGTGCCCGCTGGCGAGCAGCAGGGCGGAAACAGGGCGGTCACGAACGTCAGCCGCGCCAATGAGCCACTGCTGAAGCAACTCGACATGCCGCGCCCCGAGTCCGTCGAGGTCCCAGTCGAAGATGGCAAAATGCAAATGTGGATTCTGAAGCCCCCCGGCTTCGATCCGTCGAAGAAGTGGCCAGTGGCATACCTTGTGCACGGAGGCCCCCAAGGCGCCTGGGAGGACGGCTGGAGCTACCGCTGGAACCCCGAACTATGGGCCGCCCAGGGCTACATCGTGGCGCTGCCCAACCCGCGCGGCTCGACCGGCTTCGGGCAGAAGTTCGTAGACGAAATCTCCGGCGACTGGGGCGGCAAGTGCTACCGCGATCTCATGGCCGGCGTCGATTACCTCGAAAAGCTGCCTTACGTTGATAAGGAACGCATCGCCGCGGCGGGCGCATCTTTTGGCGGCTACATGATGGACTGGTTCGCGGTTAGCACGGGCCGCTTCAAGACGCTGATCACGCACTGTTCGGTTTGGAACTTCGAGAGCATGTGGGGCACCACGGATGAACTCTGGTTCGATGAGTATGAGCATGGCGGCCTCCCCTGGGAGGTGCCCGGCAAATACGCCGAGTTCTCCCCACACAAGAAGGCAGCCAAACTCGGCAAGTTCAAGACGCCAATGCTGATCATTCACAATGATCTCGATTTCCGCTGCCCAATCGGCCAGGGGCACGAACTCTTCAGCGCCTTGCAGCGACAGGGCGTGCCGTCGAAGCTCATCAATTTTCCCGATGAGGGGCACTGGGTCTTGAAGCCGAAGAACAGCGAGTTCTGGCACAAGGAAGTCTTCGCGTGGCTAAAGAAGTACTGCCCGCCCGGCGGGAAGTGAAGGGCGGAGAGACTGTCTTGGACATCTTGGGTCTAATCGCCATCCCGGCGCTGATCGCCCTGAATGGTCTATTCGTTGCCGCCGAGTTCTCGCTGGTCGCTATTCGGCGGACGCGCGTCGAGGAGCTCGTCAAGCAAGGTGCGCGCGGCGCCAAGTCTGCCGAAGCGGCTCTGGTGCATCTGGATCGAACGATCGCCGCCACTCAGCTCGGGATCACACTGGCCAGCGTCGCACTTGGTTGGGTTGGCGAGCCAGCGTTTGCCAACCTGATCGAGCCGCTCTTCAACTTCCTCCCCGAAGGATGGAAAGCGGGGACGGTCCATACTATTGCCACTCTGCTGGCCCTGTTGGCGATCACCTTTGTCGTGGTCATTTTCGGCGAACTCTTCCCCAAGACGGTGGCGCTGCAGTCCACCGAAGGGACGGCCCTGCTCTTGGCCAAGCCGCTCAATGCCTTTGCCCGCATCAGCTGGCCGATTCTGCGGCTCATGAACGCGATCGCCAATCGGCTCTTGAAGCTCTTTGGGTTCCGACCGGCCGGCACGCGCGAATCGGTCCACTCCGTGGAGGAGCTGCAGATCTTGATCGAAGACACGCAGGAAGCGGGCTTGCTCCATGAAGAGCAGGCCGAGTTCGTGCAAAACGTTTTCGAACTCCCCGACAAAAAAGTGCGCGACTGCATGGTGCCGCGCGACAAGATGGATGCGATCGAGATCCGCACCGCTTCGGAGAAGGTGCTGGAAGTGGTCCGCCGCAGCGGGCACACGCGCATTCCCGTCTATGACGGGGACCTGGACAAGATCGTCGGCATCCTGAATACGAAAAACCTCTTTTATTATCTGACGCTGCAAAGCGCCGTCGTGCTCGACGACTGCCTCTATCCCGCGACGTTTCTCGATCCGGAGGAGACACTCGATAACGCGCTGCGGCTCTTTCGCCGCTCGCGCCGGCCGATGGCGCTCGTGCGTGATGAGGCCGGGCACATCCACGGTCTGATCACACTGGAAGATGTCATCGAGGAGATCGTCGGCGATATCGAGGACGAACACGACGCCCCCGTGCCGCGACTGCGTCGGCGCTCGCGGCGCACCGCGACGGTCACCCGATTACCGGCATCCCCGCCTCCACCCGCCCCGCCGGGCGACCGCAAATCGCAAGCAGGTTCGTAGGGTCCGCTGTGCGGACCGTCACCTTCGTGCGGTGCGAGAGGTCTGGCGGTCCGCACACCTTATATTCCATGCGATAGCCTCAGCGGTCCTTATCTTCTTAAGAGCCGCCAGATCAATACCAGCGCCCCTATCGCAAGTAATACATCAGCGGCCCAGACTCCGACCGGCACGGGCACCTTGCCGTCTTTGGCCAGGTTCGTGCCGCACAAGACCAGCGGGTAATAGATAAAAATCGTCGGCAGGAAGCAGACGACGAATGTGCTCAAATAATCGGCGCGGCTGGCCCAGATGCCCACCGGGCAGCCGATCAAAACAAAGCACAAGCAGCCGACCGCCAGCGCGGGCCGGAATTGCTTCTCGACGTCCACCTGCCGAATCAGGCGCTCCACCTCGTTGACCTTGTTGACGCGGTGGAAGTGGTCGAGTTTGCGGTCCTTGAGCAACGGACTGTCCTCGGGTGTACTACGGATCCACTCCAGTGACTCATCTGCTTTGCGGTGCGCTTCCGCGCGCTCCTCGACCAGTTCAGCCCGGCGCGTATCGAGCTCGTCCCAAGTCAGGGCGGAGGGGCGCTGTTTGGGGTCCTTACCGAAGATCGATTCGGGGAGTGGCACTTGGAAGCGCGGATGCGTGCCATACCCGGACGTGTCGCCGCCATAGACCGAGCAGTTCTCCATATCGATATTGATGAGCGCATTATCCATGTCGACATGCAGCGTCGCCTCGCGGGCGCGGGCCACCAGGTCGTAGCCGCCGTAGCGGTCCTTCGATTTGACCCCCGGAGCGTCCTCCGCCTTGATGCGGCGCTTGAAAACGACATCCACCAGGCGCCGGCCTTGCACCTCCTTGACAAACATGAAGTACGGCAAGCTGGGGTTGCGCAGCTGCCGGTCGCGCTTGAGGACGCCGTAGATAATCTCTTCGGCATCCTTCATAAAGGCAGTGCGCATGAGCTGCTGAGTCCGCGGAATCGTCTCGTAATAGAGAAATGCAGTCACGGCACTGGTGGCGACACCGAGCATTATGGCAGGTTTCAACAGCCGCAGCGTGTTGACCCCCGCGGCCTTGAGCACGAGCACCTCATTGTCGTGGGCCATCCGCCCATAGACGACGCAGGTCGCAAAGAGCGTTGTCGCCGGGATGGTGTAAGGGAGCGTGTTTGGGATTAAGAGCGGAATGGCCAGCAGCACCTGCCCGGGTGAGAGCCCGCGCTGTGCTGCCTCCTGGATGAGCCCGGCCAGCAGGAA
>Ga0066388_100002532_pt1 | contig 11230 bp, 8 predicted proteins | sample PanSoiMetaGPlot6_FD_64539 | JGI IMG/M metagenome (GOLD analysis project Ga0066388, IMG submission 64539) | Tropical forest soil microbial communities from Panama analyzed to predict greenhouse gas emissions - Panama Soil - Plot 6 (Hybrid Assembly) | ecosystem: Environmental > Terrestrial > Soil... | reverse complement strand
TACCAGCTGCCGTCGTGCCTGCAGTTCGTCTACGCGGACCTGAACGAGGCCGAGCTGGCCCGGATGCACCGCCAGGTCGTGCCCACCGACGAGCACCTCACGGCGGCCGCGAGGACGGCCCACCTCGTCACCGACCTGATCCCGCAGCACAACACGTACCCGGAGGTGGCACGCAGCCTGCGGACCAACGTCGGTGACCTCGTCGCGGAGTGGCTCCCGCCGCCCATGGGCGAGCCCCGGGTGGCGCCGCTGGTGCGGGGCGCGGGGCAGCTGCCGACCGTAGGGCGCGCCACGCTGTTCGAGACGTTCCGGCACGGGATCGCACCCGCGCAGCGGCCGGTCAGCGACGCGATCGGCCGGATCAGCACCGCCGGCGACGAGTTGCAGCGCCTCGGCGGGAAGCTGAGCGACACGTGCGATGTGTTCGTCGCGTTCTCCGTCGCCGGCGGCACCGGTGGCGGGATCTTCTACGACTACCTGCATCTCATCGGCGACGCGTTCGCCAGTGCCGGCTACCTGGCGCAGATCTACCCGCTCGTGGTGATGCCCTCGGCGTTCGACGAGGGTCTCGGTGGTGGCCGGGCAGCCAAGCTGAACGCCGGTCGCGCGCTGCTGGACCTATTCCGGCTCGTGGACGACCAGAACGGGCAGGCGGCCGGGACGCTGCTGGACGACGTCGGGCAGGCCGGCGCGCTGGACGTCCGCTACCCTGCCGGCCGGGTCATCCGGCTGCGGCCCTCCTCGGTGCAGACGGCGTTCCTGTTCAACCGCCCACCTGGAGTGGAACGCGAAGACCTGCACCGCTCGGTGGTCTCGCTGATGCTCTCGCTCGTCGGAACCGACCAGGACCAGCCCACCGACGCCAAGGACAACCAGCGCACGTTCCAGTCCTTCGCCGACGACTTCATCAACCGCGGCGTCGAACGGGAGGTCGCGGCCGAGTCCGGGATCGGCAACCGAGGCGTGTCGACCAGCCTGGTCGCTTCGATGACCGTTCCGGTGGACGACCTCGCCGACATCGTCAGCGCGCGGCTGCTCGCGGCTGCCGTCGGCGAACTGTCGGTTCCCCCTCCCGGCACCGCCGAGGTCAACCGGCCACTGCTGGAGCGGGCGTTCGCCGCCGCAAACATCGAGCCGCTGCGCTCCCGCGCCCCCCTCCCGTTCACCGACGCCACCCCGGTGAAAGGCGCCGATGCCATTACCCGCGCGCTGCGAAGCCGAATCCAGACCATGGAGGCCAGCCTCGACGCGCTGGACCGGCACCTGGCCGGGGAGGTGCCCAGGCTGGCCCAGGACTTCGACCCGCGCCGCGCGGCTGGCCAACTGCTCACCGAAGTCGACCTCTTCCGGCTGGACCGGGTGATGAGCGGCCATCCCCAGTTCGGTGACGCGGCCGAGCGGATGGGCTTCCTCGGCTTGCTGGAGTCACGGCGCACGGAGCCGAACCCGCCCAAGGGCATCATGGTCCGGCCACCACAGCCGGAGCCGGTCCGCAACGGACTGTTCAGCCGTGCCTCGTGGACAGACGACCCGGTGCAGGCCGCCCTGCGCCGGCAGGACGCCTGGTTCCAGTGGCGGGTGCGCCGGGCCTGGCACATCGCGTGGAGCTCGCAGACCAGCCGGTGGGAGCGCAGGGCCAGCTCGTTCCGGCGGCAGTTGGACGGGATCGTGGAGGCGTTCGCCGAGCACGCCCGGACCGAGCCCGCCCGCTTCGGGCGACGGGCCCGGGACCTGTACCGGCCCCGGATCGGTGTGTCCTACCTGCTGCCTCCGCAGGGCAACGACCTGGAGCCGTTCTACCAGGCAGTGGTGCGGCGGTTCGTCGCGGTGAACGTCGCCCGCAACCGGCTGCGGCCGACTGCCACCGAGGCGGAGATCGTCAACGAGGTGGTCGGCGCCGAGACCTGGCAGCGAGCCTTCGACGCCGGCGTCGACCACAGCGCGGCGCAGGCGGTGGCCCTGGTCCGAGACCGCCTCAAGCAGGAGGTGCTGCTGCTGTTCCGGCACACCGAGGCGGGTGACGACCCGCTGCTGCCGACTCTCGCGTCGCTGCTCGCCGCGGCCGCGGGCAGGGATGGCGTCCGGGTTGCCGAAGAGGACCTGTCCCAGCTGCACGGGAAGATCGCCGGGCTGGTGCCGGGCGGGTTTTCCCCGCAGGGCGCCGGACCGCTGAAGATACTCATCTCCTACCCGGCCTCCGGCAAGGACAGCGCGGTCGAGAAGTTCCTTGCCGGCGGGCTCAACCTGCCGCGCTCAGCGGCGACCGTCACCGAGTTCCGGCCCATCGAGGCCGAGTCCATCGTGGTGGTGCTGTTCCGGACGTCGATGGCGGTGACCGAGGTGGCCGAGCTCCGCGACGTGCTGCGGCACTGGGCGGGTGCGGTCCGGTCGGAGCAGCCGCAGGACTTCCTCAAGTGGCGGCAGCGCCTGGGCCACGACTTCGGCTACCTCGCCACCACGGAGGAACACCGCGTCCACATCCTGCAGCGGCTGCTCTGTGCACTGTGGAACGACCAGGTCCGGGTCGCCAGCGGCTCGCTGGAGTCACCCGAGAAGGTCGCGGTGCGGCTCGGCACCCGCAACGCCGTCTCGATGACGCTGCTGCTGACGTCCTACGACGACACCTCGTCGTGGGGCAGCGTGCTGCGGGCGTACGAGGACTGGACGATCGCCGACGACCAGCAGATCCGGCGGGACTTCTGCGCCCAGCTGATGGCCACGCTGCCGGCCGGGCTGGAGGCGACGCCGCAGGAGCCGGGCGAACTCTATCTCGCGGTGCGCGCGGTCGCCGAGGAGCAGGAGCGGCTGCTCGCCGAGGTGGTGCCGAAGCTGCCGGAGGCCAGCCGGGGACACGCCCAGATGCTGCACGGGTTCTGGGCGCAGACCTTCCCGGCCGCTTTGGACCTGCCGTTCACTGGAGTCAGCAAGCCGGTCCGCGGCTCGCTGCGCGACTTGGAGGGCGCGGTGCGCCGTGAGCGCTGACAGCACGACCGCCAGTGGCTGGACCGGTCGTGGCTGGCCCCCTGGCGGCGGTGACAGCGCCGCCGGCGACAGCGGCCGGGACCACCGGCACAGTGGCAGCCAGCACGGCGACAGCAGCCAGACGGTCATCCGGGTGGACCTGCGCAACTCCCCCGTGCCCGCTGCCGAGCGCCGCGCGTTCGAACTGCTGCACAGCTACCGGGACGTGGCGGCCGGCCGGGTGCTGGTCGTGGACGACGCGACGGCACTGCTGGACCACTACACCGTCCATGCGGCGGTTCGGGCGTCCCGCCTGGTACACCAGGTCATCTGTGTGGCAGTGGGACAGCCGGTCAGGCGCGACGACGGGATCTTCGCACTGCGCGGGACCCCGGTGCTGGACACCGAGGGCTCGGCCACGCTGTGGGTCGGCGACGCCGAGGGCGTCGGCTGGCAGCTGGGACTGGGCGGGCGGGCGTCCGCGCTGGCCGCAGACAGCGGCGCGGACGGAGCCTCGCGCCTGGACGAACTGCTGGACCTGCTCACCGTCCCGGCGGTGTTCGACGGCGTGGTCGAGGCCGCCGGCGGCATCCCTCGGCGGGTCGCCTGCCCGGGCTACCAGGTACTCGCCGGCCCGTTCCAGCCGGCCACGCTGCACGACGCGCAGGCGCGGGCGGTGCGCGCTCTGACCACCGCCGAGCGGCCACAGCCACCCGGCGGTGGGTCCGACACCGGCACCGCCGTCGCCGCCGTCGCCGGAGTAGGGCCGCTGTTCGGAGGCTGGGATCCCGAGGCCGACCGCGCCCAGCGGATACGCCCCGGCTCGCTGGTCGACCGGCTTCGCACAGATTGCCGGCACGCGGTCGACGACCTCGAGATCGAGCTGGGGAACATGGCCGGCCTGTCCGGCCTGTCCGCCACCAACCCGGGGCCGGATGCGGGGCGGAGGGCGGCCGCGGCAGCCGGTGCGGCCCTCGGCGAGCTGCGCGCGACTGTCGCCGACGAACTGGGCCGCGTCGACGGCCGGGCCGGCCTGGACGCAGGCCAGCGGGACCATCTCCAGCAACTCGGGATCAGCCTGGACCAGGTCGACGGCACCGACCGCGCGACGGTGGTCGCCGGGCTGCGTCGCGAAGTCGCCGACGGCCTCGACCGCGGCCACCCGCTGGCCGCCCTGCTGGGCCGGATGCGCGACTTGGCCGACTTCGCCGCGCCGCGCGGCAGCTTGGCCGACGCCGACCAGGTCGATCGAGTGTGTCCGGAGTGGATCCTGCAGCAGCTGCGCGAGCCCGAACCGTTCGACCTACCGCCCGCCCCACCCATCCTGCTTGCCGCGGTGCTGGTTGGCTGCGCCGCAGCGGCCGTCGGCGGGGTCGCCGGCCGGGTGACCGGGCCGCTGCTCGCGCTGGCCTGGCTGCTTGCCGCCGGCCTGGCGCTGCACCGGAGTACGACACCGCCCACGGAGACGGCACCGGCGCCGCGCCGGTGGTGGCCGCCGCTGGTCAGGCACGCGCTCGCCGCAGGCGCCGGCGTGGCCGTCGGCGTCGCGGTCGGGCAGGTGCTGCACGTGCCTGTCACAGCGGCGCCGGTCGCGCTGCTGTCCGCGGCTGGTCTGGCGCTGGCACTGCGCGCGTGGTGGAACCGCGCGGTCGACAAGTGGTCGAAGGCGCTGCCGGCAGCGGCGGCGGGGCAGGCTGCGGACGATCTGGTCGGCTTCTTCCGCCGGGTCGCGGTCACCGAGTGGGTGCTCAGCGACGCGCGCCGGTTCGCCTCAGACGCGGCGCGCGCCACAGCGAACGTACTCGAGGAAGTCGCGCAGGAGCTGGCCAGCCATCAGCTGGCCGCCGGGGTCGCGGCCACGGCCTCCGGCGACCGCGCGCCGGCGCCGGACGGCGACGGGGAGCTGGTCGCCGAGCTGCGCCGGGTGGTCCAGGACGACATGGTCGACTTGGTCAAGGCGGCGGTGGAGCCGTGCTGGGCCGAGCTTCGGGCCAACACGATCGACGCCGCGGGCACCGGCCTGGCCGGGCGGGTCGGCCGGCTGCTCGGGGAGTACCGCTGGCACCTGGCCGACCGCGGCCCCGAGGAGCCGCCGGAGTTCGCCCGCGCCGGTGCCAGCCGGGCCCGGCTCGCCCAGCTCGCCTGGCAGCACATGCCCGATGCGAACGCGGTGCTGTGGGACGCCGGTCCAGGCGGCTCGATGCGCCAGTTGTGCGCCGCCGAGGACCTGCCGCTGCTCGACGCGGCACCCACACGTGCCCGGCTGGTGCGCTTCGCCCCGCGCGCCGCCCAACCGGCGCTCGGTGAAGGCACCTACCCGGCCGACATCCGGTGGACGGCCACCGGACACCTGGCGGGGGCGGTCCGGCTGGTGCCGCTGCGGCCGGGCGCGGCAGAACTCGCCTGGCCGCAGAGCACCGAGACCGACGACGGCCTGCTATGAGCCGGAGCGCCCCGAGATGACCGGACCGCGGGCAGCCCCCGCCTCGGCACCGGAGTCGAACCTGGTGCTGGAGTTCACCGACCCGGCCGGACAGCGGCTGACCTGGCAGGTCCGCCCCCGCGCCACCGTCGGCGAGCAGCCCGGACCGCTGCCGACGCGGCTCCTCGTATCCGTCGCCAGTGGACACTCGGTGCTACAGCGGTCGGTGCCGGAGCGCGGCAGAGCCGACGGCAGCCGGCTATACGACCTGCTGGAGAACGAGGTCTGGGCCGGCATCCGGCTGGCGCGCCGCTACCCGGGCCAGTACCCGGCCGAGCTGGTCCGGCTCGTCGGCTACGACCTCGACGTCGCCGAGCCGTTCCTCCTGCTGGCCAAGCCGCGGGGTGAGCCCTGCTCCCGGTTCGCCGGCCGGCTCAGGCTCGACCCGCTGCAGGCGTTCCAGGCCGGACTGTTCCGCAGCTTGCTGCTACTGGCCGAGGCGGGCCTCGTGCACGGCAACCTGAGCCCGGACAGCATCCGCTGGGACGAGGCCGGCTCCCTGGTCCAGGTCGACGGACTCGGCTGGGCCGCCGGTGTCGGCGAGCCGCGCAGGGCACACGGGAGGACCTCATGGGCCTCGCCCCAGCAGCGGGCGGGTCGGGGCACGGTCTCGCCGGCCGACGACGTCTGGTCCGCCGGCATGGTCGTCTTCTATATCGCGACCGGGCGGGACGTGTCCGGCCTGACCGGTCCACCGGACCTGGCGAACCGCGGTGCGGCCCTGCGCGGCGTGCTCGCCGACGTCTTCGCGGACTCGCCGGCCGGCCGGCCGGACGCCGCCGGGCTGCTGCACCGGGTGGGCGCGCCGGCCGCCGTGCCGGCCGGACCGGCCGCGGACGACGGGCTGGCCGAGGGCCGGCGCGAGTTCGACCGGGTGCTGCGGGAGAAGTGGCCACCGCCCGACACCGCCGCGCCGCCCGGCAGCCCGCGGCGCCGGGTACCACGCCGGATCGCGGTCGCTGCCGTCGCCGTCACCGTGGTCGTGGTCGCTGTCCTCGCCGTCGTGCTGACCCTGGCGAACGGGAGTTGGTCGTGACCCCGGAGACCGGCGACGCCGACCACGCTGGTGCCCCCAGCCCAGTGAAGACGGTGCGCTGCCCGGTCTGCGTGGACGTCATCGGCTGGCCGCCGCCGCAGTACTACGAGAACCACGGAGGGGACTACCGGCCGCTCGACCTCGACGCGGTCGCCGGTGCCGACAAGCGCGCGGACATGCTGCGGTCGGCCTGGTTCCGATGCCCCAACCCGTCTCAAGACACCAAAGAGCACCACCTGCCGGCCGCGCTCGCGTCCTACGGGGAAGGCTTGGTGATCGGGATCATCGGGGCGACCCGGTCCGGCAAGTCCCACCTGCTCGCCGCGATGATGTACGAGATCGACCGGCTGGGCCTGCAGCCGCACGGCCTGTCCGCGGCGCCGCTGGACGCCACCGGCCACAACCGCTACTTTCGCGACCTCGTCCGCCCATTCGTCACGCAGGGACAGCAGCTGGGTAGGACCGACCCCCAGGAAAGCGTCTCCAGTTATACCGACTCGCTGCTGGTCACCTCCTCGACCGGCACCAAGCCAGTCACGTTCTTCGACGTGGCCGGCGGCGACCTGCAGCAGAGCGGCCGGACCACACGCTTCCTGGCCGGCGCCGGGGCGCTGTTGTTCGTGGTGAACCCCAGCATGGCGCTGGGTGCGCAGACGGCCGACGACCCGTCGCCGGAGGCCGGTGAGCGTGCGCCGAACGACAAGGCGTTCGCCACCGTGCTCAGCCGGCTGCGCCACCCGGCCAGCCCGCGCTTTCTCGACATCCCCGCGGCCGTCGTGGTCACCAAGTCCGACCGGCTGCGGTTCGAGTCGCCTGTGGACACCTGGCTGCGGATGCGGTCCGAGTCCACGGTCGACGCCGTGCTCATCCGGGCCGAGAGCCGGGACGTGTACGCGTTCCTGCGCCACCACGGCGCGGATGCCTGGCTCGCCCCGTTCCACGAGTGTCGCAAGTGCACGCTGCACTTCGTCTCGGCCACCGGAGGCGAGGCACGCGGGGGCCGCTACCAGCGCGGAGTGCGGCCGACGCGGGTGCTGGCGCCACTGGTCGCCCTGCTCGCGATGACCGGCGTCCTGGCCGGGGGGGAGGAGGTTGGAGCCGGATGACCACACCAGCTCCCGGCCGGCTCGACCGGGTCGTGTTCAGCTACACGTCCTCCGACATCGCCCTGACCGGGTCGTCCCTGCCCGCGTCCGGTGAGGATGCCTGGGAGACCCCGCTGCGCGGGCATGTCCGAGTCAGCCACGACAGGCGGCCCGCCACGAGCCTGTGGTACTGGGCCGACGAGTCACGGGCGGCGCTGCTTCGGCGGGTCCGAGGACCGGGCTTGGACAGGGACAGCAGCGGTGACTGGTGCCAGGGCCTGGTGGGAGCGCCCGGCGACCTCACCGCGTGGGACGCCCTGACCCTCGGCCAGTGGCCCGGGTGGGACGACCACGCGAGCTGGCACGGCCGGAGCCTGGAGCATGTCGACGCAGATGCCGTCCATGCCGCGTACGACTCGGCGGCGGGGCAGCTAACCTACGCGACCGCCGAGCCGGGCTCCGCACTCGTCGCGCTGGTGGCAGCCGCCGTCCGTGACCCGTGGGCGCCGATACCAGTCGTGGCGCCGGACCTGCCGCCTCGCACGGCGACCGCGCTGCTGTGGGGCCTGTTCGAATGCACGCGACTGCTGTTCGACGCTTCGGCCGGCGACCCGGTGCCCCCGTGGACGTTCTCGACGTTCGAGGTGCGCTACGACTCCCACGTCACCCGGCTCCCGCACGTCGTCTTTCTACACTCGACTCCGGAACCACCGCGGGGCGCGCAGCGCGTCGGAGCACCGATCGGCCTGTCCGCCGGTGCGCCCGACGACCCGGTGACCGCCCGGGCGGCCGAGCTCGTGTCTGCCTACGTCACGGGCGGCCGAACGGCGGTCGATGACTTGCTGCGCAAGCGGAACGTGCCAAACCAGACCACCGTGGCAGCACGTCGGAAGACGCTGCTCGGTGTGCTGGAGCCGGCGCACCCGCCTGCCCCGCCCGAGCCGCCGCGGGAGCCACCGCCAGGAGCCATGCCGCCTCCGCCACAACCGGAGCCGCTACAGCTCGTGCCGTCCTCGCCGCGGCCCGAACTGCCGCAGGATCCGGAGCTAGCCGGCCGCAGCGACCTGGACCTGGTGCGAACGCTCTTCCGGCCGCGGGTCAAGAAGGCGGAGGTGTTCGCGGTGCTCAACGAGGTGGATGCCCGCAAGGTCGCCAAGACTGGCGAGCGCCCTGAGCTGCTGCGGCTGCTGCTGCGTCGCGACTTCGCGGCGGGCCTGCTGCGTGAGCACCTGAGCCCAGGCATGGTCCGCCGTGCCATATCCGAAATCGTCCGTTTCGCGCTGCAGCCGGCGGACCTCGACGACCCGCAGACGGCGACCGCCCTGGACAGCTGGGTCGGCACCCCGACTTCGTCGCGCACGGCCGTTCGGGTGGTGCTGAACTACGTCGCGGACATCGACGGACTGTCCCTTTTGCTCCACGGTGCGGGCCGACGCTACTTCCACGAGGCCGGCCTGGAGGTGGCCGAGAGGGTCAATGTCGGCGCGGCTGGCACGTCCCCCGCGCTAGGCCGACTCACGGCGGTTCGACACTGGTACGCGGCCCAACCAACTCCGGCGAAGATCAGCGTCGCAACGCTCGTCGCCCTGACAGTGCTGGAGTTCATGCTGTTGGTGCTATGACCGGTCAGGCACTTTGCGTCCCGTTGCTCGCGCACGAGCAGGAACGCAGCAGCATCGTGTTGGCCGGCTTGCCCAAGCCTCACCCCACCGAGTCCTGGAACTACCCACCCAAGACAGAACTGGAAGTCCGCAGTAGAGCTACTGACACGGCCGCAGCCGACCAACAACCAGGATGAAAGTCTGCTCCAGGCTCGCTTGGGCGGCAGCGGCCTCGGCCCGGTCGTCCCGGTAGGACGCCCATGCCAGCCACAGCGCCGGCGGGCCGAGGACACCGCCGACCACGCCAACCCAGCCGGCCGCCGTGTCCGGGCGCAGCCACCAGACCACCAGGCAGGACACCACCACCGACACGGCAGCCAGCAGCAGCATGACCCGGCCGGTGGATCGGACCGCCGAACCACCCATACAGCCATGATGACGCCCCGCGAGCTGCGGCGGCTGGCCGAGACCTGCTCGGATGCGGCGCGACTGCTGGCAGCGCTCGCCGCGGGCCCGGCACGCGAGCGGGTTTCGTAGCTGTAGCGGGTGTGCCCACCCCCACTACGGCTACGAAACCGCCCGCCCGTTCGTCCGCGGGTTCGCCAGCTGGCTAGCGCCGCCCGGCTCCGGCATCACCGTGCTGGCCACGACCGCCACAGTCGCCGAACTGCTCACCGAACTCGGCGGGACCGTCGCCGACGTGGTGCTACTTGAGCTTGAGGACAGGACGTCGGTGACCGACAACGTGCTCGCCCTGCGCGAGGCCGGCGCGTCGGTACTGGTGGTCAGCGTGTCGGACTCGCCGGCCGCAGTGAAGGAGGCCATCCGGGCCGACGCTGCCGGGCATGTGCTCAAGGCCGAGGACGAGACAGACCCGCGAGGCGGTGCTCGCTGCCGCCCGCGGCGAGTCGTGGATCTCCCAGCGGCTGGCCTGGGTGCTGGCCGTCGACGACGAACCGGACCGGCCGGCGCTCAGCGACCAGGAGCTACGCGCGCTCCAGCTCTACGCGGCACTGCCGCTGAAGACGATGGCCAGCAAGATGGGCATCAGCGTCAACACCGTCAAGCAGTATCTGCACCGGGTACAGCAGAAGTACCGGGCAGCCGGCCGGCCCGCCGCACCAAGGTCGAGCTGTACCAACGGACGCTGGAGGACGGCCACCTACCACACCCGAAGTGAGGCCCCCGGGCCAGCGCCCAGTGCTGGCGTACACAATGGACCAGGCGACGCAGCGGGCCACATCACGGTGCCCGGCGCAGGTGCGGGCCAGACCGGGCACATGCTGCTAGTGTAGGAAGATATAATCAGCTTTATTGCTGGAAGTTCCTGCCGCTCCGCTGGAAGTATGCCAAGATAGACCCGTGAGCTTGTCGGAGCGGCAGCGCGCGGAGCTGCAGTCGCATATCGGTACCGGTACGTACGACGGGTCGGTCGAGGCTCGGGCCAAGATCGTACTCTGATACGACGAGGGTCACAGCAAGGCGGAGGTCGCCAGAATGGCTGGCACGTCACCGCCGACAGTGGCCAAGTGGGTGAACAGGTACGAGGAGCTCGGTATCGAGGGGCTGACCAACAGAACATCGCCGGGCAGCCCGCTGCAGATCCCAGCCGAGGTCCGTGCCCGTGTGCTGGCGCTGACCCGGGAGACACCGCCGGAAAGCCTGGGGGTACCGCACTGGACGTCACCACATATGGCCCGCTACGTCAAGCTCACCGAAGGCGTGTAGGTGTCGCAGACCTGGGTGTCGCGGCTGTGGCGCGACCACGGCCTGCAGCCCTGGCGGCAGGGCACCTTCAAAATATCCAAAGACCCCGGCTTCGAGGACAAGGTCCGCGGCGTCGTCGGCCTCTACCTCGACCCGCCGCAGGGCGAGGCGGTCCTGTCGGTAGACGCCGAGGTCGCAGGTCCAGGCGCTGGACCGCACCCAGCCGATGCTCCCAGGCCGGCTTCGGCAAAACCGCCAAGCGCACCCACGGCTACGTGCGCAGCGGCACCACCGACCTGTATGCCTGCCAGGACGTGAGAACCGGGAAAGTCACTGTCAGCCTGTCGCCCACGCACAC
>Ga0066388_100002531_pt1 | contig 11230 bp, 7 predicted proteins | sample PanSoiMetaGPlot6_FD_64539 | JGI IMG/M metagenome (GOLD analysis project Ga0066388, IMG submission 64539) | Tropical forest soil microbial communities from Panama analyzed to predict greenhouse gas emissions - Panama Soil - Plot 6 (Hybrid Assembly) | ecosystem: Environmental > Terrestrial > Soil... | reverse complement strand
CGCCCAGCGGCCCGAGCGCGAACAGCACCGCGCCCAGCACGAGCACGAGCCGCAGCATGAGGAAGACGCGCGCGGCCGGAGCCGAACCATGTTCGGCGACGACGAGGCGCACGCTGCGCTGCAACACCCCGAGATTCAAAACCTGGATCCCTCCCGCCAGAGCCAGGCTCCAAACGGCGTGCCATCCATACGGAATCGCCCCCGCGATTGCAACCGCGAGCAGCCCCGCATGCTTGGCCTGCAACGAAGCGCTGCGGAGCCTCACTGCGGCGGCGCGCTGCCGTTGCCGCGGCGCGACTCGGGCGGGCGCTCGGGCGGCTCCTTCTGCTCGGACTCGAGCGTGACCTGAGCCAGCCGGATCAGCCGGCGGAACGCGGCCGCGGTGCCGAGCACCACGAACACCACCATGAGCCAGGGCGCGGTGCCGGCCCACTTGTCGGCGAAGTAGCCGATCGCCGCGCCGACCACGACCGAGAGCGAGGCCTCCCAGGCGGCCTCCGCGGTCTTGCCCATCTTGATCGGCGCGAGGCGAGGGGGACGCCGCACTGGCGGACGGCTCACGAGACCTTCCGAAACGCGCGGCGCGCGGCCTCGAGCGTCTGGTCGACTTCGGCGTCGCCGTGAGCGGTGGTCACGAAGCCCGCCTCGAAGGGCGACGGCGCCAGGTAGACGCCCTGGTCGAGCATCGCGTGGAAGAACGCGACGAAGCGCTCGGCGTCGGCCTTCTGCGCGTCGGCGTAGCTCTGGACGGGGCCCGGGTGGAAGAAGAAGCCGAACAGCCCGCCCAGTGCGCTCGCCGTGAACGGAACGCCGGCCTCCCGCGCGAGTGACTGAAGGCCATTGGCGACCCGGTTCGCGGTGGCCTCGAGCGCCTCGAAGACGCCGGGGCGCGCGGCGAGCTCGAGCACCGCCAGGCCCGCGGCGGTCGCGAGCGGGTTCCCCGACAGCGTGCCCGCCTGGTAGACCGAGCCCTCGGGCGCCATCCGCTCCATCAGCGCGCGGCGGCCGCCGTAGGCGCCGACGGGCAGCCCGCCGCCGATCACCTTGCCGAAGGTCGACAGGTCCGGGACCACGCCGAAGCGCGCCTGCGCGCCGCCGAGCGCGACCCGGAAGCCGGTGATCACCTCGTCGAAGATCAACACTGCGCCGTGTCGGTCGCAGAGCGCGCGCAGCCCGCGCAGGAAGCCCTCGGCGGGCAGCACCATGCCCATGTTCGCGGCGACGGGCTCGAGGATCACGCCGGCGATCTCGCTGCCGCGCTCGGCGAACACCGCTGCGACGGCGGAGAGATCGTTGTACGGGAGCACGACCGTGTCCGCGACCGCGGCGCGCGGCACGCCGTCGGTGCCCGGGATCCCGAGCGTGGCCACGCCCGAGCCCGCGGCCGCGAGCATGTGGTCGGGGTGGCCGTGGTAGCAGCCGTCGAACTTCAGGATCCGGTCGCGACCGGTGGCGCCGCGCGCGAGCCGGATCGCGCTCATCGTCGCCTCGGTGCCCGACGAGACGAGCCGCAGCATCTCCACGCCGGGGACCAGGTCGATCACGCGCTCGGCCAGCGCGATCTCGGCCTCCGTCGGCGCGCCGAAGCTGGTGCCGCGCGCCGCGGCGGCGCGCACGGCCTCCAACACCATCGGGTGTGCGTGGCCGACGAGGATCGCGCCCCAGGAGGCGACCCAGTCGACGTAGCGGTTGCCGTCCTCGTCCTCGATGCGCGCGCCCGAGGCGCTCTTGATGAAGCGCGCCTGGCCGCCGACGTAGCGGAACGCGCGCACCGGGCTGTTCACGCCGCCCGGGATGACCTCGCGCGCGCGCTTCATCAGGCGCTTCGAGCGGCCGGTCTTCACGCGGCGGGCTCCGCGGGCGGCTCGGCCGCCGGCTCCGCGCCGTCGTCGGGGCCGGCCCCGCCGTCGTCGTCCTCTTCCTCGGCGAGCTTCGCGACCGAGACCACGCGCTCGCCCTCGGACGGCTCCATCAGCCGCACGCCCTGGGTGTTGCGGCTCATGGTCGGGATCTCGGCGACGCGCGTGCGGATCATCTTGCCGCCGCTCGTGATGAGCATGATCTCGTCGCCGTCGGAGACCTGGAGGATGCCCACGACCTGGCCGTTCCGCTCGGTGGTCTTGATCGTGATGATCCCCTGGCCGCCGCGGTTCTGCTCGCGGTAGTCCTCGAGCGGCGTGCGCTTGCCGAAGCCGTTCTCGCTGACGGTGAGGATGGTCTTGCCCGGCTTCAGAACCTCCATGCCGACGGTGGCGTCGCCCTCGCGCGTCGAGATGCCGCGCACGCCGGTGGCGGCGCGACCCATCGCGCGCACCTGCTCCTCGTTGAAGCGGATCGACTTGCCGTCCTGCGTCGCCAGCAGGATCTGGTCGCCGGCCCTGGTGCGCGCGGCGGCGATCAGCTCGTCCTCGTCGGCGATGTTGATCGCGATGATGCCGCCGCGGCGCGGGTTGCTGAACTGCGCGAGCTCGGTCTTCTTGATCGTGCCCTGGCGCGTCGCCAGGACGACGAAGCCGCCCTCGTCGAAGTCGCGCACGGGCAGGATCGCCTCGATGCGCTCGCCCTCGGCGAGCTGCAGCAGGTTGATCAGCGCCTTGCCCTTGGCGGCGCGCGAGAGCTCGGGCAGCTCGAACACCTTCAGCCAGTGCACGCGGCCCTTGTTCGTGAAGCAGAGCAGGTACGCGTGGGTCGACGCGACGAAGACCTTGTTCACGAAATCGTCGTCGGTGGTCGCGGTCGCGACCTTGCCCTTGCCGCCGCGTCTTTGGGCGCGGTAGTTCCGCGGCAGCAGGCGCTTCGCGTAGCCGCGGTGCGTGATCGTGACGACCATGTCCTCTTCGGCGATGAGGTCCTCGGTCGTGAAGTCCTCGACCGGCTCGGCCAGCTCGGTGCGGCGCTCGTCGGCGTACTTCTCGCGGATCTCCTGGAGTTCTTCGACGATCTTGTCGGTGACGAGCTGGTCGCTCGCGAGCAGCGCCCGGAGCTCCTCGATCCTGGCGCGGACCTCGGCGAGCTCGTCGAGGATCTTCTGGCGCTCCATGCCGGTCAGGCGCTGCAGGCGCAGCTCGAGGATCGCCTGTGCCTGGCGCTCGCTGAGCTGGAACTGCGACTGGAGGCCGTCGCGCGCGTCGGCGGGCGTCTGGCTCGCGCGGATCAGCGCGATCACGGCGTCGAGGTGGTCGAGCGCGACCGCGAAGCCTTCCAGGATGTGCGCGCGCGCCTCGGCCTGGCGCAGGTCGTAGGCGGCGCGGCGGCGCACCACCTCGCGGCGGAAGTCGAGGAAGTGCTGGAGCAGCGCGACCAGGCCCAGCGTCTGCGGGCGGTTGCGCACCAGGGCGACCATGTTCACGCCGAAGGTGGTCTGCATCGGCGTGAGCTTGAAGAGCTGGTTCAGCACGACCTGGTCGTCGGCGTCCTTCTTCAGCTCGACCACGACGCGCATGCCGCGCCGGTCCGATTCGTCGCGCACGTCGGAGATCCCGTCGACCCGCCCGTCGCGCACCAGCTCCGCGATCTTCTCGATCATCGAAGCCTTGTTCACCATGTACGGGATCTCGTCGACGACGATCCGGCGCCGGCCGCCGCGCGCCTCCTCGAGCTCGGCGCGCGCGCGCACGGTGAGCAGGCCGCGGCCCGTGCGGTAGGCCTCGCGGATCTGGTTCGAGCCGTGGATGCGCGCGGCCGTCGGGAAATCCGGGCCGGGCAGCTTCTCCATCAGCTCGTCGAGCGACGCGCGCGGGTTGCGCGCCAGCAGGACGAGCGCGTCGACGGTCTCGCCGATGTTGTGCGGCGGGATGTTCGTGGCCATGCCGACCGCGATGCCCGACGAGCCGTTCACGATCAGGTTCGGGATCCGCGTCGGCAGGACGATCGGCTCGGTGCGGGTGTTGTCGTAGTTCGGGATGAAGTCGACCGTCTCGCGGTCGAGGTCGGCGAGCATCTCGCCGGCGATGCGGGTGAGACGCGCTTCGGTGTAGCGCATGGCCGCCGGCGGATCGCCGTCGATCGAGCCGAAGTTGCCCTGGCCGTCGACGAGCGGGTAGCGCATCGAGAACGGCTGGGCCAGACGCACCAGCGACGGATAGACGACCGCTTCGCCGTGCGGGTGGTAGTTGCCGGAGACGTCGCCCGAGATCTTCGCGCACTTCCGGAACGGGCGGTCCGAGGCGAGGTTCAGGTCGTTGAATGTGACCAGGATGCGGCGCTGGCTGGGCTTGAGGCCGTCGCGGACGTCGGGCAGCGCGCGGCTGATGATGACCGACATCGAGTAGTCGAGGAACGACCGCCGCATCTCGTCCTCGATCGCGACGGGAGTCGGCGGATTGACCGGCGGCAGCTCTGGGGTCTCGGGTGTCTCCGACATCGCGCGCTCAGATGTCGAGGTTCACGACGTCGAGCGCGTTCTTCTCGATGAAGTCCTTGCGCGGCTCGACCAGGTCGCCCATCAGGATCGAGAACGTCTGCTCGGCCTCGGGCTTGTCCTCGACGTGCACCTGCAGGAGCACGCGGCGCGTCGGGTCCATGGTGGTCTCCCAGAGCTGCTCGGCGTTCATCTCGCCGAGGCCCTTGTAGCGCTGGATGTACTGGCCCTTGCTGGCCAGTCCGAGCAGCGCGTTTAGCAGCGCGCGCGGCGTCGGGATCTCGCGCGTCTCGCTGCCGGTGACGAGCCTGTACGGCCCCGCGCCGACGTCGCGCGTGTGCGCGGCCAGCGAGACGAAGCGCTGGTAGTCGGGCGACTCGACGAGCGCCTGGTCGAACTCGAGCGCGCGCTGCACGATCGCCTGGGTCATGCGCACCATCGGGACGTGGCGGCTGTGCTCCTCGTCGTGGGTCCAGCGGATCTCGACCGGGAGCGTCTCGGGATAGGCGCGCTCGAGGTACGCGCGCAGGCGCTCTTCGAACCCGCTGCGCGCGCCCGCGTCGCTGAAAGGATCGCCGGGGGCGAGGCCCGACGCGGCGGCCGCCTCGACGAGCCGCGAGTCGATCGACCGGCGCTCCATCGACGCCGCCACCCGCTCGCAGCGCTGCGCGTCGGCGAGCAGCTGGCGCAGCGTCTGCTCGAGCAGCGCGGAGTCCTGGCCCGCGGCGAAGACCTGCGCCTCGGAGAGGCCGATCCCGAGCAGGTGCTGCGAGAGGTCGGCGTCGGTCTGCACGTACTGCTCGCTCTTGCCGCGCTTCAGCTTGTAGAGCGGCGGCTGGGCGAGATAGAGGTTCCCGCGCCCGATCAGCTCGGGCATGTGCCGGAAGAAGAACGTGAGCAGCAGCGTCTGGATGTGCGAGCCGTCGACGTCGGCGTCGGTCATCAGGATGACCTTGTGGTAGCGGAGCTTGCTGGCGTCGAAGTCCTCGCCGATGCCGACGCCGAGCGCCGCGATCATGGTCTGGATCTCGTTGTTCGCGAGCATCCGGTCGAGGCGCGCCTTCTCGACGTTGATGAGCTTGCCGCGGATCGGCAGGATCGCCTGGTTCGCGCGGTCGCGGCCCTGCTTGGCGGTGCCGCCTGCGGAGTCGCCCTCGACGATGAAGAGCTCGGCCTTCGCGGGGTCGCGCTCCTGGCAGTCGGCGAGCTTGCCCGGCAGGCTCGCGCCGTCGAGCGCGCCCTTGCGGCGGGTGAGCTCGCGCGCCTTGCGCGCGGCCTCGCGCGCGCGCACCGCTTCGCCTGCCTTGGCGGCGATCGCCTTCGCGGCGACGGGGTTCTCTTCGAGGTACGCCGACAGCGTGTCGTAGACGAGGTTCGCGACCAGGCCCGTGACCTCGCTGTTCCCGAGCTTGGACTTGGTCTGGCCCTCGAACTGCGGGTGCGAGAGCTTGACCGAGACGACGGCGGCGAGGCCCTCGCGCGCGTCCTCGCCGGTGACGGTGACCGCTTCCTTCTCGTTCAGATGACCCGAGATCCATCGGTTCAGGCCGCGGGTCAGCGCGTTCCGGAAGCCGGTGAGGTGCGCTCCGCCTTCGATCGTGTTCACGTTGTTGGCGAAGCTGTAGACCGACTCGTTGTAGCCGTCGTTGTACTGGAGGGCGACCTCGATGTGGACGTCGGTGGTGACGATGCCGTCGCCGGTCGACTGCTCGTAGCTGCGGTCGCCCGAGAGGAAGATCACCGGGTGGATCGCGACGGTGCCGCGGTTCAGGTACTCGACGAACGACGCGATGCCGCCCTCGTAGTGGAGCTCGTGCTTCTTCCCGCTGCGCTCGTCCTCGAGGAAGATGCGGATGCCCGCGTTCAGGAAGGACAGCTCGCGCAGGCGGTTGGCGAGCGTGTCGAAGCTGTACTCGGTGATCTCGAAGATCTTCGGGTCGGGGTGGAAGGTGATCTTCGTGCCGGTCTTGTCGGTGGTGCCGACGGTCGTCAGGTCGTTCTGCGGGACGCCGCGCTCGTAGCGCTGCTGGTAGACCTTGCCGTCCTTCTTGATCTCGAGGTCCAGCTTGTCGGAGAGCGCGTTCACGCACGAGACGCCGACGCCGTGGAGGCCGCTCGAGACCTTGTAGGCCTTGTTCGAGAACTTGCCGCCCGAGTGGAGCGTGGTCATGACCACCTCGGCGGCGGGGCGGCCGAGCTTCGCGTGCGGGTCTACCGGGATGCCCCGGCCGTTGTCCTCGACGGTGACCGAGCTGTCCGTGTGGATCGTGACCCGGATCGTGTCGCAGAAGCCGGCCACGGCTTCGTCGATGGAGTTGTCGACCACCTCGTAGACGAGGTGGTGCAGGCCGGCCGGCCCGGTGGACCCGATGTACATGGCCGGTCGCTTGCGGACCGGGTCGAGACCCTCGAGAACCTCGATGGATCTCGCGTCATATTCGCTCATGCGTCTATGCGAACCCCTGGGACGGTATTGCTGAGATCGGGGAGGACCGAAGCCCTGTGAAACTGCCCGGGAAGGCCTGTGGAAAGCAGGGCCTCCCGAGCGCCGCAAACTGCTGCAAACACTCGATAAACTAACTGAAGCGGGCGCTCTCGGCTACAGCAACATGGGCATGATGACGGCGCTCTCGTCGGCGTCGTCGGCCGGCCGGATCTGCGCCGGAGTCCGCTCCTCGGTGAGCTCGATCGCGATCTCCTTTGCGGTCATCGCGCCGAGCACGTCGAGCAGGTAGCGCGCGTTGAACGCGGTCTCGAAGCGCTCGCCCTGGTACTCGACCGGGAGCAGCTCGCGGGCTTCACCGAGGTCCGGATTGCTGGCCGAGAGGTCGAGCTGTCCGTCGGCCAGGACGAAGCGGAACCCCCGCGAGCGCTCCTGAGCCATGAGCGAGATGCGCCGCACGGCGTGGAGCAGCTTCTCGCGCTCGATCAGCACGCGCACGCGGTGGCTCTTCGGGAAGATCTGGCGGTAGTTCGGGTACTCGCCGTCGATCAGCCGCGTCGTCAGGAGTAGGTCCGGACGGCGCACGAGCAAGAAGCCGTCGCCGACGCCGAGCTCGAGCGCGCCGTCGGCCTCGTCGCAGAGCTTGCGGATCTCGGACACGCCCTTGCGCGGCACGATGATGCCCTTGCCGAGGAACGGCACCTCGTTCGGCACCGAGCGCTCGATCATCGAGATGCGGTAGCCGTCGGTGGCGACGAAACGGATGCGCTTGCCGTCGCTGCTCTCGACGAACACGCCGTTCAAGTTGTAGCGAGTCTCGTCGGTGGACGACGCGTACAGCGTGTGGTCGATCAGCTCGGCGAGGAGCGCGGTGTCGAGCGATGCGAACGTCGCGTTCTCGGCGCCCGGAACGCTCGGGTACTCCTCGGGCGAGGTCGACAGCAGGTTGAACTTCGCGGGCCCGCAGGTGATGGTCACGCGCGCGTCGTCGGCCGAGAGCGCGACCTCGGAGTGCTCGAGCTCGCGCGCGATCTCGTAGAGCTTCTTCGCGCCGACGGTCACCGAGCCGGGGGTCTTCACTTTCGCGGCGTGGCGGGCCACGACGGCAACCTCGAGGTCGGTGGCGGCCAGGGTCACACCGTCGTCGCGGGCCTCGATCAGGACGTTCGCGAGGATCGGCATCGTGCCGCGGCGCTCGACGATCGCCTGCACCCGGCCGAGTCCACGGAGCAGCTCGTCGCGTTCGATGGAGAGCTTCATACCAACCAACCTCCTGCCCCTTCTCCTGATCTTATGACATGAAGAGCAGGAGGAGGAGAGAGCGTTGTGAATTTGTGGATAAGGGGCCTCCGCGGGCGCCGGGACAGCGGCTTCTTCCGACGCTGGGGCGCGCGAAAGTCGGGGTAGAAGGTGCGACTTCCGGGGCGACGCGCGAGCGGGGCGGTTTCTCCACCGCTCATCCACCGCCCTCGCTGTTGCGGAGGAGCTCCTTCTCGATCAGCACGATCGCCGCGCGCAGGCCGGCGTTGTCGCGCAGGAGGTCCTGGACCACCCGGTCCGAATGGAGGGCCGTCGTGTGGTGGCGGCCGAAGCGCCGGCCGATCTCCGGGTAGGAGAGGTTGCAGTGGCGCCGCATCAGGTACATCGCGACCTGGCGCGGCACGGTCACCCGCGAGTTCCGGCTCTGCGAGCGCAGCTCGCGGACCCGCAGGTTGAAGTGCTGGGCGACGGCGTGAAGGACCTCGTCGGGGGTGCTGGCGACGGCGCGCTCGGCCGACGCGGTGAGGAGCTGCTTCACGACCTCCAGGTCCGCCAGGGCGTTTCCCGCCGACGAGCGCGTCATCAAGCGGGTCAGCAGCGCATCGAGGCGGCCGAGGTGCGCGCGGAGGCGGCTGGCGAGGAACGCCGCGACGGGGGCGCTCGGCTCGACCCGCCAGCGGCGCGCGCGGGCGTGGACGATCGCGACGCGAGTCTCCCACTCGGGCGCGCGAACTTCGAGCGACGTGAAGCGCGCGAATTCGGCGCGAAGCTCCTCGGACAATCCCGAGCTCCGCTCGACCGGCTTGGCGAGCGACACGGCGACCGGTGCCCCGCGTTCGCGCAGGATGGCGATCGCGCGGGCGAGCTCCTCCTGAGTGGCGTCCCGGCCGGCGAGGGCGTCGACGTCGTCCACGATCAGCGCAGACGCGCGCGCGAGGCGTTCGCGGAACTCTTCGACGGTGTCGCCCCACAGGGCGCCGATCAGCTCGAGCGAGATCTGTTCGGCGCTGCAGCAGACGATCGTGCCCGCGGGCAGATGCTCGGCGAGCGAAGCGTGGAGCGCGCGGAGGAGGTGAGTCTTCCCCGAGCTGGTGCCGCCATGGATCACGAGCGCGCCGTCGCCGTGGCGCGCATCGCGCGCGAAGGCGAGCGCGCGGGTCCGCATCGCCGTGTTCGCGGGGCTCGCGACGAAGCTCGCGAAGGTGAAGCTCGGGTCCGCGTGGAGCGCGGTGACGTCGTCGACGGGAATCAGCGCAAGTGCGCTTGCACCGTCGGTGTGCGCGGAGAGCGCACTCTCGAGCGCGCCGAGCTGACCGCCCCGGAGCCACGTCTCGAGCTCGCGCGAGTCGATCGCCACGCGGAGCTCGCTCGCGGTTCGCTCGAGCGCGCGTGTGTGCTCGAGGAGTGCGTCGCGGGTGGCCGTGGCGAGTCGCGGGGAAGGCGCGTGCAGCACCGACTTCCAGAGCGATGCGGCTTCGTCCGAACGGACGAGCTCCGGCGGATTCGCACTCATTGGGGGCGACGGACCTTTCACGAGGCGCGGACGGGTGGGATGGACTGCTCATATCAAAGCGGCGCGCAGCAAAGCAAGAACTCGAAGGAGATTTCGCGCGCGCATTTCGTCGACGGAGCGGTTCGCGCGCGCTCGGCCGCTCCGTTGACACCCCTGGGACCCGGTGCTTTCATACACGCCCCACGGCGGGCCGAGCTCGCGAGGCAACCTCCCATGAAACGCACCTTTCAGCCGCATCGCCTTCGCCGCGCCCGCAACCACGGGTTCCGCGCGCGAATGAGCACGAAGGGTGGACGCCGTGTGCTCTCGGCGCGCCGCGCGAAAGGTCGTCACACGCTCACGCGGGTGACGAAGAGGAAGTAGCGATCTCCATCTCATGGCCGAACCCCGCAGCGCGGTCAGGCGGCGGATGCGGCGAGGCGATTTTCTGGAAGCGACCCGCCTCGGAGCGCGGCGGACGACGCGCTTCTTCACCGTGTTCGTCTTCGAGCGAGCCGACGGTGCGCCCGAACGTCTCGGGGTCACCGTCACCCGCAAGGTGGGCGGTGCCGTGCGCCGAAACCGCATCAAGCGCCTGGCACGCGAGTGGTTCCGCGCGCGGCGCGGTGAGTTCGGGTCGTGCGACCTGGTGCTGATCGCCAAGCGGGATCTGCCGGAGTCGCTGTGCTTGGCCGACCTGCGGGCGGACCTGGACCCGGCGCTGCCGCCGCGAGCCGCGGCGTCGGGCGCGCACTAGTCGCACTGGTCCGCGGCTACCAGCTCACCCTCTCGCCCCTGCTCGGGCCCGGCTGTCGCTTCCACCCGAGCTGCTCGAGCTACGCGATCGCCGTGATCGAGCGCGACGGGCCCTGGCGCGGAGGCTGGCGCGCACTGCGCCGGCTCGGACGCTGTCATCCGTTTGGTGGCAGCGGGCTCGACCTGCCCTGAAGCGAGGAATCGGTGGACCGCGTTCAGATCGCCGCGATCGTTCTCGCCGCCGCGCTGCTGGGGCTGGCGCTGTTCTTCCAGTCGAACGCGCCGCCGCCGAAGCACGCGCCGCCGCCTCCCGCCGAGATGACTCGGGAGGCGCCGACGAAGGAGGCCCCCGCGGCGGCGCCGGCGCCGGCCGAGGCATCCACGACGCGCGTCACGCCGGCCGAGCCGCGGATCCCGGAGAAGATCGTGACGCTCCACAATGACGCGGTCGAAGTTCGCGTCAGCAGCGTCGGAATGCGCGTCGACGGCATCGAGCTGCCCGAGTTCAAAGCCACCACCGCGCCCAACTCGGGACCCGTCGAGCTGGCGACGAGCCCTTCCCACGGCGCGATGAAGCTGTTCCTGGGACCGGAGCCGCTCCGCTCCATGGAGAACGAGCCCGCCGAAGTGACCGCCAGTGACGCACGGCGAGTCGAGCTACGCGCGGTGAATGCGGGCGTGATCGTGACGCGCGTCCTCGAGCTCGACGCGTCCGGCTACGGCGGTCGCCTGGTCGTGAAGGTCGAGAACGGCTCGAGCGCGGCGATCCAGCCGACGCTGGACCTCTCGTTCTATGGCCAGGAGCGTCCGGCTGACGCGCTCGACCACTTTCCGAAGTACAGCGTCATCGCGTCGGTCGACGGCTCGATCCACCGCACCCCGATCCAGGGCATCGGCTCGGCCGGGTTCTGGGGCGCCA
>Ga0066388_100002530_pt1 | contig 11231 bp, 13 predicted proteins | sample PanSoiMetaGPlot6_FD_64539 | JGI IMG/M metagenome (GOLD analysis project Ga0066388, IMG submission 64539) | Tropical forest soil microbial communities from Panama analyzed to predict greenhouse gas emissions - Panama Soil - Plot 6 (Hybrid Assembly) | ecosystem: Environmental > Terrestrial >... | reverse complement strand
GTTCGATGTCGACTGGGTGAATCGGCAGGCGCGCGGCGTGGTCCTGCGGCGGGTCGAGGTGCGGCGTTGTCGGCTGAGTGGTGCGGAGCTTGCCGAGGCGGAGCTGTCGGACGTGACGTTCGAGGATTGTCGTCTCGATCTGACGGGGCTGCGCAGGGCGAAGCTCGCGCGTGTTGTCTTCCGCGACTGTCGAATGGCCGAATGCGATCTCTACGAGGCGTCGCTGACCGATGTGCTCTTCGATCGGTGCGAGCTGAGGGAGGCAACCTTCACGGGTGTCAGTGTGAAACGCGTTGAGCTTCGCGGCTGCGATCTCACGGGGCTGAGTGGCATCGAAGACCTCCGCGGCGCGCGTTTGCCGTGGGATGACCTCGTGCAGAACGCGGCTCTTTTCGCAGTTGCCCTCGGTCTCGAGATCGTTGACTAGCCCAACTGCGGTAGAAGTACAGCGCCAGTGCTAGCGGTACGCCTGCACCGAGACGGCTTGAACGTTGAGGAGATCGACGCGCCGTCGCCTCGTCCGGGCGAGGTTCTGGTGCGTGTTCGTGCCGCGGCGATTACGCGCGGCGAGTTGGAGTGGCCTGTCGATCGACTGCCGGCGACTCCGTCCTACGAGCTTTCGGGCGTCGCAGTCGAGAGCGGTGATGAGGTCTATGCGCTGACGCCGTTCGATCGCGACGGCGTGGCTGCCGAGTACGCGCTTGTCCCGGCACGGGTGCTTGCGCCGAAGCCGGCGCGGCTGAGCCACGTCGAAGCGGCAGCGCTGCCGATGGGCGGGCTCACCGCCTGGCAAGCGTTGTTCGTGCACGGTCGGCTGACCCGCGGCGAGCGGGTGCTAGTCACAGGGGCGTCGGGCGGAGTGGGGCATATCGCCGTCCAGTTAGCCCGACACGCCGGCGCAGAGGTCGTGGAGAACGGGTCGGTCGACTTGGTCTTCGACACTCGCGGCGGCGAGATACCCGCCGGCGAGCGCGTGGTCACGATCGTCCAGGAGGTGCCGGGCGCGACGTACTTCGTCGTCGAACCCAACCGCGAGCAACTGCTGGAATTGGGCGCGTTGGTCGACGCAGGCGAGCTTCGCCCGGAAGTCGACTCCGTCTTCCCGCTCACGGAGGCCCGGGCGGCCTTCGAGCGGGTTGCGGCCCCCGGGAAGCGGGGCAAGGTCGTACTCGAGGTGGGAGGGGCTCGATAACGCGCCAGTAACGCGCGCGGAGCACGGATGCGAGCGGCCGGGATCACCGCACTCGGCGAGCCTGTCGAGATCCTCGAGGTGGACGAGCTGCCGCCGCCTTCCGAAGACGAGGTCCTGATCGACGTGGTCGCTGCCGGCATCGGCAATTGGGACGAGCTTGTCAGGATCGGTAGCTGGCAGGTCGGCGGCCCGGCTCCGATGGCGCTCGGGACGGAGGCGGCCGGCACGGTCGCGGCGGTCGGCTCCGGCGTGGCCGAGGTGCGCGAAGGTGACGAGGTGATCACGCATCCGCTGCCGCTGCGGCGTCACGGGACGTGGACGGCGAAGGTGCTTGCGCCGGCGGCGACGGTCACACGCCGGCCGCCGGAGGTGTCCCGGGAAACCGGCGGAGCGTTTCCCATTCCGGCGCTCACCGCGGCTCAGGCACTCGACGAGGCTCTCGGGATCGAGAGCGGTGGCTGGCTCGTCGTCAACGGTGCCGGCGGAGTCACGGGCGGCCTGCTCGTTCAGCTTGCCGCGGCCCGCGGCGCCCGCGTGATTGCGACCGCGAGCGCGAACAAGGCCGAGCGCATCCGGGGCTACGGCGCGTCGGAGGTGCTGGACTACCACGGCGACTGGCCCGCGCTCGTTCGCGAGATCACCGAAGGCGGCGCCCCGAGGGCCGTCAACGCTGCCCGCGGGCAGGCGGCCGTCATGTTGAAGGCCGTTGCCGACGGCGGACGCCTCGCCACGATCACGGGCGACCCGCCGCAGGAGGAACGGGGTGTCGCCGTATCCGACGTCTACGTTCGGCCGGACGGTGGGCAGCTGTCGGCCCTTGCGGAGCTGTTGGCCCGCCGCACGCTCAGCGTGCCGATCGCGTCCGTCCGTCCGTTCGAACAGGCGGCGAAAGCGCTTCGCGAGGTGGTCGCAGGCGCGGACGGCGCGATCGTTCTGTCACTCCAAACCTAGCCCGGCCCCTAGGCCTCTAACGGCGGAAGTAACCGGTGCCGAGGTCGTGGAGTACCACGTCGACCGGATGGCCGCTCACAAACGTCGTCCCGCGCCAGGGATTCGCCAGCACAAGGATCAGCGCCATGCTCAGTCCGACCACGACGGTGAGACCTCCGATGAGAAGCGCGACGCGACCTCGTGCCCGGATCGTCAGAGCAGCTGCTCCTGCGATCAACGCGAGACCGCTGACCGCGAGTGTGATCACGTAGAAGGTGGGAAGGTCGCGCGAAGCTGCCGCGAGGCGGGCGCGACGGTCATTCGTAAGGGAGTCGAGGGCGGTCAGCAACTCGCTACTGGTGGGCGTCCCAAGCTCGGGTCGGGCAGCTTGGGCCCGGACGACCCGCTCGAGTTGTGCCAGGGCCTGGAGCGTGGGTGGGTCTTCGCCTTCAGCCGCGCTCGCGCCGCGCCACTCATGGGCACGAGTGACCCGTAGATAGGTTGCCAACCTCGCCTGGATCGGGGCTGAACGGATCTCGGGCATGGTCGCTGCCCAGGCGAGGCGCGACGAGTCGGCGGCTTCGTTGCTCACGATCTCGTTCGCCGAGGTCAGATATCCGGCCTCGCTGGCAAGGGTCAGCGCCGCGAGGATCGCGAAGGCCGCCCCGAGCGGCGGCATCAGAGGAGCCGCAACGGCGTGCACACCCTCCCGATCCGACTGGGGTACGAGAGAGCGAACCGCGAACCGGCTGCCGACTGCGGCGAGCACCGCGATCGCGAGACAGCCCGCGATGAGCAATCCGAGCGACTGAGAGGTCAGCCAGACCACCGCTCGGACTCTACGCATGGCGCTTAGAGCATCCGCGGGGCCAGGCACCCGGGCCGATGGGAGGGTGGCCTCCCGGTGTTTCGCCTGGCAGCACCGTAGGAGGCTGCGCCTGCGCCTCCTAGCGTCGTCGTCAGCGGGATCGCACACGTCGATCCCTCGATGAGATCGGAGGCAATGATGAAACGACTCCTCGTTCTCGTCCCTCTGGCCGGTGCGGCGATTTGGGGGTCCGTCGCGCTCGCAACGCCCTCGGCCGGGACGCAGTCGGCGATCATGTCGATCGGCACGCTGAACGGCGACGTTGCCTTCAACACAGGCCTGCCGGTAAAGGCGAACGGCTTGACCTGGGGCACGAAGCACTACAGCGTCGACCAGTTGCCGGAGTTCCTGGCGGCGCGCCGGGCGGAGGGTGTAACGAGTCTCGGCGACTGGCTCAACCTGCATCCGGCGGTTTCGGCGGCGTTCGGGCTGGTGCCGATCGGTTTGCTCCACTCGCCCGAGATCGTCACCCAGACGGTGAAGTTCCCGCCGGGCGCGTCCTCGGGTTGGCACACCCATCCTGGGTTCCTCGTCTCGACGGAGCTGACGGGAACGCTCACCAAGTACGGCACCGACTGCTCGTCGCAGTCCTATGCCCCAGGGCAGTCGTGGACCGAGACGGGCGCGAACACGTTCATCGTGAAGAACGAGACGACCGCGGACGCGAGCGACATCGTCACGTTCATCGTTCCCGGTGGCACGCCGACCACCGCGTTGCGGATCGACAAGACACAGCCATCGACCTGCAGCAAGTGATGACCCGCGGTCGCGACGGCGTTCGGCGAGCTCTTGTGCTCGCCGTCGTCGCCGCGACCGCCGCCGTGCCGGCTCCCGTCTCGCGTGCCGACGGCGACCCCGCAAGCGACACGCTGCTCGAGCAGAGCGTCTACTTCCCGTACAACGCACCGTCACGATCTGCACAGCTTCCACTGCAACAAGTTGTTGACGGCGCATATGCGCACGGGAACCGGATCAAGGTTGCGCTGATCTATGACCAGACAGATCTCGGCGCCATTCCATCCCTCTTCGGTCATCCCACCGACTACGCGCACTTCCTGGGGATCGAGCTTGGGCTCTGGTATGTCGGGCCGCTGCTGGTCGTGATGCCGGCCGGGTTCGGCATCTACAACGGCGGGCGCTCGACTGCGGCAGAGGAAGCGGTCCTGCGTCCGCTGCTTGTCGACGCTTCCAGCCCCGACCGCCTCACGCAAAGCGCGACGACGGCGGTTCAACACCTCGAAGCGGCATCGGCACTCGGTTCAGCGGATATCCGAGCACCGCTCGTGACGGCCCATCCAGCTTCGGCGCGCCGCGGCAGACCCGCGACTCTGCATTTCGACCTCTTCGACGACAGCGGCCGAAGCAGCGCCGTCGTCCGTGTCTACGAGAGCGGTGCGCTCGTCGCGAGGCTCGCCACCCAAATGCGGTTCCAGATCGGCACGCGCCACGCAGACGTGACATGGCAGGTGCCGAAGCGACTGCGCAGCCGCCGGCTGCGCTTTTGCGTCGTCGCGTCCGATCCTTCCGGCAATCGAAGCGCCCCGGCCTGCGCGCCGTTTCTTCGTGTGACCTAGAGGTTCGCCCATCCTCGTCGGCCGTACGATTGCCATCCGCGAAGCAGGGGTCTAGCGTGATCGGGATGCAGGTCTGCGCGAGCTGCGGAAAGGAGAGCGAGAAGGGGTTCGCGTTCTGTCCGCACTGCGGAGCCCGACTGACCGTTGAACGAATCCAGCGCAAGATCGTGACGATGCTCTTTTGCGACGTCGTCGGCTCGACGGCGTCGGGAGAGTCCACCGACGCGGAAACAACGCGTTCGCAGCTCGCGCACTTCTTCGTGCGGATGAAGGGCATCATCGAGGCGCACGGCGGGGTCGTCGACAAGTTCATCGGCGACGCGGTGATGGCGGTCTTCGGTATACCGGTCGCGCACGAAGACGATGCGCTGCGAGCAGTTCGGGCGGCATCCGAGATGCGGGCGGCACTGCCGGATCTGAAACTGCTGGCGCGGATCGGTATCAACACCGGCGAGGTGGTGACCGGGACGGCGGAGCGCCTGGTGACCGGCGACGCCGTCAACGTCGCCGCACGACTCGAGCAGGTTGCGGCGCCCGGCACCGTGCTCTTGGGCGCCGGCACAGTGCGACTCGTCCACGGCAAAGTCGACGTGTCGTCGGTCGGATCGCTGGAGCTGAAAGGGAAGTCGGAGATGGTGCCCGCCTGGGAACTTCTCTCGTTGCGTGACGCCCCGGCGGAACAGCGACCTCCGACGACGATGATTGGGCGCAAGGCCGAACTGGAGCAGCTGCGGGCGGCCCTCGACCAAGCGCTACGTGAGCGCTCCTGCCGGCTGTTCACGATCCTCGGCGACGCCGGGGTCGGTAAGTCGCGGCTGGCCTCCGAGTTTCTTGCCGGGCTCGAGGCGCGTGTCGTGCGCGGACGTTGTCTGTCGTACGGCAAGGGGATCACCTACTGGCCGATAGTGGAGGTCGTCAAGCAGCTCGATGCGCTGCCCAAGAACGGGGCGGCCGCAGCGGCAATTGGTTCGCTGCTCGGGAAGATCGAGTCGGGGACGAGTGCAAGCGAGATCGCCTGGGCGTTCCGCGGGCTGCTCGAGCAGGAAGCGCAAGACGCGCCGCTGGTTTGTGTCCTCGACGATCTGCACTGGGGAGAAGAGACGTTCCTCAACCTTGTCGAGGAGGTGGCTGCGCTCGCGCACGACGCGCCGATTCTCCTGCTTTGCATGGCTCGGCCTGACCTGCTGGAACACCGGTCCGCGTGGGGCGACGGCAATCCGAACGCAACGGCGACGTTGATCGAGCCGCTTGACGAAGAAGAGTCTGTCCGTCTGCTCGAGGAGCTGGGTGGCATCTGGGGCGATGACGGTGCAGCAGAGGTCGAGGCAGGCGTGACAGATCCGGGGCTGCGGGAGCGGATCTGCGCCGCTGCCGAGGGAAACCCGCTCTTCATCGAAGAGCTTCACGCGCTCGTACAGGAATCACGTGTCGGCGAGCTCGTGATGCCGCCGACGATCCAGGCGCTCCTTGCCGCTCGACTCGATCAGCTGGACCCGGCCGAACGTAGTGTGCTCGAACGCGGAGCGGTCGCGGGTCGCGTGTTCCACGAAAGCGCTGTCAAATATCTCGGAGACAAGGAGCCGAAGCTCCACTTGTGCCTGAGTGCGCTCGTGCGCAACGAGCTGATCGAACCTCACGAAGCGCTAATCGACGGCGACAACGCCTTCCGCTTCCGCCACCAGCTGATCCGGGACGCCAGCTACGACGCACTTCCGAAAGCCGTCCGGGCCGAGCTGCACGAGCGCTTCGCCGACTGGCTCGACGCGTCCCGTCCATACATGATCGAAGTCGACGAGCTTTGCAGCTACCACCTTGAACAGGCCGTCCGGTACCAGACCGAGCTCGGTCACACCGACCCGGCGCTGATCAAACGTGCCGGCGACCAGCTCGCGGTCGCAGGCAGGCGCGCCCTCTGGCGCTCGGACTGGCGTGCGGCGATCAACCTGCTGGAGCGCGCGCTCACCCTGATCGGCCCCACAGAGCTCTCCGACACTCTCGAATCCGATCTCGCGGACGCGCATGCCCTACAAGCACGTGAGAACGTGACCGTGCCGCTGGGAGGCTCGTCCCGCACGGCGCGATCACCCGCCGCGCCAGGTTCCGGCGTCTAGTCGAACGACCCGCGCGCAGCGTTACCGACGTCTGCGTGCTCGGTGCGGAGCCACAACCTCGTCGACGGGGTCATCCGCGAGAGGGAACGGCTCGCCAGTCGCGCGGACCGCCGCGATGCCCCATGCGGCATCGGCTTCCGGCGGCTCGGGCCACGCAGCGACGACCTGTTCGGCCCACGCTGCCCAGCGCGCGGTCGCGGCCTGCTGCTCGCAGATCAACCTGATCGTCAAGCCGCTCAGGGCGAAGCGCCCGGGATACTCGCCCTCGCCGTCCTCATAGCTGTCGGCGATCTGCTGGAAGTGGTCGAGCGCCATCAGGGCGGACTGGCCGAGCTCGCGGATCGCGGAGAGCAGGTTCTCGCGCGTGCCGTTCTCGGCGAAGAACACCTTCATCGCCGCCTCCGACTCGAAGCGCGGGCGTGAGCTCGACTTGCCGAGCCAGTCGCGGACCGCCTTTCGGCCGACATCGGTGATCGAGTAGACGGTGCGGCGCCGATCGCCGTTCCACTCGACGCGCGCCTCGGCGAGGCCGGCAGCGACGAGGCGCTTCGCTTCCGCGTAGACGTTGCTGTTCGCGCGGGGCCAGAGGTAGTCGAGCGCCAAGCGCATCTGGAGGGTCAGCTCGTACGGCGAGTACTCGCGGAGCGTCAGCAGGGAGAGCAGCCCGAAGGAGGTCGCCGTCAGGGCCCGCTCTTGACTTTTGCTCTCGATAGGAGTATTCATTGCTCCTGTCAGGAGTATAGGCAGGAGGCTCCGATGCAACAAGCAGAACTGCGGGTCGCGACCACCGGAGACGCGTCGACGGTCGAGTCGCTGATGAAGGAGTCGACCGCGGCGCTGTTCCCGCGCTACTACGACGAGCGGCAGTCCGCGAGCGCGGTCGATCACGTCGCCGTCGTCGACGAGCAGCTGCTCGCAGACGGGACGTACTTCGTGCTCGAGCACGAGGACGAGCTCGTCGCCTGCGGCGGTTGGAGCAGGCGCGAACGGCTCTACACCGGCAGCGGCGAGTCCGGGGGCGACACGCGCATCCTCGAACCGGCGACCGAGCCCGCGAAGGTGCGTGCGATGTTCGTCCGCGCCGACTGGACACGGCGGGGTCTCGGACGGCGGATCGTCGAAGCCTGCGAGGCCGCGGCTCGGGAAGAGGGCTACCGCCGGCTGGCGCTGCTCGCGACGTTGCCCGGCGTCCCGCTCTATCAGGCCTGCGGCTTCGAGCCGATCGAGGCGCTCGAGGTCGCGCTCGTCGACGGCGTGACGCTGGCCTGTGTGGCGATGGAGAAGTCGATCGGGTGATCACAAGGAGGAACACGATGCTTGGCAGGAAGCAACTCGTCACGTTCACGTTCGCGACGCTGGTCGCGGCGGCGGTGATGTCCCCGGCTCTCGGCGCCGTGCGGCCCGACGATCGCGCCGGCCCACTCGGTGCACAACCGGCACGCATCACGGCGGTCACGAGCGATCGGTCGGACGTGTTCACCCGCGCGGTGGCGCGTCACGGGTCGACGGCGCCGGCGGCGATCTCGGTCTCGACGTCGAGCGCGGCGGGGTTCCACTGGTTCGACGCGGGCATCGGCGCCGCTGCCGGCGTCGTCGCGTGTCTCACGTTGGTGTTCGCGGCCGGGCGGTTGCTCCGCCCGAATAGCAGCGCGACCGCGCACTGACGAACACGCGGGCGGGCGGCGCGCACGTCGGATGCGCGCCGCCCACACGCAAGTGGTCAGCGCACCGACCTGAATGCGTTCCGCAGCTCCGACGAGAAGAGCTCCGGCTCCTCCCACGCTGCGAAGTGGCCGCCCTTGTCGACCTTGTTGAAGTAGACGAGCGTTGGGTAAGCCCTCTCGACCCAGCTGCGCGGGGTCTGCCAGATCTCTCCCGGGAAGGTGGTGAAGCCGACGGGGATCCTGACCTCCGGCGGAGCCTTGCCGGCCGAGCGCGCCGCGGCCTGTCCGCTCTCCCAGTAGGCCCGCGCCGCCGAGGCGCCGGTGCCGGTCAGCCAGTACAACGTGACGTTGTCGAGGATGTGGTCTCGAGTCAGATTGCCCGAAGGCTTCCCGTCGACGAACGCACTCGAGATCTTGTAGTAGCTGTCCGTGTCGTGGTCGAGCATCCAGGCGGCCAACGCGACGGGTGAGTCGAGCAGCGCGTAGCCGATCGTCTGCGGCCTGGTGTTCTGCTCGACGAGGTAACCGGCGCCGGTCGTCCTGAACGTCTTGATGGCTTCGGCCGCCGCGCGCTCCTCGTCGGTGTCCGTGGGCTGCGGGGCTGCCAGCGCCGGCACGAACAGGTTCGTGTGGATGCCGACCAGCCCTTCGGGCGCCTGGCGGCCCATCGCGTCGGTGATCGCTGCGCCCACGTCGCCGCCCTGTGCGACGTAATGCGTGTAGCCGAGGCCGCGCATCAGCTCCGGCCACGCCTCCGCGACGCGCCCTGCGTACCAGCCGAGCACCGTCGGCTGTGCCGAGAAGCCGTAGCCGGGGACGGACGGCAGCACGAGGTCGAACGCGTCCTCCGCGGTTCCGCCGTGAGCGGTCGGGTCGGTGAGCGGGCCAATCGTCTCGAGCAGCTCGATGATCGAGCCCGGCCAGCCGTGCGTCATGATCAGCGGCAGCGCGTTCTCGTGCGCCGACTTGACGTGGATGAAGTGGATGTCCACGCCGTCGATCTCGGCCGTGAACTGCGGCAAGGCATTGAGGGTTGTCTCGACCTTGCGCCAGTCGTAGTCGGTCGACCAGTAGCGGGCGAGCTCTTGCATGGTCTCGAGCTGGACGCCCTGCGATCGGTCTTTGACCAGCTCCCTCGAGGGCCAGCGCGCGGCGGTGATGCGGCGGCGCAGCTCGGAGAGCCTCTCGTCGGGGATGTCGATGTGGAACGGACGGACGTCGATGGCGGTCTGGACAGTGGTACTCATCACGACCTCCATGGTTCGAGGATGCGGTTCGGAAACGACCTCCTCTCCGGGTCGGGGACCTGGCAGCGAGCCTACTCCTCGAGGGCAGCCCGGGGGCGCACGACGCCCACCCCTGCAGATCGCACTGTGGACCACGACGTGCAGCGTGTCGCCCGACCGAAGGTCTAGCGATCCCCGTCCGAAGCGGTGTCGAGCAAACCGCCTCCTTTCCGCTCAATCAGTCGACTGTCAAGGGCGGTGCGTGAGTCCCACGGATTACGGCGCCCGCCGGAGCAATGGGAGGGAACAAGCACATGGAGAAGATCCATGAACTCGTCCAGACGACGCTCGGCCGTGCGCTGACGCTTCGCTGGGAGGACCTGAAGCGCGAGGACGGCCAGGGCGCCACCGAGTACGGCCTCCTGATCGCCTTCGTCGTGCTGTCGATCGCGATCACGGTCGGCGTGCTGGGCACCGCGATCACGGGCTTCCTCGGCCGCGTCGGCGGGAAGCTGAACGCACTGGTCCCGTAACGGCGTCGAGGGAATCGACATGCAGAACCTCAACGTCTGGATCAACACGACCCTCGGCCGTGCGCTGACGCTTCGCTGGGAGGACCTGAAGCGCCAGGACGGGCAGGGCGCCACCGAGTACGGCCTGCTGATCGCCTTCGTCGTGCTGTCGATCGCGATCACGGTCGGCGTGCTCGGCACGGCGATCACCTCGTTCCTCAGCCGCGTCGGTGGAAAGCTCGACGCACTCGTTCCGTAGGGCGGACGGCGGGATGACGGGACCGGACATGCGCATCAACGGGTCACCGGTCCCGTCCGCCCGCCGCCGCGCACGTCGCGTGCGCGGTGAGTCCGGCCAGGCGGCGGTCGAGTTCGCGCTCGTCGTGCCGTTGATCTGCTTCCTGATCTGGGCGATCGTCGAGTTCGCGATCGGCGTCAACTACTGGCTCGACGCGACGCACCTTGCGAACGAGGGCGCACGCCTCGGGGCCACGCTCGGCAACCAGACGCCGCCGGGCGGCTCGACGCTCACCTGCTACATCAAGAACGGCGCCGAGTCGCCGCAGCTCGCGAACGGCGGCGGCAACGTGACACAGGCCGCACAGGTCTCGATCGCGTTCCCGAACGGGACGCAGGTCGGCCAGCCGGTGCAGGTCACCGTCACCGCGAAGTACCACTGGATCCCGTTCATCGGCGGCGGCACGTTCAACATCAAGGGAACCTCGACGATGCGGCTCGAGCAGGTTCCGACGTACGCGACCTCGAGCTGCTGACGCCGGGATGTTGTCGCTGACCTCGAACCTCGTGGACCGGGCACGCGACGAGCGCGGAGGCGTCGTCGTGCTCTTCGCGCTCCTCGTGCCGACGCTGCTCCTCGTGTTCGCGATCGCAACCGACGTCGGCAACTGGTTCGTCCACCGGCGGCACCTGCAGATGCAGGTCGACGCCGCGGCGCTCGCCGGCGGCAGCCTCTTCGGAAACTGCTTCTCGACGGACTCGGCGACCGCTGCAGCCGCGAACGGGGCGATCGAGGACGAGGCGGCGCGCTACGCCGGCCTCGCATCGAGCCCGTACAACCTTCAGGTCGGCGGCGGCAGCTCCAACGTCTCGGTCGCCTACAACAGCCAGACCTTCCCCGGCGGCAGCGGATCCGG
>Ga0066388_100002529_pt1 | contig 11232 bp, 10 predicted proteins | sample PanSoiMetaGPlot6_FD_64539 | JGI IMG/M metagenome (GOLD analysis project Ga0066388, IMG submission 64539) | Tropical forest soil microbial communities from Panama analyzed to predict greenhouse gas emissions - Panama Soil - Plot 6 (Hybrid Assembly) | ecosystem: Environmental > Terrestrial >... | reverse complement strand
CGCTATCTGGTACTCTTGAGACGGGTCGCCAGCGCCCGCCGGAGGAACCCTATGGCACGCCTGTCTGCAGCTGCCGGGCTCATTGCCTGCGTGATGGCGCTCGCTGCTGCGCTCACATCGCCGGCGCACAGTCAGGCATATCCCAGCCAGCCGGTCAGGATCATCGTCCCCAATCCGGCTGGAGGTCTGCCCGACACGGTATCGCGCATCGTCGGGCGGCGGCTGCAGGAGCGATGGCAACAATCCGTGGTGGTCGAAAACCGGCCCGGTGCCAATGGCAGGGTCGCGGTCAACGCACTTCTCAATGCGGCCGCCGACGGCCATTGGCTGTTGGTCAGTGACGGTTCGATCCTCTCGATCAACCCACTGCTCTATGCCAACCTGTCCTACGACCCCAAGGACATTCTGCCGATTGTGATGCTGGCGCGCGCCCCGCTCTTTCTCGCCGTACATTCCAAGGTGCCCGCGGCAACCATGGACGAGTTCATCGCCTATGCCAGAGCACGGCCTGGTCAATTGAACTACGGCTCGTCGGGTGTGGGCAGCACGCACCACCTGTCCATGGAGGCGATGATGCGATCGCTCAAGCTCTCCATGACCCACGTTCCCTTCAAGGGTACAGGCGAATCGGTGCCAGCGCTGGTGGGGGGCCACATCGACGTGCTGTTCTCAGCCTATCCGTCACTGATGGGTGCCGCCGATGGCAATGAGATCAGGCTGCTGGCTACCAATGGCGCCGAACGCTCGTCCCAGGCACCCGGCCTGCCGTCCCTATCCGAGTTTGTTCCAGGCTTCGATTTTGCACCCGTGATCGGCGTTTTCGCGCGCTCCAGCCTAACGCGCGACGTCGTCGACAAGATCGCCGCGGAGGCGCTCGCGGCCGTGCGGGAGCCCGACGTGATCCGGCAGCTGGCCGTCGTGGGCGTCGAGGCAGCCGGCGCCGGACCGGAAGATTTTGCCGCGGTTCTCAAGGCCGAGACCGGGCGCGTGAGCCAAGCGGTTGGTGTCGCTGGCATCAAGGCAAAATAGGCTGCCTTCCCTGCCGTAACGGGCCTGCCCACGCTCGCCCGCACTTTACGCAACTTTACATGGCGGAGAAGCGCTAGCAACCAGTGCGCTCAACATGATCTGCCGTGGGCAAGGACGCCCTTTAAATCTGAAGGAGAGCCACATGAGCGATCAATCCCATCCGCCATCGCCAGCGCGGCCAACAAGGCGCCGGCGCAGCTGGCTCATTGTTGCGACCGTGGCGCTGGCCTCCGCCTTGACGGGCGCCGCGGCTTCGCGTGCCGTCAGCCAGCACGCGTGGGGCCACTCGCGCTTCATCGGGCTGCCATTCGATCCCTCCCGCGTGGAGGATGGCGCCGACCGTGCTGTGCGGCACCTGGCGATCGAGATCGACGCCACCACAGATCAGCAAGAAAAGCTGCGTGCCATCGTGAAGGGCGCCGTCAAGGACCTTCTGCCCATGCGGGAAAAGGCCCTTGCCGCGCGCCAGCAAGCTCGGGTGCTGCTAACGCAGCCAACCATCGATCGGGCCGCCATCGAGGCTGTGCGCAGCGAACAGCTGGCCCTGCTGGAGGCCGCAAGCAAGCGTTTCACGCAGGCCCTTGGTGATGCCGGCGAAGTCCTGACCCTGGAGCAGCGACGCAAGATTGATGATCGCCTCGCAGAGTTCAGGGAACGTCAGGGCTTCTGGCACCACTGGCGACGCGGCTAGAATACGCCGGTGAGCGAACGCATCCTGCTTATTGAGGACGATACCCGCCTTGCCGAGATGATCCGCGACTATCTCGGCCGGGCGGGATACCGCGTCGAGCGCACCGAGACCGGTGCCTCCGGCCTTGCGCTGCAAACGCGCGAGGCGTTCGACGCCGTTGTCCTCGACCTTATGCTGCCCGATATGGATGGACTCGATGCCTGCAGGAGGATCCGTGAGCGGGCCAGCCTTCCCATCCTCATGCTGACCGCGCGAGGCGACACCATGGACCGCATCATCGGCCTGGAGATGGGGGCGGATGACTATTTGCCGAAACCCTTTGAGCCAAGGGAGCTCCTCGCTCGACTGCGAGCCATCCTGAGGCGGAAGGACGGCCCCCACCGACACGTGCTCCGGTTCGGCCGGCTGGAAATCGACCGTGATGCCCGTGAGGTGCGGCTTGACGGCGAGGTCAAGCCGCTCACCAGCCATCAGTTTGGGCTCTTGTCGGCGCTTGCCGAGCACGCCGGCCGGGTCCTGTCTCGCGAGATCTTGATGGATCTGGTGCGGTCCGAGCCCTTGGAGGCGTTCGACCGATCCATCGATGTGCACATCTCGCGCATCCGCGCGGCCATCGAAGACGACGTGAAGCGGCCGCGCCGGATCATCACGGTGCGCGGCGCCGGCTACGTATTCGCGAAGCACCAGGACTAAGGCGCGATGCGACGCCTCTACCTTCAATTCTACCTGACCATACTTGCTAGCTTGCTCATGGTCGTGCTCGTCGCCAGTGCCCTGTGGCGCTTTGCACCGACCGAGGCGCCGAGCGATCGGGCGTTCGAGATGGCGGGCGTGCTGGTGGCCGACCAACTGGCGCCCATTGCTGCCGATGCCAACGCGCAGCAGCATGCCATCGACCGCCTCCACGCGCGCCTTCGTATCGATTTGGCACTGTTCGGCCCTGACCAACGGCTTGTCGCGGCTGCCGGCCATACCGTGCCCGCGCCGCCCACGCGCCGCCAGACCGGTGGCTGGATCCGCGATCGCGGCGGCCCGGCCTGGGCGATCCGCCTTCCAGACGACCGCTGGATCGTCGCACGCCTGCCGTCGCGGCCGCATCCTGCCCTGTTGGGTGTTCTCGGCTTCCTCGGCACCATCGCCCTCATGGTTGCCGTTTGTGCCTATCCAGTGGCGCGGCGGCTTACACGTAGGCTCGAGCGACTGCATGCCGGGTTCGAGGCGCTTGGGGCCGGCGATCTGTCGGCCCGCGTCAAGATCGAAGGCAAGGACGAGATCGCAAGGCTGGCGGAGAGCTTCAACCGCTCCGCCGCGCGCATCGAGGAGCTTGTGCACGCGCACAAGATGCTGCTCGCCAATACCTCACACGAGCTGCGCACGCCGTTATCGCGCATCCGATTGGGCATTGAGCTCCTGAAGGAGGCGCCGAGCGCCAAGCTTGGGGCGGATCTACAAAAAGACATCGCCGAACCCGACGGCCTGATCGAAGACATCCTACTTTCAAGCCGCATCGGAGCCGTGCATGAGCTTGCCTCGCCCGATGATGTCGATCTGCTTGGTGTCGCCGCCGAGGAGGCGGCTCGCTACGAGCACTGTTCGGCCGCCGGCGAGCCGGTCATCGTGCGCGCAGACCGCGCCCTCCTGCAGCGGATGGTGCGGAACCTGCTCGACAACGCGCACCGGCACGGAGTTGCGCCGATCGATGTGGAGGTGCGGCGCGAGGGACAGTGGGCCGTGCTGCTTGTCTCGGATCGAGGCCCCGGGATTGCCGAAGCCGAGCGCGAACGCATCTTCTCCGCCTTCTATCGCGCCGCCAATCGAACGACCGCCCCGGGTTCCGGTCTTGGACTGACCCTGGTGCGACAAATCGCTCGGCAGCATGGCGGCGACGCGATGTGGGCGGGAACGCGCCTGCGTCCAAGTACCATGCGTGTCGAGCTCCCGCTAAAGCCGCCATAGCAGGGCCGCCGCGTACATCGCAGGTGGCGGGGAGCGCTATGGCGATTTGAAAATTGCTGCGCCAAGCTCCCTCCCAGGTTTGCAAGACCCTTTCGCCCGGTCAGCGGCAGGGCGCCTCGCCGACGCGGCTGCCGGTCGGCGCGGGGCATGTTCTTGCTTTGGCCTGCTCGATGGCCCGCCAAACCGTCAACGGCGTAGCTGGCATGTCGATATGGCGAATGCCGAACGGGCGTAACGCGTCGATAATGGCGTTGATGACAACGGCAGGCGCCGGCGTTGTCCCACCCTCGCCGCCGGCTTTGATGCCGAAGGGGTTGGTCGGCGAGAGGACCTCGACAATTTGGGCGGTAAATGGCGGTAGTGTGTCGGACCGCGGCAGGCCGTAATCCACAAGCGATCCAGCCAACGGCTGCCCAGATAGCGGATCGAGCGAACACTCCTCCCACATGGCCTGTCCGATCCCCTGAGCAATGCCACCATGGGTTTGTCCGTGCACGATCATCGGGTTGATGCACCGCCCGACGTCATCGACCGCCGCATAACGCCTGATCTGGACCAAACCAGTCTCGGGATCGACTGCGCACTCGCACACCGCGCAGCCATTGGGAAAGACCGGATCATGCATTTCGTTTTCGGACGCGACCCTCAGTCCACCGCTGAATTCCTGCGGCAGCGTCGATCGCGCCATCTCCCGCGCCAGCTCCAGGAAGTTGAGGGTGCGATTGGTCCGCGGAGCCCTGAATTGGCCTTGCGAGAATTCAACCTCGTCGGGGGCCGCCGCGAGGAGCAGGGCCGCAGCCTTCTTCCCCCTGGCGATCAGTTGAGTGGCCGCTTGTGACATGACGGTGGCCCCGTGGCGCAGCGATCTGCCCGAATGCGAACCGCCGCCGGCGCTGACGATGTCGGTATCGCCCATGATGATGTTGACGCAGGCTACCGGCACGAAGAGAAGGTCACTGACGACTTGGGCGAAGCTGGTTTCATGCCCTTGTCCACTCGGTTGCGTGCCGATGACGACATCAACGCACCCTTCGGCGGTAACGGTGATCTCCGTGCGCTCCTTGGGAGCGCCGATCGAGGACTCAACATAGTTCGCAAGGCCCAAGCCGAGCAGCTTGCCGCCTTCTGCGGCTTGCATGCGACGCGCCTCGAAGCCACCCCAGTCGGCGATGCGCATGGCCAGGTCCATGTTGGCCTCGTAGCGGCCGCTGTCGTAGGTCACCCCGACGGCGTTGGTGTACGGCATCGCCTCCGCCCGCACGAGGTTGGTGCGGCGCAACGCAATGCGATCGAATCCCAACTGGCTGGCGGCGATGTCGATCACCCGCTCGATGGCAAAGGTCACTTCCGGGCGGCCGGAGCTGCGATAGGCGTTGGTCGGCATGGTGTTGGTGAATACGGCGCGCGCTCGCAGCGTCGCCGCCGGGATATTGTAGGAACCCGTGATCAGCCCGGCTCCCTTGCCGAGAGGCGATAAGGAAACGCAGCGAGCTCCGACGTTGCTGATGTTGGACACGCGCAGGGCGAGGAATCGGCCGTCGGATCGAAGCGCGAGCTCGACCTTGGTTACGAGATCGCGTCCTTGATAGTCGCTGAGGAACGCCTCGGACCGAGTGGCGGTGTATTTGATCGGCCGGTCAAGCCTGCGTGCGGCCCAGAGCGCCAGACCAAATTCGACATAGGGGCGGTTTCTGCATCCGAAGTTGCCACCCACGTCATAAGATAGGACCCGCAACCGGTCGGGGGCAATTCCGAGCACCGCAGCCAGCTCGTGCTTCTGGCGCACGGCGCCGCCGCTTCCGGCGTACAGCGTGTATCTGTGCGTTCGCGTGTCGTAGTGGGCGAGCGCCGCCCGCGGCTCCAACGGGACAGCGGTGACGCGTGCGATGCGGAAGTCCATCTTCACGACGTGGGCGGCGGTTGCGAAGGCGCGATCGGTCGCCGCTACATCGCCAAAGATCGTGTCCACAAGGACGTTGCCAGGGACTTCGTCCCATATCGTCGGAGCGCCGCGAGCCAGTGCAGCCTCCGATTGGGCGACCCAGGGCAACTCCTCGTATTGGATGGCCACGGCTTCCGCGGCATCGAGTGCTTCGCCACTGGTTTCGGCCACCACCATCACGACGGCCTCGCCAACGTGGCGCACCTTGTCGACGGGCAACAGGAGGTGAGGACCGAAGAAGATGCGGCCGCCACCCGCAGCCGTAAGCTTCATGTCGTATCGCGTCGAGGGAACCGGACTGTGCGGGATTGCAGCAAGGCCATCGGCAAGGCAGTCCGCGCCGCTGAAGATCCCCAAGACCCCTGGCATCGTTCTCGCCGTGCCCGCATCCACGCGGATGATGCGCGCATGCGGATAGGGCGAGCGAACCATCACGGCATAGGCTTGCCCGGCAATGCTGAAATCGTCGCTGAAGCGGCCCCTCCCCGTCAGCAAACGAAAGTCTTCCTTGCGACGCAGGGGTTGGCCGATTGCGCCCATGGGCGATCCTGCCTTTGCTCGCGCGCTGCAATTGCTCCCAATGCCGGTGGCCCTGCAGCAACCACCCGCAGCACCTGATGCCGGCGAGGGTCTGGTAGATCGCGCGGCTACTCGCCCAGGCATGCGCGCCGGATGAGCACAATGGCCAATTGCAGCAGCAATTGCTAGCGGCGAAATGGCCGCCGACGCGGTCGGCGGTCGGCGCGTTCGGACTATTCCGGTGCCTCGATGACCACCCTGCCGTCTTCCAGGATGATCGGATAGATCCTTACGGGAACCGTACAGGGCGGGGATACGACCTCGCCGGTTCGTACATTGAACTGGCCGCCATGAAAATTGCACTCGACCACCTCGCCCGTCAGATAGCCTTCCGAGAGCGAACCGGGACCGTGGGTGCACGCGTCATCGGTGACGAAGAACTCGCCGTTGACGTTGAAGACGGCGAGCATCAGCCCTCCGGCCTCGACTTGCAAAGCGCCGCCGTCCGCGACGTCGATCGTGCGGCAGAGCTCGAGGCGGCGTGGCCGTTGCGGCATGGCACACCCTTTTAGCGACCTCTGCCGCCGGCAAAGCAGGTTTTTTCCACGGCGCCCTGCGGGTAAGATTGCCGGCAACAAGTGTGGTTGGAGCTCACCCCATGCTCAGACGAGAGCAAAACGACGTGCTGACGCAAACCGGACCGAACACGCCCGGCGGTCGGTTGTTCCGCAGCTACTGGATCCCGGCGCTGGTCGCCGAGGAATTGCCGGACAACGAGTGCGCGCCGGTGCGCGTCAAGCTTCTGTCGGAGCGGCTGCTGGCCTTCCGCGACACGCATGGTCGCTACGGTCTGATCGATGAGTTCTGCGCGCATCGAGGCGTATCGCTGTTCTTCGGCCGCAACGAGGAGGGCGGCCTGCGCTGTCCCTACCACGGCTGGAAGTACGATTATACCGGCCAGTGCCTCGAGGTCCCATCCGAGCCCGAGGCAAGCGGCTTTTGCGGCAAGATCAAGCTCAAATCGTATCCGCTGGTTGAACGCGGAGGCGTGCTGTGGACCCACATGGGGCCGGTGGACAGACGCCCACGCCTGCCAGAGTGGGAGTTTGCCCTCGTTCCACGTGAGCAGAGCTTCATTACCAAGCGCTTGCAGGAATGCAACTGGCTCCAGGCCATGGAGGGCGGCATTGATTCCAGCCACGTTTCCTTCCTGCACCGCGGCGAACTGGGCTCCGATCCGCTGTTCAAGGGCGCAAAGGGCAATCAGTACAACTTGCACGACGCAAAGCCGGTGTTTGAGGTGGCCGAGAGCCCCGGCGGGCTTTATGTGGGAGCGCGCCGCAACGCGGAGAACGGCAACTACTATTGGCGCATCACGCAGTGGGTCATGCCGTCCTTCACGATGATCCCGCCGCGGGGCGACCATCCCGTGCATGGTCATTTTTGGATTCCCATCGACGATGAAAACTGCTGGGCCTGGAGCTTCGATTACCATGCCGTGCGTGCGCTGACGGCAAACGAGGTCGCGGCGATGCGGAGCGGCAAGGGCATCCACGTGCAATATGTGCCAGGGACGTTCCGGCCACTGGCCAACAAGGACAATGATTACCTGATCGACCGCCAAGCCCAAAAAGCCGGCCGCACCTACAGCGGCGTTGCGGGTATCGCCATGCAAGATGCGTCCTTGCAGGAAAGTATGGGTCCGATTGTCGACCGCACCAAAGAGAACCTCGTCTCCACCGACAACGGCATCATCATGGCGCGGCATCGCCTGCTGCGTGCGATCAAGAACCTGGCGGATAAAGACGTGACCCCACCTGGTGTCGATCCCGCACACCAGCGCGTGCGCTCGGCGTCGGTGATACTCGAGCCCGATCAGGCATTCATGGATGCAGCACTGGGCGCGCTCACCGTGCGTGCGGGCATCGCGCATGCCACGGTGTAGCCATGGCAAGCGAATCGGCGCGGGCCAACGCCGCGAGCGAGGTAGGTTATCGCATCGACGACGTCAATTGGCGGCAACGGTCGGTGAAGGTCATGGCCCTCGACCGGCACAGCGAGGCGGTCGTCAGGCGGCTAGCCCAACAACGATGGGGTGGCACGACCTTCTTTACGGCAGCAGCATTTGCGCCGCGACCGGACACCGATGGACAATTGTCGATGGTCAACTGGCTGAGCGATCTAGCCGGGCGAACCAAGGACCTGGTGGATGAATTGGACACCATCGATCTGGTCGCAATGGTCGCGACGGCTGGCGAGGCTGTGCCGGTTGCCTCCGTCATAGGCGAAGCGGCACGCACGAAACGCGTGACCACGATCGCGTTCGTTCTCGGCAGCGCCTCGACGCCGCCGGAGGCGCTGTCGAAAACCCTGGCGCAACTGCGCCCCTGGGCACTCATGCTGGTGATGGCCGGGAGCGAGGAGGCTATCGCAGAAGCGCTCGCAGCGCTGCGCGCGTGAGGACAGCTACAGTTGGTCGTCCCGTTGGGCGTCCCTGGCCGCATCGGGCTTGGCATTGGCCAATCGCAAGATGGCTTCGATCATGGCGGCAGGCGAAGCGATGCCTTTGCCAACGATATCATGGCCCGTGCCGTGCGCCACCGAAGAAAACAGAATTGGGCTGCCGATGGCGAGACCGGCCGTAGCATGCGGGGCCTGCAGCTTGGCGGCGATATGCCCATGATCGTGGAGCATGACAATGAATGCATCGATGCCCTGTTTGTGAAACATGGTATCGGCGCCGTAGGGTCCCGAGACGCTCATGCCGTCGGCAATGGCCTGTTCGATCGCCGGCCTGATGAGCTTCAGATCCTCCAACCCGAACAATCCGTCTTCTCCAGCATGCGGGTTGAGCCCGCCGACGCAGATGGCCGGCGCGGGCGCACCGAGCCGTCGTAAGGCGCGATCGGTGGCGGCAATCACCCGACCAACGCGCTCGGGGGTAATCAGGCTGATGGCCTCACTTACGCTGACGTGCAGCGTGCAGTGCGCGATCTTGGTGCTGCCGAAGCACAGCATCAAGAAGACGTCATCGGGGGATAGTCCGGTCTCGCGGGCTACGAACGAAGGGTAGCCGTCGAACGCGATGCCCGCGAGCGCTATCGCCCGCTGGTTCTGCGGTGCGGCGACGACCGCGTCCACCGTCCCGGCCAACGCTGCCTTGATCGCGGCCCGGGCAAACGCCAGCGACGCACCGCCGCTGCTGGCGCTGACCTCACCCAATTGAATGTCGCGCGCCCCCACAAAGTGCGGATCGAGGACGGCGATCTCATCGGCTTGCCACGCATAGCCATCGGTCCGCTCGATCACGCGAAACCTTGTCGGAAGCCCGTTGGCCTTGGCGTGCTTCTCGAGCAGAATGGGATCGCTCACCAGGAGTGGGCAGCACGCGTTCTGTACCAAAGGGCTGAGGGCCGACTTGAGCGAGATCTCGGCGCCAATGCCCCCGGCGTCTCCGGTGGCAATGGCGATCCTCGGCCGCCGTGGCGGATGCATGTTCGTCTCGCAGGACGAGCTTGGTAGCTTGGGCTCAAGGTATCACGACGCATTCATTTTGGCAGGGGCATTTTGGCAGGGGCATTTTGGCAGGGGCACTTTACCAGGGGCACTTGGCCCATTGGCGCTTGGCGACGATGGCGCGATGCTGGCAATTCGGCAAGGGAAGCTGCTGATGAGGCAAACCACCACCATAGTGGCGGTCGTGCTGCTCTTGGTTGCGCTGCTCCCAGGCGCTGCCAAGGCGGCCGGTCCAGGACGCGGCCAAGCCGATGATTGGCCCTCGCGGCCGGTCAAGCTGATCGTTCCCTTCGCCGCAGGGGGAACCGCCGATCTGCTCGGTCGCGTGTTTGCGCAGGCCCTGTCCGCCAGTCTCGGCCAGCACCTCTATGTCGAGAACCGCGGTGGCGCCGGTGGCGTGGCCGCATCGGCACTGGTGGCGCGCGCGGAGCCTGATGGCTACACGCTCATCGTATCCGGCGTTGCCTCGCACGTCATCGCTCCAGCCTTCAGTCGCAAGCCTGAGTACGATCCGATCCGAGACTTCACGCATATCGCGTATTTTGGCGGCCCGCCGATCGTATGGGTCGTTCACCCTTCGCTCAGCGTCAACACGCTCGATCAATTGTTGACCCTGCTTCGCAACGCGCCCGAGCCAATAAGCTACGGCTCGCCAGGGGTTGGCACCCAAGGCCACCTCGTTGCCGCTTACCTGGCACGCCATTCCTCCCTGACACTGGCCCACGTGGCCTACAAGGGCGCCGGTCCTGCGATGTTCGATCTCATCGGTGGCCACATAAAGCTTGCTTCGGTGACCTGGACGACGGCACTTCCGCACATCGAGGCTGGTGCCGTGCGGGCGATGGCCGTGACGGCCAGCCGGCGCAGGCCGGAATTTCCCGATCTGCCGACGTTTGCCGAACTCGGCTACCCCGATCTCGTGGCCACGACCTGGTTTTCCTTGTCCGGACCGCCAGGCTTGCCGCACACCATCGTGGAGCGCTTGAACGGTGCGGTCTTGGCGGCTCTCGACTTGCCTGAGGTGCGCGCCCGGCTGGACCAGGAGGGCATCGCTGTCGAGCGAATGGATCCGGCCAGCGTTGCCAAGTTCGTGACCGACGAATACGCGCGCTGGCTGCCGATCGTGCGCTCATCCGCGGGCAAGCCCGAGTGATGTGCCGGTGCCAAGACCGGTTTGCCCGGACCGTGGGCGTCGCCCCTCCCGAGCGGCCCGCCGCGCCTCGCACACGCCACCGGTTGGCGCCCACGCGCACAGCAGGCGCGTGGCCCGCGGGGCGTTGGGCCCACCCCTGCTGGTCGAGAGGTGGGCTGAGCTCGGGCAGTGCGGCGAAGCAGGGTGCTCCGCGAGGGCTACCATTGCGGGCGCCAGGCTGTAGACTTCCCTCCGGTTTCGTCCCTCTCTTGCCGCGTCTGCGCGGCTCTGCCAAAGCCCGCCGGCAGGTCCGCCGATCCTATGATTGACCCCAGTCGTCGCGCACGGGCCGGGGTGGGACGAAGAGGCGGGGCGTCAGAGGCCGCTCCCTTCTCCTCTTTGGCGAAGCCATTCTCTTGCCATGGTTTTGGCCATGGTTTTGGCCCA
>Ga0066388_100002528_pt1 | contig 11232 bp, 10 predicted proteins | sample PanSoiMetaGPlot6_FD_64539 | JGI IMG/M metagenome (GOLD analysis project Ga0066388, IMG submission 64539) | Tropical forest soil microbial communities from Panama analyzed to predict greenhouse gas emissions - Panama Soil - Plot 6 (Hybrid Assembly) | ecosystem: Environmental > Terrestrial >... | reverse complement strand
CCGGTGTTCTTCGCGCTGTACAAGGTGCTGTTCGTCACCATAGAGATGCGGCACGCGCCGTTCTTCGGCTGGATCAAGGATCTGTCGGCGCCCGATCCAACCTCCCTGTTCAATCTTTTCGGGCTTTTGCCGTTCGACCCGGCAACTGTGCCGGGGATCGGGCATTTCCTTATGATCGGCGCGTGGCCTCTGATCATGGGCGTGACCATGTGGGTGCAGATGAAGCTGAACCCGGCGCCCCCGGACCCGGTGCAGGCCAAGGTGTTTTCGTGGATGCCGGTATTCTTCACCTTCCTGCTTGCGAGCTTCCCGGCGGGACTCGTGATCTATTGGGCCTGGAACAACACGCTCTCGGTGATCCAGCAATCGGTGATCATGTCCCGCCAGGGGGTGGAAATTCCGCTGCTTGAGAATCTCGGGCTCAAGAACAATAAGAGCCGCGCCAAGGGCGAGACCGAAAGCGTCACCAAGGCCAAGACGAAAAGTGCTAAGGGCGAGGCGGAGAGTTAGGCCTTATCATTTCTTCATTTCGCCGTGGCCGGCTTGTCTCCCAGCCATCTACGAATTTAATGTCACCGTGCCTTGGATCGGGGATGCCCTAAGCGAGCGCAGTATGCCATGCAGGTGGCTGCTATGGTGACCGCGGAGCTCACGACTGCCGACCTCCAACGCGGCGAAGCGCTGTTCACGGCGCCGTCCGCTTTCGTCAAAGGTGTGGCGCGGGTAGCTGACCTGCCGCAAGACGGGCGCGCCGAGGTGGCCTTCGCCGGACGCTCCAACGTCGGCAAGTCGAGCCTGATTAATGCGCTGACCCAGCAGAAGAGTCTCGCCCGCGTCTCAGTGACTCCTGGACGGACGCGTGAACTTAACTACTTCACCCTTGGCAAAGATGGGCAACTCCTGCTCGTTGACATGCCGGGCTACGGCTATGCGAGCGCCTCGAAGGCCGAGGTCAAGAGCTGGGCGCGCCTCATCCGTGACTACTTGAAAGGCCGCCGCGAATTGAAGCGGGTGTTCCTGCTGATCGACGCGCGGCATGGGCTGAAGGAGAGCGATCGCGAGTTCGCGACACACATGGACGAGGCTGCGGTCTCCTACCAGGGCGTGCTGACGAAGGCAGACAAATTGAAGGCCGCCGAGCTCGCCGCTGTAGAATCTAGGGTCGCCGCAGAGCTCGCCAGGCGCCCAGCGGCTTATCCGGACGTGATCGTCACGTCCGCCCAGAGCGGAGCCGGGATGCCGGAGCTTCGCGCCGCCATTGCGTCGTTCGTTTGAAAGCCGATTGTACGTTGAGCCCGCGCACCGCTATAAGGCGACCGGTGAGCAAGACCAAATTATCCCCGGCAAGAGCGAAGGATGCCGCTCGCCCAAGCGAGGCGGGCCCCGCCGCCGCCTACGCCAACGCCAAGATCCTGTCGGAGGCGTTGCCCTTCATGCAGCGCTACGACAACGCGACGGTGGTGGTGAAATATGGCGGCCACGCCATGGGCGACCCCGAGCTCGCGGCCGATTTTGCCCGTGACATCGTGCTGATCAAGCAGGCAGGCGTAAACCCTATCGTGGTGCATGGCGGCGGCCCGCAGATCGGGTCACTGCTCGAGCGCCTGAACATCAGGTCACAGTTCAAAGGTGGCCTGCGGGTCACTGACCGGGAGACGGTCGAGGTGGTCGAGATGGTGCTCGCGGGCTCCGTCAACAAGGAGATCGTCGCCGCCATCAACGCGCAAGGCGGCAAGGCGGTCGGCGTCTCCGGCAAGGACGCCAATCTGATGCGGGCGATGCGGCTCGAACGACGCGTGCGCGATCCTGATTCCAACATCGACACCATTCTCGATCTCGGCTTTGTGGGCGATCCAATTGCTGTCGATCCGCATATCATCGACGTGATCATCCATTCAGACCTGATTCCGGTGATCGCGCCAATAGGCGTTGGACCCGAGGGCGAGACGCTCAACATCAACGCCGACACCTTCGCCGCGGCGCTCGCTACCGCGCTCAAGGCAAAACGGCTATTGCTGCTGACCGACGTCGAAGGTGTGCTCGACAAGAACGGCAACCTGATCAAGTCGCTGACTACAGCTGAGGCACAAGAGCTAATCGAGGACGGCACGATCTCCGGCGGCATGATCCCCAAGATCGAGAGCTGCCTCGACGTGATCGCTGAAGGCGTGGAGGCAGTGGTCATCATCAATGGCAAGGTGCCGCATGCAGTGCTGCTCGAGTTGTTCACCGAGCACGGCGCCGGCACATTGATCGAACGGCGCGCGCGCAAGACGAGCGCGAGGGGATCGTAATGGCGGCGAAGCAAGAGCCGAGCCGCGGCTTCGATCAGGTCGAAGCCTGGGTATTCGACCTCGACAACACGCTCTACCCCGCGGACTGCAATCTTTTCGCCGAGATCGACACGCGCATGGGCAATTTCATCGCGACCCGCTTCGGCCTCTCGCACAAAGAGGCGCAGCGCATGCGCAAGGCTTACTACTACCAATACGGCACCACGCTCGCCGGGCTGATGCGCCTGCACGATATATCCCCAGAGGCGTTCCTCGACTACGTGCACGACATCAATTTGAGCGTGATCGCACCCGCGCCAGACTTGCGCGACGCGCTCGATGCGCTGCCGGGACGCAAATTCGTGTTCACCAACGCTTCGCGCAAACATGCCGAGTCGGTGATCTCGCGGCTTGGGCTCAATGGCCGCTTCGACGATCTATTCGACATTCACGCCGCGGCGTTCGTCCCTAAGCCGGAACGTGCTGCGTATGAGCGATTCATGGCGATGCACGCCGTCGCGCCAGGAAAAGCGGCTATGTTCGACGACTTGCCGCACAATCTCCGCACCGCGCACGAGCTTGGCATGACTACGGTACTTGTGGCTTGCGGGCACACCGATCATCCAGAGCATCGCGCCATCGCTGCTTGGGGCGAACTTCCCTCGCATGTGCACCACCGGACCGATGTGCTTGCCAAATTCCTCGCCGCCATAGCGCTCGCGCGCGCGCAAGCCGATGACGATGCCGCAACCGCTGACGCCTATTAGTGCCTTTAAGTCTGGGACTCAACTAATCATGACGCACGAGCACCTGAAGAGCTTCATCGAGAGCGCCTACGAGCACGCCAGCGAGATCAACACGAAGACCAAAGGCGTGGTGCGCGACGCGGTGGAAGAGACCCTCTGCCTGCTCGACAAGGGCGAGGCGCGCGTGGCCGAAAAGATCGACGGCCAATGGGTGGTGAACCAGTGGCTGAAGAAAGCAATCCTGCTCTCTTTCCGCCTGAACGATCCGACGAAGATCGACGGCGGTCCCGCGGGCGGCGCCTGGTGGGACAAGGTCCCAAGCAAGTTCGCCAATTGGAAGGCCAAGGATTTCAAGGATGCGGGCTTTCGCTTGGTGCCCGGCGCCATGGTGCGCCACTCCGCCTATATCGCGCCAGGTGCGGTGCTTATGCCCTCCTTCGTCAATCTCGGCGCGCGGGTCGACAGCGGCAGCATGGTGGACACCTGGGCCACGGTCGGCTCCTGCGCGCAGATCGGCAAGAACGTGCATCTGTCGGGTGGCGCCGGCATTGGCGGCGTGCTTGAGCCGCTGCAGGCGAACCCGGTGATCATCGAGGACAATTGCTTTATCGGCGCGCGTGCCGAGGTCGCCGAAGGGGTGATCGTCGGCGAAGGTTCGGTCTTGTCGATGGGCGTGTATATCGGCCAGTCGACCAAGATCGTCAATCGCGCCACGGGCGAAGTGCTGCAGGGCCGCGTGCCGCCCTACTCCGTGGTGGTCTCGGGGACGCTGCCCGGCAAATTGCTGCCCAATGGCGCGCCCGGGCCGTCGCTCTATTGCGCCGTGATCGTGAAGACCGTCGACGAAGGCACCCGCGCCAAGACCTCGATCAACGAACTGCTCAGGGATTGAGAACCGGCCGAATGACGATTCGCCTGACCGACTTCTGTTCCGCTTCAAGGGGCGCATACGGCGGTCGCCCTGGTGTTTACACTGCGGGCGGACGAAAGAGGGTTGCTGGAAGTTGTCGTTGGTCTCGCCGTCATCGCGATCGTCCTCGAATTCTGGCTGTTCACCGAGATCGGCTTCCTGCCCCGAACTCACGCCCAACCATTTCGGCCCAGATCCGCTTGGCACTCAGAGTCCGAGGCCCAACGTTGAGCCACGCGTCTTCGGGCTCTCGCTGAGGCTCTGGCAAGAAGCTATACAAATCGGCAAAAGCAGGGTGCCGCACAATGACAGACGAGACCGAAAGTCCGGTTGAGCTTGCGAGAGAACTGATCCGCTGCCCGAGCGTCACGCCGGCGGATGCCGGCGCTCTGGACGTGCTGGAGCGGGCTCTGGCGCGGAGCGGCTTCCAATGCCGGCGCCTCACCTTCAGCGAGGACGGCACGCCCCCGATCGACAATCTCTTCGCCCGGATCGGCTTGGGGGCGCCGCATCTTTGCTTTGCCGGACATTCCGATGTGGTGCCACCCGGCGATGAGGGCTCATGGAAATATCCCCCCTTCGGCGCCGTGGTCGAGGACGGCGTCCTCTTTGGGCGCGGCGCCTCCGACATGAAGGGCGCCATCGCCGCGTTCGCCGCCGCCGCGGTCGACTTTGCCAGGGTCAAGGGCGATGATATTCCAGGCTCGATCAGCCTGCTCATCACCGGCGACGAAGAAGGCCCGGCGATCAACGGCACGCGCAAGGTGCTCGACTGGATGGCGGCAAACGGCGAGCAGCCCGATCATGCACTGGTCGGTGAGCCGACCAACGCCATGCGGCTCGGCGAAGCGATCAAGATCGGGCGGCGCGGTAGCCTCAATGGGCGCCTCGTGGTCTCCGGCGTTCAGGGACACGTCGCCCATCCGCATCTCGCCAAGAACCCGCTCAAAGGCCTCGTCGCGGTGCTGGCGCGGCTCTACGACCAGCCGCTCGATTTCGGCAGCGCCTATTTCTCCCCGTCGAATTTCGAGGTGACCAGCATCGATGTCGGCAATGTGGCGACCAATGTCATTCCGGTCAAAGCCGAAGCCATGTTCAATATCCGCTATAACGATCGTCATTCGGCCGACTCTCTGAAAACAAGAGTCTGGGAGGTGGCAGCAAAGCTCCTTGAGCCGAGCGGGCTGCAATTCGAACTCGCCTTCGAGCCGCCGAGCAACACATTTCTGACCGAGCCGGGGCCGCTCGACTCGATCCTGACGCAGGCCGTGCGCGAGGTCACCGGAATTACGCCGTCGCTGTCCACCGACGGCGGCACGTCAGACGCGCGCTTCATCAAGGAGCTCTGCCCTGTCGTCGAGTTCGGGCTCTTGACCAAGACCATCCACAAGATAGACGAGAACGTGAGCCTCGCCGATCTTGATCAGCTCACTGCGGTTTACCGGCGCTTCCTCGATCTCTATTTCGAGGAATTCGGGATTTTCGAGCTTGTTTGATCCGCGGCCGATCGGAGTCTTCGACTCCGGCATGGGCGGGCTCACGGTGCTGCGCGCGCTTGCTGCGCGCTTGCCGCAAGAGACCTTCGTCTATCTCGGCGACACCGCGCGCCTCCCTTACGGCACCAAGAGCGCCGAGACAGTGCAGGCCTATGCACTGCAGGCAACGCGGCTGCTCATCGCCGAAGGCGTGAAGATGGTGGTGATCGCCTGCAACACGGCCTCCGCCGTGGCACTCGCGCCGCTCGCCGACGCTTTAGCGCCGGTGCCGGTGATTGGCGTGATTGAACCCGGCGCCCGCGCCGCTGTCGCGGCCACGCGCAACCAGCACATCGCCGTGATCGCCACCGAGGGCACGGTCAAGGGCGAGGCGTACCTACGTGCCATCCACGCGCTTCAGGGTGAGGTGCGCGTGGTGCAGCGACCCTGCCAGGTGTTCGTCGCGCTCGCCGAAGAGGGCTGGATCGACTCTGCCGCCACGGTCGCTGCGGCGGAGCGTTATCTGGGGTCACTGTTCGAAGGAGCCTCGGCACCGGACACCATTGTGCTCGGCTGTACCCATTTTCCGGTGCTGGCGGCCGCCATCCGCCACGTGATCGGTGCTCGCGTTGCCATGGTCGACTCCGCCGAGACCACGGCGGCGGCGGTAACCGATGCTCTCGCCGCCCGGGGCATGAGCAATGACACGGGCGGCCACGCTTCCCCCATGCGCTTTTTTGCCACCGACTCGCCTGAGCGCTTCGCGCGCGTCGGCGCAATCTTCCTCGGGCGACCGATCGACCCTGCCGACGTCAAGCTGATCGACCTCAGGGCTGTGCCTTAGGACTCAAACATTTGGTGGCGGCGTGTTGTCGGGAAGCGCCGCGGAGTCCTGCAAAGGATCGGGCTTTTCGAGCGCGGCTGGCGCCTCGGCGGCGCTGCCGACATCTTTGAGCAGGCTGCCGAGCCAGCCGCGGCCGAGCAATAGGAACACGGCGAGAGCGTAGATTGCGGTGCCGAGTACGAGTAGGACTGCAAGCGCGATCTCATCGCCGAAATGGGCAAGCCCCGCCAGGCTTTGTTTGAGCATGTGGTCACCCCCATAAAGCGTGACCGCGAGCACGGCGCCGGCGACGAGGAGCTTCACCACCGGGCGAAGGCCCGCTCCCGACACGGCAAAGCCTTGGCGGCGCGCGAAGAGCCAGAGCAGGGTCAGGTTAATCCAGGCGCCCACGCTCGTGGCAAACGCCAGACCCACTTGCGCCAGCTGCCCCATCAACAGCACTTTCAGTGCGACGTTGACGACGACGGCAAGAAGGGCCGCCGTGACCGGAGTGACCGTGTCGCCGCGGGCATAAAACGGCGCGGTGAAGCTCCGCAGCATGACGAAGGGTAGCAGGCCGATCGCGTAAGCGGCGAGCGTCGCTCCCGCCGCCGCGGCATCCGCGGCGGTGAAGGCGCCGCGGGCGAAGAGGCCGAGCATGATCAACTTAGGAATGGCGACTGCGGCGGCGGCGCATGGGACCGTGAGCAGCAACGCCAGCTGGATGCCGCGCGCTTGTGCCAAGGCTGCGCCGCGCGTGTCGCCAGCGGCGAGCCGCCGCGACATCTCGGGCAGCAGCACCGTGCCGACGGCGATGCCGACGACGCCAATCGGGAGCTGATTGATGCGGTCGGCGTAATAGAGTGCGGACAACGCGCCGGTTGGAAGGTATGAGGCGATCACTGTATCGGCGAACAGCGCGACCTGGACGCCGCCCGCTCCGATAATGGCGGGACCCAACGCGCCGAGAAATTTGCGCGTGCGCCGGTCGAGGCGCGGCGCGCGGAATCTCAGGCCGAAGCCGTGCAGCTCGGCGTCGAAGCCCACCAGGACCACTTGCACCACCCCGGCGATGAGCACGCCCCAGGCGGCGGCATAGCCCGCATTGGGGAACCAGTAGGCGAGCGCCAACGTCGCGACCATGCACACATTGAGCAGGATCGGCGCGCCGGCAGCGGCCGCGAACCTGCCATTGGCGTTGAGCTCGCCCGAGATCATGGTCTGCAACGAGACGAGCAGCAGCGAAGGGAAGGTGATGCGGGTGAGGGTCACGGCGAGGGTGTAACGCGCGGGGTCCTGGTCGAGGCCGGGCGCAAGCAGCGAAACCACCGCGGGCGTGTAGAACAGGGCGAGCGCGAGTAGCACGATATTGATGGCGAGCAGCGCCGCGGCGATGCGATCGGAGAACAGCCGCGCCTCCTTGAGTCCGGCCTGCTCCAGCGTGCGCGCATAGGCCGGCACGAAGGCGGCGTTGAAAGCGCCCTCGGCAAGAATGGCACGGAAATGGTTGGGCAGGCGAAAGGCGACGAAGAAGGCGTCGGCCATGGGCCCCGCGCCCAGCACCGCGGCCATCACCACGTCGCGGATGAAGCCTGAGGCGCGCGAGACGAGCGTCAGCCCCCCGACAGTAGCAATCCGCTTGATCATTCGTGGTTTTGGGCCGTCATTCCCTCTCCCCCGGTCGCGGCAGAGAGGTAAAGCAAAATCAGCGCCTTGGCCAACCCTTCCCGGCGTTTTCCCGCGGCGAAAGACCCTTTGGGTCTCTTAGTAGTCGACTCTCACGAGATAAAGCCCGTGGGCCGGGGCGACGGGGCCGCAGCGGGCCCGATCGCGTGCCGCTAGCGCCGCCTCCAGATCTCGTGCGGTCCACCGCCCCTCACCCACAAGCTTGAGGGAACCGACCATGGAGCGCACCTGGTTATGCAGAAAGGACCGTGCGGAGGCCTCTATCTTGATGATCTCGCCATGGCGCGAGACCTCGAGCTTGTCGAGCGTCTTCTCTGGAGAGTCCGTCTGGCATTCGGTCGAGCGGAAGGTGGTGAAGTCGTGATGGCCGATCAGGATCTGTGCGGCTTCGTGCATGGCCTTGGCTTCGATGGCACGAAACACGCCCCAGGCACGGTTGCGCTCGAGGGCGAGCGGGCTTCGGCGATCGACGATGCGGTAGAGATAGTTCCGCGCTCTCGCGGAGAAGCGCGCGTCGAAATCAGGGCTTACGGTCTCGCAAGCCAAGACCGAGATCGGATCGGGCCGCAGCTGCGAATTCAAGGCATCGCGCACGGTGTCGTTCGGCCACTCCTTGGCGAGGTCGAAATGGGCGACTTGGGCAAGCGCATGCACGCCGGCGTCGGTGCGGCCGGCGCCGCGCGGGACCGTATCCTCGCCGGAGAGGGACTTGATGGCCTCCGCGAGCCGCCCTTGCACCGAGACGCCATTCTCTTGCATCTGCCAGCCGACATAGGGCGTGCCGTCATATTCGATGGTGAGCTTGTAGCGGGGCATGTCGCGAGATTAGTCGAGGACGGCGCCGGCGCGTAGCTTGACGCCGCGCAGGAACTCATCTGCGCTCATGGCGCGCTTGCCGGCCCGCTGCAGTTCCGTGAAGCGCACCGCCCCATTGCCGCAAGCAATCGTCAACCGATCGTCGAGCACGGTTCCGGGGATTCTCCCGCCTTCCGCAAGCGTCGAGCGTAGTGCACGAACGCGCTCGCGCTTGCCGCCGAGCTCCACCTCGAACCAGGCGCCGGGATAAGGCGAGAGGCCGCGGATCTGATTGTGCACATCGGCCGCCGGCTTCGACCAGTCGATCCGCGTCTCCTTGGGTTCGATCTTGGCGGCATAGGTTGCGCCTTCATCGTGCTGCGCCCAGCAGGCGAGAGAGCCCTTCGCAAGATCGTCAAGCGCCCGCACCATGAGCACGGCTCCCGCCTCTGCCAGGCGATCGTGCAGCTCTCCCGCTGTCTCGTCTGGACCAATAGGTTCGCGCTCGGCGAGGCAGACGGCGCCGGTGTCGAGCCCTTCCTCTATGCGCATGACCGCGACCCCCGTTTCGGCATCGCCGGCCATGATGGCACGCTGAATTGGCGCCGCGCCGCGCCAGCGCGGAAGCAGCGACGCATGAACGTTGAAGCAGCCGAAGCGCGGCGCTTCGAGAATTGATTTCGGCAGTATCAGCCCGTAGGCGACCACCGTGGCCGCGTCAGCGTTGAAGCCTTTGAAGCGCGACTGCTCTTCGGCACCTCTTAGATTAAGCGGTGTGTTCACGGGCAGCCCCTTGGTTTCGGCGAAGAGCTGCACCGGAGATTTGCGCTGGCCGCGACCACGCCCTGCTGCGCGCGGGGGCTGGGTGTAGACGCCGACGATATGGTGGCCCGCATCAAGCAGCGCGCCAAGCGTCGGCACGGCGAAGTTCGGCGTGCCCATGAAGATTATGCGCATCGCCCCTTATGTCACCGCCGCGGGTGAACGGGCAATCACGCCTTGCCGCGGTAAAGGCTCCAAACCGCGTAGAGGGTGCTCGAGCTCGCCAACAGAAAGAGGATCGAAAGCACGCCCTCCCTCGGCGAGCGGCCCAGGTCTTAGAGAACATAGACCGCAAAGGTAGGCAATGCCGTAAAGATAAGGGCGCCCCTCTGAGCGCAGCAAGCACCGCGACGATTGCGACCGCCACCTCCAGAGCGACGGAGATTGGCGTCATGCCTAAAGCGCCTCGGCGCGTTTCTGCTTGGTGAATTTCTTCACGATCATGTCGCGTTTCAGCCGCGACAGGTAGTCGATGAATAGGACGCCGTTCAAATGATCGATCTCATGCTGCACGAGCGTCGACCAGATGCCGTCCAGCGTCTTCTCCTGTTGCTTCCCTTCGGTATCGATGTAGCTCACCCGGGTCATGGCCGGTCGCTCGATCTCTGCGGTGAAATCGGGGATCGACAGACAGCCCTCTTCATGCGTACGCATCTCGGTCCCAAGTTCCAGGATAACCGGGTTCACCATGATCAGCGGCTGCTTCGGCTCCTCGTCGCGGGAGGGGTCCATCACGATCAACCGGCTCAAAATGCCGACTTGGGGCGCGGCGAGGCCAATGCCCGGCGCGTCGTACATGGTTGCCAGCATGTCTTCCGCGAGCTTCAGCAGTGTGGCGTCGACCCGCTCGATTTGAGCCGCGTTTTTGCGCAGCACAGCGTCCGGAATGGTGACGATGGGGAGAACGGTCATAGGCGGCTGACATAGGATTGGCGTGCGCACCGGTCAACATGTTCCTGTTTTGATCTAGTTCAGGAGCGAATCGAGCTATAGCTAGGGCCATGGTCCTCGACCCGATCAGGATCGGGAGCGTCACGCTTGACCCCGTGCTGGCTTTGCTCAGCCTGGTCGGGCTCATGGTGTTTGCCCTTCTTGTGCTCGTCATCTTTGTCGCCGTGCATATGAGCCGCCGGCGGCGCGAAGCGCGCGACAGCGACGCCCAGCTCGCCGAGCTCAAGGGCCGGTTGCAGACGTTGGCTGAACTCAGCATCACGCGCCATGGCGAGCTTGCCCGCGCCGTCAACGAGCGGCTCGACCGGATGACGCATCGGGTGGGCTCCGACCTGACCGAGACTGCGCGCAAGACCACAGACTCGATCGCCAAACTGCACGAGCGGCTCGCCGTCATCGACTCGGCACAGAAGAACCTGACCGAGCTCTCGACCAACATGGTCTCGTTGCAGGAGATCCTCGCCAACAAGCAGGCGCGCGGCGCCTTCGGCCAGATGCGCATGGAGGCGATCATCCAGGATGGCCTGCCAAAGGGCGCCTACAGTTTCCAGGCGACGCTGTCCAACGGCAAGCGCCCGGACTGCCTGTTGCATCTGCCGAACACCAAGGCCGGCGTGGTGATCGACGCCAAGTTTCCGCTCGAAGGCTTCGAAGCGTTTCGCGTGGCGCGGGCGCCGGAAGAGAAGAAAGAGGCGGCCCGACGCGTGCGCATCGATGTCACCCGCCACGTCGAGGCCATGGCCGAGCGCTA
>Ga0066388_100002527_pt1 | contig 11236 bp, 10 predicted proteins | sample PanSoiMetaGPlot6_FD_64539 | JGI IMG/M metagenome (GOLD analysis project Ga0066388, IMG submission 64539) | Tropical forest soil microbial communities from Panama analyzed to predict greenhouse gas emissions - Panama Soil - Plot 6 (Hybrid Assembly) | ecosystem: Environmental > Terrestrial >... | reverse complement strand
AACCATGAATGGGGGAAGAACTGTTGCCTGGCATCAAGCATTTTTCGCGTACATTCGTATCTTCTCGGCAATGTCATTCGAGTCCGCTACATTCGTAATGCAGAGGGTTCTTCTCAAGAGTCCCGCTCCTCCACCAATGGTAATAACTCCACGCCTGCAGTAAACGCGCTTTATGTCCTTGAATTCAAAGCGACTGGTGAGGCGCTTATTCAAAAACGGAATCAAAATAATCTTTATGACACTCCTATCAGTGAGCGCAATCCCGGAACTCGCAAGTATGCTAAGGCAGCTCACAGATCCATTAAGGGAGGTTCTGCTTCTCTATGCAAGAGGCATGAGCTACGAGGAAATTGCCGCCGCCACAGGCGCCAAACTCGGAACGGTCCGGTCACGGTTGCATTATGCACGTATCCGCGCTAAATCGATCCTGGGCGATGTGGCCTAGGCATTCGGATGTGCCGGTAGGCATTAAGTCTGCCGGCAGACTTTCCCTATTTATTGGTAGCGTGTTGCTTTCTGCAAATCCGGCAGCGCTTGAGCGTGGCCAGTGACAAAATATGAGCCAATAGCAAGGCTCAAACAACCGGCAATCACACCTACCGCGACATACAACTGCGTTAACCGCGCTGAGCTGATGAATCCTGCAGAACCAAGAACAGCAATCACGGTATTAGAGGTCACCAAACCCAAGACGAACGCAATCAGCATAGCGAGGCCGAGTCCCTGACTCGCAGCTCCCCCGACAGAAGCAATGAGCAAAACCTGTGTTCCCGTCTCAGCACCGATTCCATGAATCATTCCAACTACAAACGCGGTGCGTCCGCCATATTGCTCAATGACAAATGGCTTTGAACTCCGTCGAGATATCCAGGCGCAAAGCCGTTCCCAACAATGTCGGATCAACGCAAGCACGAGCATCCATCGGCTTTTGAGTTCAAAGTCATCCTTTCCCTGGAAATATCGGAGGAGCGAGTAAAAGACCCAAACGCCGAGTAGAACCAATGTGACTCCTACAACACGCTCCATGATTGGATCAACCCATTGGGGCAAAACGGCAGCGAAGCACAATGCGGCAACCCCAAGCATGGCAACAACACTTGCATGACCAAGAGCATAAAGCGTGGATAATCCCAAGGCTCGCTTTTGCAATTCGGAGAAGGAGTTTTGTTTCTCTACTTCGGTAGTAGTAGTCGTTCCAACAATATCGGTAATTGCAGCTATATGATCCCAATCGATGCCGTGGCGAAATCCAAGCATTGCAGCGTTCGCTAACAAAATTGTCGCTTGTTGATTCATGATTGAGCTGGAGAGCAAGCAAACGCGCCTGGGGCACACAACGTTAAGTGTAACCTGTCAGGTGCTATTTGCCCCCCTATCATTAATCAGAGAATACCTAGACCGTGCGGCAGACTATCTCGACGAGGACGTCCGTTGGGCAGTCAACGTTGCTGCTGTCACCAGGCGCTGACCTGCGTTGCGCCACGCCAGGACGCCGCCACCGAGGCTAAAAGCCTTGTAGCCGCGACCTTGCAAATACGCAGCATATCTGCCCGTCTTCTCCCCTACCGGGCAGACTAACAACAACGTTCGCTCCCTCGGAAATGGATCGGCGGCATCGATCATGGTCTCGAATAGTTCAAGTGGAATGTTTATCGCATTCGGGATTGTCGCCATCTTGTACGCAAGGTTGCCGCGCACGTCAATGATCATAGGTTCGTTTTCCTTGATCCACGATTGTGCACCGTCAACGGGGACCACCACGCTATCGTTGACAGTCGTTGGAGTGAACGCGCGCAATGAGCCGGGCTTCATGGTTTGACCAAAGAGATTCGGCCGTCTTTGACGTACATACTCGACGTACCATTCGAGGCGATCGCACACTATGAAGACGGCCGTCTTTCGGTCAATTAGAGACGCATCCACATTGCGTAGGTATTTCAAGGCCCCAAGATAGCTGGCGCCGCTTGTAGGCCCGCAGAGGAGACCAACCCCGCGCACAAGCTCCATCATGGCGTCGACCGATTCTCCTGAGTCCACGTGAACAAAGTCGGTGTAATTCTCCTTCTCAAACAGGCCCGATTCCCACATCTGCTCAAGCGTACGAACGCCAGGCAAGTAATCATTCTTTGTTGCGAATATACCGACAGTGACCAGGTTCGGATTTCCCTCCTCCCGCAGGCGCTTGGCTACACCGAGTGTAGAACCACTCGTGCCGAGCCCACCAAAGAAGTAATCGATGCGATCAAGATCGTCGGCAATCTCCTTTCCTGTCGTTGTATAGTGGACATCTGGATTTTTCGGATTTGTGAATTGCGATGGGAAGTAAACCTTGTCGGGATCCTCCTTGACCATTTTGGCAATTAGGTATTGCGGATCATTTGGATCATTTGGATCAAAGCACTCGCTTCCGCCCATGATCTCTTCGATTTCCGCCCCCATCATCATGATGATGTCTTTGACCGTTTGAACTTTTGCAAGAGCAGTTACCAACTTCGTCTTGACACCATAAGTGCCAGCGATGGCTTGCAGAGCCTTCGCAGTGTTGCCGCTCGAGTTTTCAAAGATCGTTTGTCCTTTGGCTCTTATATCTTCGATGTCATCCTTGATCATTGCCCAAGCTATCCGGTCTTTGACCGAACCGAACGGGTTCATCATCTCCAGCTTGGCGTACAGATCAATGTTCTTTAGACCGTGCGCTTCCGCAGGGATCTTGAGCAGCGGCGTATTGCCGATCAGATCGGTGATTCGTTCACAAATCATGGCTTTATCCCCATCTCTAATGCAATCGGGTTATACAGATCATCCTCGAACCACCGGAATTGTCCCGGTGCGGATTCAACAACCGCTACCTTGCGCGCAATGCGCTGCCTCAAAACTGGCGTCTCAGAAAAGTCCATCTGATATGCCGCAGTGTTGATGAATACAACCGCATCACCGGTTTCCGGGACGAAATCCGGGAAGGTCTTCTGATACTGAATCATGTCATGCGACAAGCAAAGATTGCCGACATATAGCACGCCATCATCGGCAGTCCGCCTCTCACTGCCTCTGTGGAGCACGACCGGATCTGTCATTAGCTGAAGTTGATTGGAGTTGAGATTGCTGCGATTCATATCGAGCGCAACCAACTGGTGTCCCATCATGGACAACTTCGACATATTTACGTGAGCAAGGGTGATGCCGCACTGGTCCACCATCGCTCGACCTGGCTCTACCCAGAGCTCAAGCATGTTCTCAGACAGTATGCGGGCTGTCGAATATCCATCAAAGGCCGCCAGCGGGCTATCAACGATAGCCGCGAGATCTTCATGACCGGACGTCTTATGATAATGCTCTAGGAATGTTGGAGCGCCCTTGAGCACACCGTCTTCTCGACGGAATCCGAGCCCGGAGTCATTCCAGCTCATAGACGGCCTTGTGCCCAGGACCGAGGCTTTCAGCTCCTCGATATAAGCATTCCACTCTTCCTGATCGGCGGCATATCGCAATACGTACCCGCCGCCGATGTTGAGTGCTTTGGGAGTCAGCCCGCGCTGAATGCATTCAAGCGTCATCTGCAACGTGGCTTCAATTGCTGCTGGGCGACGATTGTAGTCACCGGCGTAAAAGTTGAATGCGAACCCCTGAAAGTCCAGTACGTCCTGATGTTCCAGCAGATAATCTATGATTGCTGGTGCATCTTTGATCGGAAATCCCAGGATGCCGTCTTGCGCCGTGAATTTAATCGGCCCGGAACTGAAGCCGTTCAATCGAACCAGGATCCGCGTTTTTTTACCGGGAGCATAATTTCTCATTGCCACAATCTGCTGCAGCTCGGTGAAATTATCGACCGCGACAATGATTCCCTGCTGCACGCTTAGCCCCAGGTAGTCCATGTTCTTTGGCCCTGTGGCTTCAATGCGCGACGGATGAAAGCCGCTCGACAAGGCAGTCGTCAACTCACCGTAGGACGAGACGTCCAGTCCGACATTCGTCAGTGCAGCTTCCCTCTTCAGCGAAATCGATTTATTTGGCTTTGAAGTGTAGAAGATTTTGCCTTCCAATTGCCGGTCGCGATAGACCTGTCCAAAATCATGAATCGTTTCACGGATGTGTCGCGGAAACATGATATTGAGCGGTGAGCCGAAACCATCTAGCAGGGCGAAGACCAAGTCCTTTTGGCTCAAAAATCGCTCGATGCCCGGATGCATTACCGGCGTAACCTTCGGACGCTGTCGATCGATCTTGGCTGCCGGTACGGCTCCAGTACTTTGATCGTTCTTGCTCGTTATTACTGTCATGCGAATACTCCTACTTCTTCATGCATGTGGAATTCGGGATCAAGCTGGTCCTGGACATCGCCGTAGCCGATTTGAACCCACTTTTTGGTATTGAGCTTCTTGTGCAGCTTGTGAAGCATTTCCAGACGGGCGGCAGGGCTCAACGCCGGACCGCTCGCTTTCCTTTCAATCGCTTGCAATGCAGCCAGCAGTTCTTCGTTGAGAGTGTCCAGGTTGACAATCTGACCGAGTTGGCGAGCACGCTTCAATTCAGGCAGGAGAGGCGCGACAGCCAGAGGTGCTTTACCGACGCCTTTAGTGATGTAAGTCACGTCGTTCTCATCTTCGACCTTGTTGGCGATGAGGTGTACGAGAGAATTGACGCCAGCTTCGCGAGCCAGTTCCAGATACAATCTGCAAACCTCTACTGACTCCGGCGTTGGTTCAGCAATAAGGTTTATCGCGTCAAACTGAAGATGCAGAGAATATGCAAATGCGTCGGTGCCTGCCACCATGTCGCTAACTACGCAGAAATTGCGGTTTGTTCTCGTGTGCGAAAGTATATTCTCCGCAACGAAGAGGTTCACGTGATAGCAAGATTGTCCGATCCCTTCAGCTTCATACGTCCCGACAGTCAGCAAATTGATCAGCGGCTTTCCTGACACCTGCACTGCGTACGGCTTCAACGCGGTGTCGTCGGCTGATTCGATCAAATTCGAGCCATTTCCTGGTGGTGTGGTCGGCAGGAATTTGCTCACATCATCAATGCGCGGATTGCTCCCCTTCAGATGCGTGCGAATAGCGTCTGCCGCTTCCTGGCTCGATATGAAGGCGCTCTCGGGTACTCGCACGCCGAGCAATCCCGCCAAGCTCATATTGAGATCGGCGTCAATTGCCAAAATATCTGTGTTCTTTCGTTCTTGCAGATAGCGGATAAACAGCGATGTTAACGTGCTCTTGCCAGATCCACCCTTACCAACAAATGCAATTTTCACTGTATGTTCCTCCAGAAAGTTCCTGTATTGTGGTCACGACGTCAATAAGTCGCTGTGCCGCAGTACCTAGTTCCTCCTTCGTCGTCTGACGTCCGAAGGAGATACGAACCGATTCCCGCGCCGCTTGTTCGTCATCGGTTATCGCTTTGACTACGTGCGACAGCTTTTGGCCTGCGCTGTTGCAGGCCGATCCAATGCCTATAGCCAGTTCCGGTAATGCCATAACTAGCGTGTCGTTATCAATGCCCGGGAATCGAATGTTGAGGATCCCGGGGGCGTTTTTCTGCGCTTCACGGTGCCCGTACACAACAGGATTCAGCTTTTCGATTCGTGCTAAGAACGCCTCGCGCAAAGATTGAAAGTGCTCTCGGTCATCCTCAATTAGAGAGCAGGCCGCCCCGAAGCCAGCGCACAACGCCACTGGGAGAGTGCCAGATCGCAGTCCTTGCTCCTGTCCTCCACCTGCCAGCAACGGCGCAAGCAGTTGTGCTCTACCGGACGATACGTATAGGGCACCAATTCCTTGAGGTCCATATACCTTGTGTGCCGACAAGCTGGCAAAATCAATGCACAGGGAGCGCATCGAAAGCGGTATCTTCCCCAATGCTTGCGCTGCATCGCACTGGAAGAGAATGTCTCTCCCTGCCAATACGTCAGAGATTTTCGCCAATGGTTGGACCGTGCCGAGTTCGTTGTTAACGGCCTGCACGCAAACGAGACCGGTGTTTGATCTCAGCGCCCGCTCGATGACATCCGCGGTTATCATTCCACACGGTTTTACCAGGAGCGTCGTTACGTCGAAGCCGGCTGCTTTCAAGTGCGCGACAGGCTCAAGAACGCTTTTGTGCTCTACGACGGTGGTAATGACATGCGTCCTTCCCGACGACTTCAAATGCTCAGCCAATCCTTTAATAGCCAGGTTGTTGGACTCTGTAGCGCCCGAGGTAAAAATGATTTCTTCAGGTGTTGCTTCAACAGCGTCCGCTACCTGCTCGCGAGCCTTCTGTACAACCATCGCAGCCGCGCCTCCATATGGATGATGCTTGGCATGCGCATTCCCGATGACATCCCTTGACAGCAGGAAGGTCATCACTTCAAGGACGCGCTTATCCAGCGGAGTGCTCGCCGCGTAATCCAAATAAACGCAACGAGAGTTTTGCTTGACATTGGCACTCTTTCCCAGTGCACCAGGAGCAGAGTACGGCTGGGCGAATGTAGCGAGCGACATGGTTGTCCCTATCTATATGGAGGCAGAATGAAAACGATTTCCATTGCTGTTTCGGATAAGCTATCACGCCTCGTAGAAAATGGGAATGGTTTTCATTTTTAATTTCGTCGTCAAGAAGATAGTATCTGGTCAGTCAACCTGGGTGTGTGATGGTCTCAAGTTCCAGAGGAAAAGGGGTATTGACCTGCCCGGCTGTCCTCGGTAGCTGGTAGCTAACCCCGCCAAAATGCGCCCATGTCAGATTTGCGGATTTTGCTTGCCATAGGTGGCGACGGCGCACCTTTGGCGCTGCCATGCCCGCGTTAGCAGGCGACTGCCGGGATTCTCACTGCACTCGCTTGACATTCTTTTGACAAATTCAATCGGACATGGGAATATTTAACTGTATGGTTAAACATTATTCTGAGCAGCTGGACAGAACATTCTTTGCTCTGTCAGATCCGACACGCCGAGCGATCATCAGTAACCTTGCGACGCGAGGAACATGTACCGTTTTGGAACTTGCTCGGCCTTTCGACATGTCCTTGCCCGCGATCTCTAAACACCTAAAGCTGCTTGAGAATGCCAATCTCATCACTCGCGAGCAACAAGGGCGGGTTCATTACTTGAAGCTGAGGTCTGACCCCATGCGCGAAGCAGACGAGTGGCTCTCTGCCTACCAGCGGTTCTGGCAATCGCAACTCGACTCACTCGAAGAATACTTAGCTACTGAGAACACACAAGGAGAAGAGCGAAATGACTCAAACACAACAAAAGATGACTGTGGAAGTAAGAAGGGTAATAAACGCTCCCATCGAAAAAGTCTTTAGAGCGTGGACCGAGCCAGATCAACTCAGCAAATGGCTTGGCGGTAACGCAGTGGCAGGCGTTCGCGTAGACCAAGATGTGCGTGTCGGCGGAAGCTACCGTGTTGACTTTGACTATGCGGGATGCGAGGGAAGATCCGGATTTATGACCGGCACGTATAAAGAAGTTGTGCCAAACAAGAAGCTAGTTTTCACTTGGACGAACAGCTCGGACGAGTTTCCAGCGAAGGATACAGTGGTGACGGTGGAGTTTTTCGCTCGGGACAAGAACACCGAAGTCATCATCAAGCATTCAAACTTTGTTGCACAAGCAACGGCGGATCGGCACAAAAGCGGTTGGGAACAATCACTCGAAAAACTCGCCGGTCTGCTTGCCTAATCTGCGCAGTCTGACTTCACGCTCCCAGGAAGGGCAGCGGCAGTATGCACACGCTTTGCTGGGCTGCTGCCCTTCAAGTGACATATTGTCCCAGATGACGGGGGTGGCTTTTCAGTTGCGGAAGCATCGCCAAAAAAGGCACGGCAACAAAAAGAGGGCGAAGCTTTTCGGTAAGACGTGTTCAGAGATAGCTTGGTAAGTGGTGGCACCCGCAGAAGTCGGCACGAATAATAGTTTGAAGAAGGCGGCTGATTTGGTGACGCCGTGTTTTGGTGGGATCACGAAACCGGCGAAATCAACCAGGTCGCCAGCACCTTCTGGGAATTAGAAGATGAGGAACCAGAGGATGAAGACGACATCTAGTGTGGGATCGGGAAATGCTGTATTTGCCAAAGAGTTGAGAATTCTGAAGGCTCCAACAAACGTTGATCGTCGCAAAACATTGCCGAAAGTGACCATTAACGGCAAAGACACCAGATTCAATACCAAAGCGCCACGAGCGGGCTTCTAGACAATCGACACAGCGGTGTATGATAGCACCATGCCAGTTATAGAGTTGATCACTGAGATTGACGCACGCCCCGAGATACTCCAGGGATCTCGATTCGGCTTTATCACGCTGAGTGACCATCGTTCAGCAGGGTCGGAGTCGATGCAGCAGGAGAGATGTTCGTTCGTCAGGCCTGTACTCTGAGCTGTCTACGGAGTACAGTCCAGGTTGAAGCAGAATGCTGAGGAATTCACAAGCCTCCATAGCCTCCATACCTTGATGGGAACTATCGAATAGCACCAACTCACCGCTTTTGACCTCCAACGAAAACTCAGTGGGCTGCCAGATATCGCCAGGAGTTTTTGTGAGACTATCCTGTACGGAATTCTCATCATCAGCATAATCCCAGCGAACTAGTAACCCGGCTGAATCCGATATGGCAAACCAACATGTCCGTAGTGGTTGATCGTTGAGGACAAGGCCAAATCCAGTACCGACGCTGAGCAGTCCTAAATAATCATTGATATCGCAAGCACGATCATAGTCGCTGGCCGGTTTTGAGAAATCACCGTGCCATCGGAACCTAGCTTCAACAGCTCGGCCGGGACCAGGTAATGCAATGCCTTCCCAGCAAGCAATAAGCTCACGAGGAAGCAATATCAACGGGCCGCCAGATGATTCAATCCATCGAAGGTGTTCCGACATCGATATCCAGTCCCAGCCAGGTGATGACCGAGTATATCAGCTCGCAGGCTTACATGGGGAGGGAACGATACATGCAAAAAGTGAGCCAGACTGGTTCTCCAGCGGCATCTGACGGCGCTCTTGTCCCGAAGAAACGAGGCACTGAAGACCGTGGCTGAGGCAAGCCCGGATATGTATTCATCAAGACCATAATGTGCGAGGATATGCGAAGAAGCGCAAATTAGTAACCAGTTTAGCGGTTATACTCACCGAACCTTCCTGTTTGTGCCGAACAAATCACCAAGAACTTGTCACCACTGGTAGTGGCACGTTAGCGGCTGCAGGTGATGTTGTCTTGTGTACGGGTTTACCCGGTCAGCACGTGATGGCAGGCCCCATGGCCAGAAACTGTAGTTTTCGGGCATAAAATGCACTCTTTTCCCACCCAATAGATAGCCATCACGTATGCATCGCACCGCCTTTACGGACATTTCCATTGTTTCGATAACAGCCTGCGCGGTGTGTGTTACTTGCGGTTCACACCCACTGGAGCGAAATTCCACAACAGAGCCTGTTTGGCTGCTACACTATAGACTAGACTCCAAGGCAGGAATGCCCATGCATCTGATGCACATGATCTGGGTCGCCGGCCACATCATCGGCTTCTTCCACCAGCCCTCCGTCATAGTCATCTCCGTGATGATGGTTGTAGGGTGCGTCTTAATCTTCGTTTTCTACAAAGTTTTCGAGCACGATTTGTTCGATGATGCGGAGGGAGATTAAAGTATCAGACGCCCTGTTGCTTTAGGAGCACTGCCAGAAGAAATGTCTCGTCCGGAGTCGGTACGGGAGTGTAAAAGCGATAGAGTTTGTCTACCCAAAGTTGCCTAGGATATCATAGACGCGGAGGGTTGCGGTGAGAGCTAAATGGAACAGACGGAAGCGGAGAAAGTGAAATGTCAAAACAAGCACGGTTTCTGGTGTCCGTTATTGCGAGCGTTATAGCCTCCTCCGTGGCGGTTGCTCAGAGCCCGATAACGAAAGACAGTTTGATTGCGATGGACCCTCAATGGGGACGCGACGAAGTCAAAAAAATTGACAGCTATTTACGACTACCGAATTCGGTTAAACGATCTGACATTGGTAAGTGGGCGATTGGGATCGAGTTCACAATTGACACCAACGGTAGGATTTCGAAGTTGAAGGCCGATCCTTACCACTCTCAATCCCGTCTAAGGAGGGCGTCCGTCCTGACAATACAAGAAGCAATGATTGAAGCTATTAAGTGCAGCAAAATCCGTCGCCCAATGTTGCCCGATCCGCCGTTTCGGGCCATGTATTTCCTAACCGATACGAAAAGCGGGTTGTCACTTATCGCACCGGCTTCCCGCCGGAACCGCTAGCTAGTAGACGGACGGATGCATCTTCATGACTAGTTGTGTGATTGGATGACGGTGTCGAGTCCTTCGTCGGATAGTTTCCGAATATATCTGGTCAGCGGGAACTCTATGTTTCATATCCCTGCTTGCGAAGAATCTCTGTTGTCTTCGCGCCGATTAGTCCTCGGCCTCCAATGACGACTATTTTCATATTCAGCACCTCGATGATGTGTAAGAAATGCAGCGGAGCACCATATTTGGTGCCCCCAAAGGTAGGGGGGCGATGCTATGCGCTGCCTGCGGAGATGCCAGTGTAGATGGCTGATCGCCAATCCGGGTTCCCTCCCTTTTGGCGTTGACCTGACCCACAAAATGCGAGGGACACCATCACTCCGTATGGTGTCATTACTTCATCTATTTTTGCGAAGGGCTTAGGAAAGGAGCTGAGGTTGGCTCAGTCGATTATTAGAGTCCCCCGGTCGCCACAGAACTCCACGGGGGCCAGTCCCTCAGCGAATCCCCAGGCGTTGCAGAAGTCTTTAAGATCGAGCACGGTGCCACCCATTTTGTCGATGAAGCGAGGGTGATCGTCAACTTTGATCATCGCCAAACCCTCGCCGAACCAAGTCGATTCCGAAAACCGTGGTTTCATAATGATATTTCCGGCGGTATCAATCATGCCGAACTTGTTTGTACCGCCGGAACTAATTTCTTCGCTGGTGTACGGTGCCATACCTTCGGCGAAGGGACCTAGCCATGCAAACTGCGGTTGAATTACAAGCTTACCGGACTTGTCAATGACGCCCCATTTTTGACCAATTTGCACCGGACAGAGTCCCTCTCTAAAATAAGTAACCTGATCGAACTGAGGCTTAATCACAACTGTCCCGGTCTTATCCATGAAACCCCACTTGTGCGAAACTTCGACCGGCGCAAGTCCCTGAGAAAAACTCTGGAAGCTGAGGTACGTCGGTTGCATTACGACCTTCCCGGTCTTGTCGATTAGCTCGTATGCA
>Ga0066388_100002526_pt1 | contig 11237 bp, 11 predicted proteins | sample PanSoiMetaGPlot6_FD_64539 | JGI IMG/M metagenome (GOLD analysis project Ga0066388, IMG submission 64539) | Tropical forest soil microbial communities from Panama analyzed to predict greenhouse gas emissions - Panama Soil - Plot 6 (Hybrid Assembly) | ecosystem: Environmental > Terrestrial >... | reverse complement strand
CCCCGACTATCTGATCGAGGTGGAGGCCGTCGCGGTCGTCTGATCAGCGCGCGATCACCGTCGCGCCGCCCTTGATCACGCGCCTGATGCGGCGCGCGTCCGTCAGGATGGAGATGTCCCGGAGGGGGTCGCCCTCGACGAGCACGAGGTCGGCCCACTTCCCCTTCTCGATCGTACCGATCTCCCCCTGGAGACCCAGGCACTCGGCCGCGCGGCTCGTTGCCGCCTGAAGCGCCTGCATGGGCGTCAGCCCGGCCGCCACCAGCAGCGGGAGCTCGGCCGCGTTGTTCGGGTGGCCGTGGCCGCCTGCGTCGGTGCCGGCGACAACCTTCACGCCGGCCTCGAGCGCGCGCGCGACGCTGTCGCGATGGTGAGCGCGCAGCACGTGCGCGCGCTCGCGCACGTGCGGCGCCGGCGACTCGCGGTGGTACTCGTACACCAACAGCGTCGGGACGAAGAAGATGCCCTTCTCGGCCATCATCGGGATCAGCTCGCGGTCCTCGTCCAGGTAGCAGCCGTGCTCGATCGAGTCCACGCCCGCCTCGATCGCCACGCGGAGGCCCGGTCCGCCCAGGGCGTGACACATGACGCGCCGTCCGAGCGCGTGCGCCTCGTCTACCAGCGCCTTCATCTCCTCCAGCGTGTATTCGGAGTCGCGTGGGCCGTGGCCGGCGCGCGAGCTGGCGCCGCCCGTCGTGGCGCACTTGATCTGATCAGCGCCGGCGCGGACCATCGTTCGCACGGTCGTGCGGATCGCGTCGATGCCGTCGGCGACGCTCGGCGGCAGGGCCGGATCGCCGCTGCCCGGCGCCACGTGACCTGACGGGCTCACCCGGTCACCAAGGCCGCCGGTGGGCGAGATGATCGCGAGCGACAGGACCAGGCGCGGTCCGACGATCAGCCCGTCGTTCAGCGCGACCCGAAAGCCCGCGTCGAGCCCGCCGGCGTCGCGCACGGCCGTGTAGCCCGATTCGAGGATCTTCCGCGCCACCGTGGCCGTTCGCAGATTCGATGTGCTGCGCGGCTCGTCGAGTCCCCACCGCTTCGCCATCTCGTAACCGTGCGAGGCAAGGTGATCGTGGCAGTCGATCAGGCCCGGCAAGAGCGTGAGCCCTGGGGCCTCGATGACCTCGCCTGCGACCGAGCGGCCACCGCTCGCGCCGGTCGTCACCGTCTCGATTCGCCCGCCCTCGATCGTCACGACCGCGTCACGTACAGGTGGTGCCCCGGTGCCGTCGATCAGCGTTCCGACCCGGATCATCGTCATCGCGCGCCTCCCGCCGGCTTGGCCGGCGCAGGTAGCCTACCGCACTCCTGCACGCCTTGACAGCCGCGCGGCCGGCGCGTATCAACCCTGCGTAGCGGCGGCTATCGGTAAATGGAGGACAGCATGCGTGCGACTTCGCAGCTCCGGCAGCTCCTGAAGTCGGGCAAGACGCTCTTCGTGCCCGGCTGCTACAACGCGCTCAGCGCTCGGATCGTCGCCGAGGTCGGCTTTCCGGCGATCTACATGACCGGCTACGGCACGTCCCTCTCGCTGCTCGGCCTGCCCGACGCGGGGCTCGCGACCATGACCGAGATGCACCTGAACGCGCGCTACATCGCCGGCGCGGTGTCGGTGCCGGTTATCGCCGACGCCGACAACGGCTACGGCAACGCCATCAACGTGATGCGCACCGTGCGCGAGTACATCGGCACCGGCGTGGCGGGCATCCACATCGAGGACCAGGCGATTCCCAAGCGCTGCGGCCACGTGGCCGGCCGCCGGGTGATTCCGATCGAAGAGGCGGTCGGCAAGTACCGCGCGGCCGACGCCGTGCGGCGCGAGCTCGACCCCGACTTCGTCCTCATCGCGCGTACCGACGCGCGCGGCGCCGCCGGGGGCTCGCTCGACGACGCGATTCGCCGCGCCAACGCCTACCTCGAGGCGGGCGCCGACCTCGCTTTCGTCGAGGGGCCGACGAGCGTCGACGAGGTCCGCCGCATCTGCCGCGAGGTGAAGGGGCCGGTCTTCTACAACCAGACCGGCGTGTCGCCGCGGTTCACTCTCGCCGAGATGCAGGAGCTCGGGATCGCGGTGACGATCCTGCCCGGCGCCACCTTCCGCGCGACGATCGAGGCGGTCTACGACCTGGCCGTCGCGCTCCGGGACGAGGGACCGCTGGCCGAGGAACGCTTCGCGCGGGAGTTCGCGAAACACCCGCTCGGCGATCTCCACACCTTCGCCGGCTTCGATCGCATCCGGCAGTGGGAGGCGCAGTACCTGCCGCCGGAAGAGCTGGAGAAGTACGCCGGCTCGATCGGCCACCAGCCCACGCGCGCGTGAGCGCCGCGCGCCCGCGCCAGATCGTCGTCATGGGCGGCGGCTCGTTCAGCGTGGAGCCGGACGGCTCGCTGCTGGACGCCTACGTGCTCGACCTGGCCGGGAAGCCACGGCCTCGGATCTGCTTCGTGCCGACGGCGAGCGGCGACTCATCGATGTACATCACCAAGTTCTACGAGGCGTTCGGCGGACGCGCGGAGGCGAGCCACCTCGGGCTCTTCGGGCGGCCGCGAACGGACATGGCGGCCGTGCTCGGCGCCCAGGACATCGTCTACGTGGGCGGCGGGAACACGGCGAATATGCTCGCGGTGTGGCGGGTTCACGGTGTCGACCGGATGCTGCGCGCGGCGTGGGAGCAGGGGGTCATCCTCACCGGCGTGAGCGCGGGGATGATCTGCTGGTTCGAAGCGGGAGTGACCGATTCCTTCGGCCCGCTGGCCGCCCTGCGCGACGGGCTCGGAATTCTCCCGGGAAGCGCCTGCCCACACTACGACGGCGAGAAGGACCGCCGGCCGACCTATCAGCGGCTCGTGCGCGAAGGGTTTCCGTCCGGGTTCGCCGCCGACGATGGGGCGGCACTGCACTTCGTCGACACGACGCTGAGGGCGAGCATCACCTCGCGGCCCGCGGCCGGCGTCTACCGCGTGAGCGCCGAGGGCGGGACGGTCACGGAGACGTCGCTGGCGGTCAGGCTTCTGGCCTGAGACCGTGCCGGGTCAGGCGCGGCCTTCTTCGTACTCGGAGGCGACGAAGCCGGGGATCTGAGTCCAGCGAAGCCCCGGGACCTCGTGCGTTCTCTCGACGGGCCGACCCTGGGAATCCTCGAGTCCGAGCGGGTGGTAGACCAGCTCGATCAGGTTCCCGTCGGGATCGTGAATGTAGGTGTAGTGCTCGCCGGTGTCCTCCCGTCGTCCCTGGTGCGGGTCGGTGCCTCCAATGTTCTGCATGGTGCTGGCGGCCGACGTCCGCACGTGCTCGATGCCGAGCTCGTCGAGGCGGGCGAGCATGGTGTTCCAGTCATCTACCTCGAGGGCGAAGTGACTGGACGGAATGGTGGTCGGCTGGGGCCGCTCGGTGAAGTGGATCTCGCTGGCGCCAAGGCGCAGCTGGAGCTGACGTCGGTTGAGGGCCGGCCCCCGGTCCAGGAATTCGGCGCCGAGGACTTTCGTGTACCAGTCGCGGGTGCGCTCGCGGTCGCTGATCTGGATGTTGATGTGATGGATGAGCGTGGGTCTGAACATGGGCGCGACCTCCGGCGGACGAATCATCGTCCGCCCGGTCGGCGCCCGTCAAGCCCCCTGCGAGCGGCGCGTCTCCACCGCCAGCGGGTGTTCCAGGAACACCTCGGGCAGCGAAGGCCTCGATCGGCCGCGAGTCAGCCACATACTGCGCCGCACCGCAGAGGGGGAATTCTCTGAAGGCCGTCCTGCGCGAAAATAGTCAAACAACTCACCGATCCGACGTTCTGCATCCGTCTTGAAGAAGTCTGTGGCGTTCATCATGGCCGCAAACGCATCAACTTCCGTGCCACAGCTGACGGGAGGTCGAATGCTCCGATTCTCTGGATTTTCTCGGGGGTTCGAGCCGAACCACCCCTTGACGAGGGGCAGGCTTCCGGTGACCCGAGGGGCAGACTACCCGAGGGCGGGCCTTTTGCCCTGACACCCGCCGAGCACCCACCCCTACTTGAAGATCGCGTCGACCTCCACCTGGTAGCCGTCGGCCAGGCGGTTCGTCTCGTTGGCCATGCCCACGACGGCCATGAGCTCGCCTAGCATCTCGTCCGTCATGCCGTGCCGCCGTGCCGAGACCGTGTGAGAGGCGATGCAGTAGTCGCAGCCGTTCGTGGCGCTCACCGCGAGGTAGAGCATCTCCTTGGTGAGGGCGTCGAGGGCGCCCGGCGTCATCACCGACTTGAGTGTTTCCCAGGTGCGGCGCAGGGTCGGCGGGTGGACGGCGATCGCCTTCCAGAAGTTGGTGACGATGTCGGTCTTTCGCGTGGTCATGATGTCGTCGTAGACGGCGCGCACCTCGGGGGTCGCGTCGGCGTACTCGACGAGCTTCTTCTCTGGCATGGTCGTGCTCCTTTTAATCGCCTCGGCGGGCGGGGCCCCAGCCCCGCGACCGCCTGTAGCGCGCATAGCGCCGTCGCCGGATCACCGCGCGCCGACGAGTGCCGCCATGCGGTCGCGCGTCGCGGCGTCGGGCAACGGGCCCGTTCCGGCCTTCATGTTGTCGGCGAGGTGCTCTGGCCGGCTCGTGGCAGGAATCACGCACGTGACGGCCGGATGCGCGAGGATCCATTTCAAGAAGACCTGTGCCCAGCTGTCGCAGTCGAGCTCGGCGGCCCAGCGCGGTAGGGCCTGACCGCGCACGCGCTGGAACAGGCCGCCCTCGGCGAAGGGGCGATTTGCGAGCACGGCGATGCCGCGGTCGCGGGCGAGGGGTAGGATCCGCCGCTCGGCCTCGCGCTCGCCCACCGAGTAGTTGACCTGGACGAAGTCGAGCTTCTCGCTCTGAAGCACGCGCTCGAGCTCGTCGTAGGCGCTGGCTGTGTAATGAGTCACGCCGACGTAGCGAATGCGGCCGGCAGCCTTCCATTCGCGCAGCGTCGCCAGGTGAGTCCGCCAGTCGAGCAGGTTGTGGATCTGCATCAGGTCGAGCTTCCGGGTGCGCAACTGGCGGAGCGACTGCTCCATCTGACGGACGCCCGCGTCGCGTCCACTGGTCCACACCTTGGTGGCGAGGAACAGCCGGTCGCCGACCGCCAGCTTGGCCGCGAGATCGCCCACGACCGACTCAGCCGCGCCATACATCGGCGAGGAGTCGACGACACGCCCGCCAAGCTCGACGAAACTTCGCAGAACCTCCTCGAGCGGATTGCGCTCAGCTGCCGAGGCGCCGACGTCGAACGTCCGCCAGGTCCCGAGCCCGACGACGGGAATCTTCTCGCCGCTCGACGGGATGGGACGTTCGAGCGGAGCGGGAGCGCCGCTCGCGCGGGCCGGTCGCGCCGCGGCCGCCGCCATCAGACGCAGAACCGCGCGGCGGGTGAGCGGCTCGCCGCGGGGCTCATGACCTGGAGTCGAGGTGATCGCAAGCACCGAGTAGCGCGGACATCTATCGGTCGATCCCGTACTCCTTGAGCTTGCGCCAGAGCGTGGTGCGGCCGATCCCGAGCGCCTCGGCGGCACCCGAGTGATTGCGGCCGAAGCGCTCCAGCGTCTGGAGGATGTGAGCGCGCTCGGCCTCCGCGAGGCTGATCTGGCGAGGCAGCGACGGCGACGGGCCAAGCTGAAGTCCCGCGGACACGTGCGGCGGAAGGTCCTCGGCCTCCACCGAGTCGCCCCGCGTCAGGATCGCGGCACGCTCGATCGCATTCTCCAGCTCGCGCACGTTTCCAGGCCACGGGTAGCGCAGCAGGCGTTCGAGGGCCGGCGGCGACAAGCGAAGCTGCCGGCCGAGCTTGCTCGCCGCTCGCGCGAGGAAATGCTCGGCTAGCGCTGGAATGTCCTCTCGGCGGTCACGGAGGGGCGGAAGCACGAGCTGAATGACGTTGAGGCGATAGAAGAGGTCCTCGCGGAAGCTCCCCCGGCTGATCAGCGTCGTGAGGTCGCCGTGAGTCGCGGCGATCACGCGCACGTCGAAGGTGGCGGACTGCGTCGCGCCCAGCCGCCGGACCTCGCCACTCTGGAGCGTCCGGAGGAGCTTGACCTGAAGCACTGCCGGCATCTCGGCGATCTCGTCCAGAAACAGCGTGCCGCCGCTGGCCTCCTCGAAGAGGCCGAGCTTGCTGACGGTCGCGCCGGTGAAGGCGCCGCGGACGTAACCGAACAGCTCGGACTCGAGGAGCGTCTCGGGCACGGCACCGCAGTTCACGGCCACGAACGGACGGGCGGCGCGCGCGCTCGCATGGTGGACCGCCTTGGCGATGACTTCCTTGCCGGTCCCGGACTCACCCTGGATCAGCAGCGTCGCGTCGGTGGGCGCCACGCGTCCGACGAGATCGAGAACGGCCTGCATAGCCGGCGACTGGGCGATCAGGCCGGCGAGACCGAAGCGCTCTCGCAGCTGCGCGCGCAGGTTCTCGTTCTCGCGGCGCAGCGCGCGGCCGGTCAACGCCTTGTCGATGCGGTGCAGGAGCTCGTCCGGCTCCTGTCCCTTCTCGAAGTAGTCGAGGGCTCCGAGCCGGATCGCTTCTTTGGCGGACTTCCACTCCGCATAGGCGGTGAGAAGAATCACCTCGGTCGTGGGCGCGTGGGCTTTTGCCGCGCGCAAGACGTCGAGCCCGTCGCCGTCCGGCATGCGCAGGTCCGTGACGACGAGGTCGAACACCTCCTCGGTGAGGCGCTTGGTCGCCGCGGTGACGCCGTCGGCCTCGACCACGCGGTGATCCCGCTTGCGGAGCAAGAGGGCCAGCGTGCTCCGCGCCGAAGACTCGTCGTCCACGACCAGCAGCTGGGCCATGCTCACGCGGCCTCGAGCGGAAACAGGAGCGTCACTCGCGTTCCGTGCCCCGGCGCAGAGTCGATCTCGATGCGACCACCGTGCGCGGCGACGATGCGCTCGGCGATCGTGAGGCCGAGCCCGCTGCCGTTCGACTTGCCCGAGTAGAACGGCTCGAACACGCGAGGGAGATTCTCGGGCGAGATCCCCGGTCCCGTATCGCTGACGGCGAGGGCGACATCGCCGTTCTGCCGGGCGACCTCGAGCGACAGGCGTCCCCGCCCGTTCATCGCCTCCAGGCTGTTGAGAGCGACATTCCAGAGGACCTGGATGACCTGGTCGCGGTCGAAGGCGAAGCGCGGCACGGCCGGATCAACCGCGACTCGCACGTCGATGCGGGGCGCACGGGAACGGTCGTCGCGGATCAACATGCCCACGTGCTGGACCACCTCGCGGATGTCACCCGGCGTGCGCTGAGGTTGCTGGGGACGCGCGAGGTGCAGGAAATCGGAGAGGATACGGTTGAGCCGGCGCGCCTCGATCCGGATCGCGGCGAGTGTCGAAGAGCGCTCGTCGGGCGTGAGCTTCGCCTCGTCGGTGAGCAGCGCGGTCGCGTTGACGATCGCGGCGAGGGGGTTGCGAATCTCGTGCGCCATGCCCGCGGCCAGCTCGCCTGTCGTCGCCAGACGCTCGGCCTCGCGCAGGCGCGCGTGAAGTCGCTCGCTTTCGCCCCGCGCCCGCTCCAGGACCATGATGATCACGGCGAAGGTCGACAGGAAGTAGAGACTGATGAAGATCGCGTGTACTGCGAAGTAGCCGGCCGTTCCAGGGTCAGTCGAGAGGAACTGCGTGGCGATGCGATGCCCGCCCCAGAGCGCCAGGAGGCCGGCCAGGAGCCGCTCCCCCCGGCAGTCGGTGGTGGAGCCGGGCGGCGGCCAGAAGAGCAAGCCGGCCGCAATCTGAACAACACCGAGGCCGATGCCGACCGCGCGCTGTCCCTCGTCGCTCCCCGCCGCGAGTGCCAGGAGCACGGTGACTCCGGAGCCCACCACAAGGTCTCGCCGACGCAGCCGATAGTCCCAGCGGTGAGCGAAGGACGCGGCAAGCGTGAAGCCGACGGCGGCGACGGTCGCCAGGTCGGTTGCGAAGCTCGGATGCTGGACACCCAGAACGATCCCGTCCACGAGCCTGAGGCCTTTGGACAAGGTGTACGCGCCCCACGCGAGCAGCAGGTACTGGAAGAAGCGCACGCGGTGCGACGAGTAGAGGTACGCGAAGATCAGCAACTGGATCGCGAAAGCGACCGTCGAGATGAATGTCAGGATCAGCGGCGCGGGCATCATCTCACCATTGAGTCTACGCCGAGGAGCAAATAGGATGCCGCGCGAGTTAGCAGGAAATCGAGAGACTCCGCGCCGGCCGCGTTCCACATCGAAACATCGTTTCACGGTGAAACACGGCCCTTCACGATCGCGAGAGGCACTCGCGCAGTTTCATCGTGAACCCACGCGTTTCGCCCTGGAACCGGCGCCGCGTGCCCTGCTCAATGATTCCCATCGGTTGGCCTTGGCACGACCGATGCGTAAGGAGCAGGTGGCCGGCTGGAGCGTTGCGGGCTTCACCGAGCGCTCGGTCCGGCGAATACAGTACAGCAGAGGAGGAGTCACGATGAAGCGCATGAACGCATTCGCGATCGCGCTGGGCACGCTGCTGATGGCAACCGCTCCCGTGTCCGCGGCCTCCGTCAGCGACGTCGAGGCGCCGCGCAGCCAGAGCGTACAGGTCGCCCGGCACAGCACGGACGATGTCGAGGCGCCCCGCGGCCAGAACGCACAGGCCCACAGCACCGACGATGTCGAGGCCCCGCGCAGCTAGGAGACGCAGTAGCCCCGCCTCACGAGCGTAGCCGGACGAGCGAGGATCTCCCTCGCTCGTCCGATTCATCAATCAATAAGCGCGCACATCTTTCCCTCCGACGCGCGCCGCGGATTTGTTGTTGAGGTGCCTCGGAGCACCGAGTACTCTTCCGCCGGGGAGATCGCCGGACTTGTCGAGCGCGCGAACGATGTTCGAGAAGGTCTGGGCCCGGCACGTGGTGGCCGAAGGCCCCGGCGGACACGTCCTCCTTTACATCGATCGTCATCTGCTCCATGAAGGGACGACCGCCGCCTTCGGACGCCTGGCGAAGAGCGGGCGGCGGGTGCGCCGCCCCGATCTCGCCTTCGCGACGGCCGATCACTACGTCCAGACCTCGCCGGCGTCACCCGCCCCTGATGCCGAGGCGCGCACCATGATCGAGTCGCTCGCGCACCACACCGCCGACCAGCGTATCGTCCATTTCGGCGTGGGCGACCTCCGCCGGGGGATCGTGCATGTCATCGGGCCCGAGCAGGGGCTGACCGTCCCCGGCATCACGCTGGTCTGCGGCGACTCGCACACGGCCACCCACGGCGCGTTCGGCGCGCTCGCCTTCGGGATCGGCTCGAGCGAGGTCGAGCACGTCCTGGCGACACAGACCCTCTGGCAGAAGAAGCCCCTGACCATGCGAATCTCGGTGGAAGGTCGCCTGGCCACCGGCATCTCGGCCAAAGACGTCATCCTGGCGATCATCGCGACCATCGGCGCCGGCGGCGGCGTACGGCACGCCATCGAGTACGCGGGCTCGACGATCCGCGCCATGTCGATGGACGAGCGCATGACCGTCTGCAACATGTCGATCGAGGCGGGAGCGCGCGCCGGCATGATCGCGCCGGACGAGACGACCTTCGCGTTCATCGAGGGGAGGCCGTTCGCCCCGCGCGGCGACGCCTGGGCGCAGGCGCTCGCCCACTGGAAGACCCTGCCCAGCGACGCCGGCGCGGTCTTCGATCGCGAGGTCACGCTGACGGCCGCCGACATCGCGCCGACCGTCACGTGGGGCACCAGCCCCCAGGACGCGCTCCCCATCACCGGGCGCGTGCCCGATCCGGCGGCCGTGGCCGATGCTGGGCGACGCGAGAGCATGGCACGCGCGCTCGCCTACATGGGCCTCCGTCCGGGTACGCCGCTGGGCGAGATCACGGTGAATCGCGTGTTCATCGGCTCATGCACCAACAGCCGGCTCGAGGACCTGCGCGCCGCGGCGTGCGTGGTGAAGGGGCGCCGCGCGGTCGTGCCTGCGTGGGTCGTGCCCGGCTCGGGGCTCATCAAGCGCGCCGCGGAGGCCGAGGGGCTCGACCGCGTCTTCGTCGATGCGGGATTCGAGTGGCGCGACGCCGGCTGCTCCATGTGCGTCGGGATGAACGGCGATCTGGCCGGCGAGGGCGAGCGGGTGGCGTCCACATCGAACCGGAACTTCGAGGGACGCCAGGGCAAGGGCGCGCGCACGCATCTGATGTCGCCGGCCATGGCCGCGGCCGCGGCGGTGACGGGCCGGCTCAGCGACGTCCGCGCGCTCGGGGTCTAGCGGTGCAGCCCTTCACCCGCCTCACCGCCGTGGCCGTGCCGATCGACCTGCCGAACGTCGACACCGACCGGGTGATTCCCGCGCGCTTCCTGCGCAAGGACCGCAGCGTGCCGGAATACGCGAGCTTTCTCTTCCGCGATGTACGCTTCAACGCCGACGGCTCGGAGAGGCCCGAGTTCATCCTGAACCATCAGGGGTTTCGCGGAGCCGGGATCGTCGTCGCAGCGGAGAACTTCGGCTGCGGCTCCTCGCGCGAGGCGGCAGTGTGGGCTCTCGGCGCCTACGGTGTTCGCTCGGTGATCGCGCCGAGCCTGGGCGACATCTTTCACCAGAACTGCTTCAAGAACGGTCTGCTGCCGGTGATCCTGCCCGGCAATGTCGCTGCCGATCTGCGGCGTCAGCTCCACGCGCAGCCGGGCCTGTCGATCACGGTCGACCTCGAGGCGCAAACGGTGACGACGCCCGACGGCAGTCGCCATCGCTTCGACGTGGACGCGTTCGGCAAGGAGATGCTGCTGAGCGGCCGGGACGAGATCGGGCTGACGCTCGGCTACGAGGCGCAGATCGCCGAATTCGAGGCGCATCGCGCGCGCGAGATGGCCTGGGCCGTCCCGCCGCTCGCCTATTAAAGGAGAGACCGATATGGCCAAGCTCGTCGTGGAAACTCCCAAGGATCTCTTGAAGCTGGTCGGGCGTGAGCTGGGACCCTCGGAGTGGATGACGGTCGACCAGGCGATGATCGACAAGTTTGCCGACGCCACCGGCGACCATCAGTGGATCCACGTCGACGTCGAGCGAGCGAAGAAGGAGATGCCCGGCGGCAAGACGATCGCCCACGGCTTCCTCACGCTCTCGCTGGTGCCGCGGATGGCCTCCACGCTGCTGGAGGTCCAGAAGCGCAGCCGCGGCATCAACTACGGCTCGAACAAGGTCCGCTTCATCACCCCGGTGCAGGCCGGCGCGAGAATCCGCGTGCACCAGCGCATCACCGGCGCCGAGGAAGTGTCGGGTAACGGCGTGCGC
>Ga0066388_100002525_pt1 | contig 11238 bp, 3 predicted proteins | sample PanSoiMetaGPlot6_FD_64539 | JGI IMG/M metagenome (GOLD analysis project Ga0066388, IMG submission 64539) | Tropical forest soil microbial communities from Panama analyzed to predict greenhouse gas emissions - Panama Soil - Plot 6 (Hybrid Assembly) | ecosystem: Environmental > Terrestrial > Soil... | reverse complement strand
ACTGAGTGAGGCGGATTTTGCAAGGCTGACAAGGCGAGCAAAGGATGGTTGGATCAAACGGTCAGACGTCGGACGCTTCATTGCAGAAAATCTGCTCAAGGATCCAAAGTCCAAAGTGTTTGGGAAGAATACGGCTGCGCTCTTAGCCAGTGACTTTGTCGAATTCGTGGAAACTGCCGGTTCAACATTGCTGAGCAAGCTTTTCGGTTCCGATGACACCGTGAGAACAACTCATCGAGATACCGAGGAGAAGCTCACCAAGCTTCTCGGGGAGGACAATCTTGTTGGAGCCGCTGGGGAGTTTGGCCTGCTCTTCGCCTTCCTGGCCAACAAACCCGGCGCCAAGGAAGTCGAGGGTGAGCCCGCGGTGGCTGTACAGGATCTAAAGGTCATGTTCGTGGACAAGCGCCTTCCCGACGGGTGGGAAACCTGGAAAAAATCACGGATAGACTGGGTAAGCCACACCACCGGTTTACTGATCAGTGCGGGCAAGGAATACCGGGCCCTCAAGCAAACCTAATGATTCACCCTATCTCGCCGCGAAGATGATTGGGGTCGGAGTAACAGCAAAATGGCCTAACAAAGGCATCCACCGGAGCCGCGCAAGCGAGGTTCATATCGTTCCTTCAGTGCTCTGCGCGCGGCCCGGTTATGCCGGCCGTAATGCGCACGGAGTACGAGACTGAGCGTCCGAACCCTGACTCCCCATTAATTGATGTGCGTCGTTGCAGAATTCGTTTATCTAGTTTTCAATCAGATGATCAAATCGCAAGCCGCTCGATTTATGCGCCACGTCCGTTCTCTTCTTTCGGCTCAGCCAGCAATATCTCCTGCCATCGCTATCCCGCGCCATTTGGTAGACCCGGCACAGCATGATGCCCGTACGTGGCGCCTCTTCTTCAAAAACAAATTTCGATTCGCTCAGAAAGACTCCTTTATATTGGGGGCCTGCGGAAGTGTCTTCAACAGTTCTGGCCCGTCGCAAAAGGTAATTGCCCGCCGTATCCAATTGGCTGGGTTTGTAAGGAATCCAGTGGATGGGGATATGAGTTTTTGGCTGATAGAGCGCTACCGGACCGATAAATCGATTCCCGGGTTCTCCGGCGCCAGTGACCTGCGATGGATCGACCAGGGTTCTTACCTGTGTATCCCAATAGAGTGAAGGCTTAGGCTGTTCGGGTATCTGCTCGGATTCTTCGTCGTTTCGATTGATTACTTTCCCATCACGATCTTGATACGACTGTTCGACCGCCCAGACAAGGTTCGCCATCTCATCACGAAAGAAGTTCACCTTCTCGATCGGCTCACTTTCGAGCGCGTGGTAAAGCCGGTTTGGCAAATAAAAAACTCGTCCGTCAGAATATTCACCTTGAGTACGAGGAGTTAACGTAAAGACCTCCCATCCCTGCTTGAGTGGCGTTTTATCAATGACCGGCTCGGCTTCCAAAGTAACGCCAAAACTGTCCATGACCACGAATTTTTCTATCCGTCGAATGTCTCCGACTTTTTGCGCCATCGGAATGACGTACCAGTCATTCGAATAAATAAACGAGAATTCAATCAGTAGCTCTGTTAAGAAATTGAGATGAGGTCTTTTGATTTGACCGATATCAACCCGCCCATCTTCAAGGCTCCACCACCTGGCCAACGGCATTCCTTTAAAAGTTACAGGCGCCGGTTTGACGGCTAAGGAAACACTCGTTTCATTCAGCTGGCCGAGACTCGCCAAATCAAAGTTATACCAATCGAGATCATTACCGTAGTATTCCTCTGCGACGAGAACGGTATCCTGGCCTTGTACCCGAAAACTGTACTCAAGTCTCTTCGGATCCCAGCCCCGCGCTTTGAATTTACCAGGCTGGACCTGCTTTTCCTCTTCCGCCTTCATTTCCAATGGGACTTTCGGATCAAACGACTCGGCGCCGGTCGTTTCGGTCTCTGGCTCCTGCCAGCCAATAGTATTCAACTGTCGATTCTTTACCTCTATCTCAGCCCGCACCGGATGGCCGCCGTCCTGCGCCCTGAACTCTCCCACCTGCCATTGTTTCCCCAGCATCCAGAGCGGATCCTTAATTCGCGCCTGCAAGCCATCCTGAATCGAATTGGTCTTGTTCACCGTTTCGAGCCGGGTAGACGCCTTGGTCTGAAACGTGGCTATCACAACGTCTATGTTGTCGGGCAACGTAAAAATACCGCTCATTTTTTGCCTCCGATTTTCGGCGCCTCGCTCCGCGTGGAAGTAGGCGAGGTCTGAGAGAGATCATCCGCCGTCAGTTTGCTGGCCAATACGTATCCGCTCAACGCGCCAAGATCGAAACCATGAAATAATTGTGGGCGCGACGGAAACAGTGGAGAGCCATCTTTAGCGGGCGGAAATAGCAAGACCGGTAGATGAAAGATCCAATTCAAAAGCGCGTCGCCGCGGAGTTCATCGCTCCCTACCACTCGAATCTGCATCAACTCGATAGTTTCAAGCAGGGTATTGGCCAATAAGTCACCGCTCCAAAATTCGCCGCCGCTTCGATATGGCGGCGTCGCGATGATCACAGCGTTCGGGGCCTCAGTCTGCGGAGCGTCATATTGCAAGGCGATTCCGGTCATTTCACTTCCTTCCGGATTCGGGATGCCTTCCTGCCATTGATCGATCAAAAGAAAAGTCAGGCTTTTCATCCTGGACGTGGAACCGGCGGGCAATAGGTACAAGAAATCGGTGTTGCCCTGCTTTTGTGGGAGCATGTCGTCGCTCTTGATCCGCTGTTCGCGTTTGTCCTCATACAACTTCAGGTCGTTTCCGACGTCGAACAGTTTGAAGAGGGTATCAATCGCCGGGCGAACTTTCCGATACTCCTTAAGGTAAGCGGAGCCGCTGAGCGCTTCTGTCTGTGAAAGATCTAGCGTCCAATCCGCCCGATCGCCGTTATCCTCTACAAGGAGATGGGGCGTCAGGATGACCATCCCCTCTCGATCGGTAACCGCCTGGAGCAGTGTGATGACCTCCTGGGCCTTGTTCTTTGTGGTTGAAATGATCTGTTCTCGAACCGCCGAGTCATTGAGCTTCCAGGCGTTATTCAAACTCGATACCCAATCCTCATAAGAAGTTACGGACCGGGCAAAGTCCTTCAGCTTAGCCAGAAAGTGATTGATCAACGGCTCGAAATACCTGGCCGTTTCAAAATTCTGAGAAGTGATCACCTGCGCTTGCTCTGCGGTCAACGGCAGCCGCTTTCTAAGCTGCTCGGCGCCGGCGGCTCTGTCAGGCGAAGAGACCAATACTTCGTTAACCTCCTCGGCATTCAGGTAGACGACCCTCAGGCATTGAATGTCGCTTTGTGACGCCGGAGAGCCGGAGCCCAGTGGCAAAAGCTTATCAATCAGGGATGAGAACAATTGGTCGAATAGTTTTAAAAGCCTGGCTGACGCCTCCACAGTCGGTTCGTCAGGGAGTGGGGTCAATGCCTGTTCCAAACCAAAGCGGCTGATCTCCCAGAGCGAGAGATTCGGATTTGTTACCAATGCCTTCGCGCTATTCTCGACATATGGAACAAATTGCTTCTCCAAAACTGAGAGCAGCGCCTGCAGATTGTCAACTGGTTCCGGAGGTATCGAACCCGTACCAGGCAATTGTTCGATTTGGGGCAGTAAGCTTGATTGGGTTGCCAAAGCTTTGAAATCAGGATCGCTATCGATCATGTTATTGACCTTGGCTTTCAATTGTGTGATTTCAGATGTAATTCCGTCTGTGATTTTTTGTAGACAGGTCCGGCACTCGCCGAGCTTTCGCAGAACCAACAGACGTTTCTTGAGCTCGCTGGTATTGGCGACGATATTTGAAATCAGCTTGATCAGTTGGTCGCGGAGTCTTCTAAGCCTTTTCGCCAGTAGCTCAAATCCCGCCAGGGGATCGAGCTTGTCTAACTGTTCTTGGCTGAGCAAATGAAGATCAGCGGGGGCGACATTTCCCGGGCTATTTTTAGCCTGGTTTTGATGGATAAGTTGGCGAATCAACCCGGCCTTCCGGATGTAATTGAAGATGCTCAACTGATCGGCCGAACTGGCCGGCGGAATCAACTCTATCGCGACCTCATTAAGCAATTCGTCAGACTTTTCGAAGTCCGGGAAAGGGCCGAGAATATTGCAGGGCGATGCCGAGGTCCTGTCTGATGGATCGTTCGACTTCCAGCAGAATAACAGATGATATCTAACCTTCAGTTTTAGCTCTTCAAGACCACCAATCACCAGATCGATCGGTCGCATCTTGAGCTCCCGCGCCATAAAAGTAATCGGCCTGGTGTGCGTTCCGTCAATCTTGGTTAACTCCGCGACTATCTCTTTGGTCTCGAAATCGGGCATCAGCGCCGCGCAAAAATGCGCTAGAACCGGGTCGGCGATGACACGCGGATTGGTCTCCGCCAGCTCAGCCTCCAGGCTGGCTGGGGAGGGAAGAGGCAAAAAGACTTTGGTACCGTGGACGTCTCCGCTGCGCTGAGAGCGAATGAACTCCTCGCGAGGTGGAAGGCCATCGCCGTCCAAGAAATCCATCCAGCCGCCCTGCCGCGCGACATTGTCTGACGCGTCGATCACTTCACATAAGGCGATATCCGCGGCGGCGTCTTTGATCCGGTTGAGCGCGGCTTTGACCTGGGTGAATTTTGCCGGCGCATTCGGATCATTCAAAAATTTCTCCCCGTCGATGATCGTGAGGGTGGCGGTTGGTTCGCCCGTTTCATCCCTGGTCTCTTGCAGCGTCAGGGGGTATCGATCGCGCAGATCGAAAACATCCGTATCCAGGATCGGAGAATTCGGCTTCTTGCTCTCTTCATGAATCATCCTCTCCAATCGATAACCCAGCAGCTCACCAGACAAATGGCCTTGCCGCAGGCCTTCCATGTACCAGACGCCCGTTCTGATCTGTTCTGAAGACAGATTGATCTGGAATGCCCCGCTATTATCATTTGTCCCGTTGTGAATTGAGGCGTTGCGCAGAATTGCCGCGGTAGTCGCCTGTTTCACCGAGGGCGCTTGAATAAACTCCGGCTTGATCGAACGGGGGGGCGATTGTCCGGGCTTTTCCAACCATCCGTAAACGCCAGTGGGCGGCGATTGCGCATTTTGACGCTGGCATTCCTCCAACACCGAGTTCGCCAATCCAGTAAACCATGCGTCGAGCCGATGACTGAACAGATCGAGCGTCTCTAGCAATAAGATCTCCAGCTTGTCCGGATGAACCTGTTTCAAAAGGCTTGCCGCCTCGGCGATCAGATCGAGGCCGCCTGGGATTTGCGGCGTTGCAGGCGTAACGGTTCCCGGAACGGGGAAAACTACAGGTGGTGGTTTTACCGGCGGTTTTTCGGGAGGCGTTTTTCCAGGAGGTGTTTTTTCTGGAGGCTCCTTCGGGCCTGGCGCAATCGCTCTGAACGCCGCTTTGAGCGGCGCGGCTTCAATTACTCCGCCGACGATTACGCCACCCGGATTGATTGGCGGCTGGGGAACATTGGTGAAAGCGAGCTCGAGGAAATATTTAAGAAGCCTCTTGAGTAGGGAAGAATTGGCGTCTATTTGGAAATTGTCCGGATTAAAGTCGCTGCGGTTGATGTGACTGAAGTCGGCCAGATATGTGACCTCCGGAAATGGCGTCTCGGCGCTCGGCGTCATCCCTTCGGCATTTTCTTTGACCAACGGGCAGTTCAGATACTGCGGGTCTTCACTCATATCGGCGGGTTTCGCAGAATCAAAACTCCGAACATCGACACGCTTTGAGATCGGCGCGCTCTTCAGTATCTCCACTAAAGTTTCGTATCGCTGGTCGTCGGGCGCCAGATCTAACTTTGGCGCTTGCTGGGACAACGCCAGGAATCTGTTCTTGAAAGAATCGACAAAGCCGAAAATATTCTCCGCATCGCTAGCGGAGACTCTGGCGTCGCGTGACAGATTCTTTGACCAGTCGCGCAGGGAGATGACCGGAAGCAGGCCATAGGGATTATCCTGGATTCTGATGATCGGCAGCGCGCCGCGCGCGCGCACGTTATTGACAAAGAAGGCGCCCGGATTCAGATTCTTCAGGAATTGGGACATCGGGGGAAAATACTGATTGAAAAAACCGCCCCAGAGCTGCTGGTAATGCCAGGTACAAGGCGTCCATAAGAGCGCCGCCATCGCCGCCGCTTCGGTCATTTCCGAAGCGGCGCCGCCGGATATCTCACTCAGCGTGCTGCTTGAGAGTTTGAAAATATGGGTAAGTCGCTGGGCATCGGTTCGGTTCTGACCTATTTGAGCGATCAGATCTGGCGCGGCGTCCTCGGCAGGAATCTTCATCCGGGTCTTTTGGAGGTAGGCCTCAACATCGCTCTCCATATCGGAGAATTGAGTGGGCGCTGATTCCGTATTATTGGTTGGCGCATCCTGAGCCAGAATGGAAATTTCGCCGGTGGCGCTGTTGCGGCGAAGCGCGTCTTCAAGGACGGTTCGTGAATCCGCCGTCTGGTTGACACCCACGACGATCAGCCAATCCGCTTGATCGATCTGTTGGACCTTTCCCGGATCGCTGATCACGATGCCCATGCCTTCTTGCACGGCCTTTGTAAAATCGGTCATCCATTGGCTGCCTGCAAAATCTGTTGGGGATATGAACAGTTGGTCGCGATGGATTTCTACTCCCTCGACCAACAGGGAAATCTGTCGATCTTTAATGGTGTAGAGACTGATCTCTTCGGGAAGAGTTTTGAGAGGCATTCCCCGATTGACCAGGATGTCGAGTGGCTCTTCATCGAGCTCCTCTTCGGTGTCGAAATCCCAATTCCCGTCGATCATCTGTTTGGCGATCTGACGCGCGCGAACGGGACCGGCCATTTTGGCGAATGCGATCCAGGAGGCCTTGATCTCCGGGTTCTCCGTATCCTGCCAGCCCAACGCTTCGCGCACTCCCTGACTCTCGTTGCGAATCAGCTCACGAGCGGCTTGATCGTATGCTTGACAGCGGGCCATGTCGTCATCGGACAATCTACCGGGTCTGACGCCATAGAAGACTTCCAGCTTGTCGAGAGTCAGGTTATATGTGGGTTGCTGATAAAGACCCTTAACCGCGCCGATCTCTCGGTGTTTTTCGTATGTCTTGAAGAATTCCTGCCACGCCGTCTTTTCGGCTTCGGTGATCCTGCCAACAGGGGTCAGATACTGGATCGTATCCGGATACCAGCGAATCCAATATTCGGCGCTTTGAAGAGCGCGCGGCTGAATTTCGGACTGCATTAGCAACGGTTCCGTCAGAGTCTTGACTTGGTTGGACGACAAATAGGCTTTAGTCCGCGAACTTGCGATATAGTTGGCGACAAAGACGGTCTTGTTCGGTTGAGGCGCCATTTTGTGAATCTCAAGCCGCAGCGGCAACAACACGACAGGGTCATTCAGTGGAGTTCTATTTTTGCAGATGAGCTGGCAATCCCGTTGAACAGTTACACCGGGCCTGACTGTCAGGTTCATGGCAGTTATGGTTTTATAGCCGGGTTGCGAGCACTCCATCGTGCAATCGCCGGAAGGAACGTTGGAGATAAAATATCGGCCCCGCAGATCGGTTGTCGACTTGACGCCGCTCCCGCCGATTGTAATGTACACTCCAAATAATGGCTGACCGCTATCCCTATCGGTTATTTTACCGGTGATATTGCCTGTTCTCGGCTCCAACTTATTCACAATGGCCCTCCATTCAAAGTCGTTCGAAATCAATGGGCATGCGCTCCTGGTCAGCCGGCTCTGTTATTGCGCATTGCCGCCAGTCCTATCGCTTTCGGATATTTTTTACTATTCCGCGATCGAGTGTCGTCGGTCCGGTGAATGGTTGATGCAATGCCGTGGTGTCCACTTTCGGCAGTAGCTCGGACGAATGAATGGCCACCCGTATCGGTTGTTGATAAGTCTCATAGGCGATGGTTGCCGACGTCGTCGGCCTGGCCGAATCTCTGGCAAGCGGGGCCTGTCCAAAATTTGTCAGATAACCGGCGCCATCCACGGTGACGTCCGACCAGCTGAGATCATTCAAATCGATCTGCTGGTTCTGACACCCCATGGATTCTTTGATTCGTTTGCTGCCGGCCACATCAAAACCAAACCGTGGGAGGTCCTGATTCTCCTGAAGAATAAAATAGTACTCTCCGTCTTGCGCCGGCCCCTGGACGTTCGTCAATGAAAATGGGAATCCGACGCAAAGTATGTCCGCGCCGACCTGAGCGCGAAAGATGGGGTTTATCAATTGGTCGCCGCTCATCGGTGGGTTGTTGTTGGGATAAGCCTTCGACCAGAAGTTTCCCTTTGGAGCGATCTTTAAGGCATATACGATCGTTGACGGGTATCGTCTGATCAGGTCGCCCTTAATGACAAGCGCTAGATTGGCTGCTACTCCGACATTCTCTTTGTTGGCGCCGAGCTGATTTTGCCAGCGATGAATCTCCTTGATGTCAGGAGGAGGATTATTCGCCACAACCGGGTCCCAGAAGAATGAGAAGATCGTGCCTCGCTGATCGGTGGGAAAATTACGCCAGACAAGCTCCCGCCCCATCTCATGATTGAGTCCCACCAGATGCGCCTCGATAAAGCGGCGATTCTCTTCGCAAAGCGTTACACCGTTGCTCTCGATATTCTCGACGCCTGGAAGAACATAGTCTTTTGATAGCGCGGCCAGCCCCTTGTACATCGCCTCTTTGATTTTCGGATAGGCCATGACCGGGTCGAAGTCCTCAGGGATGTTGAGAGTATTGCCCGGGTTGAAGACCAAAACGGCGTTGAGCTTATCCGCAAGCGTTTTTTTGATGTCGAATTTGGCCCGGAAATTATCCGAAATATCGACCGGTTGTACCGGAATTACCGGTTCCTTCGATGCGGCCTTGATGCGGTCAGTGGCTAGGACCTGATTGAGGACGTTGGCGAATATCAGCGGAACATTGATTACAGAAGGCTGCGCTATCCTTTGCAACTGCCACACCTGGATTCCCGCTTTCGCCTGTTCGAAGACTTCAGTAGCCTTGACCTGTGTGATGCCTACCCGTCTGTTGGCGACCCGTCTGAAGGTCGCCGAGACGAGGCCTGACGGAATCCCGGAATCGTCCATGGCTTTTTTAACGCTGATCTGGCGCCCCTTATCCTCCACGGAGAATTGCGCGTGGAACGGGTTGGAGATGAGCAGGAACCGCTCATCGGACAATGGTTTGAGGTGCCTGGCTTCCAGGCTCTTTGAAATCAAGTACCCGGCTTGAGTCCGACGGCGCCGTTCATTCGCCTCGCGGATATCACCGACCTGAGCCCAGCATTCCCGCATATATTGATCCTGATTTTGTTGAACCACCGTCGTCCCGAACGCCGCGGCCACGCGATTGCGAAAGTGCAGGTTTAGCTCGTGAATCCATGGAGTCGGCCCCGCCCACTGACTGTTCTCCGGCGCCTTCACCTCGGTAGTCCTGCGGAAATATTGTCCATAGACCGGCAAGTTGATTAGTGGGTCATCTTCAACCTCCTCGCTGACTTCTTCTTCCGGCCGGACCTCTAAACTTTCATTCAATGAATTGAGCATCGAGCCGGTGATCAACAGAGACTTCTTATTCTCAGGATTGACTGCGTATCCCGGCGCGGCAAGCGCGCCCTCGCGTAAAAAGTAACAGGTCAGGTCTTGATTGGCTGTCGATCTGACGAGATTGGCGTCGACTGCCCGGGTACCGACCTTTTTAGGATCCACCGCGGTCGGTTTGAGATTGCGCGCGAGCTGTTCAAAATCGCCTGACTCTGAGGTGAAGAAAGACCAGGAGAAATAGATCGGGAGCTTGATGATGTCGCTCTCGCCGGGCGCGGCCCATGCTTTGTTCTTGCCTGCGTCTTTCTGGTCCAATCCGAAGGCCGCCTCAACCGAGGCTCGATAAGTGGGGACCAGAAACGCCGCGTATTGCGTCTCCGGGGCGAGCTGACGTAAACAGAACAATCGCGAACAGTGACGCGACGGCTGGCTATCGAGGAAGGTCTCGATCGGTTGATTCAGACCGCTGAAATGCGCGTGAGCCGTCGCCCAGGCCTCCTCCAGGTTTGGTAAATATTTCCCTCGCACCGATAGGAATTGACGACGATCTGACAATGCGCTGATTACCTGGATATTTTCGGCCTGCATCTCTTCGATCTCTTTCGCGCTCAGGACAATCAGGATGAGCCACGGATGCGCCATGACGGTTCCGGCGCTCACGACATCTAATGAATAACGCCACGGCAGATCCGGATCGACGAATTCCAGGTAAGGGAAGTAGTTGGGCTCGAAATCGTGTGTCCCTGGCAATGGCTCGATCCTCGCGATCATGTTGGGCGAGATGCCGAGGATGTCCCCGGGCCCTCGCAAGATAAGGTTCTGCGAGCCTACCGGATATTCGTTGTTGTTACTGTCGATGATCTTCAGATCGAGCGTCGCGCTCAATCGACCTGGCGCGTTCTCGACGATCGGCAACGGTGGCTGCCGTTTCAGAAAAGGCAGAAATGTAAGCGAGGTTTCAGCCATTATGATTATCTCCAGCGCCTTGATTGTTTTCAGCTCTCAATTACATATTCTCCAACTTATCCATTCTTTCGTTTATCGATTGAATTCAGCTGTGGCTCCTCTATCACTTTGACGTAATTCGGATTGCCATCATCCTTGGCCGGTCGTCGCGGCCGGTAATAACTCCCCGATCCGAAACTCGACCAGTTGATGAGCAACTCCGCCTCCGCGACCTGCGGCTGCCACAGACAGGCCGTCCTCACCTTGGCCTTCCGGTAATCCTTCTCAGGCAGGCTCGCCAGATATTCCTGACTCTCTCGCAGCACAGTCTCAAAGACGATCTCGCGCTCCTCTTGATGCCCCACCGGAATCACGTACTCTCCACTGAAGCTGATCCCAGCATCGAACTTCTCGAACGGCTTCGCCGACAGCCTCTCGTCCACCGTCCAGTTCTTGAATTGCTCCGCCGCGAACAGACTCTGCGCGGCCTGCTCTAAGCCGACCGTTCCCGTCGTGACCTTCAGCCGTCGCTCCGCCGCGGGCGGAACTCCTCCGCCGAACTTCTCCAGGTCGAAGTTCAACGGCACGGCGCTCTGGACTATGACCAGGTCCGCTATCGGATCGATCTTAGACTCGCCAGTCTCGGCGAAGGCCAGGTTGGCGCTCGCCCAGGCCGGCATCTGCGGGCGGATCGCGTGCGGGTTCTGTAGCTCGGTCTTCAGGGCCGCCAGAGGCGAGAC
>Ga0066388_100002524_pt1 | contig 11242 bp, 9 predicted proteins | sample PanSoiMetaGPlot6_FD_64539 | JGI IMG/M metagenome (GOLD analysis project Ga0066388, IMG submission 64539) | Tropical forest soil microbial communities from Panama analyzed to predict greenhouse gas emissions - Panama Soil - Plot 6 (Hybrid Assembly) | ecosystem: Environmental > Terrestrial > Soil... | reverse complement strand
CCCGCCGCGGCGCATGAACTCACTCATACGAAGTGTCGATTTTTCGTCTGTTTCGGGTTCCGGCAATTCCGTACGAGTGCCAGATGATGTGCGAAGCGATCACCTACGCCACTATCCCTGGTGGTGCGCCGGTGCCATTCTTCTGGCGGCTATGCGATGGACTGATTGTTTTGCGAGATCCCATGACGCTGCCACCCGCTGCGTCGGATCAGGCATCTCACTGCTACCCGCCGGGCATAGCGCTTGCACATTCCGGCCGCTACCAAACAGAGGAGCCCCCTGTCCGGGGGGAACAAACATCAACCATGTCCAATCGCGGCAGCAGACACGCAGGGGAAGAGATGCCGGGACGTGAAGTTGGCGTTGGCGAGCTCGACGTCGACCTCTTACGCCTGACATCTCTTGGCGGCGGCGAATCGCGATCGGCGCAGTACACGGGCACGAAGGCATTGATGCTGGCCATCTTAGAGGACGGCATTCGAAGCTATTTGAGCCCGATGAGCCGCATCCGCACCGAGGCCGAGTACTGGGTGCGGACAAGCCGACAGCGCTCGCCGTTTTGTTTCACCGTTGTATGCGAAACGCTCGGTCTCGAGCCCGACGCGGTGCGCGCGGCGCTCGAACGCTTGCGCGAGCAGAACGTTTCACCGCGGCAAGCTCTCGGGCGTAGCCGACCCAATGTTCGTCGCACGGGTCGGTTGATGGGCCGTCGCAGCACCGGATGATTCCGCCATCGTGATGTTCCCTTCGCCGCCGGCTGGGCGGCGCGTCAGTTCTCCGTCTCGTTCCCCATCCGACAGCACCGATCGGCAGCTTTGCGAGCTTGCAGACAACCCGGCAAGATACCGGGGTTGCCGCGCATCACTCTCGGAGTGCCGATGATCCGTGACAGCCGACCAGTGGTGGGCGCGCTGCTGTGCGCCCTTGCGATCGGCACCGGTGCGGCGCGGGCGGAGATCGTTCTGCAATCGCGGCGCGACGTCGGCGTGGGGCCGAGTCCGACGGCGCTGACGCTGGTGCCCGGGAGCCCGCCGGCGCTACTCGTCGCGACGGCGCAAGGGCTCGCGGCGTTTCACTACGAGCCAGACGTCGTCCTCGAAGCGGGTCCGCGCTCCGCTGATGGACGCGGTGCGCAACTGCTCACCGCCGGACCGCTGGGCATCAATGGCCAGCCGATGGTGGCATTCGCGAGCCGCGAGGCGGCGCGCGTCGCCGTCGCGCCGGTCGATGCGCGCGGCGCGATCGGCGCGCGCGAGCTGATCGAGCTGCCCGCACTGCCGCGCGCGGCGCGCATCGCGGCACTGCGCGCCGGCGGACCGGTGGCGTTGTTCATCACGCACGACGATGGGCTGAGTATGATCATGAACGGTGGCGACGGCTGGCGCCGGCGCGAGCTGGCGGTGCCTGCTTTCGCACCCGACCTGGCGGTCGCCGATCTGGATGGCGACGGCGCCGTCGACCTGCTGGTGGCGGACGAGAGCGCGAACCAGATCGCCGTCCTACGCGGCACTGGCGACGGTGGGTTCGAGGCCGCGGCGCGGCTGCCGACCGCACGCTCGCCCGAGCGCGTGGCAATCGCCGACCTCAACGGCGACCACCGGCCCGACGTACTCGTCATCGCACACGACGGGCTGTTCGCACACCTGGCGCGGGCGGACGGCGGCTTCGCCGCGGCGCAATCGGTGCTCGCCGGCGATCACCTGGTCGACGTTGCCGCGGCAGACGTGAACGGCGACGGCCGCACCGACCTCGCTGCGCTCGACCGCAGTCGCAGCACGCTGACCTTCCTCCTTGGTGCCGAGGGCGGCCGTTTCACACCCGGGGACTCATATCTGATCGGTTATGGCGCCTCGGCAGCCGTGCTCGCCGATCTGGATGGCGACGGCGCAACCGACGCCGTCACGCTCAACCAACTGGGCGACAACGCCACCGTGCTGCGCGGTAAGGGCGGCGGCCGCTTCGATGGCATCGTCTGCCTGCATGGCGAGATCGGCGATCTCACCGCTGTGGCGGTCGACGACTTCAATGGCGATGAGCATCCGGATCTGGCCGTAGCGAGCGAAGACGGCGGGCGCCTCGGCATCTTTCTCGGCCGCGGGGACGGGCATTTTGGCCCGGCCTCGGTGATCGCGGTCGGACGGCAGCCACGCGCGCTGGTGGCGAGCGATTTCAATCAGGACGGCATTCCCGACCTGGCGGTGGTCAACTTCGGCGGCGACGCCGTCGCCATCCTGCAGGGTGACGGGCGGGGCGGCTTCGCGCCGCCGCGCCTGGTGTCGGTGGGAACCGGCCCGACGGCCATCAGCGTCGGCAGCTTCGGTAGCGACACCGGGACCGACCTGGCGATCGTCAATTCGCTCTCCAGTACGGTCTCCGTCCTCTACGGCGACGGGCGCGGGCAGTTTCCCAACGTCGCGACCTTCCCGGTCGCGGCGCGACCGAGCTTCCTGATCGTCGGCGATACCAATCGCGACGGTCATCAGGACCTCGTCGTCGGCAGCGAGTTCAGCGAGTCGGTGGCCATCCTGCTTGGCAACGGCCACCAGCTCGACGCCCCGACGACGAACAAGCTGAGCGGAACGGCGCGGCCGTCGCTCGCCGAGGACTTCGACCGCGATGGGCAGGTCGACCTGATCAATCCCGACGAAGCCGGCGGCCATATCGAGATCCTGCCGGGGACCGGAGACGGACAGTTCGGCCGCCGCATCGACCTCGCCGTCGGCCGCGACCCCCATGCGGTCGTGGCGGCCGACTTCGATCACGACGGGCGCATCGACGTCGCGGTGGTCCACCGTGCCACCCAGACGATCGCCATCCTCCTCAACCGCAGCCCGGCCAGGGCCACGCCAAAGACCGGCCAGCGGGCCGCCGGCAGCGGCGCCGCGCGCCACTCCTAGCCTGCGCCAGTCAGGTCGCCACCTGTCTGTAGCGGTGACCTTCAGGTCGCCATGGCGAGCGCAGCTCGCCCCAGTGAAACAGGCGGTTAAGCGTTTGAGGGGCAGCGGTTGGGCGGATCGAACTCCGCAACGCCAGGCGCCTAACCGCTGACCGCCTGATGTTCCAGAGAACGGTCCGTCCGCGACCGCACGCCTTGACAGCCCGTGAAGGGCCCTCGTATCTCCGCCGCATGGCATTGGATGCCGCGCAGGACGTCGTCGTTGAGATCGCCGCGTCGCCCGCCGAATGCTTCGACATCATTCTCGAATTCGACCGGTACCCTACGTGGTCGTCGGTGATCGAGCGCGCGCGCGTGCTCGAACGCGACAAGGCCGGCATCGGCCGGGTGGTCGAATTCCACCTCGACATGAAACTCCGCTCGGTGCGCTACGTCCTCGAGTATGCCTACAAGCGGTCGAGCGAGCTGACCTGGCATTCGATTGAAGGGGATGTCGAGTCGATCGAAGGCTACTATCACTTCCGGAAGCTCGGCCCCGCGCGCACCGAGGCGACCTGCCGGCAGGAGATTCAGCTCGGCTTCTGGCTGCCCGGGCCGCTGCGCCGGTTGGCGGAGCGCACCGCGTTGCGGCGGTCGGTGGAGGAATTCAAAGCCGAGGTGGAGCGGCAGCTCGCCGCTCGGAAACCGGCCGGAAAGGCCAAGGCAAAACGCAAGGGCTGAGGCGCGCCTATTTGCGTCTGGCAGCGGCGCGTTGCGGGCGCGCCCTTGACGGGCGCGCGGCGGCTTTCTTCCCCGCCGCACTCGTCGGCTTGGGCTTGCGGCTGGGCTTCGACGGCTTGGCCTTCGACTTCGATACCTGTTTTGCCGTCGCTGGTTTAGCCGCGGCGACCTTCTTGACCGGTTTCGGTTCCGCTATCGCCCTGGCGGGCACCCGCCGCAGCATCTGATATTTGATCTTGCTGGCCAGCTGCCCGTAGAGCATGTTCAGCCGGTCGGCATCGTAGCGCTGCAGCGCTTCTTCGAGGCGGCGCTGGTGGTCCTCGAGGTAGGTCAGCTGGTACTCGCGCCCCTTGACGACCACCTTTTCCGGCACCTTGCGCCGGCTCTCGATCACCCGGACGATCTCGTGCAGGATACTGCTGTCGACCGGTTGCGTCACGCGTGCTCCGCTAGGCGTTCCGTATCATCGAGGTTGACGCGTCTGTAGCACAACGATACGCCCCGGCAAAGACGGAGCATCAGCCGTCCGCGTTTACGGTCGGTTTGGGGTCCGCGTCGGCGTCGGCGAGGCCTGTCGTGCGGAGGAGGGGCTCGGGCTAACCGGTACGAACACGTCTGCCGAGGTGTCCGATCCGCATCCGGTCGCCAGTCCGCCGGTCAGGATCGCCACCACCATCAGCGCCGCTACCCGCGGCATCTTCCTCATGAAAGCTCCATGAAATCGTGTGCTTCGCAGTCGCGGCCAAATCAGCCGAGGTGCCCGCCTTAGCGCGGCGCCGCACAAGAGTCAAAGCGCGCGCGCCGCGCGCGCCGCCGATCGGCGTTGCGCATTGATTTCCTTGACAAATCGGTCCGGAAGCCTCGATAAGCGCAGACGATGCGACGCCTTGTTGCGATGGCAATTCTATGCGCGCTGGCCGCCGGATGCGCGCCGTATTCCGAACTGTCGATGACCCCGACCCAAGGGATCGCCCAAGCCGAGGACGCGCTCAGGCGGGGCGAGTACGCCAGCGCCGTGACCGGCTTTTCCGACTATCTGGCCACCGGCGAGACGACCTTCCGGGCGCGCGCCTTTTTCGAGCTCGCCCAGGCACAGTACGGACTCGAGAACTACGAGGCGGCGCTCGACACCCTCGACGATCTCCAAGACCAGTACCCGAAGGAGAGCTGGCCCCAGATCCCGGCGCTCCGCGGCGACATCTACTATGCGCTCGGCAAACGCACCGAGGCCATCCGCCAATGGGACATTGCCTGGCAGCGCGGCAGCGACTCCGACCGCCAGTTCCTGCGTACACGCGTCGAGCAGGCGATCGACGAGCTCACCCCGGCTGAAGCCACCGAGCTGGCCGGTGAGCTGCAGAGCGACGACGTGCGCGCCATGCTCGGCAGCCGCGTACCCGGAGCGGTCGCGGCCGCCGAGCATGGCGAGACCGATGCCGCCGCACGAACCGCCGCCCCACCGCCGGTACGGCACGGCAGCGCAGTACCTCCCCCCGCGCCCCCCCCACCGCCGGCACCGTCGGACGAAACCGCCACCGCCGAGGAGGCCGCCGCGCTCGGGACGTTGCCGCCTGAAAACCTCAACATCGACGCCGGAACTGCATTGGATTCCAGCGCCCGGGTCGCGGTCCTGCTGCCGCTCACCGGCCCAGATCGCACGTACGGCCAGCGTTCGCTGGCCGGGATACGCCTGGCGTACACCGGCTTTCCGCGCATGCTTATCGTGCGCGACACCGGGAGCCAGCCGGAGCTGGCGTCTCAGCTCCTGAGCACGCTGGCCAGCGATCCGAGTGTGCTGGCAATCCTCGGGCCGCTACGCAGCAGTACGGCCAGCACCCTCGCCCCACTTGCCGAGCAGTTGCAGATCCCGATGCTGCTGTTGGCGCGCGATCCGGGACTCACCGGCCCGTACGTGCTGCAGGTCGACACCAGCCAGCAGGAGCAGATGCGCGCACTGGCCGACTACGCCGTCCATACGCTCGGCCTGTCACGCCTCGGCGTCCTCTATCCGGATGACAACTACGGTCGCGGCTATCTCAGCGCGTTCACCGACGAAGCCAAACGCGCCGGCGCGACGCTCGTGAGGTCGAGCTCGTATCGTCCGGGCGAGCCGAGCTCTGCGGCCCAAGCAGCTATGGTCCGCGCCTGGGTAAGCGGCGACAACGTCCAGGCGGTCTTCATACCGGACGGGGCGGCAACGGCCGTCAAAGTGGCCGCCGCTGTCCGCTCCGCGGCGCCGCAGCTACAGCTCCTCGGAACGGAGAGCTGGAACCAGCCCGACGTCCTGGCCGCTGCGGCCGGGCGCGTCGACGGCGCCGTCTTCGCGGACAGCTTTTTCATCGGTGCGGGCACACCGAGCACGACCGATTTCGTCACCCGTTTTCGCGCCGACAACGGCCGCGACCCGACCGGCTTCGAAGCGCGCGCCTACGACGCCGGCATGCTGGTGCGCGAGGCGATCGCACAGGGCGCCCGCTCGCGCGGCGCCGTGCTCCAATACCTGCGCGCCGTGTCCGGCTACCAGGGCGCTGGCTCGATCGCCTCGGGCGCCGGCGGCCTCAAGCCCGATCTCGTGCTGCTGCAGGTCCGCGACGGGCGCGTCCAGACGATCAGTCAATGAGCGACTGGCTCAGCCGGCGACCAGCGCGTCGAAGTATTCGCGCGGGTCGAGCCCGCGCCAGCTGATGTAGCGCCGCAGGTCAGCCTCCGCGGCGCCGAAGACTAATCCGAGCACCGCCGCGTCGTCGATGAAGCCAGACAGCGGAATGAAATCGGGCACCAGGTCGACCGGAGAGAGGAAGTAGGCCAAGGCGGCGCTGAGCGCGCCGACCGTCTTCCACGGCAACCGATAGCGACGTGCCGCGACGTCGCGGATGCAGTCGACCGCCAGCTCGACGCGGCCGATGAACTGGCGGAATTTGCGCGGGCTCACGTGCTGCAGGTGACGTGCGATCGTCGCTCCGCGTGCCGCCATCGCCACCGCGCCGCTGGTCATCGCGGCGGTACTGGTCGCTCGTTTCATGCCAGCAACATCGGGTTCGCGAACCACACTGTCAAGCACTCGTCGCGCACAGCTCTGCGGACCGCTGCGCTCTCTGCGTCCTCTGCCGTGAAAGGCCGTTACTACCACCGTGTGCGACGAGACGACCTTGCGCCGACGGCGCCGACCCGGCATGATCTTTGGCCCATGACTAAACCTTCTGCGTCTCCCCGAGTGCTGGTCATGGGTTGCGGCGGTATCGGCGGCATCATCGCGTGCGGGCTGACCGAGCGCGGCGTCGATGCGACGATCGTCACCCACAATCCCGCCATCGCGGACGCGATCACGCGCCGCGGCTTCGTCCTACGTGATGCGCGCGGATATCGGGTGGTGGCGGGACGCGCGCAGGCGGCGGTGCCGGACGCGCCGGGCCAGTTCGATTTCGTCTTCCTCACCACCCAGCCGCCACAGGTGGTCGCCGCAGCGCGTACCGCCGCACCGCATCTTCGTCCCGGCGGCGCAATGGTGTGTTTCCAGAATGGTCTCTGCGAGCCATACGTCGAGGAGGTGGCGGGTGCGGAGCACGTGCTCGGCGCGATCGTCGTGTGGGGCGGAGCGATGACCGAGCCCGGCGCCTACGACCGCACCTCGGCGGGAGGCTTCGTGGTCGGCCGGCTCGACGGGCGCGACGACGACCGCTTCGCGCCCCTGCGCGCGCTGCTCGAACCGATCGGACCGGTCGAGGTAACGCGCAACCTGTCCGGCGCCCGCTGGAGCAAGCTGGCGATCAACTGCGCCATCAGCTCGCTCGGCACCATCGGCGGCGAGCGGCTCGGCGAGTTGATGCGCCACCGCTTCGTGCGCCGGCTCGGCCTCGAGGTCATGACCGAGGCGGTGGTCGTTGCGCGCCGCTGCGGCGTCCAGCTCGAGAAAGTTTCCGGCACACTCGATCTCAATCGCATTGCGCTGACGCCGGCGGACGTGAATGGCCCGGGCTCGCCGTCACTGCTGGCCAAACATGCCGTGCTGCTCGCCGTCGGCACCAAGTATCGCCGGCTCCGCTCGTCCATGCTGGTCTCGATCGAGCGCGGGCGCGAGCCGGCGATCGATTTCCTCAACGGCGAGGTCGTGCGCCGCGCACGCGAACTCGGCACGCCGGTGCCGGTCAACCGCCGGGTGCAGGACTACGTCGGCGCGATCTGGCGGCGCGAGGAGCGTCCCGGCCTGGCGTTGTTGCGCCGGCTGTACGAAGAGAGCCGCACCGAGGTTTACGCCGCAACCGCCGGCGGGTATCGGGCCGAGCCGCCAGATCAGCGCGCGGCGTTATGACCTTGGAATGCGGTGGCTTGCCACCGCTTTGGAGTGCGGCAGCTTGCTGCCGCTTTGGGGTGGGAGGGGTAGGGTTGGTCAACCCGCCGCCGCTCTGACCTCAAGGCGGCGGCAAGCTGCCGCACTCCAGAGTTCAGAGCTGCAACGGGTCGGTACGGCCCTGGGCCAGCGTGAAGAGCAGCTCCGCCACCTGGTCGAGGTTGGCGAAGCGCGCGTCCTTCGTCTGCCCGACGTGATAGCGGTAGAAGATCTGCTGCAGCACGACGCCGATCTTGAACAGCCCGAAGACGTAGTAGTACGCGATCGTGCTCACGTCGATGTTGCGTCGCTCCGCGTAGCGCTCGGCGGCGCCGCGTCGGGTGAGGAATCCGGGCACGTTCGACGGCATGGTGCCGGCGCTGGCACCGGTCATCCCTTCGCCGGCTTCCATCCAGCTCGCCAGCAGCGTGCCGAGATCGCACAACGGATCGCCGAGCGTGCACATGTCCCAATCGAACACCGCCTCGATGCGGCCCGGGTCCTTGGCGTCGAGCATGACATTGTCGAGCCGCCAGTCGTTGTGCAGCAAGGTCGGTGGCGGAGAAGCCGGCTGTTGGTCGTGCAGCCAACCGACGAGCTCGCCGACGACGCGCAGCTCGCCGGTCTTGGAACGCTCGTAACGCCCGGCCCAGCCGTCGATCTGTCGGCGGAGGAAGCCCTCCGGCTTGCCCAACGTGTCGAGCCCGATGGAGCGGTGGTCGACGTCGTGCAGATCGGCCAGCGCATCGATCAACGCCTCGCTCATGCGCCGATTGGCGACCGGATCCGCCCCGCCGCCGAATTCGGGCGGAATGATGCGCCGCACCACCGTGCCGCGCCGGCGTTCCATGATGAAGAATGGCGCGCCGATGACGGCCGCATCGTCGCAGTACAGGTACGCGCGCGGCGCGGGCGGGTAAGCGCGGTGCAGCACCGACAGGACACGGTACTCGCGGCCCATGTCGTGCGCCGTCGCCGCCACCGGGCCGAGGGGCGGCCGGCGCAGCACGTACTCCTGCTCGCCGTAACGCAGCAGATACGTCAGGTTCGCATGGCCGCCGCCGAATTGCTTCACCGTCAGCGGCTGCTCCGCGCCGGGCAACTTGCCGCGCAGAAATGCGGCGACCGCAACGTGGTCGAAATCCTCGTCCTCTCGGATCGCGATGGTCTCGGGGGGAATGGAGCGTGAATCGTCGGGCATCGCGGTCCGTATCGCTTGGCGAGGTGGGAATGGTCAAGACGCCGACGTTGGCCGTTGCCCATTGCCCGTTGTCCGTTATCCGTTGTCCGTTTTCCGTTGAGCTCCGTATCGCAAACGGCGAACGGACAACGGACAACGGGCAACGGGGAATGGGCAACGGGCCGACGACGATGCAATGGGTCAACGATTCTGCCAAAGGAACGGCAGCCATGTCGTTCCGGCGCATCGCCATCGTCAACCGCGGCGACGCGGCCACGCGCTGTCTGCGCGCCATCAGCGAGCTGCGCGGGGAAGCCGGCCTGCCGCTGACGGCGATTGCGCTGTACACCGAGCCGGACCGGCGCGCGCCATTCGTTCGCCTGGCGGACGAGGCGCTGTCGCTCGGCGCAGCGCTGCGTGGACCGCGCGGCCGCCCGCCGCGGCTCGCCTATCTCGACCGCGCGCGCGTACTCGCGGCGCTGCGCGCCGTGCGGGCGGAGGCGGTGTGGCCGGGCTGGGGATTTCTCGCCGAGGATCCGGCGTTCGCCGAACAGCTCGAGCAACGCGGCATCGCGTTCATCGGACCGAGCAGCGCGGCGATGCGTCGGGTCGGCGACAAGATTGCCGCCAAGCAACTGGCCGAGTCGTGCGACGTACCGGTCGCGGCGTGGAGCGGCGCAGCCGTCGGCGCCGACACGCTCGACGCCGCCGCCCGCGCGGTGGGGCTGCCGCTGCTCATCAAAGCGCGCGCCGGCGGCGGTGGGCGTGGCATTCGCCGCGTCGAGCGGCACGACGAGCTTGCCGAGGCGTTCGCGCGCGCAACGGCGGAGGCCGGGCATGCGTTCGGCGACGATGCCGTCTTCCTGGAAGCGGTGATTGAGAAAGCGCGGCACGTCGAAGTACAGATCGCCGCCGACGCGGCGCGCTGTGTTGCGCTCGGGTTGCGCGACTGCAGCGTCCAGCGGCGGCACCAGAAGGTGATCGAGGAGGCGCCGCCGCCACATCTCGATTCCGACCTCGCGCGACGCATGCGCGACGCCGCCGTACGACTGGCGCGCGCGGCGGGCTACACCGGGGTCGGCACGGTCGAGTTTCTCGTTTCCGCCGACGGCGGCGCGTTCTACTTGCTCGAGATCAACCCGCGCCTGCAGGTCGAGCACGGACTCACGGAACTGCTGACCGGGCTCGATCTGGTGAAGCTGCAGCTGCGCCTGGCGCGCGGCGAGCCGCTTCCGGACCAGATCCCGCCCGAACGCGGGCACGCCATCGAGGCGCGCGTGTGCGCCGAGGATCCCACCGCCGGCTTCGCACCGTCGCCCGGCACCATCGTGCTGTTCGATCCGCCCGGCGGCCCGGGAGTCCGCCTCGATGCCGGGGTCGGTCCGGGCAGCGCGATCGCGCCCGAGTTCGACCAGCTCATCGCCAAGGTGATCGCACACGCGCCGACGCGCGCCGCGGCCCTGGCGCGTCTGGCGTGTGCGCTGGAGGATTTCCGGCTCGTGCTCGACGGCGGCGCCACCAACAAAGGCCTGCTCCTCGAGCTGCTGGCCACCGATGCGCTGCGCCGCGGCGGCGTGGACATCGCGTGGCTCGACCGCGTCCTGCTCGCGCTGCCGCCACCAGCCGGCGCGGCGCAGGCGCTGCTGGCGGCTGCCATCCTGGTCTATCAGGACGAACGCGCCACGGCGCGCCTCAACTTCTTCGCCGAAACGATCGGCGGAACGCCGCGGGCGATCCCCGGCTCGCAGGGACAGACCATCGAGCTCAGCGCCGACGGGCAGGCCTATCGCCTGCACGTTCTGGCGATCGGCGACTGGAGCTATCGCGTGACGCTCGACGGCCGCGAGTGCATGGTGCGACTCCTCGAGCAAGAGCCGTACGCCTGCCAACTCGAGATCGGCGAGGCGCGCTTCGACATCACCGTGGCGCGCAGCGCGGCGGGGTTCCGGATCGAGGTCGACGGCCGCCCGCACGCGATCGGCCGCGATACGGGCGGCGTCGTACGAGCCGGCGCGCCGGCAGTGGTCATCGGACTGGATGTCGCGATCGGCGATCACGTCAGCGCCGGCCAACGCCTCGGGCTGCTCGAAACCATGAAGGTCGAGGTCGCCGTTCATGC
>Ga0066388_100002523_pt1 | contig 11242 bp, 10 predicted proteins | sample PanSoiMetaGPlot6_FD_64539 | JGI IMG/M metagenome (GOLD analysis project Ga0066388, IMG submission 64539) | Tropical forest soil microbial communities from Panama analyzed to predict greenhouse gas emissions - Panama Soil - Plot 6 (Hybrid Assembly) | ecosystem: Environmental > Terrestrial >... | reverse complement strand
GATGCAGGATGAGTTTGCGTTGCGCTCTCAGCAGAAGGCAGATGAGGCATATAAAGAAGGACGTTTGCAGCAGGAACTGGTGCCGGTGCATCTGACGAATTCCAAAGGCGAACCCAGCGGCGAGAGTTTGAACGAGGATGACCACCGGCGTCCGCAGACGACGATGGAAGGCCTGGCGAAACTGAAGCCTGCATTCGGAAAGAATGGAACCGTAACCGCGGGAAATGCGAGTGGGATCGTTGATGGTGCGGCGGCGGTGGTAGTGATGTCGCTTGATGAAGTCGGCAAGCGAGGCCTGAAGCCGCTGGGAAGAATCGTTGGCTGGGGAATCGTTGGGGTCGAACCGAAGATTATGGGGCGTGGGCCGGTGCCGGCATCGAAACTCGCGTTGCAAAAAGCAGGCCTGACGCTCGATTACCTTGATTTGATTGAAGTGAATGAAGCGTTCGCAGCGCAGTATCTCGCGGTTGAAAGGGAATTAGAACTGGATCGCGAGAAGGTGAATGTGAACGGCGGAGCCATTGCGCTCGGGCATCCATTAGGCGCGACGGGGACGCGGCTGGTGATCACGCTCTTGTACGAATTGCGTCGGCGGAAGAAAAAATACGGGCTGGCGACCGCGTGCATTGGCGGTGGGCAAGGGATTGCGATGGTGGTGGAGAGCTTGAATTAGACTCATTTCCAGTTTGTCATCCCCAGCGAGAACGAAGGATCTGTAGTTCATGTGAATAGAAGCAACGCAGATGCCTCGCTTCGCTCGGCATGACAGACGTGTTAGAGGAGATATGGAAATCAGGAAAGTTGGCGTTCTTGGCTGCGGGCTGATGGGCTCAGGTATTGCGCAGGTTGCAGCTACGGCGGGCTTTGATGTCGCTGCGCTCGAAGTCGAGCAGAAGTTGATCGATAAGGGCTTCGCGGGGATCGAGAAGTCGCTGGCAAAGTTCGCCGAGAAAGGCATGCTGAAGGAATCGCCAGAGGCAATCCGGGCGCGGCTGAAGGGAACCACCAGGCAGGAAGATCTTGCCGACCGGGACATTGTGATTGAGGCAGTGATCGAAAATCTTGCCGAGAAGAAGAAGATGTATTCCGCGCTCGACGCAATCGTAAAAAAGGATGCCATTTTCGCTTCTAATACATCGTCCATCTCGATCACCGAGATGATGACCGCCACCAAGCGGCCGGAACGGTTCATTGGCCTGCACTTCTTTAATCCGGTGCCGCTTATGAAGCTGGTGGAAGTTGTGCGGACCATCGCTACTGCAGATGAGGTTTACGACACTGCTTATGAGTTTTCCAAGAGGCTGGGTAAAGTCCCCGTGCGCACTAGCGACAAAACCGGCTTCATCGTGAACCGGCTGCTGGTGCCATATCTGCTGGATGCGATTCGTGCATACGAAGAAGGTGTGGGCTCGATTGAAGACATCGATAACGCGATGAAGCTGGGCTGCGGCTATCCCATGGGACCATTCACGTTGCTGGATTTCGTGGGCTTGGATACGACTTACTACATCACCCATGTTATGTACGACGAGTTCAAGGAACAACGTTTCGCTTCGCCGCCGTTGCTGAAGCGGTTGGTCATGGCCGGCTGGTATGGGAGGAAGTCGGGCAAAGGATTTTACGACTATTCAGACCCGAATTGTCCGAAGGCGAACAGGCTGTAATTGAACCTCCAGGGCTAACGCCCTAGTTGGAAGCTGAGCCTCTTTCGCAGCGGTAAACCGTTGCGCCACCCAAATCTCTTTTGAAATGAGAATAAATAAATTCTCAGGCTTCACTGCGCTCGAGCTGTCGGGATGGATCTGAGGGAGTTGCTTACCAGCGACCTCTTCCTCCGCCGGAGCCTCCACGATCGCGTCCACCACCTTGCGGACGATCACTTTTGGGACGAGCTTCATTCACATTCAACTTTCGTCCGCCCAGTTGCTGGCCGTTCAAGGCGGCGATGGCTTTTTCGCCCTCTTCTTCGTTTCCCATCTCTACAAACCCGAAGCCACGTGATCGGCCTGTCTCGCGGTCGGTCATAATGCTGACACGGTCCACCTGCCCGTAGGCTTCAAACAACTGGCGCAACTCATCTTCCCCAGTATTGAAACTAAGGTTGCCAACAAAGATGTTCTTCAACGGAGTAGCCTCGCAATGAGCTATCTGAGTGTGGCTCGCTTCGGCGGATTGAAACTGGCCTTTTAAGCCGTTCTAAAGGCCGGAGTTGGCGAACAGTCAAATGCGGGAGAAGTATAGCAGGGTAGTGCAAATCGTCCAGTCCGGCAGGGGGAGGGGCGCTTGTGGCATAGTCAGCAGTTATCGACTTTCCAGTATCCCTCCCGTTGATAGCTGAAATTCAGCAGGCGGTTTCGAGGATCGTGGGGTTTACCGCAGCCGGGGCATTTCAGGTAGCGGCTCCAGTCGCTCCCCTGGTGATCGAAATCAGGCGCGACGGCGAAAGTTGTGCCGCAACTGCAAGGGACAAGGAACATTCTGAAATCTTCGTGGCTTCTGTTTCGCTCGGAATGAGCCGATAATTTTCGGTTCATTGATCAGGCCTCTTCTACGACCGCCATGGCGCTCTTCTTTCTCTTGTTCGCCTGCAAAATTTTCTTTCTGAGCCGGAGCGACTTCGGTGTGACCTCCACAAATTCGTCGTCGGCGATGAATTCGATGGCCTGCTCCAGATTGAGCTGCCGGAACGGGATGAGACGGATGGCTTCGTCGGCGGTGGAGGCGCGCATGTTGGTCAGCTTCTTCTCGCGGACGACATTCACGTCGAGGTCGTTGTCCTTGGCATTTTCCCCGATAATCATTCCCTCGTAGACATCGACGCCCGGGCCGACGAACAGTTCGCCCCGTTCCTGCAAGTTCCAGAGAGAATACGCGGTCGAAACGCCAGGACGATCAGCAACCAGCGCGCCGGTCAGGCGATGCGGGATTTCGCCCTGCCACTCGGTGTAGCCATCGAATAGGGAGTTCATCACGATCGTGCCGCGAGTGTCAGTTAGAAGCTGGCTGCGCAGTCCGATCAAGCCACGGCTCGGAACTCTGAATTCGATGCGCACGCGGCCATAGCCGTGATTGTGCATGTTTACGACTTCACTCTTGCGCGCCCCGAGCTGTTCCATGACCACACCGACGAACTCTTCGGGAATATCGACCGTGAGGCGCTCGACTGGCTCCATCAGTTTGCCATCTACGCGGCGGGTGACGATTTCGGGTTTGCCAGCCATCAGCTCGTAGCCTTCGCGCCGCATCATTTCTATCAGTATGGACAGTTGCAGCTCTCCGCGTCCCATCACTTTGAAGGAGTCGGTGTTATCAGTCTCTTCCATCCGCAGGGAGACATTGGTAAGCAGTTCTTTTTCCAGCCGCTCGCGAAGATTGCGGGAGGTTACATAAGTGCCTTCCCTGCCTGCAAATGGCGAGGTGTTAACTGTGAACTGCATGGCAATGGTCGGCTCGTCGATCGTGATCGGCGGAAGCGACGCAGGGTTTTCGGCGCTGGTGATGGTTTCGCCAATGGTGATACCTTCGACGCCGGCTATCGCAACGATGTCCCCCAACTCGGTTTCCGTTGTGTCGGTGCGCTTGAGTCCGGAGAAAGAGAACAGCTTAGTGATCTTTGTTTTCTGCAGTGTGCCATCAAGTTTGGCGATACCGACTTCCTCGCCGGTGCGGAGCGTTCCATTGAACACGCGAGCGATGGCAAGGCGACCGAGGTAGTCGCTGTAATCGAGATTGGCGACCAAGATCTGCAGGGTACTGACCGGATCGCCCGTCGGTGGCGGGATCGTATTTACGATGGCCTCAAAGAGCGTCTGCAGGTCTTCGCCTTTGCCTGGATCACGCGACGCAGTGCCTGCCTTTGCATTCGTGTAGAGAACCGGAAAATCGAGCTGCTCTTCCTTTGCGTCAAGATCGATGAAAAGGTCGTAAACCTCGTTCAGAACTTCCTGCGGACGCGCATCCGCTCGATCGATCTTGTTGATGACCAGAATTGGCGGCAGATTCGCTTCCAGCGCTTTGCCGAGTACGTACCGGGTTTGCGGCAACGGACCTTCACTGGCGTCTACCAGTAGCATTACGCCATCCACCATTTTCAGCGCGCGCTCAACTTCGCCGCCGAAGTCGCTGTGGCCCGGGGTATCGACAATATTGATCTTCACACCCTTATAGAAGACGGCGGTGTTTTTGGCCAGGATGGTGATGCCGCGCTCACGTTCGAGTTCGTTGGAATCCATTACGCGCTCCATGACACTTTCATTCGCACGAAACGTGCCACTCTGTTTCAGCATGGCGTCGACAAGTGTGGTTTTGCCGTGATCGACGTGGGCGATGATGGCGATGTTGCGAATGGGCACGAAAATCTCTGATATCAATTTACTACGAGTGTGCGGGATCTCAGGGGCTGAAGCATTGCGGCTTCCAGGTGTCAGATTCAACCCAGCACTCACGTGCTGGGCTAACTAGATGTCGCCGCTGCGCGACTAAACTTTCTGCGCAGGTTACTGGGAATGCAGATTCCTCGGGTGCTCGCCGGCGTGATGACGGAGAAAACTTCTCGCGCTTACTCCAGCAACTCCGCGGCCAACTCTGGCCTGGTGTCTGACGTTACTCTCAATCGATACCAGGCAACAATTGCGCAAAGGGAAAAAACGAAAATGATGGTGGAAATTGCGTTGATCTCGGGAGTAATACCGCGGCGCAGCCGTCCCCAGATTTCCAGCGGAAGCGTATTGTCGCGGCCGATGAGAAAGAAACTTACGGCAATTTCGTCCATTGAGAGCGTGAAGATGAGGAGCGCGGCGCCTATGATCGAGAGCCGTAGGTTGGGAATAGTTACTCGCCAGAACGTCTGCCAATAACTTGCTCCTAAATCAAGAGAGGCTTCCTCCTGGGCGCGGTCGAGCTTTTGCAGTCCGGCAAAGATTTCCGTCGTCGCTACAGAAATCAAGGCTGTTCCGTGGCCGAGGATGATTGTCAGCAGGCTGAGCTGCACGTCAGCTTCGCGGAACAGCATCAGCAGGGATAAGCCGGTGATAATGCCGGGAAGAATCAAAGGCAGGAGCACGAGCCTGCGGAACAGGGCCTTGCCAGGGAAATTCGCGCGATCGAGCGCGAGCGCCGTCGGAATTCCGAAGAGCAGGGCAATGGCTACCGCTAAAGCCGCGACCAGCAGGCTATTCAGGACAGAGTTCCAGATCGCGCCGTCAGAAAACAGGATCTGATACCAATTCAATGTCAGGTTGCGTGGCGGAAATCCGCCGACACCTTGTCCGTTGAACGAGTAAATGATCAACGTGATGATCGGCACATAAAGAAAAGCGAACACCAGGAACGCGTAAAGCGGTAGCCAGCGTCTCATCGGAAGCTCCACTTGTTCTCCAGCTGTTCCGAGAGAAACAGCAGAGCAAGAACAATCACCAGCATGCAAAATGAAGTCGCCGCGCCCAGCGGCCAGTTGTAAGCCGCGCCGAACAGGCTGACAACGATATTGGAAATCATGATTCCGCTCGGGCCACCCAAAAGCAGCGGCGCCAGGAAATCTCCCAGGCTGAGGACGAAGGCGAACGTCGCACCAGCCAGCACTCCGGGAACAGATAAAGGAAGGACTACGCTGCGGAAGGTTCGCCATGGCGAAGCGCCGAGATCGTGAGAGGCCTCAATCAAGTTGCGCGGAATGTGCTCCAGTGACGCATAGATGGGCAGGAACGTAAAAGGCGTGTAGATGTGAGTTAGCGTAAGCACAACCGCGAAGGGACTGTAGAGGAGAAATCCGAGCGGATGACTAGTGAGGTGCATGTATTGCAGCAGCGTATTCAGTACGCCATCGCTACCGAGGATGGTTTTCCACGCATACGCGCGTACCAAATAGCTCACCCACAGCGGGATAATCACCAACTGATAGAGCAGATCTTTGTGTCTGCCGGCCTGAAAGGAAAGAAAGTACGCCAGAGGATAGCCGAGCAGGAGTGAAAGCAATGTGACGCGCGCGGCGATCCACATTGAGCGTAGCAAAGTCTGCCAATAAACATCTTTGCCTAGCAACTCGCGGTAGTTGGCGAGAGTCCAGGAATGCACAATAATCTGTGTAGAAGAAACCGACCAGAAGCTGTAGAGAAACATCAGCAGATATGGCAGAAGCAGGAACACCGCGACCCAGGCGAGCGGGGGAAGGGTTATGGCGACACGATAGGCGCGCGAAAACATGGTTCAGGATTGGCTGCTTGAGTCGCGAACCGGAATTGCATCTGCTGGTGCAAACTCCAGTTGCAACTCCCCTCCAGTATTCTCTCGGCCGGTCATCCGGAGCGCAAGAACTTGCCCATCATCACACTGAACCTGTATTAACTCGGTTGCTCCGTGAAACGCCTGCTGCACAACGCGACCGCGAAAGCGCACGCAAGCAGACGAACCAGTCGCAACTCGAATATCCTCAGGACGCAGCGAGAACACACCGGGACCGTCGCGCAGGCCGGTGCGCCAGGACAACGAATGGCAATGCGCGATGCCATCTTTCACCTCTCCTCGCAGCAAGTTTGTGTGCCCAATAAATTGTGCGGAGTAGGCTGTTGTCGGATGGCGATAAATATCGCGCGGAGATGCGACCTGTTCCAGCCTTCCCCCGCGTAACAGGGCGATTCGGTCCGACATGACCATTGCCTCTTCCTGATCATGAGTGACGAATACAAACGAAATTCCCACTTCGCGCTGCATGGCCTTAAGCTCCATCTGCATTTGGCGACGCAGATTCGCATCGAGCGCAGAAAGCGGCTCGTCCAACAGCAGCAGCTTGGGCTGATTAATCAGCGCACGCGCCAGCGCAACCCGCTGCTGTTGCCCTCCACTGATAGTCGCAGGTTTGGCGCTGGCATAAGCAGCCATTTTCACCATCGTTAAAGCCTGCTCAACCCGGCTGGCGATTTCCATTTTCGGCCACTTGGCAACTTGCAGTCCGTACGCCACGTTTTCGGCCACGGTGAGGTGGGGAAACAAGGCGTAATGTTGAAACACGGTATTCACCCGCCGCCGATATGGTGGCAGTGGATCAAGGCGCTCACCGGCCATCCATATTTCTCCGGAATCCGCGTCTTCGAATCCGGCGATTATGCGCAGCAAGGTAGTATTTCCCGAGCCGCTCTCGCCCAAGACAGTAAGAAATTCTCCTTCGGCAATATCGAGCGAAACATTGCTTAACACCGGAGTTTTGCCAAACGATTTGGCAATGTCTCGGATGGACAGCAACGGGCTCGAACTTCCGGAAGGAACAGCGTTTTTTGCCTGCGTTTCGAGGGAAGCCATGAAGCTACTGCGATGCTTTCACTTCATTCCAGATTTCGTTGTATTTCGCGCGACGGGGAACATTTTGCCAGAAGTAAATTCGTTTCTGGTAATTGTCCACATCATCGAGGTGCAGGTTTTTGATTTCGTCCGGCGACATGAATTGCGCTGCATGCGGGTTCGCCGGTGTATATCCGGTTATATCGGTGACCTGTTTTTGCGTCTTCGCCTGCACCATGTATTCGAGAAATTTCGCTGCCAGATCCTTGTTCTGACTGCCTGCCGTGATCATCAGATGATCGATCCAGCCGGTGGTATTTTCTTTCGGAATTATTTCACCAACGGGGAAATCCGATTTGCGAAGCTGGTTGGTCATAAGCGGCCATCCCATGGCGATGATGACTTCATGGTTCTGAAATAAGTTTGTAAGTTCGCCCCCGGTAGACCACATTTTGCGAATGTTGGGCTTAAGTTCAATTAGTTTCTTCTTGACAGCCTCGAGTTCCTGATCGCTCAAATCGTAAAGGTGCCCAGGGTCGAGCTTATCGTAACCGAGGACTTGGGCTGCCATGTACACCGTCGAGAGATCGTCCCAGACGGAAACTTTGCCGCGCATTTTCGAATCCCAAAAAATGTTCCAGGTGTCCGGCGGCGTTGCGAAGGCGTCAGCGTCATAGATGATTGGATCGGGTCCCCACATGAAGGGAACCCCGTACACGTTTCCATTCACTCGGACCAACGGAAGGGAAGTAAGTTTTGCTGACAATTGCGCGTAGCTGGAAATTTTCGAGAGATCAAGAGGTGCCGCCAGCCCACTGCTCGCAATGGAAGTGGCTACATCACTTGAGGGAGAGATGACGTCGTAGTTTCCCGAACTCCCACCGCGCAGCTTGGCTACCAGTTCATCACTCGAGCCCATGTAAGATGCAGAAATCTTGCAGTGGTTCGCCTCTTCAAATGCGTGCACGAAAGAAGGGTCGGCGTAGCCCTCCCAAACCAAAAGGTTCAGTGTCGGAGTTCTGCGGCTGCAGCCGAGCAATAGGCCACAAGTCAGAAATAATAAAAAGAGAAAGCGACGTGCCATCACTTGCCGGCCTTCCCGCCCGCGACTTGCCATTCAGGGGATTGGTACACAACTTTTCCTCCAACCATCGTAAGGAGCACTTCTGTTTTTCCCATCTGATTGGCTGGGATTTTGAACAAGTCCTGTGAGACCACGATCCAGTCCGCCAGCTTGCCCAGTTCGAGAGAACCTTCAGAATTTTCCCGCCTACCCGCGTATGCGGCGCCAAGTGTGTACGCTCTTATCGTGTCCTGCAGGCTAACGCGCTCCTGGGTATCGAGCAATGATGCCTCCAGAAGTTCCGCCTAGAACGTGGGCGGAGTATTTACCCACAAGACGCACGTTTCACGGCGTCCGGGATTTCGCCAGCGATGCGGCGTTGCGCTTTCAAAATAGAAGCTGTCGCCGGACTTCAGGCGATACTCCTCATTCTCAAGCGAGATCTGCAACTCGCCCCGGAGCACATAAAGAAACTCTTCGCCTTCATGCGCGTAAGACTCGCCACTGCCGGAGTTCGGTGCGATACAAAATAGATGAGGCTCCATAACCGTGTTGCCCCATGCGAGAAGTTCCATGCGAACACCAGGTCCGGCTTCGAGAACCTTTCGGCGATCCGGCCTGACCAGTCGGGTATTGAACTCCGTAGGATTGAAGAAATCAAGGATGCTGGTCTTATAGAAACGTGCCAGCTTCCGCAAGGTGCCGACTGATGCGCTCATCTGTGAGCGTTCCAGCGCGCTCAGGAATCCCACAGAGATTCCGACTGAACTCGCGACGCCTGCCAGAGAAAGCTTGCGCTTGCTGCGCAGCTGTCGAAGGCGCATGCCAATTGCTCCGGATGTTCCATTTCGATTCTGACGAACCAGGCCTTCGCGCCTGAGCATTTGCACGATTGCGGGCGCATTCAGCCCCTCCACTTTGCGCATAAAGCGCGCCCGCTTCAGCAGATTCACGTCTTCCGCGGTGTACAGGCGGTATTTGCTGGCGGTGCGCTGTGGCCGTGCCAGGCCCAGGCTCTCCCACGACCGGATCACGGAAGGCGAAACTCCAACCATCCGCGCTACATCTCCGATTTTCAAGTAGGGTTTGGGCTGGGCGGATTTCATCTACCAGGGTACGCTCCCGGAAATATGACCTTGAGTTACCTGTCTTTTTTGCTTGACAGTTAGGTTGGGGGTTCTCTAACCTTGCGCGATTATAGCAAGGTTAGTTTTTCGCGCAAGCTGTCATTTTGACAAAATCAAACAACAGCTCTAGCCAAATCCGGAGGTCCCTCATGCTCCCCGCAAAGGTGCGCCGTGCGTTGGTCTGTATGTTCAACGTCTCGTCTTTGGTCGTCTCACTCAGCTTTGTTATTGCCGCGCAAAGCACCGGCGGCCGCATCCTTGGACGGGTTGCCGATCCCAGCGGCGCGGTCTTATCAGGAGTGAAAGTCACGATCGTCAACGAGGCGACCGGAGTGAGCCGGGATACTGTCACAAATGAAAGTGGGGATTACGTGTTCCCGGAGGTACCGGTGGGCACCTACCGAGTGGAGTTCGATCAGAAAGGATTCAAGAAAAATATTCGGCGGTCCGTGGCGCTCGACCTGAATCAGGTGATCACGCTGAACATGATTATGCAAATCGGAGGTGCCGCCGAAGTGGTGGACGTTACGGCCGAGGCACCACTGGTTGACACCACGAGCACACAGCTGGGCGCAGTCGTCAACGATCGTACCGTCACTCAGCTGCCGCTCAATGCGAGAGATACCTATCAATTTCTGCAACTGCAGCCTGGCGTGATGTCGACAGTAGGTTCGAGCAACTCGGTTGTCTACGGCAGTGACAGAGCCGGCGCAGTCTCAGTGAACGGCGGACGCGGTCGAGCCAATAACTTCAGTGTAAACGGTGGAGACGCGAATGATCAGTTCGTAAATCTACCGACAGTGCAGCCCTCGCCGGACAGCATCGCAGAATTCCGGGTCTTGACTAATACCTTCGACGCGGAATACGGCCGCAATTCGGGTTCGGTCGTGAACGTAGTCACGAAATCGGGCACCAACGCTTTTCATGGCAATCTTTACGAGTTCTTCCGTAACACAAAGGTAAATGCCAATCCTTACTGCCTTAGCGCTGTCGAGGGCGTTCCTTGCGACAAGCCACAATTCAATCAGAACCAGTTTGGAGGAACTTTCGGCGGCCCGGTCGTAAAAGATCGCACTTTCTTCTTCACTTCCTATGAAGGTCGGCGGATCCGGCAGGGAATTCGTTCGCCGCTGGTATTTGTTCCTACGGCATCTGAACGTCCGAGTGCGACGCAGCCGTTTGCCGATTTTTCATCGGAGGCGCCGTTCTCGGGAACTTTAACTAGTGCTTTTCCGTTGCAGCAACAGCAACGGCCAGGTTGTGCCCAAGCTATTCTCAACCAGTCAGGCGTTGCCCTTGGGGATGGAGTTCCATACAGCACCGATCAAAATGGCCCGGGAATATTTACCGACGTGGCAAACAATCGAGAAAACATAATCCCTCTCGCTTGTCTCGATCCTACCGCCGTCGATCTGCTTCAATTTGTGCCAACCCCACCCAACAACAACAGCGCACTTGTCACGACGCCTGTGCAGCCCGAACGCGGTGACCAGTTCACCATCAAGCTAGATCATCGCCTGAACAACAATCAGAACCTGAGCGTTTACTACTATTTTTACGACCACCACCTGGTTTCACCCTTCGCGCAGTTTCAGGCTGCGGGTGCAAATATTCCCGGGTTCGGCTCCATCACCGACGAGCGCTTCCAGCAATACAACATCAGCCACACCTGGACGATCAGCAACACCAGCGTCAACGAATTTCGCTTCAACTACAACCGCGAATCGCAGCAGACCTTCCAACATCCAGTCTTCACAACTACGGTACAGAATTCCTGTCC
>Ga0066388_100002522_pt1 | contig 11243 bp, 1 predicted proteins | sample PanSoiMetaGPlot6_FD_64539 | JGI IMG/M metagenome (GOLD analysis project Ga0066388, IMG submission 64539) | Tropical forest soil microbial communities from Panama analyzed to predict greenhouse gas emissions - Panama Soil - Plot 6 (Hybrid Assembly) | ecosystem: Environmental > Terrestrial > Soil... | reverse complement strand
TGCTACTAATTTATTGCGCAACGCCGGTACGATCTCCAGCGCGAAAGGCCTCAATCTCGTCGCCGGCAATCAAATCATCAACTCCGGGACAGCCGGCGCCCAGGCGGTTCTGTCCGCCGCAGGCAACATCAATATAGGTACGCAGGTCCTGTCCAACAGCGGACTGGTTCAGTCCAGCAATGCAAATGTTGTGATTGTCCAGCAGGTCGCTCGAAATGCAGAGCTTGCCGCGCTGTCCGCACAGCTTGGACCACAGCAGGGCGCCTTTGTTACGTTGAGCGATCTACACGATCTGCTTATCGATAATACAGGCGGCGTTATAGAAGCGCTCAATGGTTCCATTGTTGTTGACCATGGTGGCGCACAGAAGGGAACTACTGTAACAATCGTTGGCGGCGACCTTCTCAGCCAGACGGTGGATGTAAATGCTGGATCTGGTCAGCTCGTGCTGAACGTGAACAATCTTACTGGTGTGTTGAACATAACCGGCGGCGATGTTTTTGCGGGTGACACTGCGGGTTCGCTTGCGCTCGGTAACATGAACATTGCTGGTGATCCAACAGTCTGGTCTGGAGGAGATATTACCTTTGCACATAATGGAATGTTTTCAGCCCACGAGAATGTAGCTTGCTTGGCTAACGGGAACATAGACCTGGATAATTTCCATCTACAAGCCGCATTTGATTCGATAGGAGGAATAGGAAAGGGAGCCAATATCACTCTTGTGGCCGGCGCCAACTTGGTGGCAAAACCAGCACCGCCACCAGCAACCCAGACGGTACCTCAATTCCCATCTATAATATTGCCTGGACAGACGGTCAAATTGACCGGGCCATCAACGTCAGGACAGGGCGGTCACATTATCTGCTCGGCTTGCATACTCGATGCGCGCGGAGTTGTCGCTAATCAAAACGGGGGGAATATACTTCTAGCCGCATATAAGGGTCTTGCAAGCGGTAGTGGTTCCGTAGATTTAGAGAACTCTGGTACTACTGCTAGCGTGTTAGAAACAGGCATTGCTTTGAGCTCTACATCTGGGCAGGCGGGTGCGATCACCATAATTGCTGCAAATCTAATCAGGGTCGATAACGTTTTTCAAACAGGGGTAAAGGCCGGTACAAAATTCACGGCCACAACGGCTCAGCCTACAGGTACATTAACCGCCGACTCGTTCGGAAACGTCAAAGGTAGCCTTTCACCCAGTAAAAGCCTCGACACATCAGGCCATATTTCGCTTTTGTCACTCGGGCTGTTCCCCGGGTTGTCCAATTTTGGCGGCATTGTCACCTTGTTGGCTGGAAATACAATCAACGAAGATTCTGGTTACGATCTCCTTGCCAGTGGCATAAATGGGCTGCCTCCCGGCGCGGCGGGAGGCAAGGGTGGAACGGTCTCAATCACAGCCCCGACGATTGCCTGTTCCGGGATAATTAATGCCGGCGGTGCTGCTGGCGCTGCTGGTTCCACGCCAAGCTCGGCTGGGGCTAGTGGTGGCGTTGGCGGAAATGGTGGCATCGGTGGCACTATCACAATCAAGGGAACCAACGTCGCCACGGTCGGTGGCATCATTGTCTCAGATGGTGGTGGTGGCGGAGACGGAGGCGATGCAGGCCCTGCAGGCAGCTTCAATAGCTTCATCATAGGAGGAACTGGTGGCAATGGTGGAGCTGGAGGCAAAGCAGGCAAGATTTCCGTGACTGGGACCACGATGCTACGCGTTTCTGATGTGATTGCAGAGGGCGGTGCCGGAGGGAAGGGGGGAGCTGGCGGAGATGGCGCCAGCGGTATCGCAGACGGCGAACCGGGCGGCAATAGCGGAAAGGGCGGGAAAGCCGGCAATGGCGGGAGCATCACCATTTCAGCTGGCACGACCAGCGTGCTCGCCCTGAGTGGGCTAGGCGCGGCCACACCAGCTCTACCAAACTTCAGCGTTAATGGTGGCGACGGCGGATTAAGTAAGCAGGGAGGTGGGGGCGGATCTGGGAACCTCGGCGGAGGAAGCGGCGGAGCTAGCCAGAATGGCGGTTCTGGAGGAGCGGCAGGCAAGCTCTCCATTACGGGCGGCTCAATTTCCTACACCACTGCAGCGGCCTCCAATGTTTGCTTCATTCAGGCCTCAGGCGGTGCGGGTGGCGCTACTGGAACCGGCGGCTCAGGTGGCCCGGGCGCCGGCACCGCCGGCAACGGCGCTAGTGGAGGCGCATCGGGGGCCTCGGGTGCCGGCGGTGCTGCAGGTTCGATAACTATGAGCGCCAAAAACGGCGACATCAATGCAGCCTCCTCGCCTAACGCGCTTGCTTTGGAGGCGACCGGTGGCATTGCCGGACAGGTTGGTGGCGGGGGATCTGGCGGCTCTGGTCCAGGTGGCGGCGGCTCGGGCGGCGACAGCGGCACTGTTGGTGCGGCAGGCAAGGGTGGCAAAATTAGCATCAGCGCACCGCTTGGGAACATAACTACAGAGAACGGCGCTCTGGGAGATGTTTTTGCCCGAGGTGGTACCAACGGAGCGCTCCTCGCAAGTACCGGAGGAGCTGGTGGGACCGGCGGCAGTGGCTCGGGTGGATCCGGTGGTGATGGCGGGAAAGGCGGCGCCGGCGGCAGAGCGGGCTCAATCAACATTTCTGCTCAAGACGTTACTCCAGGGGGCTTGAGTGTTATAGGTGGATTCGGCTCGCCGGGCGGCTCTGGGGGAGCTGGCGCGCAGTCGACCTCTGGAGCAGGTAACGGTGGTAACGGCGGCAACGGCGGCACGGGCGGCGGCGGTGGCAAGGCAGGGAAAATAAAGGTGACTGCCAGCAACACGATTGACCTGTTGAACATCTTAACTGCTTTCGGGGGCTCCGGTGGCAGGGGAGGCAATGGGGGGAGCGCGCAGGTGTCCTCATTACTAATGGGTACAACTGGTGGCAACGGCGGCAACGGTGGAGCCGGCGGCAACGCGGGCACAAGCGGGTCGATTATCCTCACAGCAAAGGCCAATCTTACTTTTGCTAATATCCTCGAATCGGTGGTACTTGGTGGTGGCTTTCCGTTTGGTTTCAATACTTCAGCTAATGGCGGAAGGGGAGGGATCGGCGGCCCCGGTGGTTCAGGGAGCTCCCACGGTGGCAACGGCGGCAACGGCGGCAACTCAGGCAGCGGCGCATCAGCAGGGTCTTTAACAGCGACTGCAACAAACATCTTCTTGCCCGTTGGGGCTCGCATAAATGCACTGGGCGGAGGTGGGGGCGGATTCCCTGCATTTGGACTCCCCGCAGCACCTGGTGGACTAGGAGGAACCGCGGGCTCACTTGGTATTGCGGGCAACGGTGGAAACGGTGGGTCGGGAGGTAACTCGGGAAATGGCGGCAAGGTTACCCTCAAGGGCAATTTGAGCGGTGTCCTTGGACTGATCGACGCAAACGGAGGAATAAATTCAACGCCAGCATTAACGGGACAACCGGGTGGAATAGGGGGACAAGGGGGAGATGCCGGTACTCCCGGCCGCGGCGGCAACGGTGGCAATGGCGGGAATGCCGGCAACGGGGGCACGGTCATCCTCTCCAGCGTCGTATCACAAGCACCCCTAGTAAACGCATTCCCTGGCGGGGCTGTGGGCGCGGGCGGCCTGGGCGGAAACTTAGGCGCCGGCCCCTCGGGCTCGGCGGGCACGAAGGCTGGAACGGACGGCAAAATTGGGAAGGTGATTATCGGTGTCTCCGATTGTGCCGATGAGGACTCAGCGCCTTACAAGCGACCTGCGCGCAGGGGCGGGAAAGGAACCGTGGTGGTAAAGGTCGCTGGCGGGGCAGAAGCCGATCCAGGCGACGAGAACCCCCTCAAGCCGGTCGCGTTCGTTGAGCCGATGCTTGGTCTCTGCAACCGACAATTACCAGCTGCCAATGTGCTGCTGGCTGCGGACAGAAATGATCTCGATGCTGCCGCCGGACGTGCGCGCGTTCACGTAGCCCGAGGCGCGTCGGCTTTTGTTGTGAACAACGGTCGGGATGTGACCGTGCTCTCCTTGCACGAGCATGCTAGCAGCGATGTGTGCGTGCTTGTCGGCGGAGAGAGGATCAATTTGTGCACAGGCGAACAGGTCGTCATCACCAGCAGTGACTGTGATCTTGCCGATATAAACCCGACCGCAGGTATTGCCGTTCGCAGTCCACGCGAGTGCAGGCTGGCCCATGGCATGCGCGCCATCACCTGCGAGTTCTCGATCGCATCTGCAATCTCGAATTTGGATGCACTGAGGCGGCTTGCTCACTCCCCTGACGGGCACGATCGAGTGGTTTTCAGCAAGCTCCTCAAGAACGCTGCGGTACTGCAAACGATGACCGCGGGCAAGGGGCCCTACAAGGCCTATCAGCCGTCAGCTGGCGGCGGGCAGGCCATTTAGGGCACACCACAGATTGACTGAGATTAACCGCGGTCTTAAAAACCAGAAAAAGCCTGAAGCCGTTGCTGCAGAACAATCTCAACAGCGCGGAAATACAACGCGAATAATCGAGGGTTTTCCTATAAAGAACATAGTATAAAAACACGCAATCTGGGCCTTTGCCGCCAGGGTGACTGGGTGACTGCCGGTTAGTCCAAGGAGCCGGCAAGAGGCCCTTGCGTCTTAGGGGATCCTAGAAATTCGATGTAGTGGAACATCGTTGGATCTGCTTGAACACACGACACAATAACCAGTACCGATCTCGTTATGCTTTCCTACCTTCCATCAGAAAAAGTGATGGAAGTTGATGCAGGCATCGGCGGTCGTTAATTCCGTTCGCTCTACGTAGAACCACCACTGACGGGACCCAGCAACTCGCGTATGCTGCGCAGCAAGAATCCCGGAACCAAGTTAACTGTGCCAGGTGCCGACAACAACAAGTTGCCGGTCGCAAGCTCCGCGTAGCCAGAGAATTGTTACGGCTACCTCAGGAGCGTCTAAAGGAGAGATCCAAGATGAACGATAAGGTGGAGTCCAGAGATGGAGTCACGAATAAGGAGACAGATTCATTCAACCTGTCGAATTTGGCCCACGAAGCCTATACTGCAGCCGCTGATAAGCTCGGCGCAGCTAAGGACTGGGTTGTTGAACACCCGAAGACTTCCATAGCGATAGCTGCTGCCGCAGTGGGCGGGGCGGTGATAGCGCGTGGGCTGCTTGCCGATGCCGGGGCGGTAGAAGCGAAAGGACTCTTAACTACAGGAGCGCTGGATTCCGGGCTTGGACTTGCGGAAAAAGGAGCACTCGATGCCGGGATTGGGGCGGCGGCAAAGGGAAGCCTCGGCTCTGCGCTTGGCCTTGCAGAAAAGGGCGCTCTGGATTCCGGACTTGGCGCAACCGCGACGAAAGCGGCAACAGGCTCGTTGTGGAAAAAGGCTGGACTCGTAGCCGGCGTAGGGTTGGCCGGCGTTGCGGTTGCCGGTTGTGAGGCCAGCGTTGGGCCAGCACCACCCCCGGTGGTAATCGATGGCCCGCCTCCGCCCAATCCTTGTGATGTGTATCCATCAAGTTACACTCTAATCGACTATACAAATAGCAGCCCCGATTATCCGTACGTTACCTCTCCCGGCGAGTATGTCGAGGTCAGCAACGGCGGATACGTCGATGCCGATCCTAACTCCACCACCTGGGTTGATGATGGTGGCACCGCCTACAATGATGGCGGCATCATATGCACGGGTGAGGGTGGGACCGTGATTCAGTCCCTAAAACTTAAGTCCACGCTCAAGCCTGAATCGAAGTGATCGCTCTGCTGGGCAAGCAGGAAGGGCAGCTCGGGGAAGGGAATGATGAGGCAGCTTGAGCCTTCGCTTTCAGGCACCGCTGCCGTAACGCACTAGCGCGACGAACACCCGGTGGTTGAGCCGGGTGTTCGTCGCGCGGCTCTATTTGGTCCGCCTGTGTTTTACCAATAGGCCTGGGGTGATAAAATATCCTTAACTGTTTGCATGGCGGCATTGGCTGGTGGGGTGCCGACTTATAGGCTCTCGCGACCAAATTCGCTCGTACCCTGGGGATCGGGGATCATCCTCAGCATAGCGGTTCTAAGTCGTCGGAAATTGGCGGAGGATAGGGGCATGGCACGACCACGGTTTGATCTGTCACGAGTTCGCACCTTTGCGGCAATCCTGGCTTTCTGTGTGGCAGTTGGGCAATGCGCGCCAGTTTGGGCGGTGAGCCCGGGCAACACCCCTTTGCCTTCACGATTGAACCTATCCTCCACGCACAGGACTGCAACAGCCCCGCAATCTCTCTCCGCGCCGCTCACAGTTGTTAACGGGGGGCAAAGCCAGGCAGTGACGGCCGGCATGGCGCTAACACCCGCTCAGCTCGTTGCTGTCCTGCAAGTGCTCTCCACCGGCACTCAGTCACTCGTTCTCGATCAGAATGGAAGGGCCGCGGGCGGCTCGATGCTCGTACCGTCATCCCAAAACTTCTCAACGATCAAGGTGCCAAACAATGTCACCGTCACAGGCGATTTTAGCAATGGGTCAGCGCTCGTTGTGGGACGCAGTTTTTCCAATGCCGGCACGTTTAATGCTGTATCGACAAATTCTGCCGTCACTAACGCCATTATCAGCGCACAGAACATCACCAACAGTGCAGGTGGAGTAATAACCACCATGCTCCCGTCCGGCGGCATATCGGGCTTTGCCAATGCCCTACCGAATCTGAGCCTGTCGCTGGTTGCTACGAATGTTATAAGCAACTCCGGCGTCATCTCCAGCGCGAGGGACCTCAATCTCGTCGCTGGCAATCAAGTCGTCAACTCCGGGGTAGCCGGGGCGCAGGCGGTTCTGTCTGCCGTCGGCAACGTAAATATTGGCACGCCGACTCTGCTGAACAGCGGGCTAATTCAAAGCAGCAATGCCAACATTGCGATAGTTCAGCAGGTTGCTCGAAACGCAGAACTTGCTGCCCTGGCGTCACAGCTTGGGTCACAGCAAGCCGCATTTGTCACGCTCAGCACCTTACAGGATCTGTTCATCAACAATACAGGCGGGGTCCTGGAAGCGCTCAATGGCTCGATTATTGTTGATCATGGCGGCGCCCAGAAGGACACCACAGTAGCAATTATCGGCGGCGACCTGTTCAGTCAAACGGTAGACCTTAACGCCGGTGCAGGACACCTGGTCGTAAGTGTGGACAACCTGACTGGCTTGCTGAATGTCACCGCTGGCACCGCCAACGTGGGTGACACCGCCGGCTCTCTCCATCTCGGAACCATGAACGTCACTGGTGATCCGACCTTCTGGACAACTGGCGACCTCATTATTGCTGCTGGCACCGTGGAAGAAGAGACTCAGAGTGCAACCTTTCTTGCAGGAGGGGACATACAGCTAAACGACTTAAAGTTGACGGTCGAGAATCTTACCCCCACCGGACCGAATTTCAACATCACGATGGTGGCCGGGACCAACATCGTTCCTTCAACCGGTAGCACTACCGACGGAAACAATAAATTGCAGACCGGAACCGTCAAGGCGACCGGTGCGTCGTCCGGTGGCGGTAGCATACTTTGTAGTGGCTGTAGCCTTATCTCAGAAAGCCTCAGCACCAGCAAGCTGCCAGGAGGTAGCATATTGCTGGCTGCTTATTCAGGAAGTAATTCCAGTAGTGGCAATGTCGATCTACAGAATAGCGGGACTGATGCAAGTTCAGTTGCCACTGAGAATGAAACGGGGCCACCTGGGTCCATCACCGTCATTGCCCCGAAGATGGTTCAGGTCAACAACATGGGTTTTGAGATTTTTAGCGGTACTCCAAAGCTCACCATTACCACGGCGCAACCGACCGGCACGCTGACCGCCGACCCGACAGGAGCTGTCAAAGGCTCTCTCTCGCCTGGGAAGGCGCTCGATCCCACTGGCATCATTCACCTCTCAAATCCCAATCCACCCAACCCGGTTTCGATAACAGCGCTGGGCGGCCAGGTGACCTTGAAAGCGGGGCTTTTAGTCGAACTGGATGAGAATACTGCGATAACTGTTCAGGGCATCGATGGGCGGGACGCCGACGCCGATACCTCTGCAAATGGTGGTGCGGGAGCCAAGGGTGGAAAGGTCACGATCACCAGTCCAGAAATGTCGAGTGGCGGCACCATTACCGCAGCCGGAGGTCACGGGGGCGCCGGAGGCAGCCCGGCGGCCAATTCGGGAGCCAAAGGCGGAGCCGGCGGGCCCGGCGGCAACGGCGGCACCATCACCTTAACGATCTCATTGGAAGCAGAAACCGAGGGAACGTTCGATGTGTCGGGTGGCAGCGGCGGCTCTGGAGGGCTCGGTGCCGATGCACCGGCGGGGCTTGCGGGAGGCGCCGGCGGCAACGGTGGCGCTGGCGGTAAGGCGGGCACGATCTCCAGCACAGGCCCGTCCGCGGGCCTTGAGGTGCCGCTGGTGAACGCTTTGGGCGGCGACGGTGGCCCCGGTGGCGGCGGCGGAGCCGGCGGAACCGGCACTCTTGCAGGTGGAGCCGGTGGTGCTGGCGGGATGGGTGGTAAGGCAGGCGCCGGCGGAGTAGTGACCCTATCAACCGCCTCCGCGGGAACGTTATTTCTATTCAGCACATCGACAGGCACCGACCCGACGATCCCTGACGTCAATCTTGCCGGAGGAATGGGTGGAGCTTCAGGGAACGCAGGAATGGGGGGCTCTACAACCGCTATTGATCCGAGCGCACGGGGAGGAGCCGGCGGTGCGAGCTTGAGTGGTGGTGCTGGAGGCGCTGGGGGCAAGTTCTCAGCCACCGGCAGAAAAATTGAGTACGGCACAGCGTCTACCGACAACCTTTTCGGGATTGGCGCCAGCGGCGGAGATGGAGGCGGAACCGGCACTGGAGGACAGGGTGGTAGCTCGGCCGGCACAGGCGGTGCTGGCGGTGCGTCGGGAGCGTCTGGCGCTGGTGGTGCTGCAGGCTCTATTAAGCTGACCGCTCAATCCGGCAATATCGAACCAGGCTCCGCTCCTGGTGGACTTGACCTGATAGCTTTCGGTGGAAGCGCCGGCACGGTCGGTACCGGTGGCGCCGGCGGTACAGGAGACAGAACAGGGGGGAGGGGTGGCAATAGCGGCATCACTGGGGCAGGAGGCAAAGGTGGAGTAGTAAATGTCAGCGCTCCAGCGGGCAGCATTGTCTTGGAAACCGGCACTACGTCTTCGGTCACGGCAAGTGGTGGCAACCTTACATCCAATCCTGCCGCTAGTACAGCTGGAGCGGGCGGGAGCGCCGACGCGGGCGGTTCTGGCGGCTCTGGCGGTGCCGGCGGAGCAGGTGGTGCAGGGGGCGCCGGCGGATCTGTGACCATGTCTGCACAAGACATTAGTGCTGGTTTGATTATTGTCGCTGGAGGGATTGCGTCACCGGGCGGAACAGGTGGAGCCGGCGGGGAGGCGTCCATCCTCCCAGGTAATGGCGGCGCCGGTGGCATCGGCGGCACCGGTGGCAACGCTGGCAACGGTGGCAAAATACAGCTTAGTGCTTCTACATCACTAACACTGAACGAACTCCTGATCGCTACTGGCGGCACCGGTGGACAGGGAGGACTGGGTGGGTCCGCACAGCTGTCCACCGACACCATGGGTCAAACCGGAGGCATTGGCGGCAACGGTAACAAAGGCGGCACGGGCGGAAAAGGAGGAATGATCTCTATCACAGCCAACACGGCTAACACACTTAGCTTATCGCTGGTGGAGGGCATGGGCGGCGACGGTGGCGCCGGCGGCCAGGGCAATACTGGTGGGATCGGCTCGACCGTTGGTGGCGCCGGTGGAACGGGAGGCATGGGTGGCGGAGGAGGCGCGGGCGGAACAATTAAATTCTCTACCGGCTCCGCGACAGCGATTAGTCTGACCAGCCCATCGGGACACTTCGTCGCTACCAGCCCGGATATCAGCCTTAACGGCGGAAAAGGCGGAGCTTCAGGGAGCGGAGGAGACGGCGGATCCACTGCCGCTGCCAGTCCGAGCGCAAAAGCTGGGGCCGGCGGAGCAAGCCTGAGTGGCGGTCGGGGAGGCGCCGGCGGCAAATTCTCAATCACCGGCGGCTCGATCCAATACACGACAGCAGCGACCGAGTTCCAGTACGGTATCGGTGCCTCCGGAGGAAACGGCGGCGGAAGCGGCGCCGGCGGAAACGGCGGCGGAATGACCGCGGGCGCCGGCGGTGCTGGTGGATCGTCTGGGGGGTCCGGGGCAGGTGGATCTGCCGGTTCACTGGCAATGACTGCCAAAACTGGCGACATCAGGGCGTTCTCCTCCACGCCCACCGATGCGCTTGTTCTGCTGGCCATCGGTGGCAATTGTGGACAGGTCGGCGACGGCGGAGGCGGTGGTGTTGGAGACAATGGTGGTGGGAACGGTGGCAACAGTGGCATCAGTGGAGCAGGAGGCAAAGGCGGAGCCATAAATCTGAGCGCTCCCATGGGGAGCATAGTCATGGAGAACGGCGTGCTCGCTGCAGTCGCGGTCCTGGGTGGCAACGGCTTCCTGGCTCCAGGCGCAGGTAATGGTGGAGCCGGCGGAAAGGCCAACCAGAGCGGCTCTGGCGGCTCGGGTGGAGCAGGTGGCGCTGGCGGGGCGGGCGGCGCTGCCGGGTCGATCACCATGCTCGCGCAAAGCATCATTGCGGGAGGGATTGTTGCCGTTGGTGGGAATGGCACAGCGGGTGGCAACGGCGGAACCGGCGGCCAGTCGGCCGGCCAGTTGGGCGATGGCGGCAACGGAGGCAGCGGCGGCGCCGGTGGCAATGCTGGCAGCGGTGGCAAGTTGCAAGTGACCGCCACCACCTCAATCACTTTCAACGAGAGCGTATTGGCCTTTGGAGGCGTGGGTGGGCAGGGAGGCGCGGGTGGGAATGCCGAGCTGGAGGGCACAATGGGTCTTCACGGCGGCAATGGCGGCAACGGTGGTAAAGGCGGTAACGGCGGTCTGGGCGGAACCGTAGCGCTTACGGCAAAGGACCCCACGAGCGGCTCGATTAGTTTCAGCAGCACGGCCGATTCAGTAGTAATTGGTGCTGGCAACGCTGGCTCGAATGACGGTGGCATCGGTGGTGTTGGCGGCATCGGCGGCGAGGGTGTCTCCCGAGGGGGCAACGGCGGCAACGGCGGCACATCAGGTAATGGCGGAGCAGCAGGGGCGCTGACCGCCACAGCAAAAACCATAAATCTGCCCGCGACGGCTTTCATCCTGGCAAGCGGCGGTGACGGGGGAGGCGACCAATCTTTGCCTAATCCTGCCGCTGGAGGAGCCGCAGCGGGAGACGC
>Ga0066388_100002520_pt1 | contig 11249 bp, 7 predicted proteins | sample PanSoiMetaGPlot6_FD_64539 | JGI IMG/M metagenome (GOLD analysis project Ga0066388, IMG submission 64539) | Tropical forest soil microbial communities from Panama analyzed to predict greenhouse gas emissions - Panama Soil - Plot 6 (Hybrid Assembly) | ecosystem: Environmental > Terrestrial > Soil... | reverse complement strand
TGATCATCGAAAATCTGGCAGCACTGAAGCGACTGGGGGTAAAGGTCGTCGACTTCACCGGTGGTGAGCCCCTCATTTATCGCCACCTGCCGCGCGTCCTCAAAGCCGCCAAGGACATGGGTTTCTTCACCAGCCTGGCGAATACGGGCACACTATATCCGCGCATGGCCAAAGAGCTTAGCGGGCTGGTTGATGACCTGAAATTCTCCCTCTCTACGATAGATCCTGCAGCCTACAAGGCGGAACGCGGCATCGACGGATTCCAGAAAGTGATCGACAGCATTAAGCTCGCGCGCAGCCTGGGAGAGCTTCCTTCCATCATTGCCACGGCCACACCGGAATCGATTGGCGGCATGGAGAAGGTCATCCGCTTAGCTCAGGAGCTTGGTGTGATCGTTCTTTTGGGCCCGGTGTTCGACTACTGTGACAATCAGCTATTGCAGGCAGAGGGAATCAAGGAAATCGAACGCCTGTCGAAGTTCGATAATGTCTGCGTCAACTGGGCGTTCCTCCAGTTCTATCTCGATGGCGGCAATCAGATCAAAAACCCGCGTTGTCGCGCCATCAGCTCTACGATCGTCATCTCGCCGGACGATCACCTGCTTTTGCCTTGCTACCACATGCACGACGAAAGGCTGAAAATTGAGCACAGCAACGGCAAGTCAAGTCTGGACGAGCTCTGGCACAGCACGCACGTTCAGGAAAGAAGAGCAAAAGAAGGCGCCTGGGGATTTTGCCAGGGATGCACGATCTGGTGTTACTTCGAAACTTCTTTCCTCTGGCCCCCGGACCGATATTTCTGGCTGAACCTAAAGAGCAAATCCCGATGGGCCGGTGAAAAGCTCAAGCAATACATGCGCACAAAGCGACAGCCGGCAGTTGCCAGGCAGTTGGATGCTGGATCGGCGCAACTGACACCCGGGCAGTCCGTCAACCCTGTGGCAAATCCCCAGAGCCCTCCAGAAAACCTGGTCGAGCGCTGGACAGAAGCTCAAGCCCGGGAAGATCGCGGAATCCCTGTACAGATCATTACAAAATCTCCGGCGCCGCACCCGGGGCATGAGCAAGGCGGCGCCACGTTGTAATCTCTGCTCTAACCTGGACGCACCGGCCGCCGCAGAAAATTCACAGCAACGCTTGCACGCTAGCGCTTTTTCGCACCCCTGTGGTATAAGGACGAAAGCGGGGCGTTGGCGCAGTTGGTAGCGCGCTTCAATGGCATTGAAGAGGTCACGAGTTCGAATCTCGTACGCTCCACCAATTACTATGCGGGCTATCGGGAATTGCCGAGAGCCCTTTGACGTTCGCCTATGCTTCTTTCGACGAATCCATTGTCAACATTTGCAAATCCATTCCCTGCAATCGCTTATCCATTGCCACGACGACGCGCCATTTTTGCACTAGCTCTGCGCGCCTGTCCTCTGGAAGATCGGTAAGCAGCTGCTTGTATCTCTCTGCAAACGCACTTTTTTCTTGCGCGCTTGCTGCCGGCTCCTTGATCCCGAAGGCGAAAAAGGTTTCGATCAGCGCGGTGTCGTACTCCCGCGACGTGATCAGCTGTCTCCGATACTCCCTCTGCAGAACGTCCATCCGCTGCTCGGGAGGTAGCGCCTGGGTCATGTCCTTAAACTTCTGAATTGCATTATCGCGCTCGATACGATTAAAGTCGCCATCCACTTTCTGCTTCTCCCAGCGCTCGTTCGCATCGTCCATCGCCACTTTTAGCTTATCCGTATAATCCTTGTCTGACAGCTCCCCCCGCAGCTGCTCCAGGCGTAGCAGCTCAAGCTCTTTCCTTGTGTCAATAAAGTCTCGCGAACGATCCTGTTCAATATCTTTCTGCAGATCATGCTTTGTACCGCCCGTTTCCCACCCGAACGTGGTCTCTTTGTAGTCTGGGGGGCGACTGGCCAGGAAGAGTTCGTTCACACTTATCTGCTTGCCGTCGTCCATATGATCATAGCTGGAGCCCCACTGGTTATCGATCGCGACCGCGCCAGATTGCTCATCATATCCGGTGATCGTGACAACATGCCAGCCGCCAGAGCCGCCAGCAGCGCCGCTGCCTGAGTCGTGCAGAAAGGGCTCTTCGCCCGTGTGCACTTGCATTATTATCGGCAACTTGCGGTCTGCCTTGGCCTTGGCTATTTGATCTTTCAGATCTTGTTCGTTCTTGAACGACTGCACTCCCTGCTTGTTCTCGCTGAAGCTTTCGTGCGCGAGGACCACAGTGTCGTCCTTTCCGCTGATTTGATTGCTGAGGTAAACGATGTTGCTGTCAGAGAGAGCGGGACTGGTAATTGGCTGGTTCTTGCTCCAGTCTGCCATGATCGTTGTCGGCGGATCCGTAGACGTATCGAGCAGGCGCTCGCCCGTATCGGGCGCGATCGTGCCCGGATGCACGTCGATCTGGACATACTTCAGCTTTCCGGCTGGAATGTGGTGCATTTTGCCATCTGCATCTGAATAGGAAAAATCATGGCTTTGGTGATAGACATTGGCAGCCGTCAGCTGGAATATCTGGCTGGCGTGACTTCGCTCGCCGGCTTTCGGCGGGTGTGCCTGTGCCTCCAGATCAATTGAACGGATGCAGGCAGGATCAAGAATGACCTCTGTTCCATCGGCAGACTTGTATTTTCCTGTCGTGGCCACATCAGCTACCAGCCTTGCAGCTTCGCACGGCGTGCGCGTGTAAGTCCTTGCCTCCACGGCCGCCACGCTGCATGAGTGATGCGACCCCTGATTGATCCCAGCAGGAGTGGCAGCCTGGCTCATGACCTGCATAGCCAGCTGTTCAGTCTGATAGAACGCAAGAGAGGGGACTTCGCCAGCGCTCAACAAACGCTCGATCTGCCTGTAGGTCTGCGCCACTTCCTGCGGCGTCAAGGGCGGATCTTGCTGCGTGGCTCGCATCTCAAAACGCAGCATGTCTGCGCGAAATTTCACAAGGTGCGGCAAATAGAGAATCTTCGACTCCGCGAGCTCTTCCAGCCTCTTGCGCTCGTCGCGCACTTCGTCACTGGCTGGTGGCACCTCCCTGGGCTGGTCTCCGGGTTTCGCCGCTATGAAATAGGTGCCGTCGGCGGTCTTCTCTAGCTCAAACTTGTCCTCCGGAGGTCCCCAGTATTTCTCGATGTAACCGCCGCGGCTGCTTGGATGGCTTTCGTAACCTCCCCCTTCAAAAAACTCTTCCTTCCGCGAGCCGTCCTTCCAGGAAATACGCGTGGCCCCGGACCCCACTACCTCAATGAACCCGCCGTCGACGGTGTGACCGGGCAGCACCAGCTCTCTGGCTTCCAATTTGCCCGACTTATGCGGGTCCAGGGAGTTTGCTCTGGCAATCTCGGTGGCGTATTTGCCAATCTGATCGGGAGTGGCATCATAACCCAGGTGGTTCCTGGCAATATCGGTCAAGGTTTCCCCATCCTTGGGGACATAGCGGATTCGTTCAATATTGCGGTGAATATCTTCACCGAGATAGGGTTGGTAAGGCTGAGCCGATTTGTGACCGGCTGCGTCGTTGCTTCCCCACTGATAAAAATCACGGCTTTCGTCGGCATCTGCTTTTCCATGTCCGCCCTTCCATTGATACAGATCATTCTTATTGGTACTTTCTCCAGGACAGGCGTCAAATTTGTTCTCTGCCTTCACCCCTTCAGGCCAGGCTGGCGCTAGTGCATCAACCAGTTCAAGAGGCAATTGATTTTCTCCCGTAAGCCTCGTTCGGCTTTCCTGCGACTTTCTGACCTGGTCGAGCAATTTAACTTGCTCCTGGGAAGACAATGTCAACTGGACAGGCGTTTCGCAGATCGGCGCCTGCTCATTGCACTGATCGGCAATGTGGGGTTGGTCCGACATTTGGTGCCTCGCTCGTAACTACCCACCATGCTCCGTTCTTGAGATGAAACAGTCATCCACTACCAGGGGGAGAGCCGAGGGGGGCCAGGCCGGACCGCTCCGACACATGGCCTTTCGCTTCAGGCTGATAGCGCTCGCCTAGCGAATGGCTCTCAAAGAACCGCAATATTTGGGCCATCGACAGCCAAGAAATCAATACCCTATGGAAGCTAGATCGAGTCCGGCCGGCATTTTCGCCAGGCGGTGGACTTCGCTGCGGACAGCGCCATCGTCGTCGAGCTCAATCCAGCGAAAACCTGGCGCCTGAGCATCCACTCCGAATACAGCGACATTCGGCTTGAACTGCACGCAAGTCGACGGTGAAGCCATGAGGATCAGCCCTTTCCTGTCGCCGTCGTACTGCTGGTGGATGTGCCCCCAGAGGAGCGCGCGCACGTTGGCATGGCGATCCAAGATTTCGAACAGCTCGGCACTGTTATCCAGGCCTATGGTGTCAATCCATTGCGAATTGACGGAGAGGGGATGATGGTGCATGCAAACCATGGCAAAGAGATCGAGATTGTCAGCCAAATGCTGATCTAGCCGGGCAAGCTCATCTGAGTCCAGGTGCCCGCCCACTTGGTCCGCAACGGTCGAATTCAACAGGAGCAATTGCCACCGCCCTCTGACCAGTGTGCGCTCGGACTGGATTGCGCCTTGGCGGCCGGCAAACACTTCTGCCATCAAAGCAGGCTTGTCGTGATTGCCGGGCAGGTAGTACTTGGGGGCAGGAATCCTGCCGACCAGGTCCACGAGCCGCTCATAGGACTCCGGAGATTCGTCCTGAGAGAGGTCGCCGGTAAGCAAGACAACATCAGGCGGACCTTTCATCTCCATAGCGAAGTCAATCACGTCTCTAAGAGATGCAAAGGTATCGACTCCCAGGAGTCGTCCCGAGTCATCTTTGAACAAATGGCAATCTGTCAGCTGCAGAACCCTGATTGGGTATCTGACCTCTGCTTGTCCGTTAGTCATTCCTGCAGGTTCCCCACTTCCAGGTCATCCTATTATCTTACTTGCAGCCAAAGCTCAAATCGAGGGGTAGCGCCTCACAGCCAGGCAGACGGCAAGCACGACTTGCCAAGAGATGCAGGCGCGGCGGGCGGCGATGCGGAATATACAATGGAGCTTGGTGCCCATAGCCCACATAACGGCTCGTCTGTTTGGAATTAGTTGTGAAAGGTACAGGTCGCGCTGACAGCGTTTTTACTCTTTCGGGCAAGCGGAGCCTGCTTCCGCTGGTGTTGCTGGCCATTGGTCTCGTTCTGATTACGCTTCAATTTGTATCCAACGTCGGCGGCTACGTGAAAGCCTTGCTGGTGCCCGTCGAGTATCCCCTGACTTACGAGTTCCCCACCTACGATTCGTTGCTGAAGAGGTGCGTAAGCGGAGACCTTGTCGGTTACAAGGTTCTGGCCAACTCACCGGATCTCAACCAGGCCGTCGACGAACTCGAGCGCATTAATCCAAGCCGATTGGCTACGCCACGCGATCGTCTGGCTTTCTGGATCAACGCCTACAACCTGCTCGTTCTCAAGAACATCGCCGACCACTATCCGATGAAGAGCGTTCGTGACGTCGACCACTTCATGAGCCTGCGCAAGTTTGTCATTGGCGGTGTCCCATATTCAGTGGAGGACATCCAGCGGCGAGAGATCATGCCGATGCTCAAACGGACTGACTCTATGGCTATCTTTCTCATGTGCGGGGGAGCGATGGGCTACCCGCCGCTGATCGATCACGCAATCTCCGCAGCTCGGCTTGATGACGATATGAAGTTTGCCGTATACGATTTCGTTAACAACCCCAAGAACGTAAGCTTCGATATCGACACAGGCACCTTTCTCATTTCCCGCTTTTTCAACTGGTATCAGGATTTGCTGGTCAAGGACTTCGACAACCCCTTCGAGTTCGCCAACGCTCACCTCGCCCCCTTCAAAAGAGTTCCCGTAGCAGACAAGCGCATTCTCAAGGTATTTATGCCTCAGTTCAACTGGTGGCTCAACGACATAGAACTCAAAGGCATGGATGAGCCCAGAGAAGATGGGGGAGCTGATATTGAGAATCTGATTCTGGAGCAATCCAGTGAATGACAGAATCCCGACCGAACGCATCGCTGTCCACGCGCTGCTGATTCCAGCATTGGGGCTGATCAGCCTCTGGCTTGGGGTTGCTTCCATCGTTGGACCGGCCGGCACCACCGGCGGCACCGCGCCGCTGCCGCTGAGCGCAGCTCGCCGTGAGCCTCAGCTTCAGGCAGCCACTGGCGGGCGCCTGGGGAGCATCCGGGCAATGGCACCGTATGACCGTGCGGGAGCAGCAAGCGCTGCCGGGTTAGAGAATGCGCCGGCTAGCGAAAATTACTTGGGGATTCGAGTGGTCTATCCGAAAGACGGCACGCACATCGATGCCGCCTCAACGTTCTTGATCGGTTCTTGCCCGCCGGGCACCATGCTGACCTGCAATGGTGTACCGGTTGCCACGAACGGTCCCGGCTATTTCGCGCACGTGGTGCGACTCAGCCCCGGCAAAAACACCTTCAGTCTGGTCCGCGCCGACGCGCCGGACCAAACCCGCTGGGTGACGGTGGTTCGTGACACCGAACCACGCCCACTTCCGCCGCTACCACTCAAGATTGCGGCCGGCTCGCAAGAGCCGAAGGAAGACATGGGTTTGACGGCCGGCGATCTGCTCGCCCTCTGCGTTCGCGCCACACCGGGCGGGCGAGTCGTCGCTTCGATCGGGGCACGCCGGATCGCGCTCGTTTCCGCAGCAAGAGCATCTCGCTCGATCAATCGAGGACTGGATGCTGCTTACGGGGTATCCTTCCAGCGGCGCGGGCGTTTCCCAGCCGATTTATATTGCGGCTTTTACAGAGTGGCAGCAGGTGATCGCTGGCAGAAGGCGAAGCCGCGGTTCACTCTTACAAAGGGCAAGCGCTCGCTGTCGTGGATAGCCCCGGTCACAGTCAGCATCGTAGAGCAGCCGCGCCTGGCCGAGACCGTGCACGACAATACGATCGTCCGGTTGGGTCCCGGCAAGGCCAGAACCACCCCGCTTGCAGCCGGTGTGCGTTTGCTGGTTGACGGGTGGCAGGGCAACTCCATGCGTTGCCAGGTCAGCTCGGGACGCCACGTATGGATTCTGAAAGAAGATCTTCTCGTCACTGACGCACGTTCGATGGTGCCATCATCCGTAGTGCGAACCATAAATGTCGTTGGCGGGCCCAACGGAGTGCGCCTGATCATTCCACTGACGCAACGGCTGCCCTATCAGATTGAGCAGCAGCTCAAGCCGAATCGACTCGTACTGCGGATATTTGGGGTTACGTCAGACACCGACTGGATTACGCAGTCACCGCCGGAGATCAACAACGAGCTGCTCGATCACGTGACCTGGAAGCAAACCTCTGATCAAGTCTATGAAGTGACGGCCCATCTTGCGCTCGACCGACAGTGGGGCTTCTCGGCAGACTACGAAGATACCAACCTCATATTGCAGATAAAGGCGCCGCCTCACCTGGCAGCCGGCGGCGCACTGAGCGGACTGCGCATCTGTGTAGACCCCGGACACGGCGGTGATGAAACCGGAGCAATCGGTCCGTCCGGCATTCGGGAATCGGAAGTCAACCTGGCAATTGCGCTCCAGCTGAAAGAGCAGCTTCAACGAGAGGGAGCGACCGTGATCATGACCCGTTCTACAGAGGGCGAAGGTCCAACGCTTGCTCAGCGGGTGGAAACCGCAGTCAAAGAGCGATGTGACCTTCTGCTGTCCGTCCACAATAATGCCCTTCCAGACGGGCGCGATCCCTGGGCCGAGCACGGCACCTCCTCTTACTGGTATCACCCGCAATCGATTGAGCTAGCTAAGACACTAAAGACCGCTCTGGTGAAAGAGCTTGGTTTTCCCGATTTCGGCACTTTGTATCAAAATCTTGCGCTGGCCCGCCCCAGTCAAATGCCGGCTGTGCTGGTGGAAGTCGGCTTCATGATTAACCCCGATGAATTCGCTCAGCTCATCGATCCGCAGGTACAGAAGCGCGCCGCCCGGGCTCTCGTCAACGGCATCAAGACTTACCTGGCCGCCGATCGCCGCCAGGAGCAGTGATGCCTTAGCCATGTGCTCCGTAGTAGAATTTCAACGCTTGATTTCCGCTTCCGGATTCCCCGATGAACATTCTCGCCGTCAACATAGGCAACAGCCGCATCACCTGGGCCCTGTTTCGTAAGGGGATGCTGATCGAGACCTGGCAAGAAGAAACCAGCCGTGTAGAGCCGGCCGCCCGTCTGATAGCCGAACTGGCACGCACACAACCGGTGGCCATCTGCTCCGTGGTGCCCGCCGCTTGTGAGATTTTAGTCAACCATCTCGCCGGCGCCGGAGTCGAAACGCACTTACTGTCGACCGGCTCGCAGAAGCTGATAAGCGGAACCTATGTTGGGCTGGGGATGGACCGAGTCGCCAATGCCGTGGCGGCCTGGAAACTGTTTGCGCGGGAGGCTCCGGCTCTCGTTGTCGATCTGGGAACGGCGACGACGCTCAGCGCGGTTTCGTCCGAAGGGCGGTTCATGGGCGGGCTGATCACGCTGGGCTTCGGCAAGACGCTGGCCGCTCTGCACCAGGAAGCCGCCCAGCTGCCGGCAATCTCGCTGGAAGGCAAATCACCACCGGCATCTCCACTAGCATTCGACACCGAAACCGCAATTGTCAGCGGCACCATACTGGCACACGTGGGTCTAATCGAGCACTGGCTGAAGTTGGCCAGAAAACAAGTGGGGGGAGACTCAGTGACTGTCGCCACCGGCGGCTGGGCAGACACTCTGGTGCGTTACACCAGAGCCATTGAGCACGTCGACCCCTACCTGACCCTTAAGGGGATATATCTCCTGTGCGAGCAGGAAGCGGCCCTAGCGGGTCAAGCTTGAAACATCGCTCAAGCGCTTCCCTGTAATCGAGATTCGTCAAAGCCTCAGGAGAGTACAACTCGTCCTCCCAGTAGCTTTGCTCGCGGCCTTCCAGTTCCTGAAGACGTTTAAGCAGCCGGGCAGGCAGGTTGTGTTCTTGCATGCTCGCTTCCATTTCTAGTTGAGATGAACGTTTCGTATATTGGTCGGTTCTTTCGGATACGCCTAGACGATGCAGCCGGATCACGTTGTCCATGCAATTAGTATCCCCGCTATAGGCGCCGCAGCGCTTGAACCGCCCCACTGAGCCAGTTTAGTAACTTCGGCGAAAAGAACAAGACTTGACTTTCTGGCCAAATCTGTCGTAGAGGGGCGACCCACTGGTCCACCACAGTACCGGCATGCGCCACCACGCTACGGCTGTCGCCGACACAAAACCGGCGCCAGCATCGCTGGCGGCTGGTTCTCACGCGGCATTAGATTCCACGGTGATAAAATCAAGAGGATAGAGGCCTCTCATGTTAGCGATTTATCTGACGCAACAAATCGAAGGCTCAATCAGGAGAACCCCAGCATCATGAACCTGAAGATGCGTTTGGAAAGGTTGGCGGACAGCAGGTCCTGGGCCCGGCTGCACTTCTCCGACGGAACCTCGCTCACGGGCAGGGTTTTAAGAATCGGACACGATTACGTGGAAATAGAATGTTACGGCAGCGCCGACCAACCGGCCAAACGCGATTACTCCAAACATTTGGTACCACTGCATCTCGTTAAGTTTCTGACTGTTGACTCCACCAGCTTCGCCGAAGCGGAACGGCAGCGCCTCAATTATCTGTCCGAAGTGGACATAGGCGAGGAGTCTTTGCCGGAGTTCGAGAAATAAGACAGAGACGCACGTACTCGGCAAGCGGGTATTGCCCGCCGCTACTTTCTCTCCGCCTGGCTTCGCTTTCTGTCCAACCATCCGGCTTTGTTTTCTTGCCGGGCCCGTCCGACGGCAAGCGCGCCATCGGGAACATCTTTCGTCACGACGGTGCCGGCTGCCACGCTAGCTCCGGAGCCAACTTCGACAGGGGCGACCAGAACTGAGTTGCTTCCGGTGGAAGCACCGTCGGCGATGATGGTGCGCGCTTTCTTCTTGGTGATGTGATCGTAGTTTGCCGTAATCGTTCCGGCGCCTATGTTGACGTGTTGTCCCAGGCTGGCGTCGCCGATGTAACTCAAATGCGACACGTTGGTATGCGAGTCGATCTCGCTCTTTTTGATCTCGACATAGTTTCCTACGCGCACTTTGTCCTTTATAACAGCACCCTCACGCAGATGAGCAAAGGGTCCGACGCGGCATTCCGAGCCAATTTGCGAATCAACAACCAGCGACTGAGTGACGGTAGTCCGATCTCCAACTCTGGTGGGTCCGTGGATAACGGTGTGCGGGCCGATCACGCAAGCGCTGCCGATCTCGATGTCGCCCATTAAGAAGCAACCGGGAAGGATCGTCGTATCTGATCCAACGCGCACCTCCGGCGCCACCCAGGTCGAGTTCTGATCCACCACCGTCGCGCCATCGTCGAGCGACAGTCTGCGCAGCACTTTTTCATTCAGCAGGCGGTTTGCTTCCCCGAGCTCCAGGCGGGAGTTGACACCGGCCACCTCACGCCAATCCTGGGCAACGCTGCTGGAGATGGCCAAACCGTTTGCGTGTGCCCAGCCGATCAGGTCGGTCAAGTAGTACTCTCCCTGTTTGTTTTCATTGGATAACCCCGCCAGCCCTTTCTCAACACCGGGCCACTCGAAACAATAGATAGCGGGGTTGATCTCGCGAATCTCTCGCTGCTGGGCAGTGGCATCCTTATCTTCGACAATGCCGACGACTGCTCCCGAGTCGTCTCGCACGATTCGCCCGTAACTCTTCGCATCGTCCACCACTGTCGTAAGCAGGCTCACTACCGCTTTTCTGTCTTGATGCACATCGAGAAGACCCTGAAGAGTGTCCGCCGTCAACAAGGGCGTATCAGACACTGTGGTCAGGACGGTACCTTGAAATCCGTCAAAGGGCACTTGCATCAAAGCGTGGCCAGTACCCAATTGAGGCTCTTGCACGTGGGTCGACCAGGGCGTCGCCGGGGGATTCGCCTCCAAAAACGCTTGCACCTGATCCCCACCGTGCCCGATAACAATGTGCACGCGCTCGAGCCCAAGCTGGTCTACTGCGCCGAGCACTCGCGCCAGAATGGCTCGCCCGAGCACCTCATGCAGCACCTTGGGCAGCACGGACTTCATGCGCTTGCCCTGCCCGGCAGCCAGCACAACAGCCCTGGTCTTTGGATTTCTCATCCCAACCATAGCCAGTCAATGTAACACAAACATAGCCGCCGAAGGTTACTCAGGAAGCAGGCGAGCGACCTGAACGCGCGGAGGAAGAGCCGGAGGCGATGACGGACCATGCCT
>Ga0066388_100002519_pt1 | contig 11252 bp, 6 predicted proteins | sample PanSoiMetaGPlot6_FD_64539 | JGI IMG/M metagenome (GOLD analysis project Ga0066388, IMG submission 64539) | Tropical forest soil microbial communities from Panama analyzed to predict greenhouse gas emissions - Panama Soil - Plot 6 (Hybrid Assembly) | ecosystem: Environmental > Terrestrial > Soil... | reverse complement strand
CTGCTGCGCGGCCGCGGCGGCGGCCGCTTCGACGGCATCGTCTGCCTGCAGGGCGAGATTGGCGATCTGACCGCGGTGGCGGTCGAGGATTTCAACGGCGACGAGCATCCGGATCTGGCGGTGGCGAGTGAGGACGGCGGGCGTGTCGCCGTCTTCCTGGGCCACGGCGACGGTCACTTCAGCCCGGCGTCGGTCGTGCCGGTCGGACGCCAGCCGCGCGCGCTGGTGGCGAGCGATTTCAACCAGGACGGTGTCCCGGATCTCGCGGTGGTCAACTTCGGCGGCGACGCCGTCGCCATCCTGCTGGGCGACGGCAAGGGCGGCTTCGACAAACCTCACCTGGTCGCGGTCGGGAGCGGGCCGACCGCCATCAGCGTCGGCAGCTTCTCCAGCGACACGGGGACCGACCTGGCGATCGTCAACTCGCTGTCGAATACGGTCTCCGTGCTGTACGGCGATGGCCACGGCGACTTTCCGAATGTCGCGACGTTTCCGGTCGCCGCACGGCCGAGCTTTCTCATCGTCGGCGATACCAACCGCGACGGCCATCAGGACCTGGTGGTCGGCAGCGAATACAGCGAGTCGGTCGCCATCTTGCTCGGCAACGGCCATCAGCTCGACGCGCCGACGACGAACAAGCTGAGCGGAACGGCACGGCCATCGCTCGCCGAGGATTTCGACCGCGATGGCCAGATCGACCTGATCAATCCCGATGAGGCGGCCGGCCAGATCGAGATCCTGCCGGGGACTGGCGACGGCCAGTTCGGCCGGCGCATTCAGCTGGCCGTCGGGCGCGACCCACACGCGGTGGTGGCGGCGGACTTCGACCACGACGGTCGCATCGACGTCGCGGTCGTACACCGGGCCACCCAGACGATCGCCATCCTGCTCAACCGCAGTCCCAGCAAAGCCACGCCGCGCACCGGCCAGCGCGCCGCCGGCGGCGGCTCTGAGCGCCATTCGTAGCGGCGACCTTCCAGGTCGCCATAGCGAGCGAAGCTCGCCCGATACGCCTCTCCGGCGCTGTTCCGCAGCGCATGGCGACCTAAAGGTCGCCGCTACGGACGGTGCGGAGATCACGTGCCTTGACAGCTTGCGGAGCAGCCTCGTATCTCGGCCGCATGGCGTTGGATGCCGCGCAAGACGTCGTGGTCGAGATCGCCGCCTCACCGACGCAATGCTTCGAGGTCATTCTCGACTTCGACCGCTATCCGAAATGGTCGTCGGTGATCGAACGCGCCCGCATCCTCGAGCGCGACAAGGCCGGCGTCGGCAAGGTGGTGGAATTTCACCTCGACATGAAGCTCCGCTCGGTGCGCTATGTGCTCGAATACGCGTACAAGCGCTCGAGCGAGCTCAGCTGGCATTCGGTAGAGGGTGACGTCGAATCGATCGAAGGCTACTACCACTTCCGCAAGCTAGAACCGGCGCGCACCGAGGCGACCTGCCGGCAGGAGATTCAGCTCGGCTTCTGGTTGCCGGGGCCGCTGCGGCGGCTGGCCGAGCGCACCGCGCTCAGGCAGTCGGTCGAGGAATTCAAGGCCGAGGTCGAGCGGCAGTTCGCCGCGCCAGAGCCCGGCAGGTCCAAGACGAAGCGCAAGGCCCGAGGCTGAGCGCCGCTTACTTGCGGCGAGTGGCAGCGCGTCGCACCGCGCTGCGCGAGGGGCGGGCAGCGGCCTTCTTCGCCGACGCGTTCGTCTGCTTGGGCTTCCGGGTCGGTTTGGACGCCTTGGCCTTCGGCTTGGCTGTCTTCTTGGCCGCGACCGGCTTGCCGACCGCTGGTCTCTTGACCGGCTTGGGCTCCACCGCGGCCCTAGCCGGCACCCGCCGCAGCATCTGATATTTGATCTTGCTGGCCAGCTGCCCGTAGAGCATGTTCAGCCGGTCGGAGTCGTAACGCTGCAGCGCTTCCTCGAGCCGGCGCTGATGATCCTCGAGGTAGGTGAGCGCATACTCCCGCGCCTTGACGATCACCTTCTCCGGCACTTTGCGCCGGCTCTCGATCACCCGGACGATCTCATGCAGGATGCTGTTGTCGACCGGCTGCGTCACGCGTGCTCCGCTAGGCGTCCCGTATCATCGAGGTTGCCGCGTCTGTAGCACAAAGATCCGCCTCGGCAAAGACGTCGCCGCAGCGACCGCGGCTCACGCTCTGTCAGGGGATCGGCGTCGGTGTTCGCGTCGGCTGTCGTACAGCGGGAGTCGGGCTCGGGCTCGCCGGAACGAACACGCTCGCGGAGGTGTCGGATCCACATCCGGTCGCCCCCGCGACGGACAGTATCGCAGCCACCAGCAGTGCCGCTATGCGCGGCCTCTTCGCCAATGAAAACTCCATGAAATCGTGCGCTTCGGAAACGCGGCCGCATCCGGCCGAGGTGCCTGGGCTTAGCGCGGCGACACGCAAGAGTCAAAGCTCGTCGGTGTTGCAGCAGCGTGACGATGCACTGCGCGTTCAATTCCTTGACAAATCGGTCCGGTTGCCTCGATAAGCGCAGACGATGCACCGCCTTGTTGCGATGATCGTTCTCTGCGCGCTGACCGCTGGTTGCGCGCCCTATACCGACCTGTCGATGACCCCGACCCAGGGGATCGCTGAAGCCGAGGACGCGTTGCGGCGCGGCGAATACGCCACCGCGGTGACCGGCTTCTCCGATTACCTGGCGACCGGCGAGCCGACCTTCCGGGCGCGCGCCTTCTTCCAGCTCGCCCAGGCCCAGTACGGCCTCGAAAACTACGAGGCAGCGCTCGACACGCTGGCTGATCTGGAAGACCAGTACCCGAAGGAAAAGTGGCCGCAGACGGCGGCGCTGCGCGGCGACATCTATTACGCCCTCGGCAAGCGCACCGAAGCGATCCGCCAATGGGAAATCGCCTGGGATCGCGGCAGCGACTCCGACCGCCAGTTTCTGCGCACGCGCATCGAGCAGGCGATCGACGAGCTGACCCCGGCCGAAGCCAGCGAACTGGCCGGCGAGCTGCAGAACGACGATGTCCGCGCCATGCTCGGCAGCCGCGTGCCGGGGGCGGTCGCCGCTGCAGAGCGCACCGAGACCGAGTCCGCCGCACGCGCTGGCGCCGCGATTCCTCCTCCCCCCCCGGTGCGACGGAGCAGCGCTGCGCCACCACCGCCACCGGCAGCACCGCCGCCCCCATCCGACGAAACCGCAACCGCCGAGGAGGCGGCGGCGCTCGGAACGCTGCCGCCCGAAAACCTCGACATCGCGGCGGGAAGCGCCCTCGATTCGAGCGCCCGCGTGGCAGTGCTGCTGCCGCTCACCGGCCCGGATCGCACCTACGGAGAGCGTTCACTCGCGGGCCTGCGCCTGGCGTTTACCGGCTTCCCCCGCATGCTGCTCGTCCGCGACACCGGCGGGCAGCCCGAGCTTGCGGCCCAGCTGTTGAACGCGCTGGCCGCCGATCCGAATGTGGTCGCGGTGGTCGGGCCGCTGCGCAGCAGCGACGCCTACGCCGTCACCCCGCTCTCCGAGCGCCTGCAGATGCCGATGCTGGTCCTGGCGCGCGACCCGGGGCTGACCGGTCCGTACGTCCTGCAGGTCGCCACCAGCCAGCAGGAACAGATGCGCGCGCTCGCCGGCTACGCCGTGCACACGCTCGGCCTGGCGCGCTTTGGCGTTCTCTACCCGGATGACGCGTACGGCCGGGGCTACCTGAGCGCCTTCACCGACGAAGCCAAGAGCGCCGGCGCGACGTCGGTGAAGTCGAGCCCATATCGCCCCGGTCAGCCCAGCTTCGCCGCGCAGGCGGCGTCGGTGAGGGCCTGGGTGAGCGGCGACAGTGTGCAGGCGGTGTTCATTCCCGATGCGGCGCCCACGGCGGTCAAGGTAGCGGAGGCCGTCCGCTCCGCGGCGCCACAGCTCCAGCTGCTCGGAACCGAGAGCTGGAATCAACCGGATGTCCTGGCGAGCGCCGCCGGGCGCGTCGACGGGGCGGTGTTCGCCGACAGCTTCTTCGTCGGCGCTGGAACGCCGAGCACAACCGACTTCGTCACGCGCTTCCGCGCCCAGAACGGTTACGACCCGACCGGCTTCGAGGCGCGCGCCTACGACGCCGGCATGTTGGTGCGCGAGGCGCTGGCACAGGGAGCCCGTTCGCGCGGTGCGGTGCTGCAGTACCTGCGGGCGGTGAGCGGCTACCAGGGCGCCGGTTCGATTGGGCCCGGCGCCGCCGGGCTCAAGCCCGATCTCGTGCTGCTGCAGGTACGCGACGGCCGCGTGCAGACGATCAGCCAATGAGAGGCTGACGGCGCTAGCTTGCCACCAGCGCGTCGAAGTACTCGTGCGGGTCGAGCCCGCGCCATGAGCAGTAGCCCCGCAGGTCGGCTTCCGCGGCCCCGAAGACCATGGCGAGCACGGCCGCATCGTCGATGAAGCCGGACAGCGGAATGAAGTCGGGGATCAGGTCGATCGGCGACAGGAAGTACGCCAACGCGGCGCTGAGCGCCGCCACCGTCTTCCACGGCAAGCGGTAGCGCCGTGCCGTGACGTCGCGGATGCAGTCGACCGCTAGCTCCACGCGGCTGATGAACTGGCGGAATTTCCGCGGGCTCACATACTGCAGATGCCGCGCGATCGCGGCGCTGCGCGCCCCGACCGCCATCGCGCCGCCCGTTAGGGCGGCGGCGCGCGCTACTCGCCTCATGCCTGCAACATCGGGCTCGCCAACGACACTGTCAAGCGCGGGGTGGTAACGGCCCTTTCACCGCGGAGGACGCCGAGGACGCAGAAGAGCGTGTTCGGCACTGCTAACACCCATATTGCTCGCGCCGCGCGAAGATTCTCGGCCCCTGGGAGCGCGGGCGGCCCGCCCGCTGCCCGCGCGGCACTCAGCAGGCGTTATCGCGTTCGCGGCGCTCGCGCGTGTTGTCCCCAAAAGCGGGCGAGCCGCCCGCGCCCCCGGGACACGCTGCGCGCATCAATTCGGTTGCGGGCGCCAGCCCGCGCTGCGCTCTCCGCGGTGAAAAAGCCCGTTATCAACATCGTCGCGCGATGGCTGACCCGCACACCCAAACTATCTTGCGCCCGCGGCGCCGACCCGGCATGATCCGGACCCCATGACTACCGAGACTCCTGCGCCTCCTCGCGTTCTGGTCATGGGTTGCGGCGGCATCGGCGGGATCATCGCCTGCGGACTAGTGGAGCGCGGCGTCGATGCGACCGTCGTGACGCACAATCCCGCCATTGCCGACGCCATTGCGCGCCGCGGTTTCGTCGTCCGCGAAGCGCAGGGGTACCGGATCGTGCCGGGACGAGCCCACGCGGCATTGCCGGAGGCACCCGGTCTCTTCGATTTCGTCTTTCTCACCACGCAGCCGCCGCAGGTCGTCGCCGCGGCGCGCACCGCCGCGCCCCATCTGCGTCCCGGCGGTGCGATGGTGTGCTTCCAGAACGGACTGTGCGAGCCCTATGTCGAGGAGGTCGTTGGACCGGAACAGGTCCTCGGCGCGATCGTCGTCTGGGGCGGTGCGATGACCGAGCCCGGCACCTACGACCGCACCTCCGCGGGTGGTTTCGTGATCGGCCGCCAGGATGGGCGCGACGACGGCCGTTTTGCGGCCTTGCGCGCGCTGCTCACACCCATCGGTCCGGTCGAGGTGACGCGCAATCTGTGCGGCGCCCGCTGGAGCAAGCTGGCGATCAACTGCGCCATCAGCTCGCTCGGCACGATCGGCGGCGAGCGCCTCGGCGAGCTAATGCGCCATCGCTTCGCGCGCCGGCTCGGCCTCGAGGTGATGACCGAGGCGGTGGTGGTGGCGCGCCAGTGCGGCGTGCAGCTCGAAAAGGTCTCGGGCACGCTCGACCTGCAGCGCATCGCGCTCACGCCCGCCGACGTGAACGGGCCCGGCTCCCCGTCGCTGCTCGCCAAGCACGCCGTGCTGCTGGCAGTCGGCGCCAAGTATCGCCGCCTGCGCTCGTCCATGTTGGTGAACATTGAACGCGGCCGCGAGCCGGCGATCGATTTCCTCAACGGCGAGGTGGTGCGGCGCGCGCGCGAGCTCGGCATCCCAGTGCCGCTCAACCGCCGCGTGCAGGAATACATCGGCGCCATTTGGCGGCGTGAGCAACAGCCCAGCGTGCGGCTCCTGCGCCAGCTGTACGCCGACAGCCGCGCCGAGGTCTATGCCGCCACCGCCGGAGGCTACCGCCCCTCGGCGGAGGATCGGGCAAGCTCCGCGCTGTAAGTGCCGGCCTTGCGGCCGGCTCCTGCGCCGCCCCCGTTACAGCTGCAGCGGGTCCGTCCGGCTCTGGGCCAGACTGAACAGCATGCCAGCCACTTGGTCCAAGTTGGCGAAGCGCGCGTCCTTCGTCTGGCCGACGTGGTAGCGGTAGAAGATCTGCTGCAGCACCACGCCGATCTTGAACAGGCCGAACACGTAGTAGTACGGCACCGTACTGACGTCGACGTTGCGCCGCTGTCCGTAGCGCTGCGCCGCTTCGCGGCGGGTGAGAAATCCCGCGACGTTCGACGGCATGGTGCCGGCGCTGGCGCCGCTCAGCCCTTCGCCGGCTTCCATCCAGCTCGCCAGCAGCGTGCCGAGATCGCACAGCGGATCGCCGAGCGTGCACATGTCCCAGTCGAACACGGCCTCGATACGACCGGGATCGTTGGCGTCGAGCATGACGTTGTCGAGCCGCCAGTCGTTGTGCAGCAGCGTCGGGGCCGGCGAGGCGGGCTGCTGGGCGTGCAACCAGGCCACCAGCTCGGCGACGATCGGCACTTCGCCGGTTTTGGAACGCTCGTAGCGCGCCGCCCAGCCGTCGATCTGTCGGCGCAGGAAGCCGTCCGGCTTGCCGAGGTTCTCGAGCCCGATGGCGCGGTGATCGACGTCGTGCAGATCGGCCAGCGCATCGATCAACGCCTCGCTCATGCGGCGATTGGCCACCGCGTCGGCGCCGCCGCCGAATTCGGGCGGTATGATGCGCCGCACCACGATGCCGCGCCGGCGTTCCATGATGAAGAACGGGGCGCCGATGACGGCGGGATCGTCGCAATAAATGAACGCGCGCGGCGCATACCGATAGGCGCGGTGCAGCACGCTCAGCACCCGATACTCGCGCCCCATGTCGTGCGCGGTGGCCGCCACCGGTCCGAGCGGCGGCCGGCGCAGCACGTACTCGAGCTCGCCGAAGCGCAGCAGATAGGTCAGGTTCGCATGACCGCCGCCGAACTGCGCCACCGCCAGCGGCTGCTCCGCGCCCGGCAACTTGCCGCGCAGGAACGCCAACAGGGCGGCGTGGTCGAAGTCCTCGTCCTCGCGGATCGGAATGGTCTCGGGGGGGATAGCGCGTGCGTCGTCCGGCATCGCGCTTTGGTATCGCTTGACGGGCAGGAGCGGTCAAGACGTTGAGCGCGTAGCAAGTACGTGCAGCCGAGCAAAAGGTTCTGAGAGCTCGCGCCAACGGCTCAGCACGCGCGGGCAAGAACCGCGGCCCGCTGGGCCGCGCTGCCGGCAGAGACGCCGTCAGCCACATACGCGCGGGCGCCGGTGCAATGACGCGGCGATTCTGCCAAAGGAACGCCAGCCATGCCGTTCCGGCGCATCGCGATCGTCAACCGCGGCGACGCGGCCACCCGCTGCCTGCGCGCCATCAGCGAGCTGCGCGTCGAGGCGGGCCTGCCGCTGACGGCGATTGCGCTGTACACCGAACCGGACCGGCGGGCACCGTTCGTGCGCCTGGCGGACGAGGCGCTCTCGCTCGGCGCGGCGCTGCGCGCGCCGCGCGGCCGGCCGCCGCGGCTCGCCTACCTCGACCGCGCCCGGGTGCTCGCCGCGCTGCGTGCGGTGCGCGCCGACGCGGTGTGGCCCGGTTGGGGCTTTCTGGCCGAGGATCCGGCGTTCGCCGAACAGCTGGAGCAGCGCGGCATCGCGTTCATCGGACCGACCAGCGCTGCGATGCGCCGCGTCGGCGACAAGATCGCAGCCAAGCGGCTGGCCGAGTCGTGCGCCATACCGGTGGCGCCGTGGAGCGGCGCCGGCGTCGCCGCCGACGCGCTCGACGCCAGCGCCGCGGCGCTCGGGTTGCCGCTGCTCATCAAGGCGCGCGCCGGCGGGGGCGGGCGCGGCATTCGCCGCGTCGAACGCCGCGACGAGCTCGCTGACGCCTTCGCGCGCGCTACGGCGGAGGCCGGGCACGCGTTCGGCGACGACACCGTGTTCCTCGAGGCGGTGATCCCGCAGGCGCGGCACGTCGAGGTCCAGATCGCCGCCGACCAGGCCCGCTGCGTGGCGCTGGGTCTGCGCGACTGCAGCATTCAGCGGCGCCATCAGAAGCTGATCGAAGAAGCGCCGCCGCCCGGTCTCGATCCCGCCATCGAGCGCGGCTTGTGCGACGCCGCCGTGCGCCTGGCCCGCGCGGCGGGTTACACCGGCGTCGGCACGGTCGAGTTCCTGCTCGGCGCCACGGGTGAGTTCTTCTTTCTCGAGATCAACCCGCGCCTGCAGGTCGAGCATGGGTTGACCGAGCTGTTGACCGGGCTCGATCTGGTCAAGCTGCAGCTTCGGCTGGCGCGCGGCGAGGCGTTGCCCGACGAGGTGCCGCGCCAGCGCGGCCATGCCATCGAGGCGCGCGTGTGCGCGGAAGATCCCGCCGCCGGCTTCACGCCGTCACCCGGTACCATCGTGCTGTTCGATCCGCCCGGCGGCCCGGGCGTGCGCATCGATTCGGGGGTCGGGCCAGGCAGCGTCATCGCGCCGGAGTTCGACCCGCTCGTCGCCAAGGTGATGGCGCACGCCCCGTCGCGTGGCGCGGCGCTGGCGCGTCTGGCGTGCGCGCTCGAGGAGTTCCGGCTGGTGCTCGCCGGTGGCGCCACCAACAAGGGTTTGCTGCTCGAGCTGCTGGCGACCGATGGGCTGCGCCGCGGCGGCGTCGACATCGCCTGGCTCGACCGCGTGCTGCCCACGCTGCCGCCTCCCGCCGGCATCGCCCAGGCGTTGCTCGCCGCCGCGATCCTCGTCTACCAGGACGAGCGCGCCACGGCGCGCCTCAACTTCTTCGCCGAGACGGTGAGCGGACCGGCGCGCGCGATTCCCGACTCGCGCGGTCAGACAATCGAGCTCAGCACCGGCGGCCAGGCCTATCGCATGCACGTGCTGGCGATCGGCGACTGGAGCTATCGCATCGCGCTCGATGGACGCGAGTGCACGGCGCGGTTGCTCGAGCAGGAGCCCTATGCGTGCCAACTCGAGGTCGGCGAGCAGCGCTTCGCCATCACCGTGGCGCGCAGCGCGGCCGGGTTGCGCGTCGAGGTCGACGGCCGGCCGCACGCCGTCGGCCGGGATACCGGCGGCGTAGTGCGGGCCAGCGCGCCGGCGGTGGTGATCGCGCTCGACGTCGCGGTGGGCGATCGCGTCGTCGCCGGTCAGCGCCTCGGCTTGCTCGAGACCATGAAGGTCGAGGTCGCCTTCCACGCACCGGTCGCCGGCACGGTCGGCGCCGTGTACGTGCGCGCCAACCAGCGCATCGCCGCCGGCGAACCGCTGCTGCAGATCCAGGCCGCCGAGGCACCGGGAACGTCGTCCGCAACCGCGCCGCGCGTCGCCCTGCCCGCCTGGGAGGATCCGCTGCTGCTCCTCTTCGACGCCGCCGGGCGTCCCGATCTCGCCGCCGTCGCCGCGCGCCCGGTGCCGGAGCGTGAACGTGGGTTGCGCGCTTTCGCCGCCGCGATGCGGCGCGTGCTGCTCGGCTACGACCAACGGCCGGACATCGACGCGCAGCTGCACGCGCTGCTCGACGCGCCGCTTCCGCTCGGATTGGAGCCGGGCTTTCTCGGCGAGCTGGCCGAGATTCGCCGCGCGATCGGCGTGTTCGCCGACATCGAGCTGCTCTTCTCACGCCAACCCGAGATGCAAGCGGATGGCGCGCTGAGCCCATCCAACGATGCATGGCTGCGTCTCTACCTGCGTCGTATGGGCGTGCGCGGCGCCGGCCTGCCCGAGCGCTTCCTGGCGTTGCTGCGCCGCGTCCTGGCACACTACGACCTCGCCAACCTGCCACCGGGAGACGCCCTCGAGCGCGCGCTGCTGCGCCTGTATGCCGCGCACGGCCGCGCCGCCGAGCGCCATCGTCTGGCGGAGGGGCTGCTGCACTACGTCACTCGCCTCGCTGCGGCCGGTCTCGACCTGGCCGGCGACGCCGAACTGGCGGCGGCGCTGAGCGCCTGCATCGTCCTGCGCGGTACCGTTCCCGACCGTCTCGCCGATCTGGCCACCGAGGCGCGCTACACCATCTTCGAGCTGCCGGAGATCCGCCGTCGTACGGCCGACGCGACGGCTGTGCTCGAGCAAACCCTGGCGGCGCTCGAGCAGCCGCAGACACCGGCCCTGGAGACGCTGCATCGATTGGCCGACAGCCCCGCCGCGGTGTTCGAACACATCGCGGCATGGGCCGGCGGCGACGACCCGCAGCGCCGCGAGGTCGCGCTGCAGGCGCTGGTGCTGCGCCAGTACGCTCCGCTGATACCGGTTGCGGGTGCGACGCTGGACGGCGCCGTCGTCCGGCTGGACTACGGTGCGTACGGCGTGGTGCGCGCGGTGCTCGCCGACGCGGCCGACGCGGCGGCGGGGTGGCGGGCGCTGAGCGCCAGCAGCGAGCGCGAAGCCGATCCGCCGCTGCTCGAATTTCTGCTGGCGGCGAGCGCGCCGAAGTCGCCCGAGGCGCTGCGCGCGCTGGCCGGACCGCTGGTGGCGCAGCATGCGCCGCGCGCCCGCCGCGTCTGCTTCACGGCCCTGCAACCGGATGGCGAGCCGCTGTACGTGACGTTCGCCGCCGACGGTGCTGTCTGGCTCGAGCGGGCGGAATACCTCGGCCTGCACCCCGAAGCGGCGCGGCGGCTCGACTTGTCGCGTCTGGCTGAGTTCGCCCTCGAGCGTCTGCCTGGCGGTGAAAGCCTGTACGCGTTCTACGGCCGTAGCCGCCGCATCCCTAGCGACGAACGGATCTTCGTCTTCGCCGAAGTGCGCGCCGCCCTGCCGGGCGCGCGCGGCACCCTGCACGAGCCCGCGTTCGTGCATGCGTTCGCCGAGGCGGTGCGAGCGCTGCGCGCCATCCGCAGCGAGCGCGATCAGTGGCACCGCCTGCACTGGAACCGCTTGACGCTCATCGTGCGCCCGGCGCTCTACCTGCTGCCGGCCACGCTCGACCGGCTGCTGCGCGAGTTGGCGCCGGCAACGCGCCACCTGGGACTTGAGAAGATCGTCGTGCGGCTGACGCTGCGCGAGCGGCCGAGCGGCGGGA
>Ga0066388_100002518_pt1 | contig 11253 bp, 8 predicted proteins | sample PanSoiMetaGPlot6_FD_64539 | JGI IMG/M metagenome (GOLD analysis project Ga0066388, IMG submission 64539) | Tropical forest soil microbial communities from Panama analyzed to predict greenhouse gas emissions - Panama Soil - Plot 6 (Hybrid Assembly) | ecosystem: Environmental > Terrestrial > Soil... | reverse complement strand
GGACCGGTGCGATGGCGCGATCGGAGGATGAGGCGATGCCCCACCCGTTCCGCGCCAGTGTCACGAGCGCGCCGACCGACGCGATCATCGATTCGTCCGGCGGCCCGATCAGGAAGTCGTCGAGGATGAGCGCCTTGGGCAGAAACGAGGCCGTCACCTGCTGGTACACCGGATGCGCGAGCGTCAGCGCGGTGTGTCCCGCCGCCGTCAACGCGTACGACCCGCCGACGGTGTCGCACGAGTGGTCGACGAGCCAGCCGCAGGAGGCCAGCAGCCGGAGCGCGATGCGCAAATAGCCGGCGTTGGCGTGCGTGTGCGTGACGAGGTCGTCGAACGCCAGCGGGCGGCCGGTGGTCGTCAATCCGTCGAGCGCGCCGCGCTCCCACAGCGCGGCGACGGTCGGCACCATCACCACGCCGGCGAGGTGCGCGAATACCCTCGCGCGGACGTCAGCGCGTTCTGCCTGTGAAAGCTCGTCGATCGGCATCTGTTCTCAGAGCCGGTCCTCGAACAGATCGCGGCCGGCGACGAGCGCGCGAATCTTCCGGTCGACCACGCTTCGCTGCAGCATCCAGAAGCCGCAGTCGGGATGCACGTACTTCAGGCGATCCGGTCCGATCACTTTCACGATCCGGTCGATGCGCGACGCGATCAGCTCGGGGCTCTCCACCTCGTTGTCTTTGATGTCGACGACGCCGATCCCGAGCGCGATGCGCGGATCGAGATCGGCGAGGACCTCGAGCTCGTCGTAGCCGCGCCGCGCGAACTCGAGCACGAGATGATCGGCGTGCAGCCGGTTGAGAAACGGCACCATGTCGCGCCAGAACCCGCGCAGCATCGGCTGGCCGCCGTAGTTGCCGAAGCAGAGGTGAACCGCGGTCTCGCCGAGAATGCCGTCGAGCACGTAGTTGATCGCGTCGGCCGCCCACTCCGCGTCCTGCGGGTAGCCGACGATGCTCGCTTCGTCCAGCTGTACGGTGTCGGCTTCGACAAGCGCCAGTTGACTGCGCAGCACCTTCGCGAGGTCCATCGCCAGCGCCGGCAGATCCGGATAGTGGCAGTTGTTCAGGACGCGTGCGAGCATGTGCGGGCCGGTGCAGGTGAACTTGAAGGGCAGGCGGGTGAGCGAGCGCGAGAACTCACAGTCCTGCGGCAGATTCAACAAGCCCTCGCTGATCGGGCCGACGACGAACGCGCCGGCGAGAAACTGGGAGCCGGCGACGCGATCGGCGCGGTAGCGTTCGAAGTCGGCAGGCGAGAAGGCGCGGCGGATGCCGTCGAGGCGCGATACGAAGTACTCCACCATCCCGTTCGCCTCGGGATGGCTCGGATCGAACCGCATCAGCTCGCCGTCGGTGACCAGATCGAGGCCGGCGAGCTCCTGGGTCTTCAACACCGCCATTACCGCATCGCGCAACACCAGCCGCGAGGGGTTGCCGACCATCCACGGGAGCACGGGATAGCTGCCGACGACGGTCGTTTTCACGTGTGCGGCCACGCGCGCCTCACTGCTTCAGCGTATTGAGGATCGTCCCGAACAGCATGTCGTAGAGCGCAAGCCGTTGCGGATCCGGCGGCTCGTTGACGTCGCCGATGATCGTGGGCGCGGGTCGCGCGTCGGTGAACGACGGCCAGCGCGGCAGCCCCGTGCCGTTCGGATCGCCGGTGCGCGCGAAGTTCACCCAGTACGACGACACGCGATCGGCCAGCGCGCGGTCGGATGCTGATGCCGCGCTCAGCTCGGGCGAGCTCGCGTCTGGAAACACGCGCGGCGCGCGGAGATTGCTGAAGACGTAGGGGATTTCGCTCGCGTGCGTCGCCCTGAGGTTCCGGACGTTCGGCGCATGTGGCGGCTCGTGCGTGAAGAAGTACCAGTAGGCACGGTTTCCGCGCTTCGTCTGCAGGCTCGCGTACAGCCGCATGTGCCACGCCAATTCGTCGCGGAACGCCATCTGAGACGAGCGCGTCGCTTCCTCGTCAGTCGCTGCGGGATAGGCTTTCAAGTAGGCGTCAGCCCGATCGCCCCAGCGCTGCCGCACCCGGTCGGTCCATGCCGTCGCCGTCGTGCTTCCGGCAAACGTGCCTTCGTCCTTGTTCGATCCGACGAGGACGTCGACCGGTTGTTGTCGTCCCTGCGCAAACGTCAGCGACTCGTCCTCGGGGATGATCCACCCGTCGACGATCATCCCGGCGCCGACGAACGTTCGCGAGATCTCATCGCTCGACTGCGATCGAAGATCACGCAGCGGCATCAGGGTTGGCGGCGGGGCGCCACGGCGGCCCATCGGCTGTTCGGCCTGACGCCGCGGCCGCATCGCGGCGATACCGAGGCCCATCCAGGCGCCGCTCTCGGAGATCGCGCGTCGGAACAGTCCCGCGGCCTGAGGAGAGCCGACGAGCCCGCCGGCGATCGCCGCGCCGGCCGATTCGCCGAAGATCGTCACGTTGCGCGCATCGCCGCCGAACGCGCCGATGTTGGTCTGCACCCATTTCAGCGCAGCGATCGTATCCATCAGCGCCTGGTTGCCCGACGCAGCGCGTCCCGACTCCTGCGTCAGCTCCGGATGCGAGAAGAACCCGAACGGGCCGAGCCGGTAATTGAACGTGACGACGACCGCGCCCTTGCGAGCCAGCGCTTCACCGTCGTTGTGCGGGCTCGAGCCGGCGCCTTCGCTGTAGGCGCCGCCGAAAATCCAGACCATCACCGGCCGCCGTTCGGACGCCGACGGTGCGGCTGTCCAGACGTTCAGATACAGGCAGTCCTCGCTCGCGGCGGGCGAGTCGGGAAGGTCGACCGACACGTTGAGGCGACCGACGCCCTTCGGCTGCACGCAGACGTTGCCGAACGTGTCCGCCTTGCGGACGCCGCTCCACGTCGCGGCCGGCTGCGGCGCACGCCACCTGAGCTCGCCGATCGGCGGGGCCGCGAACGGGATGCCTTTGAATACGCGAACGCCGGGCGCCGCTCCCGTCGCGCCGGAGAGCAGGCCTGCGTCGGTCCTGACCGGTTCGGGGACCGCGGCGCGCAACACGCTGACAAGGGCGAGCGCGGCGGTGATTGCGGCACGCGTCTGCATCGGTGCGTTCGTGATAGCTTACCGGCACTCGGCAAGATTCAACCCGTAGTGTCCGCCTTTAGGCGGACCAACGCAAAGTCCGGCTGAAGCCGGACACGACGTACAGGGATCGATGAGACTGATCTCGGTATCGGCGCTGTTGCTTGCGGCCGCGGTCGCAGTCCTTCACGCGCAAGTCGGGCCGCCGCGGCTGTCTCCGGAAGCCGAGGAGCTGCAGAAGCGATTTCCGTATCCAGTCGTCCGCGATCAACGCGGCGTCGTCCCACCCGGTCCGCGGCCGTTGCCGTCGCCGCCTCTCGGCGACGGACCGTGGCTGTACTCCACGCTCGAACAGCGCGACATCAAGGTGACCGTCGTCACGAAGGGGCTGTCGCACCCCTGGAGTCTTGCGTTTCTGCCGGACGGCAGCATCCTGATCACCGAGCGCATCGGTCGCCTGCGCATCGTCCGAAACGGCGCGCTCGATCCGACGCCGGTCGCCGGCACGCCGCCCGTGCTCTCGCGCGCCACGATGGCCGGGCTGATGGACATCGCGCTCCATCCGGACTTCGCGCAGAACAAGTGGGTCTACATCTCGTATCACAAGCCGCTCGCGCCCGGCGTTGCCGCGAACTCGATCCTGCGCGCGACGTGGGACGGCAAGGCGCTCACCGACGTCCGGGACGTGTTCGTCTCCGACGACGTGGATACGGAAGCCTCGCGCATCGTGTTCGGCAAGGACGGTGCGCTCTACATGGGCATCGGCGGACCGGGCACCGGACCGCGAGTGAGCGTCGACCGCGCCCAGCACACGAACGATCTCGCCGGCAAGGTCGTTCGCCTGCGAGACGATGGCACCGTGCCGCCGGACAATCCGTTCGTCGGCGCGAGCGGCTACAAGGCGGCGATCTTCACGATCGGCCACCGTGTGCAGCTTGGGCTGGCGCTCAATCCGTACACCGGCGAGATCTGGGAGGACGAGAACGGTCCGAATGGCGGCGACGAATTGAACGTGCTGAAGCCGGGGCGCAACTACGGGTGGCCGATCGTCAGCTATGGCCGCGACTACAACGGCCCGCGCTTTCCGCCGTCGGCGCCCGGTTTCGAGGAGCCGGTCGTCTACTGGGTGCCGTCGATTGCGGCGTCGGGGCTCGCGTTCTACACCGGCGATCGGTTTCCCGGCTGGAAACGCAACGCGTTCGTCGGCGGGCTGCGCGAAGGGGAAGTGGCGCCGTCGGGACAGCTCCAGCGGATCGTGTTCAACGACCACTGGGAGGAACTGCGGCGCGAGCCGCTGCTGCGGGATCTCCACCAGCGCATTCGCGACGTGCGGCAGGGGCCCGACGGATTGCTCTATCTGCTGACCGACGAGGATCAGGCGGCCCTGATCAGGATCGAGCCGATCGTCCCGACGTCCAGCGCGTTCTGACGCCGCTGGCAAACCGGCACGGCCTGAAGGCCGTACCCTACGACGTCGGGTGTGCAGGCCTGGTTCGCCACGGATGTTTGGGCGCGCGCGACACGCTCAGAACAGGCGTCGATAGTCCGTGTAATCCACGGGGACGGCGATGACCAGGTTCTTGTTACGGTCGACGGCTTGGCGCGCTGCGGCGGCCATCGCATCAGGATCCGTGGTGCGCATCCCCTCGACGCCACACGCCTCGGCCATCTTCACGGTGTCGATCGGTCTGAAGTCGGTGCGATACGGTTCGAGCTTCTTTCCTTCCTGCGACAGCTTGATCAGTGAATAGCTGCTGTCCTCCAGCACGACGGTGACGAAGCGCGCGCCGACACGCTCGGCAGTCTCGAGCTCCTGCGCGTTCATCGAGAAGCCGCCGTCCCCCAGCGCCGCGAGGACCGGCGCATCGGGCCGCGCCAGCTTCGCACCGATGGCAGCGCTCAACCCGTACCCCATGCCGGACAGCCCGTTCGACATCCAGAACGTATCGGGATGACGACTCGGCCAGAACTGACCGAACAGGTACTTGTGGGAGCCGACATCGGTCGTCACGATGGTTTCGGCCGGCAGCGCGCCCGCCAACGCCCGCACGATCTCCCCCGGCCACATCGTGCGGCCGCTGCCGCCGGTCGGCGTCAGCAGCATCTCTCGACGCTTCTGCTGAAACTCGAGAAACGGTCGGTTCCAGACGGCCGGTGCCGATGAACCGAGCGCGTCGAGCAGCTGCGCATGATCCACCAGCTCGACGCCTTCCGGCACGCGGCCTCCGACGTTCGGCGCCTCGAGAACCCAATCAATCGGCAGCTCGGCATGCCAGGTCTTGTCGACCTCCACCGGATCGAGACCGAAGCCGACGAGCAAGTCGGCCGCCGCCAGTGCGTCGCACATCAGGCCGTCCGCGGCCATGCCGCTGATCACGCCGACAAACGTCGCACTCGTTTCGTCCACAACGCCCTTGACCTTTGGCGTGACCGCGACCGGCAGCTGCCACGTGTCGATCCAGCGGCGGATGCGGCCGGCGTTGGCGGGATCGATGCCCAATCCGATGAGCACCATCGGCCGCTGCGCCTTTGCGAGACGTGCGGCGAGCTCACGCGCGTGCCGGTGCGGATCGCCGTGTGCTGCCATCGACGATCGATCGGCCGTCGTCGCCGACGGGGGTCCGTTGTCGATCGGTTTCAGCGCTTCCCGCGCCGACAACGTGAGGTACGCGGTGCCGAATGGACGCGTCAGGCATGCCGCAATCGCGCGCGCCACGGCCTCGCCGGCGTTGCGGCTCGTGATCTTCTCGACGAGCCTCGCGACCGGACGGTAGACGTCGTGCAGCGGCAGCAGCTGGTGCGTGTGGCTCGCCGGGAACTCGTCCGGGATCTGCGCCGAGATCGCGACGAGCGGTTCCTGATCGAGATACGCGTTGCCGAGCGGCAGCATCAGGTTCGCTGCGCCTGGACCGAGCGTCGTGAGCACGACGCCGGGCTGCCGCCGCAGCTTGCCGTAGACCGCCGCGGCAATGCCGGCGTTGGCCTCGTGGCGCATCAGCACGAAATCCACGCCCGCGCGGCGAAGCTCGTCGATCAGCACGAGGATTTCGCCGCCCGGCAGTCCGAACACGCGATCGATACCGGCTGCAGCCAGCGCCCGCGCCGTCGCCGCCGCGACTGTCTCACCCATGGGCCGTGTATTATGTCCGCCTTCGCTCGAAGAATGTCGACCAGCTTCGGCGCGACAAGTCCTCCTTCGGGAAATGACGCGCGCGTCGGTGGGACAAATGCGCCTTCATTCTCGAAGATGACGAGCTTCAACGGGATCAACATGCGATGACGCTGACGTCGGAACAGTCGGAGGCAGGCGGGCCGGTCGCCGTCCGGAAGCTGATTGGGCCTGGCCTGCTCGTCGCCGCCGCCGGCATCGGCGCGGGCGACATCGTGTCGGCGACAATGGCCGGCGCGGCGCACGGTTTGTCGCTGCTGTGGGTGGTGGCGATCGCCGCGTTTCTGAAGGGCGTCCTCAACGAAGGCATCGCCCGCTGGCAGCTCGCGACCGATACGACGGCCATCGAAGGATGGACGCAGCATCTGCCCTGGTGGGTGCGGGTCTATTTCGCGGTGTATCCCGTCATCTGGACGATCTCGGTCAGCGCCGCACTCACGAGCGCGTGCGGCCTTGGCATCGCGACGCTGACCCACGGTGCGATCTCGCGTCCGCTGGGCGCGGTGATCCACTCGCTCATCGGCGGCGCGCTGGTCCTCATCGGCGGCTTCAGCGGTTCGAGAGAGTGATGAAGGCGCTGATCATCACGATGTTCTTCTCGATCGTTGCGTGCGCCACGCTCACCTTCCACACGCCGGCGGCAGCGCTGCGCGGGCTGCTCGTGCCGGCGATTCCCACGCACGGCGGATCGTCGGTGCTCTCGGTACGACCTGTCTCGCGACGCGAGCCGTGTAGTCAGGCGGGACTCGCGGAAAGGCCGCTCGCCGCTGCGACAAATCTACGGTCTCAGGAAATTTGCGCCCCAGACGAGCACCCCGCCCAGATGGCCGGCCAGTGCCATGAGTGTGGCCGCCCCGAAGACGCGCCGCGGTAGACGAGCAGCGATCGCCGAGATCCAACCTGCGACGATCGCGACACCAGCGCCGCGCCGATGGCAGCGATGGTTGCCGCGACACCTGTCCACCGGTGCCACGTCAGCGACGTGGTGCGTTCGACCAACGGTGTCGACGCGAGCATCCAGCCGGCAATCAGCGTCAGGCCACTGAAGAGCGCCCCCGCAGCGACGTTGGCGATCGCCACCACTCGCCAGCTGGAGCGCCGCGTGCAGATCGCAACGAGCTCGGAGCCAGCAGCCGCCAGTACCAGGCCGATCGGAAAGTGCACGAGCAACGGGTGAAGTCGCCCGATGAGAGATATGTGTTCGCGCATGCTCCTCTGCTGCGTGGGGGAAAGTCCCACGCTCGCTGTATGAGAGACTGCGCGCTCCGCTGAAGTATTCCGGGCTCGCCGCTCACGGGCCGACGCGGAACCAGTTGAAGTTGCCCACGCCGCCGCTCGTTCCCGCGACGTCGAACGACACTCGCACGACGTGTTGCCCCGCGGTGAACGCGATGCCAGCCGTGGTGAGCGTCTGCCACGCCTGCCAGCCGCCCGTGTCCGGCACCGCGATCGCTCCGGTCCTGTCGATCCCGTCCACTTCGACGTGGAACCGGCCACCGATGCCGATGTTCGCGACACGAATGGCCAACGGATACGTCCCGGCGGTCGTGACGTTGACGGTGTACTTCAGCCACTCACCGGCTCGCGTTTTCATGACATCGAACCCGCCGCCGCTGTCGCTCGACGCCTCGAGATCGACATCCGTCGCGCGATAGACGTTGCCGGCGTTGCCTGACGTCGTGTCGAAATACGCGACCGATGCCCCACCTTCGTCGAAGTCCTCCGCCTGCATGATGCCGGGCACCGGCGCAGCCGTTCCTCCGAACGGCGTATTCCCTGGCGGTGTTGGCGGCGGTGGTGGTGGCGGCGGCGGAGGTGGTGGCGGCGGAGGTGGTGGAGGTGGTGGAGGTGGAGGGGGCGGCGCAGCAAACCGGAACCAGTTGTAGTTGCCGACGCCGCCGCTCGTACCGGCTGTGTCGAACGACACCCGGACGACGTGGTTGCCGGCGGTCATCGCCACGCCTGCGGTTGTCAGCGTCTGCCAGTTCTGCCATCCGCCCGTGTCAGGCACCGCGATCGGTCCGGTCTGATCCACGCCATCGACCTCGACGTGAAATCTGGCGCCGGTTCCCAGATTCGCGAGTCGAATGTCGAGCGGATAGGTCCCGGCCGCGGTCACGTTGACCGAGTACGTCAACCACTCGCCCGCTCTCGTTTTCATCACGTCGAAGCCGCCGCCGGCGTCGGCGGTCGGCTCGAGATCGACGTCGGTGGCGCGATAGACGCCGCCCGCATTTCCACTGCTGGTGTCGAAGTACGCGCGCGACTGCCCACCCTCGTCGAAGTTCTCTGCTTCGAACAGGCCCGGGATCGAGGCGGGAGTGCCGCCGTACGCGGGCGATCCGCCGGGTGCCGGCGTGTTGTCGACGATGACGGCGACCGCGGCGGTGGTCGCGGTGTTCTGCGCTGCATCGCGCGCGACCGCGGTCAACGTGTGCGCACCGTTCGCCACCGCCTTGGTATCCCAGGTAATCGTGTACGGACTTGCGGTCAATTCAGGGCCGAGGTTCGTGCCGTCGAGGATGAACTGCACGCCCGCAACTCCGATGTTGTCGCTGGCGGTCGCCGACACCGTGACCGCCACGCCTGAGACCGTCGCGCCGGCGGAAGGTGCGGTCATCGAGACGGACGGCGGTGTCGTATCCGTCGTGCCGGTGTTGAGCGCCGCACTCACCACATCGAACGTCGTCGTCCCTTCCGTCCAGATCAAGCCGACCTGGCCGCCGACTGCGCGGGGAAAGCCTGAAATGAAGCCGCGCGTCTGCGCGCCTCGATCCGTGCCGGGGACCGTTGCCCACGGCGTCCATGCTGCACCGGTGAATGCGCTGAACAGGATCGAATTGGCGGGATCGCTGTTGATGGAGAACAGCCAGAGGTTCGTGCCGTCACTCGCGCCAAACAGGCCCGCGCCGCCTTTCGGCAGTTGTCCCGAGGCGAACGCAGGCGGCGCAGGGGACATCGCCTTCCACACGTTCGAGGCGGAGATGTAGGTTGCGCCGTCGATGCCCGCCCCCGACGAGTCGCGGCGAAACGCGTGCACCGTCTCGGTGCCGACCGCGACGAGTGTCCAGTCGTTCGCATCGATTGTCGAGTCGGTCGAGAACACAGCGCCGTTGCCGCCGCCCGACGCCGCAACAGTGGTCCACGTCCCGCCGCCGCCAGATTTCTGGAAGCGCAGGTTCGTGAGATAGGGCTGCGGCGCGGCGCCGTTGCTGTAGACAGCGAGCATCAGGTTGGACGCCAGCGGCGCGAACGCCAGCGACTTGCACTCGAAGGTCATCGACTTGTCGATGACGGCGGTCGTGTTCGGAGGCGATGCGCCTACGGCGTTGACGCCGAACCCGTTGCTCCAGGTCGAAGCAACATCCGCGTTGGTTGACCGCGCGGCGTTGCAGTCGACTTCCTGATCCATCGTCACGCTCGAATGGTGGATGAAGCCGCCGGTCGAGATGCCAATGACGTTGCCCCACGACGCGTGGGTCGCCGCGGCACTCGGGTTTCCTGAGCTCGCCGGTCCCTGCCACTGCGACGCCGCATTCGGCGAACCCGGGTTGTCCCACGATCCCCACTCGATCGCCTTCGCACCGAGCCGGGCGCGAATGTGCCCGTTGGAGGCGACCTGGCCGTCAAAGGCGGCGGACGCGAACAGATGCGCGTAGTCGCTTCCGCCGATGCTCAGCACCGCCACTCCCAGCGAACGCCCGCCGGCGAAGACCGCATCGGTCGCAAATCCGGCGTTGGCGAGATCCGGGCTCGCTGCCGCGGCCGTCCACGTCGGGGCCGTCAGATCCGGTCCGCTGCTGTAGTACGCGAGCACCGTGTGATCGGCGCGCGAGTCGTGCGCCGACGACAGCGTGAACAACCACCAGACGCCCGCGTTCGGCGCATACAACAGGTGCGACTGAGCCGAATGGCCGGTCGCGTCGTTGAATGTTCCGGCGATGAGCGTCCCGACTCGCGCCGGCGCCGGTGGCGCGCTCGGCTGCAGCGCGGCCGCGTGTGCGACGTCCGCGTTGCGCGGCGCGGCGATCACGACACACAGACTGATCGCGAGCACTGCGACGGGTGCGCGACGCGGACCGAATCGCGGTCGGCGATCGACGATGGCAGGCGACGCGATCACGCGGCGGGTTGGATCCGTCATCGAGGCACCTCGAGAGGCGTCGCGCGATCGGCGGACGCGGGGGACGAAACGTTCGTCCCGAGGAGCCTGCAAGATGGAGCGCTGCCCCGATTCTGATCGCGGCGGCGCCGCGTCAATCGGAGCTGTCGCGAGTCAACTCCGCGGAATGCAAGAACTTCTGTCGACGCGCGACCGCAACGGCTCGCTGATATGGAAGAGCTCGATTGGCGGAATGGAGTCTGACGGCCGCACCTCCGGCGCGACCAAAGGCGCGGCGCTGGCAGACCTCATCCGTTATGCGGCGACTTTCTTCCGCGACTACCGCGGAACCTGCGCGGCGAGCTCGCGCTGGGCCGCCGAGCAGTCCCCGACGCCGTCGGATGCCGTGAAGATCTGTCGCAGCTCGCACTCGCCGTCGCCGGCGACCTTGAGAAAGTCTTTGGTCAGCCGGACGGCGTCTTCCTTCGACGCGGCCTCGATCAGCGCGAACCCGGCGATGATCTCTTTTGTCTCGACGAATGGGCCATCGGTCACGATGACGCTGCCGCCGGATGATCGGACGCGCGCGCCCAACGCGCTCGGCAGGCAGCCTTCGGTCGCGACGAGCCAGCCGGCCCTCCGACCCTCCTCGACCAGCCGCTGCATGGTTGCCATGTGTTCGGGAGTCGGAGGAACGCCAGACTCCGCCGTCTTGTAAATCGAGAGAAAACGCATTGAGAGCCTCCTCGCTGCTGTGCCATTCGGGCGACATCCGCGTCGCCTCATTCCCTTGTCGAACGGAGATCGCCCGGATCGACAGGTCGTTGAAAAATATGGACGAGTGCCGGTGGCGTCAATCCGGCCTGACGATGGGGTTACCCGGCATGCCGAGGCGCGAGCCGTTCGCTAGAATGACCGCGGTTCAC
>Ga0066388_100002517_pt1 | contig 11254 bp, 10 predicted proteins | sample PanSoiMetaGPlot6_FD_64539 | JGI IMG/M metagenome (GOLD analysis project Ga0066388, IMG submission 64539) | Tropical forest soil microbial communities from Panama analyzed to predict greenhouse gas emissions - Panama Soil - Plot 6 (Hybrid Assembly) | ecosystem: Environmental > Terrestrial >... | reverse complement strand
GTGTCGGGCAGGGTTCTGGGGCCGGTGGGCATTGGTCGGTTACCGGCCTCTGCGCTATCTTGTTCGTCAGGTCGGCGTGGAAGTAGGTGAGGTCGAGGCTGGTAGCCTTATTGAGCGTCCATTCGATGCCGGTGTCCCAGCCGAACGATTCTTCCGGCTGCAGATCCGGGTTGCGCGTGAAAAATGCCGGAAACGCGCCGAACTGCTCGAACATGGCTGGGAACTTGACCGCCGTGCCGAGGCTGGCGTGCGGGCGCAACCCGAGCGACTTGAGGACCCACGCGCCGGAGAGCCGCCAGGTCGTGAAGTCGCTGAACACGTTGTTGTCGTCGTGGCGCACCCCGGCGGTGATGAACACCTGGTCGGCGAAGGCGCCGCGCCACTCGCCGGCGACAGCGAGCCGATCGCGCTCGCGCTTGATGCCGTCTCCCAGATCGCCCCCTGGAACGAATGTCTCCGTTTCTTTCTCAATCAAGGCGCTTAACGCGTGCTTGGCCGCCCAGAGGGCCGGCGTCTCGAACCGGTAGGTGCCAACGTAGCCGTAGGTCGTCCGCTCGCTGTCGTTGGTGGTGATGAATGCCGGCGGGCCAAAGGCGAAGTCCGCATCCGAGGTCGTGGAGCTGTTGTACTTGAAATGCAGCTGGTGCGTGAGTTGCTTGTTCAGCGTCTCCCACTGCAGCTGGACACCGCCGATGAGGGACCGTTCGCGCAGCGACGAGAGCGGATCGTCGGACGCGGTCAACAGCCCGCCCACTGATGCCTTCGAATCGCCGAAACCGTCGCGGTCGGCGCGCTTGTCGGTCTGGCGCAGGGTCACCTCCAGCCCCATGCCTTCCATGATCTTCACGCCGCCGGCGAAATTGAAGCTCGTCAAGCGCGCACCGTCGGCTTCGCTGCCGAAGGGTGAGATGTTGAACCCGTCGGTGCTGCGCCAGTGCGCGCCGAGCGCGAAATGCCCCCACTGGTTGCCGGCAGCCAGCCGTGCGGAGGCATCGCTGGTGCCCAGCGACCCTATCTCCGACTTGAGCGTCAGCGTGAGCGGGCCCTGGCCGCGGCGGGTGGTGATGTTGATCACGCCGCCGACGGCGCTGGAGCCGTAGAGCGCGCTCATCGGCCCGCGGATCACCTCGATGCGCTCGATGTCCTCCGCCGCCAGGTTGGAGAAGTCGAACTCGCCGTCCGTGGTGTTGTTGGCCTCCACGCCGTCGATCAGCACCAGGGTGTGGTTGGCCTCGGCGCCGCGGATGCGCACCTGGGTCAAGTTGCCGAACGCACCGCTGCGGTTGACGGCGACACCGGGCACGCTGCGCAGGGCGTCCGCAACGTAGCGGACTTGCTGGCGCTCCAGGTCGGCGCGGGTGATGACGGTGATGGCGTTGCCCACGCTCGCGGCCGGAACACCGCCGCCGGCGGCATCGCCATCCTTTGCGTCGGCCGGTGCGGCCTCGCCGTCGGGTGCGTCCGACGGCGGCGATGCCCGCGGCGGCTTCTCCAGGGTGGCTCCCTTGACGTAGATGCCGGGCAGCTGGGTCTGCGCCAGGCCGGCGGATGACAAAAATGGAAGGCCCGCCGCGCATGCCAATGCAAAGGCAACGCCCCGGCTAAGCCACCAAGACTTACTTGCCTTGTCATTCCGGGGCTCGTCCCCCGCATCGAACCAACCGCAGGTGGTGGGATGGATCCCGGCAACAAAGGCCAGGGTGACACTCGTAGGTCTACGCAAACACATGACGCCTCTCCGAACACAAGGAGCGGAGGCGGCGACAGCACGCCCGTCGAGGAAGCGGACGACAGCAAGGACCGCGGCCGGGCGCCGGAGACGCCCCGCAGGGTCGCTAACTCACGTTCCAGTTGCTGGCTTCGCTGCCCCCTTCGCGGACATCACCGGCACGACCCCAACTCACGACACAGAGCCGTCGCCACTACGGTGGTCCGCTCGCCGGCGCGCCCCGCGCAGACGATGGGCGACACGTGCCGGCAGGTCTCCTGGCTCGCGGCTCGGGCGCATCGCCGCCACCTTCCCGCCGATTTCCCGGCAGTGGCTTCTGGGGCGATGCTCGCCGCTTACAGTTGCGGGGGCAGCCGCGGCTTTGAGGCCGGATGAGACCTCGCACCGCGTTCCCTTTTCACGCGCCGAGCCAAGTTTGGGCCCGGCGAGACCGTCACGCATCGGCATCGAAGCAAACCGCATACAAACCTGTCAACAGCAAACGCGTGTATACGCACGTTTTCGCTTGCATGCTGACCGGTATGCAACGCAGGCGATAATTCTTGCGGTCCCCTTCCAGAGCGCATGCGTTGATGACGGACTTGTCCGGCGGGCGCTGCTAAATACCGGGCCGGAGGCGCCGTGCGCGCCGAGCGCAACGCGGAAATTCGCCGATGGGGGCTGCGATGTACCTCGACGCTGCGGCGCTTGGCGTTCCCGCCCTCCTGGGGCTGCTTGGGGCCTGGCTCGGGTTGAGCCGGTTCCTCGTGTTGCGGCCCGTCCGCTGGCTCGCAGCCGGGCTCGGCGCGTCGATCGCCGCCCTGCTTGTTGGGCTGTACCTCGCGATCAACAGCGACTTCCTGGGCCTGCTCTACCTGTCCGGCACGGCCGCCACGTCCGTCATCAGTGCCGTCGTATTCCTCATCGTGCTGCCGCTGCTCCTGATGTTCATGGGCAATCTCAGGGAGCGCGTCAAAGTCTGGACCGGCGATCGCCGCATCGGGCCGGTGCAGCGCACCTTTGGCGGCCTTTTGGGAATTCTCTGCGGACTTGCGCTGGCGGCCATCCCGTACCTGCTCTACGACTCGCTGCGGCCGGACCCGGGCGACGATCCTCCGTGGCTGAGCGACTCGCGCCTGCTGCCCTATTTCAAAGACGCGGCAGGGGCGGTCAGGAGCGCAGCGTCACCCTTTCTGCCGTCAGCCGGCGGCCAGCAGCGGCGGCAACGATAGCGCTGTGGCGGAGCGGCAAAGAATGGCGCCAGGGGTCCGACCGCATCCCCCAGGTCCCGTCTCCCACAATACAGCCACGATGCTTTGACAGCAGGAAACGGCAAAAATATACCTCTTCCCGGACATTGCTGCGAGGGCTGCATGAAAAGGTTTAGTTCGTTCGCGCTGTTTGCTGTTCTGGCGGCCGTGGTCGCACCCCATTCAGCGCACGCCCAGAAGGGCAGGGACGGCAAGGATCGCAATGTCTATGTCGTCAACGACCGATCGTCGGACATCGTCCGGCTCTATGCGGCGCGCACTACGACGGAGGACTGGGAGGAGAACATCCTCTCGGGGCAGGTCATACTGGCGGGCACCCAGGCGAAAATCGATTTCGATGACGGCACAGGGGCTTGCCTCTTCGACTTCAGGGCAGTCTTCCGGGACAACGTCGTGGTCCACTACTGGGGCATCAACGTCTGCCGGGAGGTCTCTTGGCGAATCAAGGACGACGAGTGACACTGGCTGGTGTGCGCCGCCGCGGCGCCGCGCCAATCCCCCTTGTGCCTTCACGCCAGAGGCATGGCAGCGGTCCGATCGCGCACCATCGATGCACCGGTTTGCTCGCGTGCTGCACAATAGACGTCGCGGATCTTCGCCCGCACCGCATCCTCGGAGCAAAGGAGCACGCGGCGCCGGGCCGCTGCTCCGGCGCGCAGCCGCCACGCCCGGTCTCCCGCGAGGCGGGCCAGCGCCTCGGCAAGAGTGGCAGCATCGCCCGGCGGGACGACGAGGCCCTCTACCCCAGGCTGCACGAAGTGCCGGCAGCCCGCGACATCGCTGACCACCAGCGGCCGGCCGCAGGCCGCGGCCTCCAGCATGGCCCGTGGCATGCCGTCCCCACCGAGCGCAGGCACCGCTGCGATGTCTGCGGTCTGCCACACGCCTGGAATGTCGCCGGTCCGGCCGTGCCAGGTGATGCCGCATTCCGCGTTCCATGCCGCCAGCGTCTCCTTGGGGATGGCTTCGCGGCTGCCGCTGTCGGCATCGCCGTAGAGCGCAAGGTCGATGGCAACGCCGCGTGCGCGCAGCCGGCGATGCGCGGCCACGAGCACCTGGGGCCCCTTGGACCGCAGCATGCGGCCTACAAAGGCCACCTGCACGGTATGATTGCAAGGCGCCGGGAGCTCCGGATAGCGCGCCAGATCGAGGCCGGCACCCGGGACGATCGCCGTCCGCCCCGGCACCGCAACGCCGTCCCGGATCATCCTTCCGACATCGTCGCTGTTCTCGGCGACCAGCCAGGTTGCGTGCCGCACCGCGCAATGCCGCAGTGCCGCGCGCGCTAAGGGACGCAGGAGATACGCAATGGGCGAGCGCGAAGACCCGAGATAGCCCTGCCCCGTGAGGTGCAACACGACCGCGGCCGGGCGATGGCGGGCTCTCGCCAGCGCCAGGCTCGTCATGATCATCGGCTGCATGGCAATGGCGTGGATGGCGTCGGGCTGCTCCTCGTCGATCAGGGCGGCAAGGCGGTCACGCACCTCTTTCAGCAACGCCACATTCAGCGATCCGCGGTGCATGTCGAAGGACCGCGCGCGCACTCCGAGTCTTTCTACCTCCCCGAGGCGGCCGCTGGAGCGCGTCGCCACCACGACGCCGGCTGCCAGCGCCTTCAATTCGCTGATCAGCGGCACGAAATGGGACAGCGCGAACCAATCCTCGGTGATCACGACCAGGACCTTTGCCCAGCGGCCGGCAGAGGCTGCGGCTGTCAGCATCCCAATCCCTCCCGAAGATGCCCTAGGCGCGGCAGACACCTGCGGCAGAATGCCTAAGCCGGCAAGATTGCGGCGGCAGCATTGTGTGGATCGCCCACAACGCATTTGCGGATGCGGCGATTGGCGGCGCCGGAGCGCTTGACAATGCCGCGGCTCTGACGGGAAGACCGAGGCAGAACAGGGTCCGCTATCCAAGGTCCCCCATAGGAGTGAGTGGTACCCTCGCGCGATGCGGAAGAGAGCGATCATCGTCGCCGGCGGAGCCGGCTACATCGGCAGCCATTTCTGCCACGTCGCCGCCGAGCGCGGCTTTGCGCCCATTGTCGTCGACAGCATCGGGCCGTGCACCGAGCGCGTCGCCGCCTACAGGCGCGCGGCGGGAAGCCGGCATCAGCTCGAGGTCTGCGATATCGCCGATGAGACGCGCATCGCGGAGCTGCTGGCGGCCCATCGCCCCGTCGCGGCGGTCTGCTTTGCCGCGCTCATCGACGTGGCGGAGTCGGTCGCCCGGCCGGGCCTCTACTGGGACCGCAACTATGTGAGGACGATGCGCTTCTTCCGTGCCCTGGTGGCCGGCGGGGTGCGCCATCTGGTGTTCTCCTCGACCGCCGCGGTCTACGCCGGCACCTCGGGGACTGCGGCCCTGGCCGAGGACGGACCGCTCGACCCGGCGAGCCCCTATGGCCTGACCAAGCTCGCCTGCGAGCTGATGCTGCAAGGTGCCAGCGACTGCCATCGCCTCGCGCCCGGGGTCCGCTTCGATGCACCCGAGGTCGACTGGCCGCCGGGGCCATCGGCGTCGCGCTTCGCGGCGGGGGCGTTTGCGGGCCTGTCGAGCCTGGCGCTGCGCTACTTCAACGCCGCGGGCGCGCACCCTGCGGCGGGCCTCGGCGAGGTGCATGAGCCCGAGACGCATCTCATCCCGCGCGCCCTGGCGACGGCCCTGTCGCCCCCGCGCGGCGGCGTCGCGCTCACCGTCAACGGCGACGACTACCCCACCCCCGACGGCACCTGCGTGCGCGACTACGTGCACGTCCTCGATCTCGCCGAAGCCCACGTCGCGGGCATCGGGTACCTGCTGGACGGCGGGCGCAGCGACGCCGTCAACCTCGGGAGCGGCACCGGCTACAGCATCCGCCAGGTCGTCTCCGCCATCGAGCGGGTGACGGGACAAGGCTTGGCCACCCGCCTCGGCCCGCGCCGTGCCGGCGACCCTGCGAGCCTCGTCGCCGACATCGCCAAGGCGCGCCGCCTGCTTGGCTGGCATCCCCGCCGCGACCTGGAGGAGATCGCCGCCTCCGCCGCCGAGTTCCACCGCCGCCACGGCTTCGCCTGATCCGCGTCGGTGCTGATTGAGCGGCGCCCCGCTTTTCTCCTGCCGCTCCGGCGTGATAAGAACGGGCCGGCGCTCGGCGGCGGGCCATCGCGAGTCTGGCCCCGCCGTGAATTCCGCGGCCGAAGTACTGGAGAGGCCCCGTAGCTCAGCGGATAGAGCACCTGATTCCTAATCAGGGGGTCGCAGGTTCAAGTCCTGCCGGGGTCGCCAATGAAATCAAGTACTTATGGCACTTTTCGAGACCGCGACGATTGTGGAAAACTTGCCGGGTCAATGGCGGGTCGAGGATTCGACCTTAAACCCCCTCGATTCTCGGGGTCGACCAGCGCAGCTGACGACGCCATTTCGTCGGGATGCAGAGGATCCGATTCACGGTACGTGACCTTGCCGCCGCGTCTGGCCTGAGCCGCAGGCAGGTCTGGCGCCACGTGAAGCTCAGGAAGCTTCCAAAGCCGAGCCACGCCAGCGGCACGAAGGCTACCTGGCGTCGCGAGGATGTCAGGCCATGGCTCGCCTGGCGCAAGGGCAAGCCGCTGTGCCGGGAGCTGGCGAAGGCGTTGACCACGCTCGACCCGTCGCGGTTCGCGCAGCCAGGGCTGTCGACGTTGATGACTGTCGAGCAAGTGGCCGATTTGCTGAAGGTCGGGGAGCGCACGGTCTGGCGCTGGGTCGCTGATGGTGAGATGCCAGCGCCAGAGCCAGGCAAGCTGCGCCCGCGACTGTGGCGACGGGACGTGATCCTGGCGTGGCAGCGCGAGAAGCGCAAAGCCATGGGCTTGCCGGCAGACGAGCCAGGTGCGGCAGATGCGTTGCACGCAATGTTCCAGGTCGAGGGCTGATCGAGCCGTAAAGCTGTTGCTGTCCAACAGACGGAACAGCTGAAGCCAACAGCTGAAGCCGTTCCCAGCCCCCTGGCGCCAACAGATCAAGAAGTTCTCAATCAAACAGATCGACCCGCCGGTAGGGCCCCCAAACCGGGGGGCCATCGCTATTTCACGGAAGCTGTGTGTACACCGGCTCGATCTCTGAGATTCACCCGACCCCGAAGCAACATAGATCAACAGTCCGTATACGGTGCTTTATCGGCGCACATGGCCCCCGGCCGTTGCCATCGCATGGGCTGATGGGACCCGTCGATCACGACAGGTCCTGGCCTTCCCGCCGGCTATGGGCCATCCTCTGGGCGTGACGGAGCACCTTGAGATCTTTCATGAGGAATGCGCTACGCTTCGCACTGGGTCGGCTTGCGTCGCTAGAGTATCAGCGAGCTTTCGGCGTTGGCGCCACCAAGGACGAATTGGTGCTGTTCTACGAACTTCTGGATTCAGCGACCAACAAGGCTGAGGTGACGTTGGCCCAGCCGATCTTATCGAGAGGATACACCTCGGCGGAATTGTGTGCTCTGCGCGAGTTCGTTCAAGTTGCGAACGAAGCAGCGGAGCCGATCCCGATGGGTAGTCTCTCGTGGGCGGATCTCATCGCGACATCTGAGTGGAATGCAATACGCCTAGCGGCGCAACGAACCCTTGATGCACTCGGACTCAATGTGACTCTGCAAGAGCTGATCGCTCACGACAATAAAGGGTTCGAATGACTGAAGGGTGTGGGCTTGCATCTCCAGCCGTGCCCGTCGTCTCGGCTTAATGGTTGGCGCCGAAGCGTTCAGCGGGCGCACGGCGAACGAGAGGGCCGCGCCGACGGCCCATCCCCCCGGGAGCGCGACGCGGCCCAACCTTGAGGTCGAGCCCCGCCCCCCTCCCACGGCCAGGGCAGGTCCAGAAGGTATGACCGGCGGCTAACCACAACGTCGGTCACAATGCTGCAGATGGCGCTTCGCGCTGTGCTCGCTTATCCCCGACTCGGGGGAGAACATGCGCCGGGACGCGCCTTCTCCGGCACCAGGACAGCAGGCTCGCTCTATCGGTTTGTCACGAAGACATCCAACACGGCCCCAGTCGGCAGTTTCACATAGCAGGCGCTGAAGGGTGACCCGCCACACCCCGAACCTTGCGCCGTCGCGGGCCGCAACCAGCCCTGCCACGCAATGACCACCAGCGCGCCGGCGATGATTGTCAAGACGGCCTTCGTGTAGAGATCGGCTGGCATTGGGTCTCCTCCCGTGATTGCAGGCCAGGTCGTCCTACGCAGCCTTTGGCGGCCACCGCTGCTCAAACTGAACTCTACTGACGCGTAGGCTTTTGTAGAACGGGCCTTCCTTGCCATCCGGCGTCCCTGAACTTGTCCGCACGTCGCCCGGGCGCTCCCTCATCAGCTCTATGGCGTCCACGTCGTGGTGCGCCCAGTAGTCAGCCGGGATTGGATCCCACGTGCTGTTCTCCCAGACCTTACCCCAGATCTTCAGCTCTCCATTCCGTGCCAGCTGCCGGATCTCAGGCAGAAGGTCAGCAGCCTGGTCGAGTTGACCCTTCGCACCCAGCGCCCGTTCGTGCTCGCCCAGCCATCTCCCGTGAACGCAGTAGAAGACGGCTTCCTGGAGCCAGGCATCAGGCGCGGGAACCATGGCGATCGGTGAGGTGCCTGGTGCTGGCAGTGATCCTGGAGCGGCGCCAGCAGTGATGTATCGGATGAGCCAGACACCGGCCGCGACCACACCGATCGACGCGGCGGAGAGGAGCAACCCAAGGATCGCCCAGACGCCCCAACCCAGCGCATGGACATATGCAATGCTTCGAACCGCGTACGTCCAGAACGCCCCAAGTGCCGCGATCACTGCGGCAGGCAGACCCCAGTCCCTGAGCGCCTGCCACGTCGCCTGATAGGCCCCGGGGCGCTGGATCAGGGCATCAAGCTTTTCAAGGATTTTGCGCATGGGGCCCATTGTGGACGATTCCATCGGGCGTCAGGAAGTGACTGCACGGGTTGATCCCCGTCGTCACCGCATGCGCCATGCGGGCGCGGCATGGTTTGGATGGTTTGGGCGGGGTGCCGGGGCCGCAAACTCACGTCAGATGTACCGACAACAGACCGTTCGTAGAAGGATTTCCTAGAGCCAGCCGATCTGGGGTCAAAAAAAGCAACGTCATTTCGCTCCAACCCTGTTGACAGATGGTCGGACTGCGTTATATATTACATGGATTTCGATCACGCCCCGGCGGCAGCTTACTGAGCCTGTCAAGGAGGCTAAACCGACTCGGGGCCGCTGTCAACAGCTTAGCTCAACAGATCAGCAACAGATCAGGAGGGACCCATATGGCACTGATGCCAACGAAGCTGGAGGTGGCCACCCAGTTCGGGGTGGACGTGAGGCTCCTGCTGGACTTGCGCGAGACCATGGCTTTGACCGGGCTCGCGCATCGAACCATCCGGGCATGGATGAACGACGGCCGCTTCCCGCTGCCTCGGCGCGTCGGTGATCGGCTGCCGAAATGGTATCGGCCGGACTTGCTGGCGTGGATGGAGGCACTACCGACCACAGCGGAGCAGTTGACCCCCACGGGGCAGCTGCCGCGTCCATGGGCGGCGAAGCCAGGTGCGGGCCGGCGGAAGGCCTCCACTCAGACCATGGAGGCGCCCGTCACAGCCACAGCCTGACCCCCAGAAACGAAACGACCCGCTGTCGGACTAGGACAGCGGGCCGAAGTTTTGCGTTAGCCGCTTCATCAACGCCCTCGCGCCAGAGGGCATCAACAGAAAGTCTGCACCATGCATGTAAACGCTTCCTTGACTTCTGTCAAGCCTGATCCTTCAGAACTTACAGAAGCTATCCGCCGGCTGGTCGCCGCCCGCCAGCTGGTCGCCACAGACCGCCAGTCCCCGCCACGAGTAACGGCGGCAACCATCCTGATCGCTAAGCTTTCCCTGGCCACGCAGAAGCTGCGCCAGCACTACGACGCTGCAGGGACCCTACTGATCTACTACCTGGGCCACTGGCGATTCCCCGACGAAGAGGGAGTTTGGCGGCCGCTGAGTCGTCTTGAGCGGCAAGAACTTGACCGTGCGATGCGACAGGCGGCTCAAGAGGCCGGCCTCACGTGGAAGCAGTGGATGCCACGGCACTTTCGAACCTCGAACGAGTTCTATCCGCCCTGCGACGGTAAGCTGTTCGACCTCGGATGGCCAAACATCAAGATCAGCGACGAGCGCAGGGGGTGACGCGTCATGAGAACCGAACAGATGAACTTCGAGCGGGCTGGCGCACCAGACGGCAGCCAGCCTTCGCTGCGGAATGGATTGGATCGCAGCGCTACAGCGGAAACCATCGCCAGGATGGCGGAGGAAGCTGGGGCGACGTTGCAGGCTGTCGATCTGAGCGAGGCGCAGCGGTTCCTCTCTATGCTGGACCCGACCGCGACCAGGTTCACGTTCCAGACCTTCAACGACGTGAAAGGTCGCAAGCGGCCGGATCTTGCCGCAGTCCACCACGGAACCCTGACTGAACTTAAGGCGACGCTGGTCGGGCTCAACCAGCAGGGTGCCGGGCTCTTCGTGACCGTCAACGAGACTGACCATGATGGACGGGGGTCAGGCAACATCGTCCGAGCCCGTGCCGTCTGGCAGGACGACGACGCCGGACATGACTGGGATGTGTCGCTGGAGCCGTCGATCGTGGTCAACACGTCGCCGGGGAAATACCAACGCTACCTGTTAGCTGACGGCCTGACGCTGGAGGAACATGCCGCGGCGCTGGACGTGATGGTTCAGAAGCACGGCTGCGATAAGGGCGCCAAAGGAGTCAACCGCGTGCTCCGGCTTCCGGGCTTCTTCCACATGAAGCAGCTGGACAGTCCATACTTGGTCCGCATTGTCGAGGCGACGGGCAAACGGTATGGACGGGCCGAGATTCTGGCGGCGCTGCCGCCGATCCCGCGACCTGACAGCCGCCGGACCAATGCCGAGCTGAATGCCAAGTTCAAACTGTTGGACGAAGCCGAGATCGCCAGGGTCAGGAGTGCTGCCGAGCACCTGCACAAGGTCACCGACGGCAGGGAGTTCGAGGACCGTGCCACGTGGCTGGACTGGGGAATGGCCCTGCACCACGCTGCCGGCGGTAATGAGCAAGGCTTCGCGCTGTGGTGCGAGCTGAGCAAACTCCATTGCCCGACCAAGCACGATCGCGATGATCAGCGGCGGGTGTGGGACAGCTTCAAGGACGACAAGGACAATAAGCTGACACTGGGTACGATCTACAGGAGAGCAAATGACCACGGCTGGGCAGGAGGCTGGCCCGAGCTTGTGAGAGTCGAGAAACGAGTCCGAA
>Ga0066388_100002516_pt1 | contig 11255 bp, 7 predicted proteins | sample PanSoiMetaGPlot6_FD_64539 | JGI IMG/M metagenome (GOLD analysis project Ga0066388, IMG submission 64539) | Tropical forest soil microbial communities from Panama analyzed to predict greenhouse gas emissions - Panama Soil - Plot 6 (Hybrid Assembly) | ecosystem: Environmental > Terrestrial > Soil... | reverse complement strand
TTGATAGACGGTCGATGGAAAAATCGGTGAGCCAGGAAAATACGCTAATCCGCGCTGGTTGATGCCACGGCGGCTTCCTGCTGTGAGAGATGATGCAAAAGCATCGGCCCGAGCTGCGACACGCTGCCGGCGCCTAAGGTAAGCACCATATCGCCGGGTTGGGCACGGTTCGCGACGGTGTTGACAGCGTCCTCGAAAGAGCCCGCGTAGGAGGCCGTTGACATGCCCGCCTGGCGAATCTTTTCCGCGAGAACAGTGGCGTTAATGCCTTCAATCGGCTGCTCACTGGCGGCATAGATATCAAGAACTGTGAGCGAATCTGCGCCCTCGAACGCGGTGGCGAATTCGTCCATCAAGTCGCGAGTACGGGTATATCGGTGCGGCTGGAAAATGACATGGATTCTCCTGCACCCATACTGCCGGGCAGCAGCGAGAGTTGCGCGGATTTCAGTCGGATGATGACCGTAATCATCTATCACGCTCACACCCTTAGCTTTACCACGCAGCTGAAATCTGCGGTCCACGCCTCGGAAGGCCTCCAGCGCCGTTCTAATCTGTTCGGTTTCAATATCAAGGCCAACCGAAACTGCAATGGCTGCGGTCGCATTCAAAATATTGTGCGCGCCGGGAACGTGCAACGCGAAGTCGCCCAGATTATTGCCCCGGTATGCAACCTGAAACACGCTGGAGGGCTGGTCTTCGCGAAAGGCAAGTTCTTTGACCTTGATCAAGAAGTCTGAGCCGCGCTTCATTCCGTAGGTCACAGTCCGTCGCTTAATTTGCGAAATCAGGCGACGCAGCACTGGATCGTCATTGCATAGCACAGCCATACCGTAAAAAGGAGTGCGATCGATAAAGTCCAGAAAAGCCTTCTTCACGTCCCGCATGTTCCGGTAGCAATCCATGTGCTCACGATCGATGTTGGTCACGACAGCGAGAATAGGGGACAGCTTTAGAAACGACCGATCGCTCTCGTCGGCCTCAGCCACAAGATATTGTGATTTGCCCAGCCGCGCATTTGATCCCATGGCGCCAACACGCCCACCAACAACGACGGTTGGGTCAAGGCCAGCCTGCGCCAGCACAGCCGCTACCATTGAAGTAGTAGTCGTCTTTCCGTGCATGCCAGCGATGGCTATGCCGTACTTCAAGCGCATCAACTCGGCCAGCATCTCGGCGCGTGGAATTACCGGTATGTGCTGCTCTTTTGCTTCCAAAACTTCGGGATTGTTGGCAGCAACTGCCGAGCTGATTACAACCACATCCGCGCCGCGCACGTTTTCGACGCGATGTCCTTCGCTGATGACAGCACCCATCTCAGCAAGACGCTCAGCCACCGGAGAGAATTTCAGATCGGAGCCGGAGATCTTATATCCAAGATTCAGCAGCACCTCGGCAATGCCGCTCATACCAATTCCGCCGATGCCCACAAAGTGCACGCGTTGTAACTTGGCAAACATTGATTCTGGATCGAATTCCCTACTCGGCTAGCCCCGTGAGGCGCGCCGCAATTGCCGCAATCTCGGTAGCTGCATTGGGATGGGCCAAACTGCGCGCCGCCTTGCCCATGCGTTGCAGACGATCTGGGTCTTGCAGCAAGGCAGCCAATGTGTCCATCAGCCAGACCTGATCCAAGCGCGTTTCCTCCGCCACCACTGCCGCGCCAACTTTCTCAAGCGCCTGAGCGTTCACACGCTGATGATCGTCCGCGGCAAGCGGAAACGGCACGAACACCGCCGGCTTCCCTGCCGCAGCAATTTCTGCAACCGTGCTCGCGCCAGATCGGCACAGGATAAGATCAGCCCGGGCAAACACACCCGGCATGTCATTTATAAAGGCGTGCACTTCAGACGAGGCGGCGGTCCGCCGATAGGCGGCTTGCACCTCATTATAGTCGCGCTCACCCGTCTGGTGGATGACGTGGACGCCCGGCATACGTTGTATCAGATCGGGTAGACATCGGATGACGGCCTGATTGATCGCCCGCGCTCCTTGGCTTCCGCCGAAAACCAGCAGGGTCGGCGGTCCGCCATGTTTTTCGGGAACACTGAAAAACGCCTGCCGCACTGGGACTCCTGTGACTTCGGCGCGAGGAAAATATTCCGCTGTCTCCTCGAAATGTACCGCGGCGGCGGTCACGCAACGCGCGACCACGCGATTGGCAAAGCCTGGCACGACGTTGGGTTCGAATGCAACCGTCGGGATTCGCATGAGAATGGCCGCCAGCATCGCCGGCCCGGAGGCATACCCTCCCACGCCAATGACAACGTCGGGCTGGAATTCTTGCAGCAACCGTCGCGCGCGAAGAACGGCAAGAGGCAGATCGAAAAGAGTTTTCAACCGCGTGGCAAGACTTACACGGTTCAGTGCGCCGACTTTTATGAGTTGAAGAGGGAATCCTGCGGCTGGAACGAGTTTGTTCTCAATCCCACGCGCGGTGCCGACAAACATGACTCCCGCGCCGTAGCTCTTCTGCAGCTCCTGGGCAATTGCGATGGCAGGAATTACGTGGCCGCCGGTTCCGCCCCCTGCCAGTATCGCTCGCATAGCATGACTATAAATCCCCGGGCTATTCCGCCTGCCGCGTTACGTTTAGCAGAACGCCTACGCACGCCAGGGTCACAAACACTGACGATCCCCCATAAGACACAAAAGGAAGAGGGATGCCCTTGGTCGGCATCAGGCCAAGCACAACGCTGATGTTGATAAACGCCTGCACAACAACCATGCTGGTGATGCCAATCGCCAGAAATCGCCCAAACATGTCGTCCGTGTGCAGCGCAGTCCTGATTCCTCGCCATAGAAACACCCCGAAAAGCGCAACCAGCACGAAAGAACCAATAAGCCCCAACTCCTCCGCGGTGACGGCAAAAATGAAATCCGTATGTGGCTCGGGCAAATAGAACAGCTTCTGCTTGCCCTCCATCAGACCGACGCCCGTCAGTCCGCCGGTGCTGACCGCGATCAGCGACTGAATGATGTGAAAACCACGCCCTTGCGGATCAGAGTAGGGATCAAGAAAGGCCAGAATTCGTGCTCGACGATAAGCGACATGGAAGATCAAAAAATACAACGGCAACAATGAGGCAAGCAGCCCGTAACCCAGGTACCTCACCTGCAGGCCAGCCGCAAACAGAACACATCCGGTGATCGCTGCGCATGCAATCGCCGTACCCAGGTCCGGCTGCAAGACGATCAAGCCGAGAAAAACTACGGTCGGCAAGAGTGCCGGGAGCAGCGTATTGCGCCAGTCGTCCATTGACCGCGTTCGATTTTCCAGAAAGTAAGCCAGAAAAAGAATGAGTGCTGGCTTCGCCAACTCCGAAGGCTGCAGCGAGAACCGACCCCAGTGAATCCAGCGGTGGGTGTTGTGGGCGCGATCCAGAAAGAAAACTGAAATCAGCAGCAACGTGGTTATTCCAAGCACGGAGAACACCACTGCCGGGGGCTTGTATCGCCGATAGTCGAGCCTCATGGCCACGACCATGGCCACGATGCCTGCCACTGCCCACATCAGCTGTTTGATCAAAAACGTGTAGCCCGACCCGTAGCGCTCTTTCGCCATAACCGCCGACGCGCTGAAGACCATCACCAGGCCCACGAACACCAACATCAGGGTGACGGTGAACATCCAGCCATCGGCGCTGACACGCTTGGCCATGCAGTCCGATTTCACCATGCACTTGAGAAGCAGGCGAGTACTTCATAGGAATAATGTGCTCTGGAGGGATTACTTTGTTGGTACAGCTATGGCTCTGACTAATTCTTTGAACACGCGGCCGCGATGCTCGTAATTTTCGAACTGGTCAAAACTCGCGCAGGCAGGAGCGAGGAGCACTATATCACCTGAAATGGCCGCCTCGCTCGCAACCTCAACAGCTCGCTGCAATGTTTCGGCACTGAAAAGTTCAGCGTTACCCTTCACTTGAGACTCAATCTTCGCGGCGGCGGCACCAATCGTGTACACGCGTTTCACTCGTCGTCTAAGAAGGTCGTTTAGGACCGTGTAGTCGCTTCCCTTATCCTTCCCGCCCAGGATCAAATGGATTTTCCCGGGGAACGACTCCAATGCTTTGATGGTCGCATCGACGTTGGTGGCCTTCGAATCGTTGTAGTACTCGACTCCTTCAATCGTGCCCACATATTCGAGGCGATGTTCAACTGCCTTAAAGCCCTTTATCGCCTCTCGCACCTTCGGCGGCTCGCAGCCCGCAAGCAAGCCAGCACACGCCGCGGCGAGCACGTTCTCCAGATTGTGGGAACCCTTCAGCGGGATCTCCGAAACCGGCATGACTTCAACTTCGACGCCCCGCTTACGGAACAGAATCCGGTCTCCCCGCACGCAAGCCCCATTCTCAACTTCCTTCTTCCTGCTGAACCAGACGACCTGCGCTTTGGTTAGGCTGCCAAATCCGACACAAACCGAATCCTCGGCATTGAGCACGGCATAGTCATCGGCGGTCTGGTTTTCAAAAATTCGCGCCTTTGAGTTCGCGTATGCCTCAAACGTCCGATGCCGATTCAGATGGTCGGGGGTCACATTCAGCACGACCGCGATCTTCGGTCGAAACTTCTCGATGGTCTCCAATTGAAAGCTCGAGACCTCCAGCACAACAAAGGTATCCGGGGTAGCCGTCTCAACCAGAGATATCGCGGTGGTTCCAATGTTGCCACCAACCATAGTTGGATAGCCGCCACCCGCGATGATCTTTCCTATCAGAGTAGTGGTCGTAGTTTTGCCGTTCGAACCCGTAATCGCCACAATCGGGCCTGGGAGAAAACGATAGGCGAGTTCGATCTCTCCGATTACCGGCTCGCCCATCGCACGCGCCTGTACTAGTGCGGGCGAATCCGAGGGAACTCCAGGACTCACTACGATCAGGTCTTGTCCGCGAAACGTTCGCTCACCATGGCCGCCGGTTTCAACCACGATGCCATGATCGAGAAGTTTTGGAATGGCTCCGCCCAACTCGTCGGGCGATTTGGCGTCTGAAACCGTGACCTGCGCTCCGTGGGCCTTCAGAAAAATCGCGCAGTCCACACCAGATTTTCCCAGCCCCACCACCAGCACGCGTTTGTTTTTGAGTTCCAAGCTCGCGGCTATCTCAGTTTCAGGGTTGTGAGAGCGAACAGCGCAAAGACCAGGGATGCAATCCAGAAGCGCACAATGATCTTCGATTCCGACCAACCCAGCAGCTCAAAATGATGATGCAGCGGGGCCATCTTGAAGATGCGTTTCTTGCGCAATTTGTACGAGCCCACCTGCAAGATCACCGACAGCGCCTCAATTACAAACACTCCGCCAATAAACGGCAGCAGCAGCTCCTGCTTGATCATAACCGCCACTGCACCGATCGCTCCACCCAAAGCCAGCGACCCGACATCTCCCATGAACACTTCCGCTGGGTGCGCGTTGTACCAAAGAAAACCGATGGCTGAGCCGACCATTGCTCCGCAGAAGATCGTCAACTCTCCCACTTGCGGCATGCGCTGTAGTTCAAGATAGCTGGCAAACGTCGCATGCCCGCTCAAATACGTCAGCACGGCCAGCGCACCTGCAGCAATCACCGTGCAGCCGATCGCAAGCCCGTCAAGGCCATCGGTCAGGTTCACCGCATTGCTCGCACCCACTATCACCAGAATCACGAAAGCAATAAACGGCAGAAAGGCCAGCGGCCACAACTCGGGATTCGTCTCCCATCTGCCAACCACCAGGTCGGGACGATAGGTTTTGAAAAACGGCACCAGCAGCTTGGTCGAGTACAGGCCCCGGGTCTGCATAATAATCAGGGCGACGGCGATTAGCACACTGGTTCCGATCTGCAGAGTCATCTTGGCCCTGGCCGTGAGCCCAAGATTCCTCCGATGCACAACTTTCAGGTAGTCATCGGTGAACCCGATCGCCGCGAAGGCGCAGATCGCGAACACTGCCAGCCACACAAACCGGTTCGAAAGATCGGCCCATAATAAGGTAGGCACAACGGTCGAGATCGCGATGAGCAAACCACCCATCGTCGGCGTGCCGGCCTTCTTCTGATGTGCCTTGGGCCCCTCTTCGCGAATGAACTGTCCAATCTGGAATTCGCGCAGCCTGTTTATGACCAGCGGCCCAACAACGAGCGCAGTGAACAACGCAGTCAAGCTGGCGAAAGCCGTCCGGAAGGTTAGGTAACGAAAAATACGGAAGGGCGGAAAGTAGTGAAACAGTTTTACGTAGAGCAGCCAGTAAAGCAATCCGCCTCCGGGAATTTAGGCCATCAACTGCGTTTGCTGATCGATTCCTTCCACTGTTCCAGCGCTCTTTCCAGCTTAACGCCGCGCGAGGCCTTGAACAGGACCACGTCTCCATCCCGCAGCTCACGGCCCAGCCACTCCCCTGCGTCGTCGGCGGAGGGCACGAACTCAGCTTGTATCCCGCCTGAGCGAGCAGCTTCGACGATGGCCTGCGCCCGCCCACGCACTCCGAGTACCGCATCAATGCGTTTGTCGGCCATGTGGCGGCCGGAGTTGCGATGCATTTCTTCGCCTGCCGGTCCGAGCTCCAGCATCTCGCCCGCAACTACAATGCGGCGTTTAGCAGCCATTGCTGCCAGCGCGTCCACCATGGCATCCAGGGCTTTTGGATTGGAATTGTAGCAATCGTTGATGACCGTGATGTTGCCCAGTTGAAGAACCTCGCCGCGCTTGTCCGCCGGCGCCAGGTTGGATAACGCCTCCGCCGCTTCGGTCGGACTCAGCTTTCGCTCCAAGCCAACCGCAAATCCCGCCAGCGCGTTATAGACGTTGTGCCTCCCGACTAGAGGCAGCTTTACTCTGACGCGGCAACCTCCCGCGACGACATCGAATTCGGACCCTGCAGATCCCAGTGGCTTGATATCTTCAGCGCGAACATCCGCCGAGGCGTTGGTCCCATACCGAACCACTTTGCCGCGAAAATCCCGTCCGAATTGAGAGACGTACTCATCATCGGCGTTCAGCACCGCGACGCCACGCGCGGGAAGCGATTCGATCAGCTCGTACTTAGCCTTGGCAATGTCAGCAATCGAGTTGAAAAACTCGAGATGCACCGGAGCGACGTTCGTCACCACGCCGATGTCGGGCTCGGCGATCCTTGCCAGCGCGGCGATTTCTCCGGCGTGCGACATGCCCATTTCAATCACTGCCATATCGTGCTCGGATTCGAGCTTGAGCAACATCAGCGGCAGGCCAAAATGATTGTTGAAGTTGCCCTGCGATTTGAATATGCGGTATCGCGCGGAGAGCACATGAGAAATGGCTTCCTTGGTGGTGGTCTTGCCCGCCGATCCGGTCACGCCAACCAGCTGCTTGCCCCAGAGCTTACGGACGGCGGTGGCCAGTGACTGCAATGCCGATAAAGTGTCCTCAACCGCGAGAAGTCCTGATTGATCGGCGTAGCCGCGAAGGCGATCGCGCCTTACAACTGCCGCAACCGCCCCGTTCTGCAACGCCCGTGACACGTAATCGTGCCCATCCAGACGCTCGCCCTTTACCGCAAAAAAAAGTTCCCCAGAATTTAGGCTGCGCGAGTCAATCGAGTAGCCTCGCGCGGAGACCGCTTTATCGAACTCTCCCTGCGCAGAGATAAATTCCGCGATGCGGCCCAAAGGAAGATTCATTGACCCTGACCCTGTCCCGCTGCAACCTTTCCGCACTCGTATCCCGCAGCAGCCAGCACCTGTCGCGCAACTTCCACATCATCGAAGGGGATTGGGCCGGTGCTCGTAATCTGGACCTTTTCGTGTCCCTTGCCGGCAATCAGAACTATGTCTCCCGCGCGCGCCTCCTGTATGGCCATCGCGATCGCTGCTCGCCGGTCCGGCTGCGTGCTGTATTTCGTTCCCGACCGCTGCAAACCCACCAAGGCATCATTCATAATCGCCAGCGGATCTTCGCTGCGCGGGTTGTCAAAAGTAAGGACCACGAAATCGCTCCCTCGTCCCGCCGCTTCGCCCATCAGAGGACGCTTGCTGCGGTCACGGTCTCCACCGCACCCGAACAGCGTTATCACGCGTCCCTCGCGCACAAAGTCGCGTGCAAGGGCAGTGAGATTTCGCAAAGCGTCATCGGTGTGCGCATAATCGACGACCACCGTAAAAGGCTGACCGCAATCTACTCGCTCAAACCGGCCCGGCACGCTTCGCAAAGCTGCTACGCCAGCTGCAATCTCCTCGAGTGCGCAACCTCTCGCGTAGGCAGCCGTTGCCGCCGCCAGAATGTTGTAAACGTTCACTTTTCCAATCAGGGGAGAGCACAAGACCAGTTTGCTGCCCAGCCCAATAAACTCAAACTTCGTTCCCGGCGGCATGATTTCAAGCCGCTCGGCGCGAAAGTCGCCTTTCTCGATTCCGTAACTCAAAACACGCGAACCACGCTCACGGCTGACCCGCTGCAGCTTTTCTCCATACTCATCATCCGCGTTGAGAACCGCCACTCGCGGCGGTTGGGTGCCGCATCCTTCAAATAGCACCCGCTTAGCGGCGAAGTACTCTTCCATCGCGCGATGATAATCCAGATGATCTCGCGTCAGATTGGTGAAAACTGCCACATCAAAGGGGATTCCGAAGACCCGTTGCTGCTCGAGCGCATGAGAAGAAACTTCCATCACAACTTCGGTCGTGCCCTGCCCCAAAGCCTGCGCAAAGAGGCGATTCAGTTCCAAAGATTCAGGCGTGGTGTGCGGAGCAGGCAGAATTTTTTCCGCCACGTGATATTCGATGGTACCCACCAGCGCGGTTTTCTTCTCCGCTGCATTCAAAATCGATTCCAGGATGAACGCTGTGGTGCTCTTGCCGTTGGTGCCGGTGATCCCTGTGATTGCGAGTCTCTCGGCAGGACGCTTGTAGAAGTTCGCGCTGACACGTGCTAGCGCTCGCCGACCATGCGAAACTCGCGTCCATGCAATGCTATCTCGGGCCGCTGCATCGGAATCGCTGATCACCGCCACTGCGCCCGCCGCGATTGCCTGATCGATGTACTTGTTGCCATCGCTGCTCTCGCCTCGCATGGCAACGAACAGATCGCCGGGCTTCACCCGCCGCGAGTCATATTCCACACCTTTAATTTCCGGATTTCCGGTTTGCGCAAGAACCTCAGCGCCATCCAGAAGCTGAAGAAAATTCATTGATTTCAATTATATGAGAGCACGAATGCGGTGCGACCGGGCCGGTCTTCCTTAACGCACCATGGTTACGGCGCTTTGCGTGCTTTGCGGTCCCTCGTAAGCTTGCCCTGAGCGACCGAGCATCGCGAGAGAGTCGAACGGGTCCTGTCGCGCATAGCGCGACAATGTACTTAAGCTACCTCCCAAACCTCACCGTCACCCTCGAGCCCGCTGCCACATGTGTTCCCGCTACTGGCGACTGCGCCCTGCACACACCACTCCCCACCGCATCCAGATCAAGCCCGCTCTCCTGCGCACTCTCAATCGCCGCCCGCACACTTTTTCCAATGAACGACGGCACCACGATTCCACCCTGCTCTACATCCAACACCACCGTGCCCGAAGCCGGAGCTTGCTCCGTTTGTGGCGGCGCAGAATTCCTCGCCTGTACTTCAGGCGCGACCGGCTCGCGTATAGCCGCCTGCACTACGCCGGCACTCGACTTGTGTGCCGCAGGCGCCGGAGGGTTCACCTCACCCGCCTCCACACTATCCCCCAACCGGTCTGGAGACCCCTCCTCCAAATCCTGGTCCTTCACCTGCTGCCGCGCCATCAGCAACTGCCGGCTCGCGGGCAGTTCCACATCGTGCGGCGTGTGCAGATACTCCAACACCTGCTGCGCAATTCTTTGAAACACTGGCGCACCCACTTCACCGCCATGGTGCCCACCCACCGGCGAGTCCAGAATCACCACTGCTGTGATCGCCGGATTGTTTACCGGAGCAAATCCCGCGAATGACGCAATGTACTTGGTTCGCGAATAGGTCCCGGTCGTCGGATCAACTTTTTGCGCCGTTCCCGTTTTTCCCGCCGAACTGTATCCTTCGAGGATCGCTTTCTTTCCCGTCCCATGAAGCACCACGCCTTCCATCAGGTGCCTCATCTGCGCCGCCGTCAGTGACGCAATCGCACGCCTTCCCTCGCCCGGATGAAACCCTATCATCTGCGGCGTTCGCCGCGGCTCCGTCGTCCCCGCCACAATTCTCGGGGCCACCAGAACACCATCATTTGCAATGGTCGAAACCATCGCACCCAATTGCAGTGGCGACACCCCAATCTCCTGGCCCATAGAGATTGCGCCGATCGATACTTTCGACCATCGGTTCAGGGGTTTTGCCAGACCGCGCGTCTCGCCCGGGAGCTCAATTCCGGTCAACTGCCCGAACCCGAACGCACGAATGTATTTGTAGAGCCGTTCGTCGCCCAGCCGCAGGGCCAGCTTGATCGCGCCCACATCGCTCGAGTGCGCCAGAATGTCGGAGACTGAAAGCACTCCGAATGGCTTCCAGTCATGAATGCGCCGCCCATTCACCATGATCGATCCCATCTGGCAATCGAACATTTCATCGGGGCGGGTCAACTTCTCATCGAGTGCCGCCGAAATCGTTACCAGCTTGAAGGTCGATCCTGGCTCATACACATCGCTGACCGCGTGGTCCTTCAGCTTCTGCGGAGTAATCTCGCGCGACCGATTCGGATTGAATGTTGGCCGGTTCGCCAGCGCCAGAATCTCCCCGGTATGCGGATTCTCCACCACTACAGTGCCGGACTCCGCATGGGTTTGCGCCATCGCCGTTTCGAGTTCACGCTCTGCTATGTACTGGATTTTCTCGTCGATGGTTAAGACGATGTTCTCGCCCGGCTCGGGCTGCTTCTCTACGCTGCCGAAATACTTGCGACGCGCATCCACCGAAATCGCCATCCGCCCGGGTTTTCCGCGCAGCTTTTCGTCGTATTCCCGCTCAATGCCGCTCAGGCCTTCGTCATCGGTTCCCACGTACCCGATAACCTGCGCCGCCAGATCGCGCTTCGGATAAAACCTTTTCGACTCTTTTTGAAAATAAATTCCGCGCAGGTTCAGTGACTTGATTCGCTCTGCCGTTTCAGCATCGGCCTTCCGCGCCACCCAGCAGAACGTGCGCCCCACCTTGCACTTCGCCAGCAGCTCGCGCGGGTCGGCTTTCGTGATTCGCGAAATCAGCGAGAGTGTCTGGGACAAATCAGGAATTTCCGACGGCACCGCGAACGCCGAATCCACCGCAGTCGACATTGCCAGCTCGCGCCCCGCGCGGTC
>Ga0066388_100002515_pt1 | contig 11256 bp, 5 predicted proteins | sample PanSoiMetaGPlot6_FD_64539 | JGI IMG/M metagenome (GOLD analysis project Ga0066388, IMG submission 64539) | Tropical forest soil microbial communities from Panama analyzed to predict greenhouse gas emissions - Panama Soil - Plot 6 (Hybrid Assembly) | ecosystem: Environmental > Terrestrial > Soil... | reverse complement strand
AAAGGCGATACGCGGCGCGCGTTCGGTGCCATCGTCACCTCGAACTATTTCTCCGTCCTCGGCGTCCCGTTGGCGCGCGGCCGCGCATTTTTGCCGGAAGAGGAAATGCCCAGCCACAAAACGCCGGTCGCGATCGTGAGTTACAGTTACTGGCAGAAGCACGACCTAGATCCAAACGTCCTCGGCTCGCAATTACTGATCAACGGTCGCCCATTCACCATCGTAGGAATCACGCCGAAGGGTTTTGTCGGCACGATGCAAATCCTTTCGCCAGAAGTCTGGTTGCCGATGAGTGTTTACGATCTGGTCGCGAATGATTTTGAGTCGGAAAACAAGACGACAATTGACGATAGAAAGGGAACACAAGTACGAATAATGGCCCGGCTTAAACCCGGAATGACTGCGGCTGCGGCCGAGCCTGCGCTCAAAGGGCTCGCGGCCAATTTGGAAAAGGCCTATCCAGTCGAGCAGAAGAATCAGACGTTCATAACGGCGCCGGTGTCACGTAATTCGGTAAGTAATAACCCGGCAGCCGAGAGCGGGATAAAAGTCATCGCACCATTGCTGCTCGGAATGGCGGTGGTGGTGCTGCTGGTGGCATGCCTTAACCTCGCTAACATGCTGCTGGCGCGCGGTACGGCGCGCCGCAAAGAAATCGCAATCCGTCTCGCGCTCGGTGGTAGCCGTTGGCGCATCGTTCGCCAGCTTCTCACTGAAGGCTTTGCGTTGGCGGTGCTCGGCGGCGTGGGCGGACTGGTTCTTGGACTCTGGTCGTCTGATTTACTGGTGGGCTCAATGCGCAAGTTGATGCCGCTCGATATTGTGTGGTCGAGCGGACCGAACCCTGCAATTTTGGCGGCGACATTCGGATTTTGCCTGCTTGGCACACTCATGTTTGCACTTGGGCCAGCCTTGAAGATTTCGCGTAGCGCAGTGGTGGCCGATCTGAAGGAAAATGCCGGGGAAGATGTGGTGCGCCGGCGCTGGAAATTCTTGCCGCGCCACCCGCTTGTCGTCGTGCAAATTGCTTTCTCACTCGCGCTCATCACCGCTGCGGCGTTGTTTATTCGTGGTGCACAGAAAGCCGCGTCCGTCGATACCGGACTAAAACCCGGCGCAAGTTACATTCTCGAAGTCGATGCAAGCTTGGCTGGTTATGAGCCCAAACGTGCGCAGGAGCTTTATCGCAACTTGAATGAGAGACTCGCGGCCCTGCCAGGCGTGGAGCACGCGAGCATCTCTTCAGTAGTTCCATTCGGGATGTTCGAGCTAAGCAGAAAAGTGCAACGCGCCGGCTTCCATTTAGCTCCTGATGCCAAACCGGCGACCGCCGCAGAGGGCCTTGCCTTCGAGGTCGCCTGGAACAGCGTAGGCGCAGATTATTTTTCAACCGTTGGATTAGCAGTGGTTAAGGGTCGCGCGTTCACCGAATCGGAGGCGACCCAGCCGGGTCCGAAGGTGGCGATTGTTGACGAAGTTCTGGCAAAGAAGCTCTGGCCGGATGGTGATGCGCTTGGACAACGCATTCAATATGCGGGCGGAAATGCGCCGTCGGCCCAGGGGGGAAATGCTCACGTCGGACGGAGCGCGGATGTGAATGAAGAGGAGAAGCAGGGAGATACGATGGAAGTAGTCGGCATCGTGCCGGCAACGCGCCACGCGCTCTTCGAAAAGGAGCCGGTTGGCGGAATTTACTTGCCGTTCGCGCGTGGATTTCAAAATGACGTTTCCTTTTTTGTTCGGTTTCATTCGCTCGCGTCGGGAAACGAAGTCGCCACAGCCGATTTGCTACGACGCGCCGTGCGCGATGTCGATCCATCTATCCCGATCCTTTCGCTGCGGACGTTCGCGCACCATCTCGATTCGAACCTGGACCTCTGGCTCGTTCGCGCGGGTGCGGCGTTGTTCTCCGTCTTTGGCGCACTTGCGCTCAGTCTCGCCGTCGTTGGTCTTTACGGAGTGAAAGCTTACTCAGTCGCTCGACGCGCCCGAGAGATTGGAATCCGGATGGCGCTCGGTGCTCAGGCTGGAGCGGTGTTGCGAATGATCATGCGTGAAGGTTCCATCATGCTGGTCAGTGGAGTCAGCATTGGCCTCCTGCTTGCGATCGCGACGGCAAAAATTCTGAGCGGACTTCTTTATGGAGTTCGCGCGCTTGATCCGATCGCATTCACCGTCGCTCCGCTACTACTCACTGCCGCCGCACTTATTGCAACATGGTTACCCGCGAGGCGCGCCACGCGCGTGGATCCAGTCCAAGCATTACGCGCCGAGTAAACGTATGATTCGACTTAACAATCTCGAACGCTGTTATCCACTGGCGAAGGAGAAGTTTTTTTACGTCCTGCGCGACATCAACCTGGAGGTGCAGGAGGGTGACTTCGTTTCGGTAATGGGTCCGTCTGGCGCTGGCAAATCGACGCTCCTGCACATCCTGGGCATGCACGATCATGGCTGGCTAGGTGAATATTTCTTGGGCGAAACCGCCGTGCATCATTTGAAGCCGAAAGAACGTGCTACGCTGCGGAACGAGCAGATCGGATTCGTGTTCCAGCAGTACCACCTCCTCGATGACCTTACGGTTTACGAAAACCTCGATATCCCACTGTCGTATCGCCACTACAAAAAAAGCGAACGCGCCGCGATGGTCGCAGACATGCTGGACCGTTTCCAAATGGTCGGCAAAAAAGATTTGTATCCGAGTCAGCTCTCCGGCGGACAACAGCAGTTGGTGGGAGTTGCGCGGGCGATCATCGCCGAGCCAAAACTTTTGCTAGCCGATGAACCGACCGGAAACCTCCATTCCAGCCAGGGCGAAGAGATCATGGAGCTCTTCTGTAAACTGAACGAGCAAGGGATGACGATCGTGCAGGTCACGCACTCCGAAAAGAATGCGTCGTACGGCAAACGAATCATTCAGCTGCGGGACGGCTGGATCGTTAACAAGTAACAAAAGGAAATTCGTTATGATTCTAGATTCCTTTCAGCAAGATGTCCGAGTTGGACTCCGTGTTTTATTCAAAGACAAAATTTTTTGTTTTCTAGCTGTGCTTGTCCTCGGCCTCGGCATAGGCGGCGCGACGACTCAATTCGCTGTTGTCAACGCAGTCGTGTTGCGCGGATTTTCCTTTCCGCATCCCGAACAGTTGGTGAGTGTTGGGTTGATCGATCCAAAGGCAAGCGACCAAAACAATAATTTCGGCGTCGGCAACATTCCGACCGCACAGGACTACGAAGATCTGAAGGCTGGCCAGCGCTCATTCTCGCTCATGACCGGTTACCTCAGTGGATCGACAATCAATGTGACCTACAAAAACACTCCACAGCGTTACACCGGGAGTTACGTCACCGAGGATTTTTTCAAAATCGTTGGCGTGTCGCCCGTGATAGGCCGCGATTTTACAGCTGCGGACAACAAGCCGGGCGCGGAGAAGGTCGCTATTCTTGGTGACGAGATTTGGAGACGGGATTTTGGCGCCGACCCGCACATCGTTGGCCAGAGCGTTCGGATTAATGGCAAAGCGGCAACTGTCGTCGGCGTGATGCCGCCAAATTTTAAATTTCCATTTTCGGAGGAACTCTGGACGCCCCTCTATAATGAGTTCCCTCCCGTCCCTCGAGGCGAACTTTTTCTTGGCGCTAACAATCGCTCTCCGGCCGTAATAGGCCGACTCAAACCAGGTGTGACTCTCGATCAGGTGAATGCCGAGTTTATCGCGCTTGCGCGTCGGTTGGCCCAAGACAATCCAAAGACCAATCAAAATTTTACGTCGGCCAGCGTGCAACCGCTGTTAAAGGCATTCACGGGCGTTCAGTTGAGGCAGCAAGTTTGGGCGATGCTTGCTGCGGTCATACTCGTATTGCTGATCGCGTGCGTAAACGTGATGAACATGCAGTTCGGCCGTGCCGCATTACGTTCAAAAGAACTGGCGATTCGAGGCGCCCTGGGAGCAACCCGTTGGCGACTCGTTAGGCAAATGTTGACTGAAAGTCTGGTGGTCGCTGTGTTTGGAGCAGTCGCCGGAGTTCTCTTGGCCTATTGGTCGGTCGATATGCTTGCTCGCGCGGTCAATGCTGCGCCATTTCCGCCACCTTACTGGTGGCAATTTACAATCGATGCTCGCGTTCTCGCATTCACCCTCGGAGCCACGCTCGCAGCGACCATCGTTTCCGGTTTGGTTCCCGCATTCCTGAGCGCGCGCGGAAATGCCGCGGAAATGATGAAAGAAGGTGGCCGCGGTAACAGCAGTCGCTTGGTCAATGTCATAACTCGCGCCCTTGTGGTCGGACAAATTGCGCTGACTGCGGCCTTGTTGATCGCGGCGACGTTGCAAATCAAATCGATCCGAAATCAAATGAAGCTCGATTATGGCTACGACGAAGGCGCAATTTACGCTGCGCGTATGGCCCTCATGGAAGGCGCCTACCCAAACGAGGATTCGCGGCGGGAGTTTTTTAAGCATGCCGTTCGCGGGTTGCGAGCCAATCCTCAATTCGCCTCCGCCGCAATGACCGATCGCTTTCGGATGACATTCGGAGCCGGCGGTCAGTACGAAGTCGACGGCCAAAGTTATCTGACTGATCGGGATCGTCCCCGCGGGAATTTCGAGTCTGTCTCAGATGATTATTTTACGACACTTGGGTTGAAGATTTTGGAAGGCCGCGATTTTACGGTCGATGACTCGGACACAAAACAGCCGGTCGCCATCGTGAACGCGAGCTTTGCCCGAAAGCACTGGGGCAATCAAAGCGCAATTGGTCACCAGGTTCGCGTTTTCAACCCGGGTCAGCCGCAACAGTGGCGAACGATCGTAGGCGTTGTTCCCGACACTTTGATGCAGGGACCCTTCGATCAGCAAACGGACTCTGGCGGCTTTTACATGCCGCTCCTCGGGGCGTCGCCCGCCACTCAATTCTGCACGATCGTTGTTCGCCCGCGTGGCGGACAACGCGCCGATACGCTGGGACCGGCGCTTGGCCGAGCTGTGGCGGAATTAGATTCTAATCTGCCGACTTATTTCCCTGGAACGCCGGCGCGATTTCACAATGAAATTCTTTCTGCAAATCGCCTTATCGCGACCCTCTTCACCATCTTCGGAATCGTTGCCTTCATTCTATCGGCTGTGGGTCTCTACGGCGTGATGAGTTTTTCTGTAAGCCAGCGCACACAGGAATTTGGAATTCGAATGGCGCTTGGAGCGGATGCGCGCAGGATTTTCCGAATGGTCATGACGCAGGGCGCGTGGCAGCTGCTCATCGGACTTGTGCTCGGAGCCGGCGGCGCGGCTTTGTTGCTCGGAGTCCTGGTTGCGGCTGCTTTGCGAAACATTCTCTTCAAAGTAAATGCGTTAGATCCTACCATTTATCTGGCCGTCGCAGGTTTGCTGACAATCGTCGCCGCGCTTTCCTGTTTTGTTCCGGCGCGTCGGGCTACGCGCGTCAATCCCGTCGAGGCGCTGCGTTACGAGTGATTGGTCTCGACTGAGAAGGAAATGATCGCTGATTTGAAATTCCCGCTACACCAACTCGGCAAATCGCCCGGTTGTAGACGTCGCGCGCGCAACCATCACTGAGCAAAAAACTAACCCCACTAACACACTATGTTTATTCTTCTTCGAACTTTATCCTTATTCTTCATTCTCGCTCTGACCGCTTCGGCTGCGTCCGAAGAAAATATCAGTCAACAAGTTGACGCGACGCCCGGCGGTAAGTTGGTCGTTGACGTCGATTTCGGAACGATCGACGTGACAAGTAACGCGGATAATAAGGTTGCGCTGGAAGCACACCGCAAGATCGACTTTGGTGATGAAGCGAGGGAAAAGGAGTACTTTTCTGCAACTCCCGTTACCATCACCAAGGATGGCAATGTCATAACGGTTCGGGCGCGTGGTTCGAAACAGGCGAACTGGTGGAATTTCGGCCACTCAGAAACGCACGCTCAGTACACGATCCGCGTGCCTAAGAAATTTGAGACCGATCTTAGCACTGACGGCGGCGACGTTACCGTTGGCGAAATTGCGGGAAGTACGACGGTGAAAACCAGTGGCGGTAAACTGGCGTTCAAACATTTGGACGGAACCCTCAGTGCGAACACAAGCGGTGGCTCGATCGAGGTCGCGGATTGTCGCGGTCCGATCAAGATCGAAACGAGCGGCGGCGACATTACCGTAGCCGATGGAACAGGCGCTTTAGAGGCAAAAACCTCAGGCGGGCGGATCGAGGTTCGCAATTTTTCCGGCGACACTGAAGTCAGAACCAGCGGTGGAAATCTCAGTTTGCAGAGGATCACCGGGAAAATCATCGGCAAGACGTCCGGTGGATCGATCGACGCTTCAATTCCTGATGATGTCGTGGGTGATGTGAAGCTGCAAACAAGCGCCGGAAATATTAACGTCTCTCTGCCGGCGACTGCGACGGTTGACATCGATGCGAGCACCAGCGGGGGCGAAATCTTCAGCCGTTTGCCACTTGAGACCACTGACGTCGATAGCGAGCATTTGCGCGGTAAACTGAATGGCGGCGGAGAATCGGTGAAGCTGGAGACTTCAGCCGGAAATATCACGATCAAACCTTCATCCTCAGAGCTCGCCAGCCGCTAACCGGTCGAGCATCGCCGAAAGGATACGTTGAGCGACTTCAAAAACGCACTTCGGATGCTGGTTAAAGCGCCGGGTTTCAGCACGATTACAATTTTGACGCTTGCGCTCGGGATCGGCGCCAACACGGCCATTTTCAGCATCGTCAATGCTGTTCTGCTCCGGCCGCTGCCGTACCCGGACGCCGATCGCATCATGGTGTTGAACGAATCCTCCGGTCCCGGCCAGGATTACTCGGTCGCTCTCCCGGATTATTTCGATTGGCAAAACGACAACACGGTATTTGAACATCTCGCTGCCACGCACAAGGAATCGCGAAATTTGAGCGGCATCCCTGGTCGCGATCCGGAACGCGTTTCATGCGCATCGGTGACGCGGAACTTTTTCAATATCGTGGGCCTGGCTCCAAAGCTCGGCCGCACATTTAGCGAAGACGAGGACAAAGTCGGTGGGCCGCCGGTCGTGGTAATTAGCGACCGTTTGTGGCGTCGCGTGTTTAATTCCGACCCTGGCGCGCTTGATCGCTCGATCACTCTGCACGATCAGAACTACAGCGTCATCGGCGTGATGCCGCCGCAGGTCACCTCGCCGCAGGATACCGATATCTGGTTGTCGCTGATGCGCAGAAGCAACAACCCGGTGTGGATGCAGCGGTTCATCCATCCGATGATTTACGTCTGGGGCAAGCTCAAGCCCGGAGTAACTGTCCAGCAAGCGCGCACCGAAATGAAAGGCATCGCCGCGCGATTGGAGAAAGTTTACCCCGACACGAACAGTAAGGAAACGGCTGTTGTTACACCATTGATTGAAAATCTCGTTGGCAAATACCGGACTAACCTCGGGTTGCTTCTCGCGGCAGTGGGTCTGGTGTTGCTGATCGCCTGTGCGAATCTGGCCAATTTATTTGCCGCGCGGGGCGCTTCCCGCGCTCGAGAATTCGCGGTTCACGCGGCGGTCGGCGCGACTCGGGGCCAGATCATCAAGAAACTCTTAATTGAAAGTTTTGTCATTGCGCTCATTGGCGGTGCGCTTGGATTCTTCATGGCGGTTTGGGTTCGGGATGCTTTGATCGCACTCAGCCCGGGAGACGTTTCTAGATTCCAACAAATTTCCTTCGATCTGCCGGTTCTGGGTTTCACATTTTTGGTCGCGTCGCTGACGACGATGCTTTTCGGTTTATGGCCCGCTTGGCAGGCCTCGCGCGCGGATGTTCAGCTGGCACTCAAAGAGGGATCGGCGAGCAGCGGCGATCCGCCAACTGCCAAACGCGTGCGAGACTGGCTGGTGATCAGCGAAATCGCTCTCACGCTCACTTTGCTGGTCGCAGCCGGACTTGTCCTGAAGAGTTTTTCGCGGCTGCAATCGCTCTCGTTGGGCTACGAACCGCGCGCGCTCTTCACGGCGCGCTTCGAATTGCCGTGGCGAACATACAACGACCGCGACAAGATCGACAGGTTCGCAAAGACAGTACTCGAAAAAGTGCGTGCACTGCCCGGTGTGCAAAGCGCCGCCGTCAGCTCCAACGGCCCGCTGATGGGCATGTGGCAAACTGGTTTCTGGCGTGAGGAAAACCCGCGACCGCAGCCTTCAGCCATGTTGGACAGCGACCTCGAAGCTATCGACGGCGATTATTTTTCAACACTTAAGGTGCCGTTGTTGCGCGGTCGCACGTTTAACCAACGCGACACGAAAGATTCGCCGCGCGTTATCATCATCGATCAAAGCATGGCCGAACAATATTTTCCCGGCGAAAATCCGATCGGGAAACGGATTGGAGTTGATGTCGGCAACGATGAAGAAGGATGGGTGATGAGCGAAATCATCGGCGTCGTTGCGCGGATGCGTTTTCACGCGGTCGACGAAATGGCGCCGTTGCCCGTGATTTATTGTTCGATAGGGCAGGCTCAACGAACCAGTCTCACGCTGTTCGTCAGATCTAAAATGGCCTCTGCAGCGCTTGAGCGTTCGATTAACGACGCCGTGACTTCGATCGATTCTTCGCTGCCCGTTTTCGATGCAAAGCCCATGATGGATCGGGTGCAGGAAAGCTGGGGGAGTCAGCGCCTGCTTAGCTTTCTGTTCTCGGTGTTTGCGGGGCTGGCGCTTTTGCTCGCGACGATCGGGTTGTACGGATTGCTCGCTTACACAACAGTGAAACGTGTGCGCGAAATCGGGATACGACTCGCTCTCGGCGCGCGGCCGGCGCAGATCCGAACATTAATTCTTTCGCACGGAATGCATTTGCTTGTGATAGGCTCGGCCATTGGGCTGTTGGCCGCGATTGCCGTGTCGCGCGCTCTGCAAGGCTTGCTCTTCGAAGCCAAAGGTCTTGATCCGCGAATTTATCTGGCGGTTGGCGCGCTCATGTTCGCGGCCACATTGCTTGCTTCCTGGATTCCGGCGCGCCGCGCGTCACGCGTCGACCCAATCATCGCTCTTCGCGCCGAATGATATGAACGATCTCAAGTTTGCACTGCGCATGCTGGTCAAGGCGCCGGGGTTCACCGCGATTGCGATCTTGACGCTTGCGCTTGGTATCGGGGCAAACAGCGCCATCTTCAGCGTGATTGACGCTGTATTGCTCCATCCACTTCCGTTTCCAAAGCCAAATCAGCTAGTCGCAATTTGGTCGCGCGTTGCAAACGAGAGCTTGGAAAAAGAAACCGAGTCGATTCCCGATTACGTGGATCTTCGCGATCAATCGCAAACTTTGTCTGCGCTCGCCGCTTTCACCCGGACCGGGGCCGTGCTCAACGGAACGGAGGAAGCGCGCCAGATGTATGGCGTCGCGATCACCTCGGACATCTTTCCGGTGCTCGGCGTTCCGCCCGCCCGCGGACGCGTTTATACGCGTGAAGACGATACCGTCGATGCGCGTGTTGTCGTGTTGACCGATTACGCCTGGAAAACGTATTTCAACAGCGACCCCGAGATTGTTGGAAAGCAGGTCAGCTTGTCGTGGCGCTTGTATACCGTGCTGGGAATCATGCCACCGGGCTTTCAATTTCCAGTCGAAGGCGAGCGCGCAGAGTATTTGATTCCGCTGCATCCACTCGTGCCGGAGTCGGTCAACAATCGCGACTCGCATTTCGTTCGCATGGTCGGCCGAATGAAGCCGGGCGTGAAAATCAAGCAATGCGACGCCGAAATGAAGACGATTGCGGCGCGATTGGAGAAGCAATATCCAAAATCGAACACGAATCGATCCGAGCGCGTGTATTCGCTGCATGACGACATCGTCGGGGATGTGCGCCCGGCTTTGATCACGATTCTCGCCGCTGTTGCGTTTGTGTTGCTCATCGCATGCGCAAATGTGGCCAATCTCTTGCTTGCCCGCGCAACTGCCCGACGCCGCGAGATCGCGATTCGGACTGCGCTTGGCGCGAGTCGCGCACGGATCGTTTGGCAGCTTCTCGGCGAAGGTCTCGTATTATCGATCTTAGGCGCTTTCGGTGGTTTGCTAATTGCCTGGTGGGGGATCGATCTCCTTCGCTCTTTCGGTCCGCAAGATGTTCCGCGTCTCGGCGAAGTCGCGATCAACGCTCCGGTTTTTGCTTTCACGTTGTTCGCCGCAATCTTTAGCACGCTTCTTTTCGCGTTAGTCCCGGCGCTGCAAGTGACGCATCCAAATGTAAACGAGTCGTTGCAGGAGGGAGACCGTGGTGCGATCGGACCCGAGTCACATCACTTGCGCCGTTTGCTCGTCATCGCGCAGGTCGCGTTGTCGTTGCTGCTGCTCGCTGGCGCTGGTTTACTGATCAAGAGCTTCGCGAATCTCCGCGCAACCAAGCCCGGTTTCGATCCGCAGCATGCGCTTGTCGCTGAACTCATTTTGCCAAAGGCGAAATACTCCGAGTCGGAGAAGCATCGACAATTCTTCGACCAAGTTCTCCCCAAACTCGGCGCGTTGCCTGGGGTCGAAGCTGTCGGCGCGGCGTTTCCGATGCCGTTTTCCAACAACGATTGGGGATCGATATTTTCAATTGTCGGTCAACCGCCGCGTCCGCCCGGGCAGGAATTGGAATCTTCGAATCTTATCGTCACGACAGATTATTTTCGTGCGATGCGGACGCCACTACTGCGCGGACGCGCGTTCAACTTGAGCGACACGAAAGATTCTCCGCCGGTTGTAATCGTAAATGACGTTTTCGCTGAGCGTTTCTTTCCCGCTGGCAACGCGATCGGTCAGCAAATCATTTTGACTCACACCGAAAGCAATCAGCCCTCGCTGCCGAAAGAGATAATCGGCATCGTTGGGGGTTCACGTCACGAATCGCTGGCCATTCAGCCGCAGCCGGAATTTTACATTCCGGTTGCGCAGGATCCGAAACGTCGGATGGACGTTGTCATTCGCACGGCGGCAAGCGATCCAGCCTGACTTCAGGCTTCCTTGCGAAATATCGTTCACGAGTTTGACAAGGATTTGTTCGTTCCAACTCTTGAGCCGTTGGAAAAACGCGTTGGTGTCACGCTGGCGCAGCCGCGTTTCAACATGATGTTGCTCGGCACGTTCGCCGGCGTGGCAATGATTTTAGCAGCGATCGGAATTTACGGCGTCATTGCCTACAACGTCGCGCAACGGACGAAAGAAATCGGCATTCGCATGGCCCTCGGCGCGCAAAAGATCGACATGTTGAGTTTGATTCTTCGGCAAAGTCTC
>Ga0066388_100002514_pt1 | contig 11261 bp, 8 predicted proteins | sample PanSoiMetaGPlot6_FD_64539 | JGI IMG/M metagenome (GOLD analysis project Ga0066388, IMG submission 64539) | Tropical forest soil microbial communities from Panama analyzed to predict greenhouse gas emissions - Panama Soil - Plot 6 (Hybrid Assembly) | ecosystem: Environmental > Terrestrial > Soil... | reverse complement strand
CGTGAAGGCGGGGGATTGGGCCGACACCGTCTTCATCCTCACCTGGGACGACTGGGGCGGCTACACCGACCACGTCGCGACTCCCGACGCCGAGCGGGTGCCGGACGCGCTCCATCCCGGCGGCTTTCAGGTGCTCGGTGGCTCGCGCATCCCGCTCCTCATGTTCGGCGGCGCGGTGAAGCAGGGCATCGAGTCGGAGTGGCATTCGCACGCGAGCCTCGCCAAGACCGTCATCGACCTTTTCGGGCTCGACAAGTTCGGAGTAAAGCGCGTGGACACGGCGCCCTCGCTCGCCGGCCGCGTGGATCACACGCTCTCGCGGCAGAAGCCCCCTGCGTTCGGTACCGCGGTGGTCCAACCGAAGCCACCGCACCCGACACCCAAGCCGGTTCCGCCAGGGCCGTGGGGCGGGCCAAACGGCGATCCGATGCCAGACCTTGTGGCTAACCACCACAAGACGATTCCCGCCCCGCGCGACGGAGTGGTGCGTCCGCAGCCGCCGCAGCTTCCGACCGAGGCGGAATGAGGGGGAGGCCCGTGTTTTCGGGGTGAGCGTAAGATTTTTTGACTAGGGCCGGGAGTGGGTAAGGTCAACCTCGAAGGTGAGGCGAGTCGATTTCGGTAATTGCGGGCCCCCGCAACCACCGAAATCGAACTAAAGGGCGAGGGAGCGATGAGCGGGTGCTTCAACCGGGGCTCACACGGGAACGGACGAGACGCTCGGTGCCGACAACCTTCGCATGAAACACCTAAAGGTCGGCGATGACCGTCGCACTGGAGCGAAGGCTCGGCAGGTGCCGTTCTGCCCTACGCGTGCTCGAGAACCACGCCGCCGGCACGTGGTTTCCTAGGCCGTCATAGCATGGATCCGCTCGGGCTCGCGAGAAGCCCCAGCCGAAGCCTAGGCGAATTCCAGCCGAATCCCAACCGAATTCCAGCCGAATTGAAGCCTCGTCTGATCCTCGGCTCACTGCTCTACGGGTTCCCGACATACCGAGAAGCTATGGACAGGCGTTGTAAGTGGCGTTACGTATCCAGTGAGAGAGCAGCGGCAAGGAGCTCCGCAAACGGGCCCCGCAAAAGCATAATCATCGGCCTGTCCTGGGCGAGCCAGTTCCGCCCACTGGATTGTGGATCCTGCGGCGGGACATTCCTCTCTCACTCCTTGGGTCGCCGGGAGCGCGCGACGGCGCGCTGCGTGGCAAGTGACCGTCGGCGCTTCCAACGCAAACACAAGGCAGGCGAGGTACCCTTGAGGGGTGATCCCCCGGATGGCCGGAGCGGAAAGCGGCCCGTGCCGAATGTGCAACCGTGTCGGCCGCTTGGAAGCCGGGCATATCGTGCCGGCCTTCGTGTATCGGTGGCTGAGGGACACCGGTGCGACCCGGTTCTTTCGCGGTGGGGAGAATCCGAACCTGCGTCTTCAAGACGGCTGGAAGCGCCGTTGGTTCTGCCGAGCCTGTGAGGACCACATGGGTCGGTTTGAGCGGAGGTTCGCCGAAGACCTCTTCCCCCTGGTTGTCGGCCAGCAACCCGCACCGTATCGGCACGGCCCGTGGCTCTCGCGCTTCCTAGCCTCCGTCGCATGGCGTACAGTGATGCTCTACTCCGAGGAAAGCGAGGCCTTCGACTACTTCACCCCTGAGCAGAAGGCCCTGATCCTCCAGGCCGTGGAACACTGGCGGGCGTTCGTTCACGGAGAAGCGGACACGCCAGGCATTCACGAGGTGCACTTCATTCCGATGGGAACGCTGGGCGCCAGCACTCTCGATCGGCCACTGCCGCCGAACATCAACTTCTACACGCTGCGGAGCATCGAGATACACGTGGCTGGTAATTCCTCGCAAGCCTTTGCCTTCGTCAAGATGGGACCAGCGGTCTCTTTCGTCTTCATTCAGCCCCCGCCGGCAGGCTCATGGATCGGTACAAAAGTGGCGCTCGGGGACGGTCAGGTCGGCGGGCAGATGGGGATGCCCACTCAGGTTCTCGACTACTTCATCGAACGTGCCGAGCTAGTGCGGCAGGCCAATCGGCGCCGCTCTCCTCACCAGAATGCCAGGATCAGGGACTCGATCGCTGCGGACATGGAACGTGCGGCCGCGTCTGGGACGTTCGGGGCTCTCGAGGCCGACGTGATATGGTTCGGTGTGGACCGGGTCTTCTCCCTCGGAGGATGAGGAGCCGAGCAGCGGGACCCGGCAATAGACCTGTGCGGGATTTGTGCGTGGACGAGAGCCGGAGCGCCAGGAACGGGCCCGAGAGCAAGCCCAGGACCAAGACTGAGGCGGCGCGGTCTTTTCGGCTATCGTTGGGCTGAATAGCAGCGCCGAGAGACCTGTCAATCCAGTGGAGCTGTAAGTCGCCTTACATCCCCTGAGGTTGTACGAGCCGTCGCACGGTTGACTCGGACCGTACTCGTACCGAGTGATTTGATTTCAACGGTCTTGAGCCGGCTTCATCAACCACCGCCACGAAGTCTAAGGCTGCAAATGATAACGGATCGCGACGGATCATGTCTCTGAGGGAGGGGATGGGGGCGGGTCTGAAAATCCTGGTGTCGGCGGTTCAATCCCGTCCCTGCCCACCATTCGTTTTCAAGTAGTTGCCCGTCATTTCTCTTGATTTGAGCCAGGGATTTCTAGTCCTGCGCCTCATGATATTCAAATACCTGAGGCAGTTGAGCTGTCGTCATCTCCAAGATCTATTTTGTGCCCAAAGTTGTGCCTAGATTTGTGCCCAACTCAGGCACACTCCAGCGCATTCCAGCGCACGAACCCGTTTGAGATTCGAGGTTCGTGGGCGCTACGTAGGATGGTATCGGGGCGCGCCGCGGATCGAGAATTCGGAGATGAAACTGATGATTGAGCGGGAGGCTGTTCTGGAACACCTTTTCGATATCGAAGAGCTGGATTTTTCGGAGGATCTCTTTGTCGGACCCCTGAGCGGTCAATGGTTCAGGCTCGGCGCCTGGACAATTACAGCTCGCCCGGACGAGCGAGGTGTCGAGAATGTGATTCTCCGGCAGTCGTTCTTGCTTACCTGTGACGGATTCGCGAGGATCTTCGAGAGGCTCGAAGCAGTCGGGAACGTAATCGGCCATCTCGGCAAGCCGAATACTTCAATAATCCAGGACGCCGACCGGAAGGAATACAGATATGCGCCGTTCCACAGGTTCGATTTTGATTTCACTCCAGTTTCCGGCGAGCCGGTCGTGTTCACGCACGGAGCTATATCCGGGACGCGGCTCTTCATCAACCCCGATCTGTGGCTATTTCTTGGCCTTGAGGAGCGGGCGCCGGCGTCTGGCATTTGGTGGGACCCGAGCAGAGGCGTCGATGTGCTACGCCAGCGCGTCATAGAGGATAACAATCTGGAAATCGTCGAGATTCGAAACGACTATCTCATGAAGTATCTTCAGGCGCGCCAGATGTCGCTCATTGTCGGGCATTATCGCCACCTTCACCTCCTCAACCCTTCCGCCCTGGCGATTGAGCGCTTTGTTAGCGGAGAGCTAACGCTAGGGTTCCCAGCGGACGGCGTGAAGGCCCTCTTTCAGAACTGGGATCTCCGGAAAGACATCTTCGGATCACTTCCCTTTCTACAGCGGAGGCTTCACCTATGGTTCGAAGTGAAACCTCCGTCGGTCGACGTCGAGAATCCGTGGTCAGAGCAGCCACCGTTCGATACCTACACATTCACGCTGCCGACCCGCGTTGGGGCGGTCGCTCCTGCTCGCTATGGGTACGTCCACCGGGAAGTCGGGCGGAGTTTTGAGGGGGCGGTTGGCGACTTCCTGAATCGAGTCTTCTTCCGGCAGGAGGTGCTGACGAAGTACGAAGGAGCATCCGGATTCGAGGTCGCTGACGACGGATCAGTCAGGTGCCGCCACTATTGGGGCCTTGTCCGGAGTACCTCACGACTCGGGAACGAGCTCGTGGCCACCGCGATCGGCGACTTTGCGGAAGGTGTACCGCTCGAGGAATGGCCGCACTGGAAGCAATACGCGGTGCCCCTCCCAGCCCGGAGATGATCAGATCCCTTCGGGAGGAGCAGACTATCCCCGAGGCCGTGAACAGACTAGTTCAGGCGCTTCGAGATCTCGATGCCGCTTTCATCGACCTGGCTACTGCTGTCGGTCTCTCAGACCCGGAACAACCGTGGGAAGGCTCACTCGACAGCCTGGCTGCCCGGCAGCTCAAGTGGGTATGCCCGTCAAACGCTGATGACGACGAGTTCCTAAAGAGGGCGACACTGCTCTCTACGCTCGTGATTGATGGCTTGGAGCCTCCATCATTGCGCAAGCTACTTGACGCAATCGGGGGAAACCTTCATATGAACGAGAACAACCCGCCGTCTCCGCTCAGCTCACGCAATCTAATCCAGCGAGTGGCTCTCGTCGCCGTCTTGCTTGAGACCTTCCGACCAGAGTTGGCCGCAGTCCCGGCTCTGTTGCGCCGGGCGGAAGGCAAGGCGGCGGCGGCAGGGGACGCGGATCTGCAGGCCGAGCTCGCGCGAGCTCATGAACGCGTCCGTGGGACCTTCGCCCCACTTGCATTCCTCTACGATCTTCGAATCCACGGTGGACTCGCCCACAAGCCGAACAAGTCACGCGTCGGGGAGGCGGCCGAGCAGCTTGGACTACCGAAAGAAGGTTGGCATCGAGCCGACTACCTGCGGCTTGTGAACCTTGTTTCCGAGAGCGTTCGCCAAATCGCTCGAGACCTTCGAATGGCGGCCGGCCTTTGGGAGCGGTGAAACTCCAAAGCTCCCAGCCAGAGCACCTGTGCACCCGTGACGTGACCAGCCATTTTGTACCAGGTGGAATGAGAGACTTCACCCTGGGGAGGGAGTCTGGTCATGGCCAAAAGGCGGTTGAAGCCCGAACAGGTGGAGACCCGTGACAGCCGAAGTGGCCGACTGCGACGGTGCTACCACGCTGCTACCGGAACACCCCGCACCAGGACGACCCAGGAAGACGGGCAGTTAGTCCGGATCGCTTTGGTTTGTTACGCCTAAGTTGTTTTGGGTGGTCCGAGTACGTGGGTCGGGGCAACTTTTAATCAGCGGGTCCACCTGTCGTGACGTATGGAGCCCGATCAACGGAACGTTTTGCTAGGGTTCTCCACGTCGCTGGCAGGCCCGACCGGGGCGGTCAGTCTGTGAGATTGACCAGGTCAGGGTGGTCCGCGTCGAGCCAACTCAACCTTCGCCAGCACGACCAAGTGCGCGATCTCCGTCGGGCGTGCGCCGGAGAGCCAGGTCTCGAGAAGGGCTCCATCGATCGGAACGATTCACTTGTCGGGCTTTCCATCTCCACGTCGGCCATCACTCTGTTCAGCGCTGAATTGCGGTTGGTGCGTGATCGGCATGCCGTTGCGCTGGTGATAGGCGCCGATTTTCATGGCTGCGTCTTTCAAGTCGGATTCGGACACGATGTTGTAGCGTTCGAAGACGGACCGGGTCTTGTGTCCACTAATCTGCATCGCGACGCGCTCAGGGACGCCGGTCCTGATCATATTTCGGATGGCCGTCCGCCGGAGATCGTGAAAGACCATACCCGGCACGCCAGCTTGGTGGCAGGCCTTGGCCCAGGCTTTTCGAACGCCGCGGACCTGACGGCCGCCTTTCCTGTGGAAGACCCAGGGGATGGGAGCCCGGACAGAGCGCTCCAGCTCGCGAGTCATGGCGTGCTGCGCTCGGAGAGCCTCTAGCAGGTCAGGGGAGAGATAGACGACCCGGCCCTCACTATTCTTAGTGGCCCCGGGAGCCAGGTACAGTGAGCCCTCGGCGAGGTTCAGCTGATGCAATTGAAGTGGGAGGATCTCGCGAAGGCGCCAGCCAAGCTCATTGGCCACCATGGCGATCGGCTTAATGTAGGGCGGCAAATGTTGAAGGACGGCCTGAACCTGCTCGGGCTCGAAGAAGCCAGCTCTCGGCGCTGACTCCTTCAACATCGGGACATCGGGAACGTGATCATGACTCAGCATCTTCGCCTTGACGGCGAGGCGGAAGGCTCGCTTGAGCGTGGCCAACTCACGGTTTGTGCTCGCATTCGACAGGCCGGTCTTGAGGCGCTTCTCCACGTACGCAGCCACCCTATCTCTGTCATCGCTCCTTGGACTGGTCAATGAGCCGCTCAAGATCTCTGCTGTCGAGCTGAATGCGCCGCAAGATCCTCACGGTGGGGAGCCTCCGGGCCGAGATGAGTCGCCTGATGCTCGCCGGGGAGAGCCCAAGCATGGCCGCGGCCTCTTTCAGGCTCAGGAGCCGTTGGGGGTGACCTGGGCGACCCTTTGAGGAGGTCACAGGACTCTCAATCCTGGGCCTGCTGCCGTCCAATGACCTGATTCGTTTAGAGTTTGAGTGCTCCACGGGCGTCGTTGTGCCCAACCTTGTGCCCGACGGGTTCGACCGGGCCTGCCTGTGGCTGCAGGTTGAAGACGGAGGCCCCGAATTGGGGAATCCCACGTAAGCCCCAAGAAGTCTCTTCTGGCGGCCACCGGCTTCACGAGGCAGGCCGTGGGCATCCGGCTGAGCTGTGGTTCTTCGACAGCCGCCATCGAGGTGACGGACGGGAGTTGACAACGATCGGGTAGCGGGCTCAACGGCAGAGACCATGTATGAATTGACAACGACCACTCCCGAAGGAAGACCCATCAGCACCCTGCCAGGCGAAGTGAGGGGCTGCTGGCTGAGACCGGCGATGTCGCCTCCCTCTTTCGCATACCCTGATACTCGAGTCTGGCAGGTTATGTCGCGGGGACGGGCACCCGGCGCGGGGCCACCGCCGCTGGAGGGTGCTCGTGTTGGCTATCCTCAGCGGCCGCGACCGAGAAGTCGCGGCTGCCGATCAGGTTCGCCGACGCGCAGACAGAGAGCGATCTACTCGTCGCCAAGGTGGATCCGAACGACCTTCGAGTCCTCGAGCGCCATGGGGCAGGACTCATCGCGATTCCCATGGCGATCGATGAACGAGGACGGCGCGCGGGAGCGCATCAAAGCGGCGGTCGCGACCGGCCGGCTCGAGATCCAGCTGCAGAGCCACGTCACGCGGAGCCGCCGAGCGGACATGTCCGCGTCGGAGCGGGATACCTTCAGTTCTTGGACGCGGCGAGCCGCTCCATGACGTACGCGGACTGATACGCAGTCCGGCCGCTCGCGCCGAAGTCGGTGAAAGTTTCGATCACCAGCCGATCGGGGCCGGCCGGTCTCGCGATCAGCAGCGTGCGGATCGCGCCGGTGTCGAACTGCGCCACGACCGCGCGCGTCGACGTCGAGAAGTCGGCGGTGACGGTCGTCCCGTAGGGCCGCGCATTCACTTCTCCCCAGTCGCAATCCTGGGGATGACAACTTCCGAAGGCACGCAGTCGGAGCTCCTTGCCCACGGTTCGGATCTGCACCCGCGTGACGCCGCGGGTGTTGCGGTCGGTGTTAATCCACTGGCCGTTGAACTGGGCGATATCGGCGGTGGTCGTCAGCACGGCGATGGCGTCGGCGCCGCGATTGACGTTCGCCTGCTGCTCGACCTGCTGGCGGACGGCGGTCTGGCTCTTGATCTGGGCCTCGTACCTCCTGCGGTCCTCCTCCAGTGCCTGCTGCCTTGCTTGCAGGTCCTTGATCTGCATCGAGACTTCGGCGCGGGCTGGTCCGGCAGACGGGAGCTGTTCGGAAACGACACGAAGCTTCTCCTCGTTCTGCTTCCTGAGCTCGTCCGCGTGATTCAGAGCCACGTTCAGGTCAGCCAGCTTCTGGGCGATCTCGTCCCGCTCGTGCCGCGCCTTCAGCTGCGTGCGCCAGGACCAGGCGAAGCCCACGAGGACCACCAGCAGGATCGCGCCCAACACAACGAAGGTATTCCGCACGAATCGTTTCCTGCGGAACTCGGCCTGCTGGTCTGCGAGGCCCCGCTGCAGAAAGGCGGCGGCTTCGCTGAACGGGACCGCGTCGTCGGCCGACGAGTACTGTCCGGCCCACGCCTCGTTCCACAGGCCGGTCTGGAGATAGCTCACCGCGCGCGTCAGCTTGGGGTCGCGCCACGTGCCGGATTCACCGGTGCGGAAACGCCGGGTGTCCTCCAGCACATCCCGGTACCAGTCGACCGCGACCGCTTCATTGATCTGCCAGTCACGCAAGCGCGTCCAGTTTCGGATGAGGCTCTCGTGCGAGATGTCAACAACCGAGTCGGGCCTCAACTCGCTTCCGGTGCTGACGAGGAGGAGCGAATTGCTACTGTCGGCGAACGTCAGGACGACATCGCGGACGAGCGCCCGCGACGCTTCGTCACGGGCGCCGGTCACGTCCAGGAGACGTTCCCACCGGGTGGGCCGTCGAACCACGCGCCCCTTCTCGGACATCGTCAGGCAGCGAAACGCTAGCTCGGCCCACACGCGGGCCGCCGCCGGCAGCCCGCTGTACAGCGCCTCGGCGTGGTCGTTGAGCGCGTGCTCGAGCGTCCCCGCCTCCTCGTAGTGGACGATGTCGAGCGGCCCGCCGCCACCGCTCGAGGTCCACACGTGATACGTGCGGTTCAACGCGTGCTGCAACACCGGGAGCTGGTCCGGCTCGTCGCCCAGGTCCGTCAGGAGGCGCTGCACCAGGCGCTGCGTCATCCGGAGATCGAACAGATCCAGCGGCCGTTCGATGGCTTCGCGCCGTTCCTCTCGGCGCAGGCGGGGGATAAGGTACTGGCCCTCGTTGAGCATCTCGGGTAGACCGGCGAACTCGGCGCAGTCGCCCAGGTAGTCGGTCCGCATGGTGATCACGACGTAGATCGAGCCGGGATACGCGTCGGCCGCTTCGAGCAGCGAGGCCACGAACAGCGCCGCATCGGCACCGCCGTCGGCGTGGCGTCGCTCGCGCTGGAACCGGAAGAGCTCCTCGAACTGATCCACCACCACGAGCACGCTCTCGCCGCTCGCGAGGCCGGTGCGGCGGACCGCGTCGGCCAGTCCGAGGCTCGATCGGGCGATGACCTCGCGAACGTCCGCCGGATGAGAGGAGAGGATCTGCTGCTCCGCGAGGGCGGAGGCGAGGTTCTCGAGGGGCGAGTTGCCCGGCCGCATGATCGCGATGCGCCAGCGGGAGGTCGCGCCCACGAGGAACCCGCGGTGGAGCGCCGGGAGCAACCCAGCCCGGACCAGTGACGACTTCCCCGATCCCGACGTCCCGAGCACGGCGAGGAAGCGATGCGATGCCAGCCGGCGCAGCAGCTCTTCCGTGTGCGGCTGGCGGCCGTGGAAGAGCAGGGCCTCGTGCGACTCGAACGGCCGCAACCCGGGATAGGGCTGCTGGAACGTCAGGGCTCGCGCGAGCTCAGTGGTGGCCGTCGGTCCGGCTCGCTTTCTGCACCGAATCGAAGAAGGTGTCCAGGCGCGCAGGATCGAAGGGATCGTCCCGGCGGATGATCTGCGGACGATTCAGGCCGGCGAGCTGGAGATGCGCTAGGAGCTCGAGCGGGCGTGGGTCGCTCACCAGGCACGCCTTGGCCAGCGGCGGGCGGCGCAGCCGGAGCTCGGCCAGCACGACGTCGGGCATGGTGGACTCGAGCCATTTCACTGGCGCCCCGTCCCAGTAGAGCAGCACGCCGTCGCTCTCGCGAAGGAACTGCTCGTGCCGCAGGAGCTTGTCGGAGTGCGATGCGATGGTGGGGTCGGGCTTGAACACCGTCAGGTGACGCTGGCTCATCAGCGTCTCGAGCACCCCGGCGAACTGCGAGTCGAGCGGTGTCGTGGGATCGTAGAGCAGGTAGACGCGCTGCGCGTTCGCCGCACCCTCCGGGAGCGGCAGGGGATCCGGACGTGGCCTCAGCAGGTCCAGGAGATCCATCACCATGTCCCGGATCGACGCACCGCCCAGCCGCTGAGACCCCTTCGGCAACGCGGTGCTCTCGCTGATGGTCTTGAGAAATGCCGTCTGCCTTGGATCGGCGGTCGGGGTCAACCCGGGATGCATCCACGTGAGAACCGGGCGGCCTAGCCCGATGGCGAGGTTCACCTGGAGCTCGGCGAAGCTGTCATAGGTGCCGCCGAGCACGTGCACCGACATCTTCGACCGGTCGATCTCGTCGCGCAGCATCTGCCGGTCGAAGGTGGCGTCCACCAGAGCCTCGGGACGCACGTTGTATCCCTGCGCCTGCAGCTCGTTGCGGAGCGCGATCCAGTCGCCGGCCACGTCCATCGCGCTGGCGGCCACGTAGATCGCCTCGCGGCCGCGGCGCATGCCGCGGAGCAAGGACGCGATGGCCAGCATGACCTCTCGCACCTTGCCCTGAAACTCGGGCGTGCCGGGACGGAACTCCATGTCGCCCGCCGCCCCCGGTTCCTCGCGAAAGAATAGGACGTGCTGCAGCGCCGGCAGGAATTTCACATGCAGGTCGTTGTCGGCCGGCGTCTTGATGACCTTGAGAAAGCGAAAGACATCGCCGACGCGGATGGCATCCAGCCGCTCGGTGGCGTCATGACGCTCGAGAAAGGTGATGCGCTCCTGGCGACACCACACGGAGCTGAAGTAGCTCGGCGAGCACACGGCGACGAACGCGGCCGTTCCGCGAATGGCCTGGACGATCTCGTCTTGCCAGTTCTGCCCCGCCCGCAAGTTCTGTTTGTCTTGCCAGCTCGAGACCGGAACGCCGAGGCGCTCGGTGAGCGCGAGGTGGAGACTTGTGCAGAACCCCTTGATCCACTCCGGGTCATCTCCGTGGGCATAGCTGAAGAACAGGTCGTGCTTCTGCGCCGGAACGTAACCCATGGCACCATATCATAGTGAAATTCCTGGGCAGATCAATCGCCGCTCCGTCGCCGCCCGCTGCCGCGCCGTCACCGTGACTTCTCCGTCACCGCCGCTTTCGTCCCCGCTTGGCACAGAGCGGATAGCGCCCCGGCCATCGTGCGGCGATCCTGCCAAAGTCCGTGGGCGTGGTCAAACGGCGGCAGTCGGCGGGCTGGGTACCCCAGACACCATGACGCGCCGGTAGCTAGAAGGACGACATCGTCACCCATCCCCGGTCATCGAAACCGGTGGCTTCTTATTGCCGACCGGCCCAGGCTGGGGCACCGATATTTACGAGGAGTTCATCCGCGCCCACCCGCCACGTTCGTGACGATCGAGCCGGAAGCCTCGGTGCCGCCGGTCACCCCGCCCGGCGACGGCGGAAGAACCACAAGCCGAGGAGAGCCGTGCCCAACAGCGCCAGCGAACCGGGCTCAGGAGTGGAAACGGCCTCGTCAGTGCCGGAGAAGAAGAACGGATCGATCAGCCCGGTC
>Ga0066388_100002513_pt1 | contig 11262 bp, 10 predicted proteins | sample PanSoiMetaGPlot6_FD_64539 | JGI IMG/M metagenome (GOLD analysis project Ga0066388, IMG submission 64539) | Tropical forest soil microbial communities from Panama analyzed to predict greenhouse gas emissions - Panama Soil - Plot 6 (Hybrid Assembly) | ecosystem: Environmental > Terrestrial >... | reverse complement strand
GGCAGTTGAATTGACGGGCTGGGCATCTCCAAACGATTCGCTAATATCGGCGACAAAGCGGTAACCACGTCTGGGGACAGTCTCGATAAACTGCGGACCGCTGGGATTTTCTCCTAAGGCCTTTCTGAGTAGCGACACGTTCTGTGTCAGATTGCCCTCTTCCACAAAAGTGTTAGGCCACACCCGCTTCATCAGATCGTCTTTCTCGACGATTCGACCACGGTTTTCCACCAGTGCGAGGAGGATGTCGAAAACTTTGGGTGTTAAGGGAACAGGCTCGCCCTCACGCAACAGTACGCGCTCGGCAGTCTTCAAGCTAAAGCGTCCAAAAGCGTAGAAATGGCCGTCTTGTTCAACCATAGGCGGGCCTTGAGAAGTATCTTTGAGGGTTTTTTGAGCCGTTTCTGAGGACACTTCCCACACTTGATCGCTAGGATTAGCCGTCCGATCCCCACTAGGGTTCAAAACAATGCAACTCGTATTCGGGGCTTGATTGTAATCGAAGCACGAAAGGCGAGGCAACGGGGTCAGCAGCACGGCCCAATCAGTTTGAAAAACCGATTGACAGGGTTGCGGAACCGAGAGCGATGGCGAGCGGTGAAAGCGTTTCGGTGCTATCGCTCAGGGTTCTTCATCAGGTCTAACACATCGAAGAGCGAGCGAATCTCCCCATGATGGAAGGAAAAAAAATTCCGGAATATATCGAGGCTTCACTTTTTTGTGCCTTGAGTGCGCTAGCGGCTTTATTGGGCTTTCTGCTGGTTTGCCTCCTTGCCGTTTTGATTGGGGTGAAAACGGTCTGAGCGACCGATCAGTAACCACGCGCTCAGCGTAGCACCCAGGGCCAAAGCCGCCGATATAAGCATGATCAGGCGAAAGCCGCTCACAAACGACCCGTGCACCGATTCTTCCAACTGCCTCCGGGTTACCTCATCAATATTTCCCGGCAATTCCAATCCAGCCAACCTCACCCGCTGCTCAAGAACAGAGCGGCGGACCTCATCTGCAACCTTGAGCTCATTTAACCTGACGGAGAGTGAACGGCTGAATGTGTGCACCATTATTACTCCGAAAATAGCAACCGCTAACAGGCCAGCCGCGCGGGACAAAGCGTTGTTAATTCCCGAGGCGAGACCGGCCTCCTCCTTCGAAACAGCATCCATTACAGTGGTTGTCAGAGGCGCTACACTGATCGCCATCCCCAGCCCGAGTACCACGACAGCCGGGAAAAAACTTGTCCAATAGTTACTGCTCACCTCAGGAAGGGCAAACAGAGCAAAACCAATCGCCGCGATAGTGGGTCCGAAAAGTAATGGTAATCGTGAGCCAAAGCGATCTCTCAGCCCACCGGACCAACGAGACAACAAGAACATGAGCGCGATGAATGGCAGCATCGCGGCGCCTGCTGCCGTCGCGGAGTAGCCCTGCACCTGGATAAGGTTGAGAGCGAAGAAAAAGAACATTGCGCCCAACGCGCCATAAAGAAGTAAGGTCAAGAGATTAGCGCCAGTGAAATCTGGCGAACGGAAAAGTTTCAATGGGACCATGGGATTGCGCACCCGAGACTCGTTGAGCACAAACAATCCGAAGCTAACCACACCGGCAACGAGCGCGAAAATTACCAACGGATCAGTAAAGCCCATTCGCGCACTTTCAATCAGGCCAAAAACCAATCCAGCCAGACCGATAGTTGCCAGACCAGCACCAAGCCAATCGAGAGATCCATTGGCAGTCTTTTCGCGGCTCTCAGGTACTTGCCAAAGCGAAATTGACACTACCGCCAATGCCAGGGGCAGGTTCAGAAAGAAGACCGCGCGCCACGAAACATTCTGAACTAACCAACCACCCAACAGTGGTCCAATCGCGGTGGTGATTGCGGAAAAACCCGACCAGGTGCCAATTGCTTTACCACGCTGATCAGGAGCGAATGAGTTGCTGATTATGGCCAGACTACCGGGGACCAATAGTGCGCCGCCAATTCCCTGAATTGCGCGGGAAATGATGAGTTGCTCGATGTTTTGGGAAAGGCCGCAGACTACGGAAGCCACGGCGAACACTACCACGCCAACGTTGAATATCAACCGGCGGCCATAGCGATCACCAAGTGAGCCACCTACTAGTAGTAGAGCAGAAAGGAACAATGAGTAGCCCTCGACTACCCATTGCACTCCGATTACAGTCGCGTTGAGGCTTTTTTGGAGAAACGGCAGGGCCACATTGACGACAGTGCCATCAATGAAAGCCATGCTAGACGCGAGGATTGTCGCTACCAGGATCCAGCGTCCCTGCTTTTTAGCGCAGCCTTCACTCGCCTTCCCCGAACGGATGACGCCTTCATTGCAGGGGTCGACAAGCGCAGTAGCCATGGGTGGATCTTACGACACTCTCATCCACCGATTACACAGATTACGCCGAATTTAACGATGAACGATTTTTGACCTAAGACAGAAATCTGTGTAATCGGCGTCATCTGTGGTCGGTCTAGGCAAAGGGTTCGTCGATCGATTCACTCTGTTTGCTGAAAAACTTTGGTCCGTCTTCCGTGATATAAAGACAATCCTCCAGTCGAATGCCAAACTCCCCATAGATCACCACCGTCGGCTCATCGCTGAAGCACATCCCTGGCTCAATCTTTGTCTTGTTGCCGCGCACAAAATTTGTCCACTCGTGTCCATCCAGACCAATTCCATGCCCGGTGCGATGCGGCAATCCGGGTACTTTGTAATCTGGTCCAAAGCCGGCATCGGTAATTACTTTTCGCGCCGCCCCATCAACCACCTCACAAGGAGCGCCAACTTTTGCGGCAGCGAAGGCGGCATCCTGTGCTTTGCGCTCGAGATTCCAAATGTCGCGTTGTCGTTGAGTAGGTTTGCCAAAAACGAAGGTGCGTGTGATGTCCGACTGATACCCTTCCACGCTACAACCTCCATCCATCAAAACCACATCCCCCTCCCGCAACTTTTGTGGTGTGCTACTGCCGTGCGGGAACGCAGTGTATTTGCCGAAACTTACAAAGATTCCCCCGGAGCTCCCCAGTGCGCGGAAGGCAGCGGAGCAGTTACCGGCAAATTCTCCCTGGGTCATTCCCTCAGTCATGCTGTCGCGCGTGGCTTTGTAGGCTACGACGGTTATATCGTTCGCCAGTTGCAGGAGCGCCAGTTCGGCTGGCGATTTGATCATCCGACAGCCGGCCGTAACAGGCGTGGCACTCACGAACTTTAGCGCTGGGGCCGCCAGGCGAATGCCGTCATAAAGAAAGAAGCGCACTCGCTCTTCAATGCCCACCGTACCAGTGCGTACGCCGCGATCATGCAAGGCTTCAACCACTCGTTGGTATGGACTCTCGTCTTCCTCCCAAGTGCGGACGTCGGTACCCATGGTGATCAACTCTCGCGCTCGTTCTTCTTCAAACTTCGGACACACCCAGGCGATCTCCCCTTTCGCCGGAATCACCGCCGCAAACATCCGCTCGCTGGTGCCCCAACGCATGCCAGTGTAGTAAGTCATGCTCGATCCGGGTTCGATATAAAGCGCGTCGATGTTGTTCTCTTTCATGAGGCGGCGGGCTTTTTCGATGCGCTCTTGTCTCTCTGCTAAGGTGATCGGAGCAACGTTGTCAGTCATGCGACGCAGTTTTCGAATTGCTTCGGGAGTCGCGCTTTGTTGTAACGGTTCTGCTTCAGCGTTAAGAAAGGAGCCACCGAGAAGCGTGGCGCCGGCTACCCCGGCTGACAGGCGGAGAAAGTCTCTTCGATCTGTGCACATTGGAGGAGTCCTTTAGGTTGTGGAATTTGTACTTTGTACTTCGTACTTCGTGCTTGGTGCTGTGTGCTCGGCAATTCGGCGAGAATTTACACGACCGGCCCTGGACAAACAAGCAATAGAGAACCCGGAGCGGTAGCGATCGGTTGGGGCCGTAGCGACGGTTGGTGCACTCAACTTCTAAGATTGGCGCGCTCAACTTCTGAGGTTCGTGCACTCAACTTCTGAGATCTGCGATCTTAAGCTGTGAGATCGCCACGGTCGAGGTGAGCCCTCGCTGCTTTGTTGTTGACGTCACGGAGCCTGTATTGTAGAAATGCGATTTTTAACCAGGAGCAACTATTGAAACGATTCCCTTGCCTCGTTCGCCAACTTGTCGCCGCCATCCTGCTAAGCTTGCTCCTTAGCAACAACGCAAATTCTCAATCAGTCCTCCGCTGGGGAGCTGACCCAAGCGGTGGCGCACCCTATGTCTTCACCGATCCCGCTAATCCGGATCAATACATCGGCTACGAAAAGGAGATGGTTGATGCGTTGGCCCAGGCAATGGGCCGCAAGGCGGAGTTTGTACCCAGCGACTGGGAGACATTGATGTCGGCTTTGCAACGAGGCTCGTTCGACGTCATAGTCAACGGCTTTGAACCCACCACAGACCGCGCGCAACAAGTTAGTTTCAGTAAGCCTTACTACATCTTCCAACTTCAACTCACCGTCCGTCGCGACGATACTCGCATCAACTCCCTGGCTGATTGCAAGAATCGGGTGGTTGGAACGCTCGGCAATACTGCGGCGTCACGCTACTTGCAACAAGAAGGCATTCCCTTTCGCACCTATGCCGACCCTATTGGCGCATATCAAGACGTGGAATTGAAACGCGTGGACGCGGCGCTGATGGACGTTCCGGCCGAGGCTTTCTACGCGCGCAACAACCCCAAGTTGAGACCGGCCGGCGAGCCCTTCCTTAACGGCCTTTACGTAGTCGGCTTGCGTAAAGGTGACGACACGTTGAAAGCGCAGGTTGATGCAGCGATCGACCACATCATCGTCGACGGCACGCTGGAACGCATTCTCAAGAAGTGGAACCTCTGGAACAACGCGCAGGTTGAATTTCAAAATACGATCCGGTCAGGTAACAAACCTGAGATTGCCGGATATGTGATGACCAACTCGACCTTCAACTGGCGTGAAGCACTGTGGCGTTTAACTCGTGCGGCCTTGGTCACGGTGCTACTGGCTTTTGGTGCCATGATCATCGCGGTTGTGCTGGGGATGCCTTTGGCCGTAGGTCAGTCGATGGGTCCCTCATGGCTAAGAAGTGTCTGCACAATCTACGTGGAATTCTTTCGCGGCACTCCCGTACTGGTCCAACTACTGTTCCTTTACTTCGGCTTGCCCGCTATTGGTCTAACTATGCCGGGTTGGCTTACTGCACTGGTGGGCCTTGGCCTCAACTATGCTGCTTATGAATCCCAAGTCTACCGCGCTGCCCTGGAAGCGATTCCACGGGGCCAATGGGAAGCCGCGTACTCGCTCAGTATGAGTCCGGTACTGTCATTTCGCAGAATAATTCTGCCGCAAGCGTTTCGCATCGCGCTGCCACCGATGACGAACGATTTTGTTTCGCTTTTCAAAGACACTTCGGTCGCCTTCGCCATCTCCGTGTGGGAGTTGGCCACCGCTTATCGTGAACTGGCGAATGCCTCGGGCCAATTCCTACTGTTGGGCGTGGCGGTTTCGCTCTTTTATCTGGCTATGAGTCTGCCGATGGCCCATGTTGCTCGTTTACTTGAACGACGCTTGCGAGAGAGATCGACGAGACAAGAAGAAGCAGTGGAGGTGTTGGCGGCATGATCAGCGTAAATGGTCTACGAAAACGGTTTGGGACTACTGAGATTCTGCACAATATCACTTTCGCGGTGCCGGACCAGACCGTGTTGGGCATCATCGGTGGATCAGGTAGCGGCAAGACCACTCTATTGCGCTGTTTGAATGGATTTGAACGTGTCAGCGGCGGCTCCATCGAGTGCGGCAACATCAAGTTGGAAGCCAATCTTTCGCCCAAGGAATACCGGCATCGGGTGAAAAAACTCCGCCTGCAAGTGGGCACAGTCTTTCAGCATTTCTTCCTTTTCCCGCATTTGTCTGTAGTCGGGAATATTGTCGAAGCACCGGTGCACGTACTGCGTGCCGCCAAAGCAATCGCGGAGAAAGAGGCGTTGGAATTGCTCGAATCAGTTGGTTTGAAAGAGGCCGCCCTGAGATATCCCGAATCGTTGTCGGGCGGCGAGCAACAGCGAGTGGCAATCGCTCGAGCACTGGCAATGCGACCGGCCGTATTGTTATTCGATGAACCAACCAGCGCATTGGATCCGAGACGCATGGCATCGCTCCGTACGATGTTGCGCGGCTTCGTGGGAAAGGGTCACACTATGGTAATCATCTCACACTCACTCGGGTTCCTGGAGGGCCTCGCGGATAACTTGCTGTACATGGAGCAGGGCGATTTAGTTGAGTTTGGGCCAACCGATCAAGTGCTGAACTCGCCAATTGATCCACGGACAAAAGATTTTGTCGCGCAGGCGGAATAATAGTCAGTACCATCTCGCGGTAGCGGATGGGTCGTCGCCCCTGTGGTCGCCAAGTTGAGTGATTGGCGACGACCCATCCGCTACCGCGAGATGGTACTGACTGTGGCTCCGCTCACTTGAGTGACAAGTGAGCAGGTCTAACCAACCTGGCAAAGAATAGTGCACCATTGATGAGTGCGCTTACCTTTTGAACTCTTTGGGAGTAAGACTTATGTTAAGGTTCTCGAAATACATTGGAGCAACCATATGACAACTGACAACGTGCCTGAGATCTCTTACCTGGTCCGAATCAAGCCCGGACGCCAAGGGTCCGACCCTAATGAACCAGATTGGGAAGTATTGGAACTGGAAGACGGCGAAGTTAAGAACACGTCAGACATCTACGACAACTTAACGTTCGCAGAAGCCAACCAGATCGCTGGCATGTGGCGCAGGAAGAAAGAAGAGGCTGAGTCGGAAGGATAGCATCAGGTGTCGCGATGAACTGTCTCCATTGAAAAGGCCGGCAAGCACACAGCTACATACTCGGCCCCGTCTGATTCAGGCGTACTGTACTGAACCCATTCGCCACCTTTAACTACAATTGCCTCACCTGCCCGAACGTCGATAGTTTCACTCTCTGTCGCTACGCGCAATAAGCCTTTAAGCACTACCGTGTACTCGTCGAATTCGGGTCTTTGACCGGGTTCCACCCAACCGCCCGGGCTCTTCATACGGGCGATACTTAAGTCACTGGTGCCGGTATTCACGCGCCCGACGAATTCTTCAATCTGTTTCGGTTTAGTGCCGGCAGCGGCAACAACTGTAGGTTTGGCAATTAAGGTAGGCATTGTTAACCAGTCCGTGAACAATTTTCTTTAGGCTGGGAGTAGTAGCACGAGACAGTGCCGGTTGTACATGACAAACAGCTGTTTGCTTTCTCTGTGCAACCTCAGTGTTCTCGGTGACTCTGTGGTATGAGGGAACTTCGTAGTCAAAACCACTGAGTCACAAAGAACACTGAGGTTGCACAGAGAGAAATCCGAGCTGGTACACTAAGTCTTTTCCAACACTTGGGGGGTTTCAAGCATGCAAAGTGACCAGATTGTGCGCGACCATGTTCTTTATCTATTGCGCGGTGGCGGCGCTCATTTGTCTTTCGAAGACTTCATCAAGGCCTTTCCCGCTGAACTGGCGAATACCAAAATCGAGGGTCTGCCATACACGCCCTGGCAAGTACTCGAACACATGCGGCTGGCCCAGTGGGATATTCTCGAGTTTAGCCGGGATGCGAACCACGAATCGCCTGATTTTCCCAAAGGCTATTGGCCCGAAACGGGCGACATGGGCAGCCCGAAGCAGTGGCAACAAACCGTGGAGAAGTTTCGCAGCGATCTAAAGCGGATGGAAGAACTCGTAGCAAATCCAGCTACGGACATTTACCAAAAGATTCCCCACGGTGACGGGCAAACCATCTTGCGCGAGGCGCTGTTAATCGCGGATCACAATGCTTACCATCTCGGTGCTCTGGCTGTGATCAATAGGCTGGCGATCAAATAATCAGGCGTTCAAGTACCGCGCAATACCGGAGAACGCTGAACCCAACGTTTGTTCGTCGGCGAGATAGACCAGGCGGAAGTATCCGCTCGCCCGGTCACTGCCGAAACCTGAACCGTGAACCACCAGTACTCCAGTCTGCTGTAAAAGATCGAGCACCAACTCCTCATCGTTGGCGCCTTGAGCTCTGGCGACTTTGATCATCAGATAGAAGGCGGCTTGCGGCACAAAGCAACTCAGACCAGCGATGTCGCGGACTCGGGCCACTGAGAAATCGCGACGCTGCTGAATTTCACTGATGAAGTGTTTGACAAAATCGCTTGGCCCTTCGAGTGCCGGCTTCACCGCGTACTGCGCCGGTGTCGGCGAACACAGACGACCACTTGCTAGCCGTTTTATCGCTGCGACCAAATCACGCATCGTCTCCGTATTGGTAAATCTCATCCAGCCGATGCGCCACCCTGAGAGCATGTGTGTCTTTGATAGAGACTCCAACGTGACTAACGGCACTTTCGTTTCCTGGGCCAATACCGAACTTGGGCTGGGTGCAGTCGCAAAACATAGTTCTCGATAAACCTCGTCTGAGATAACCAGCAATCCATGTTCGGCGGCCACTCTCAACAAACTGCTGGTTGCTTCATCGGTGGTAATTGAGCCGGTTGGATTGCTGGGATTGATTAGGACCAGAACGCGCGTCTTGTCGGTAACCAAGGCCCGCACTTCGTTCGCATCAGGTCGCCATCCGTTGTTTTCGTCCAGCCGGTAGTAGCGCGCTTCGGCCCCAAGTTTATTGAGAATAGCCGGATAAATGGGGTAGCCAGGGGCTGGTAATAGTACCTCGTCGCCTGGATTCACCAATGCGGTGAGCACCAGGTCAGCGCCTTCCGAGGCTCCAGCAGTGATGACCACATCATCAGGTGTGGTGTTAGCACCTAAATTACTTGCGTGGGCAGCAATCGATGTTCTGGCCTCCAGCAGTCCGGAAGAATGCGCGTATCCCGTAAAACTGTCGCGAGTTGCGCGGGTAACGGCTTCGATTACGTGTTGGGGAGGATGAAAGCCAAAAGCCTGCGGATCACCAATATTCAGGTGAATTACCTGGCGGCCCTGACGCTCAAGTTTTTCTGCTGCCTGGACGACGTTGCGAATGGCGTAATGAAAGTTGGTGGTCCTATTTGATGCTTGGATCATAGCAACTGCATTGTAGCAGTTGCTCGACTCAAGGGTGGGAATGGGGTGGCGTTAATTGATCGCGAGGGTGACCAATTCCACTCTTCCTGGCGTCGCGTTCAGATCCTGAAGAACACTTTGTTCAGCTGGGTCCAGATCTGATAAGGCCTGTACTACCTGGGGGTCGAACTCTCGATACGCACCATCTTGCAGCTTCTCTATTGCCGCTCGATGACTGAGCGCGTCTGCGGGGTCCACGGGATTGGTCAACAAGTCGTACACATTCGCCACCGACAGGATCCGCGATGTTAGCGGTATTTGATCGCCTACCAGTCCCAAGGGCCAGCCACACCCGTCGTAACTCTCGTTCTGATAACGAATGATGTCGGCAACATCTCTCAACTCCGGAATGCACGACAAGATCTGCGCTGCACGCTCGGACCGACGTTGCAGTACGGCATGGTCGCAATCTGCTCCTGACATAACGTTGTCATGACCCTCAACGGCGCCTACCTCGTGCAGGAGCGCAGCAGCCTCAAGGTCGGACAATAGATCTTCGGCCAAGCCAAAGGTCCTTCCCATGATCGCTGCCAGCCCGCTAACACGAGAACCATGCTCAAAGAGGTATTCGTCCCTGACCTTCAACACTTTGGCCATGGCTCTAACCGATCCTAACTTCATTTGACGCAAGCGACTCAACAAACACTCATTGGCGACCACCAGTGAATGCTGCCGCTTGTTGTCAAAGTAACGCTGAACTGCCTGACCAATGCGTAGTCGAAGATCTTCGTTGTCCCACGGTTTCTGCAGATACAAGTCGACTACGCCGGAGTTAATGGCTTCAACCAGCAGCTTCAGGTTAGCGTCGTCGCTCAAAAGAATTCTCACGGCGTCAGGTTCGTAGTCTGCGGTCCGTCTCAGCAGTTCAATTCCCGAGATTCCCGACAGCTGCTGGCCGGCAATTATTACCGCAACGTCATGTTGGGCAATCAGCCTGAGAGCTTCCGAACATGACGCGGCAATCAGGCAAAAATAGGTCTGGCGCAGCGAACGTTCCAACAAGCGCGCGTTCGCCAGTTCATTATCAACAATTAAGACTTTGTAACTCATCTATAGATCGAGCCTTCCTGGTTAACGCTGTCTCATCAACAGCTGGGCATTCATCGCCTGTATGAAAGGAGAGGTCTTACTCCAACAAAGTGGTTCACGAAGACAGGGAATTAGCAGCAGATTGTCATACGAGGCGTTGCGTAACTCTTCCCAGTCTTCTTTGGGGACGCGGTGAAACGCTGCGACTACTGCCGGATCGAATTGCCTGCCGGACCACAACTCCAGTTCTCTTGCGGCGGCTTCGTAAGATTTTCCGCGGCGATAAACCCGATCGCTGGTAATTGCGTCAAACGCATCCGCTACCGCGAAGATGCGAGCGCACTCATCAATCTCATTTTCGCGCAGGCCTAAGGGGTAACCACTGCCATCCCATTTCTCATGGTGCTCTGCCACTACCCGCGCTGCTCCCCGGAGAAACTCGATGCCCCGCAAGATCTCCTGGCCATGTAACGGATGCTCTTTCATTCGCACCCATTCTTCATCAACTAACTTAGCCGGTTTGCGGAGAATTGAGTCGGGCACACCAATTTTTCCGATGTCGTGCAACAACGAGCCAAACTCCAGCGACTTCATCTCCACCGAACTCAACCCAAGCTCGCGCCCCAAACGCAGACTGTAGCTAACTACTCGTTCCGAATGACCGTGTGTCTCCGAGTCTCGCGCCTCCAGGGCAGCGATTAATGAACGCAGGGTTGCGCGATACGAATCCTCCAGGCAATCCAGGGCCTGGTCCAGCTGGCGGGTGCGTTGCTCAACTAGTTCTTCTAACCGATTCTCGTACTGTTGCTTGGCTACGATCAGCTCCTGATGTTCGAGCGCTCGTCGGACAACGGCTCCCACCTGTTGCAGGTCGAAGGGCTTCACCAGGTAATCAAAAGCTCCTAAGCGGAGGGCATCGATAGCACACTCCATCATCTGCATGCCGCTAACCACTACTACCACCGTGTGGGGCGCGTTCTTCTTCACCATGGAAATCAGGTCGAGTCCGGACATTCCCGGCAAGGTAATGTCAGTGAGGATCAGCTCAAACTCGGTCTCAGCCATGTGAGCCAACGCCTGGGCGACCGAACTGGCTTGAACGCAGTTGTGTTCGGGA
>Ga0066388_100002510_pt1 | contig 11262 bp, 12 predicted proteins | sample PanSoiMetaGPlot6_FD_64539 | JGI IMG/M metagenome (GOLD analysis project Ga0066388, IMG submission 64539) | Tropical forest soil microbial communities from Panama analyzed to predict greenhouse gas emissions - Panama Soil - Plot 6 (Hybrid Assembly) | ecosystem: Environmental > Terrestrial >... | reverse complement strand
CCGCGCTTCGATCCCGCGAGCCTTTACGGCACCGCGCCGTTTGTTCGCGCCGGGCAAGTTGATGGTCAGCAGGACGCGAACTTCAGAACCATAGACTTGTTTGGCGGAACGCTTCCAATCGAGGATGGACAAGAACTCGAAGCCCGTGAAATCATGGAATCGCTAGCAGAGATTTTGGCCGCCGCGCAGCAGGCGGGACTTGAACCTGCGGTGCCCGAAGGGCCGCTCTGGGATGCGCTTCAGCAGACCGCTTCTGAGCCGGCGCCACCGAACACTTCGATTTTGGCGAAATCAGCGTTCCAGGCCGGTGACGGCTCGGATCGTAGTATAGACCTCGAATTCTCAAGCCTTTACGCAAGCGTCTATCAGACCGCACAAGCGCTCAGCATTCCGCCAGAGCTCATTCAGCAGGTTCTGAAGGCCCATGCGTTTACGACGGACTTCAGTCAAAGCGTGCGCGCTGGAGATGGCTTCCAGTTTTTGTTCGATGCGAAGGTTGGTAGCTCCGGTGAACTGGGGGAACTGCTTGCGTCGGCGATGGTATCAAGCGCGGGAACACAGAGGTTCTATCGCTTCCGCGCAGCCGACGGGACGGTCGACTATTATGATGAGCAGGGCAGAAACTCCCGCAAATTCTTGATGCGGCAGCCGGTCCGGTGCAGCGCGGCGCGCCTCGCCTCCGGCTTCGGATCGCGCCTGCACCCGCTGCTGCAAATCGTCCGGCTGCATACCGGCATTGATTGGGCTTGCCCTGAGGGAACGCCGGTCATGGCCGCTGGCGCTGGCTGGGTCGAGGACGCTGGTAGGCGGGGAGAGTACGGGAACTACATCCGCGTCCGACATAGCAATGGCTACGCGACGGCTTATGGCCATTTGGCCCGGTTCGCGCCGGGTTTGAGCCGGGGAGCCGCGGTGCTGCAGGGCCAGATCATTGGCTACGTCGGAAGCAGCGGCGTTTCGTCAGGCGCGCACGTGCATTTCGAAGTGATGATCAAGCACGGCGACGACAGCGCGTACCGCCACATCGATCCATTGTCCATCCGCGTGCCGCACGAGCGCGAGCTCTCCGGCAAGGACCTCTCTGATTTTCAGAAAGAGCGAGCTCGTATCGATAGGCTGCTGCGTTCCGACCCGATTTCAACGCGTGTGGCAATGGGGAGGAGCAGCTGCATAGCCGTTTCTCGCGCGCGGGCAACAGGACAAACGCGTGCGGCGAGTCGGTTATTTGTCGGCGCTCGCGGGGAGCGATCAAGATGTTCAGAGCTCGATCAGGGGGCTGCTGCAGCGCCTACAAGAATTTGGCGAAGCCGATACAACGCGCACATCGATGCTAGCAAGCGAGCTGATTGAACTGCGCCCTGACGTGGTGTTTGCCGCCGGCGCGCCCGCTGCCATCGCCCTGCGCCAACATACGCTCTCAATCCCGATCGTTTTTGTGCAAGTTGTGGATCCGGTCGCTGCTGGCTTTGTCACCAACTCGGCACGACCGGAGGGCAATATCACCGGCTTCACCAATTTCGAGTTTTCGGTCGGTGGGAAGTGGCTGCAGCTGCTTAAGGAATGCGCACCCAGTGTTGACAGGATTGCGGTGGTTTTGATCCAGCCAATCCGACATGGACTGCATATCTGCGCACGATTGAGGCTGCCGCACCATCGTTCGGTCTACGGCTGATACCGGCCGGCGTGCGCGATACTACCGAAATTGCACAACGCATTGATACATTTGCCCACGACCCGAATGGCGCTCTTATCGTCCTTCCGGGTCCTGTTGTGATTGGACATCGCGAAGCGATTATCGTCGCAGCGGCACGTTATCGCCTGCCCACGATCTATCCGTACAGTTTTTTCACTGCTGATGGGGGCTTACTGTCCTATGGGTCGGATTTGACCGACCTATACAGGCGTGGGGCGTCGCAAACTTACCGGTCGCAGTTCAAGGCGTCGGTCCGCTGGGTCAATGTCATTCAGGACCCGGGGAATCCTAGGGGGTCGACTCGGATGTAACAGTCACCGCGACTGGGCGGCTGGAAGTACTGGTCCGGCGGGATCGGGCGCGCCGCTTGCTTTCTGCGAGCCGTAACGGTCGGGAAACTGCGCGCCGGTGTGGGACTCAGTGAAGCTCTCGGCGATTTCCGGCAGCATCGACGCGTTCCACGCGTTCCACTCGGCGACCAGCCGGTCGTAGATATCCTTTCTTCGGTCCTTCAGGTTGCCGCGCTCGAGCGGATCCTCGACCACGTTGAACAAAAAGGTGTTGTCGAGGATTTTGAGGAATTTGTAATCGCCGACGCGAGTGGCGCGCTGCCACTGATTCTTGTAACGCCAGAACAGTTTGCGCTCGACTGGGTCGGCGTTGCCGGCGAGCATCGGCACTAAGTTCATGCCGTCTGGCGGATAGCTCGGGTCGGGCGCGGTGCCGGCGGCAGCAAGCAGGGTCGGCAGCCAGTCCATGCTGATGGCCACCTGGTCGCTGGTACGGCCCGGGGCGACGCGGGCGGGCCACGCGATTATCATGGGGATGCGCAATCCGCCTTCCAGCAATTCGGTCTTCTTACCCGTAAATGGCCAAGTGTCAGAGAAACGCTCGCCGCCGTTGTCGCTGGTGAAGATGACGATCGTATTCTCGGTCAGGCCGTTGGCGTCAAGAGCCTCGAGCACGCGGCCGATTTGCACGTCCATCGCTTCGATCATGCGCTGATAGGTCTTCTGCGTACCGCCGTCGAAATGGCGCAGGTTGGTGCCTTTCACGTGGTTCGCCTCCGCCTCGTCCCCGGGTCCCTCCCATGGCCAGTGCGGTGCATTAAAGTGCAGGCTGATTAGGAACGGTTGGCCGGACTTCGCATAAGAATTTACTGCGTCGACCGCGCGAGCGCCGAGCTGGTCGGTGAGATAGCCAACCTGATGGATCTCGACGTCATGGTCCCACAAATCGTGCTTCTGACGGGTGTCGAGGTGAGAGTAATAGTCCACCGCGCCGCCGCGGAAGCCAAAGAAATGATCATACCCGCTCTTGAGCGGACCGAATTTCGGCAGTGCGCCCAAATGCCACTTGCCGATCAGGCTAGTGCCGTAGCCCACCTTCTTCAACAGCGACGGCAAGGTCGGATGCTCGGACGGTAGGCCGATCTCGGGGTTGCCCGCCAACGGCTCCTCGAGCCCCAGGCGGAGCCTATATTGATAGCGGCCGGTGATCAGCGCTAGGCGCGTGGCGGAGCAGACGGCGGAATTGGCGTAGCCCTGAAGGAACCGCATTCCTCGCGCGGCGATGCGGTCAATATTGGGCGTGGTAAAGTCGCGGCGTCCATAACAGGACACGTCGGCATAGCCAAGGTCGTCGGCGAGAATAAAGATGACGTTCGGTGGCTTCGCGGCTGGCTGGGCATACGCGCGGACGCGACCGGCAGCAAGGGCAGCCGTCCCGACGGCAGTATTCCGCAGCAGAGCTCGACGCGTCACTCGAGCTTGCCATCGCATCGCCGTGTCCTTTGTTCAGCGGCAGTCGGCCATATGGGTAACAGCATCGTAGCAACGCAGAGCTGGTGATCAATCTCATAACCGCGAAGGCGCCAGTGCGCCGATCCTTTTGAGGTCACTGCAGATGAACAGATTTTGGGTCCTGTCGGCTTCCTGTCAGCTCGTACGCCGTCGCGGCCTTGCTTCGGTCGATAGCACGCAGGCAGTCGCGTTCACATCCGGATTCGTCGGATGAGCGGTAAGCCGACGGGCAGCAAGTGCTTCAGTGCTTCGTGTGATACTCTTGTCAAATCCACTCTGGTCGCCATCGGCGCGGATCGGAGGAGGTCGTATGAGACGGCGTGAGTTCGTCACACTGGTCGTGAGCGTCGCGTGCCCGCTCGCCGCGTACCCTCAGTCGGCGAGGATACCGGTGATCGGGTTCCTCGACCCCAGGTCGCCCAACTTGATCCCAAAGCTTCTGCAGGCATTTCGGGAGGGCCTGAAGGAGACCGGCCATGCCGAGGGTGAGAACGTGACCGTCGAATACCGTTGGGCAGAGGATCAAATCGATCAATTGCCCACATTGGCCGCCGATCTGGGTTCGACGACAGATGGCCGTGATTGCCGCTCCGGGAAGCATTGCTGCGGTGCTCGCGGCCCATGCCGCGACCAGCACGATACCCATTGTCTTCGCAACCGCGACCGACCCTGTCCAACTCGGACTTGTTACCAGCCTGAGCCGTCCTGGCGGCAACATCACGGGTGTGATCACATTGGCCCTCGAAGTAGGGCCGAAGCGATTGGAGCTATTGCACGAAATAGTCCCGTACCGCGAGGACGATAGCCCTGCTTATTAACCCTGCCAATCCTGCATTTTCGGGGTCCACCATCGGGGTTGACGTCCATGTCCTGCATGCCAAGACCGCACTCGATTTGGAAATTGTATTCGCAGCCTTGGCTCAATTGCGAGCAGGTGGACTCGTAATCGGCGCCGACACACTTTTCACCGACCGAGCCGATGAGCTCGCCGCTTTGGCGCTCCGCCACCGGATGCCAGCGGTCGACCAATATCCTGAATTCGCAGCAGCCGGCGGCCTGATGAGCTACGGCGGAAGCATGCGCGACACATTCCATCAGGTAGGCGTCTATGTCGGCCGGATTCTCAAGGGCGAGAAGCCGGCCGACCTTCCGGTAGCGCAATTAACTAAGGCCGAACTGGTCATCAATCTCAAAACAGCCAAGGCGTTCGGCCTTATGGTGCGACCGTTGCTGCTTGCGCGCGCTGATGAGTTGATCGATTAGACGGCGCGAGCTCATCAAGGAGAGGTCGAGTGAGGCGACGGAAGTTTATGATGCTGCTCAGCGGAGTGGCGGCAACGCCGCTCGCGGTGGATGCACAGCAACCAGAGCGCGTGCGGCGGATTGGCGTCCTCATGCCGATCGAAGTTAGCGACACAGAAGCACCTCTCCGCGTTACGGCATTCAAGGAGGGTCTTCAGCAATTGGGCTGGGGCGATAGTCGCGTTCAGATTGACTATCGCTGGGCCGGGGGTGATGCTGAGAAAGCGCGCCAGTCGGCGATCGAACTAATCGCGGGCGCGCCGGATGTGATCCTCGCCATCGGCAACTATTCGGTGGCGCCGCTGCTCCAGGCAACCCGCACCGTGCCGATCGTGTTCGCGGTGGTCGCCGATCCAGTCGGAGCCGGGTTCGTCGAAAGTTTGGCACACCCTGGCGGCAACGCCACTGGCCTCATACTGTTTGAATACAGTTTGAGCGCGAAGTGGTTGGAGCTACTCAAGCAGATAGCGCCGGGCGTGACGCGAGTTGCCGTCATGCGAGATCCTGCCATAGTCGCGGGGGTTGGGCAGTTTAGTGCCATCCAGTCAGTCGCACCTTCATTTGGCGTCGAATTGACTCCAATGAACGTCCACGACGCCCGCGATATTGAGCGCGCGATCACTACATTTGCGAGCGGTCAGAATGGAGGTCTGATTGTGACCGTGAGCGCATCGGCGGCAGTGCATCGAAAACTAATCATTGCGCTGGCGGCTCGGCACAAGCTGCCTGCGGTCTATTACGAACATTACTATGTGAAGGATGGCGGCTTGATCTCCTATGGACCGAACATCGTCGGTCAGTGCAAGCACGCTGCCACCTTTGTCGACAGGATTCTCAGAGGTGCCAAGCCCAGCGATTTGCCTGTGGAAGTTCCTACAAAGTACGATCTGGTCATCAATCTCAAAACGGCGAGGGCGCTGGAGACCACGGTGCCTCCATCGTTGCTCGCTCGCGCCGACGAGGTTATCGAATGATGCGGCGCGAGTTCATGGCCCTTGTCGGTGCTGCAGCGGCCGCACCCCCGCTGGCATTGCGCGCGCAGCCGGGAATACCAGTCATCGGGTTCCTACACAGCAGGTCCCCAAATGCGATGGTGAGCCGCCTCAGCTCGTTTCACCAAGGCCTCAAAGAGGCCGGCTACGTCGAGGGGGAGAACGTATCAATCATCTACCGTTGGGCCCAGAACAGAATGGAGGAATTACCCGCCCTGGCAGCCGATCTAATTCGCCGGCAGGTCGCCTTGGTCTGGGGCGATGCAGCAAGCTACGGTAGCTTTTCCCTTTGGGATGGATCCGGAACCGACCCGGCACTATTCCCAAGTGCTGCGGCAACTATGCTGAATCCTGTGCGTAGATCTCTCGGGTCCGCCGGGACGAGCTGTTCGGCTAAGGTGAAATGCCTTTGGCTCACTTGCCCCCTCGCCGTTTTCGTCACCGCTGGTGTACCCGTACGAGCAGGCCGCTGCGAGGAAGCGGCAGCAACCGCACTCTCATTGTGGCTTGCCGCGCACGCGATGAGCAGCTGGAATGAATGTGATCGAGCCCAATTTTTCGGGTGTTCCCGACGCGCCTTTGATGGCGCGGTGTCCACTGAATATGATCGGGCGCCAACAGATCTTGATCAGGCTGTGCAGCCGAGCAAAAAACAATGGAGAGTCAGCGCGTTGAGAAACGTTGGTTGACCCGAACCAAACTGCAACTGGAAAGGTGGTCACTAGCGCTCTTGCCATCGACGGCAAGCGGCTCGGCTGCGATCTTGTTGCTCCGCAGTTGGCTGTTAGGCCGGCTCCCAGCTGCGTGGGTGATAGATCGATTGGGGAACCACGGATATGTCCTCACCAAACTCAAATGCGATCCGCATTAAGGTGTTCATTTCATATGCGCGAGCGAATATGGCGTTCGCCGACGCTCTGGTTGCAGCTCTGGAGCCTCATGATATCGACGTACTCATCGATCGCCGAGACCTACCATACGGTGAAGAGTGGAAACCGGAGCTGCTGGACTTTGTGCGGCAGGCAGACTCGATCGTATTTGTGGTGAGCCAGCGCTCCGTCGCATCGAGCTGGTGCAAGTGGGAAGTGGAACAAGTAAAGGCCCACGGCAAGCGACTAGTACCAATCGAGCTAGAAAGCGTCCCTCGGTCATTGCTACCGCCGGAAATCGGAGACGTCCACATTCTTTCCTTTGTGTCGGCCTGGTCAGATGAGCGGCCGACTGCAGAATTCGACACGCAGGCAACGGTCCTTGCCAAAGTACTTGGCACCAATCGGCGCTGGACAAAGGAGCATACCCGATATGGCGATCTGGCGCGGAGATGGAACGAAGTCCAGACCACGGGCGCGGCCCGCGCGGAAGCGGTTCTTCTACGTGGCCACGCGCTTGAGGAAGCAGAACTGTGGATATCCAGCCAGCCACGTGAAGCTCCGCAGCCAACAGACTTGCAGCGCGCCTACATCAGAGAGAGCAGGCTCATCGAACAGCAGCGTGCCAAGGTCGCGCGGCGTCGAAGCCGTATTCTAGTTATGGTGTCGTTGACGGCTGCCTGCATCATGGGCGCGCTTGGCTGGTTTTTCTTCCTAGAATGGCGAGGTTCGCAGCAGCGCCAATCGCGCTTCCTCGCGGACTTGTCCAGGCAGCAACACGAGAGCGGTGATCATGTGACTGCGATGTTGCTTGCACTGGAGGCTCTCAACGACTGGACTGCAGACGAGCTCACGCAGAAGCTACGACCCTACGTCCCTCAAGCCGAACTTCAAGCGCACAACGCAAGTCACGCTAGCCGGGAGGTAAAGGTCATCCGTCTCCCGTCGCAAATTGTGAGTGCGCGTTTTCTTGGACCGGGTACGCGAGTACTCGTTGAGACCGCAAACTCAAACGTGATGAAAATCGTCGTTACGGAGAGCGGCCGAGTGCTAAAAGAGATTGCCGAAGGAGCTGTTGTGAATCGTAATGAGGACCGAATTGCATTTCTCAATCGGAATGGGGAAATCGAGGTGGTAGATGTAGAAGCAGGACAAACGCTGATGAGGGCGAACGTTGCTCACAAAGGGACGGTTAAGCTTCACGCCATAAATCATGATGCAACGCAAGCGCTAGTCCAGTTTGATGAGCAGAGGGCGGTGATATTCGATCTCAATTCCGGTGTGCCACTAAGGTCCTTCCAACCAGGCAGCGGAGCAATTGCGCTCGCCGCGTACAGTCCAGATGGAGCAGTACTCATAACATGGTTTGACAAAGATTATGCTGAAGGAAAAGGCTACGAAGGTGTTCTCTCGATTTGGGACGCAAAGAGCGCGCGCCAAGTGAAGAATCTTCCAGGCAGTTACGGGCACGCCGGATTAATTGAATTTAGTCCCTCGGGTCGGCTCGTGGCAACGGCCACGACGGGCACCGCGGTCTGTTGCGAATTCAGATCCGATATAAACCTTTGGAGTTTGGGTGGGAAGACAAGAGATCTCGTTCTCAAGGGTCACACGCGCTCGATGGTAAAGATGCGCTTCAGCCAAGATGAAAAGTGGCTTCTAACAGCGTCGAATGACGGTACGCTCAAGCGTTGGAGTACAGTCACAGGTAAGTTGGTCAGTGAGCCGATCAAGACAAAAGATGAGGTCATGGTAGCAGCTGCGTTCAGCGCAGATGGCACGGCGCTACTCGGCGGCAAATTCAACGGTTCTGTTGTGATTGAGACACTAACTGGCGAAAGCCCACCAATACTCCTGCGCGCTCATAACACAAGGCTTCTTGACGCGACATTCCTCGGCAACGAACGAATGGCGACTATTTCCGAGGATGGGATCGTTCGTTTGTGGGATGTGCGGCCGGGAACGACAACGGAGCGAAGTTTCGAGCACGGCTTACCAGAGTTGACGGTCGTTCAAGGTGCGCGGAAGCCGTTCTCAGGTGGGAGCAGCTCTGTGCGAGACGTCCGTGGTGTCCGAGTAATTGAGACACGTCCAGCCACCTTTTTCTCCCAGAAAGAGGCCGATGCAGCGTGGAGGGAGACCGGGTCTATAACGAAATTCATCCACTCCCATTCAAAGCGCATACGGCCTTTCGTAGGTGACATCGACGATCCGTACCTTTATGGTGTCAGGCTCTTCAACCCGAAGCGAGACGACGTACTGCTCTTGATGTCGCCGGGGCGCAAGCGAGCGCTTTCGTCACAATCGGAAGAAGATGGAAAATTCAGACGTGTCGATTTATGGGACGGCGAAACAGGAAATCATATTCGGTTTCTGGGATTTGCAGACTCCGGCTTCCCCATTTTTGACCCAAACGGGTATTTCGTCGCATTTGTGTCAGAAGGTATCGCTCGTGTGTTTAACACAATTGACGGCATAGAGGTTTTCAGTTCGAAAGAGCGGATTGCTGGTGTTTCAAAACTAGGTTTTGGGGCTAGCCAGGGCACATTATTCATATCTTCCAACGCGCGCTGGGCGGAGATTTCACGAGACCTAATGGACAATAAGAAACTGAGACCACCGCAGGATGTAATAGATAAGGAAATGGCTCGCCGCGAACTTCGCGTCTATGACACACAAAATTGGACAGAAATCTTCAAGGTTGACCTTTCCACCGGTGATTTTACTGTAGCTACCATGGTTGGGACGAGTGCACGACTAGTCCTTGGTCTCGCTAACGGCGACTATTGGATTCGCGATATCAAAAGTGCCAATACGCTCCGCAGTGGCACCAAGAAAGGATTAGCGTCGGTCGACTTTAGTCGGGATGGGTCGCTCATGCTTATGCGATTTGGAGAGGATTTCGCGAGCATCCTCGATACTTCGTCGTTCAAGGAGGTTTCTGTGCTACGGAATGCGGGCGGTATCGTTAGTGTTGACTTCGATGTCAAGCACCGGCTGGTTGTGACTGGTTCCAGCGATTTTGCCACGCGGGTATGGCGCCTCGACAGTGGCGAGCTCATTGCAGAGCTTCGAGGACCGAGTGATGCAGTGGTGGATGTCGTCTTGGACGCAGAGAAGGGTCAGCTCGAAGCCACGTCCGGTGATACGACGTTCTTGTGGCAATTCCATCCTACTACGTCATCATTTCTTGAGGACATCAAGGAGCACGTTCCGCGCTGTCTAACGCTGGATCAGCGTCAAATGTTTTTTCTCGCGCCGGATCCGCCTCATTGGTGTCGTTCGAGGTCCAAGTGGCCATATGATGAGGCCTCGCCATCAATCAATCATTAGCATGATTTTTGTGGACGGTCGTGGCACACCATTAACGGCCGAGTAATCGCGTTTGCAGCGCAAAGAACGATATTGACCGTTGGGGAAGCTCGGGCTGAAGTTGGAAATGCAATTGTCTGGTCGATCGACGAGCGCCCTGGTTGTTTGGGTCTCTCGCGGGCCCTCCGCAGGACGAGCTGTTGCGAATAGATTCGGCCCACCACCGCCGGCTTCAGCAGCTGGTGTACCCATGCGAACACGCTGATGCCAGGAGACGGCGGTGGTGCGTCATGCCTCGTGCCTTGATTGGGGCGATGGCGCGAAGGCATTGGGCTGCCCGCCTCTTAGTTCTCAGGGAATGTGGTGTCATACTTCGCGAGGGCTCGCGCAGATTTCACCGGGCCAAGCTCATGCAGGTCATGGCATTGGTCGTCAACCAAGTGGGCGGCTTTCTTCCGCCAAGGTATGTGCCCGTGCAACTGTCGGCAGCTTTCCGGCCCGTTAGGATGCTCTGCGCGGGCGCCAGCGCCAATACCCGCGCTTGAACAGCAGGTAGCGGATCTTATCCCTGCCCACCGTGACGGTCCCGCCGGTCACCGAAAACCTCCTGAGCGTTGCGCGGCTTGGGCCCGGTCGTCAAGCCGATAGCCGCAGAGTTGTGACGGGCGGTCATCCACTCGTCGATGGCCGTGAGGTCAAACATGCCAGTAGTTGGGTCCGGGTGCGGGAGACCGCGAACAAGGAGGGCGGGCAGTTTGGCCCGAAAGTCGGGTGGCGAGGGGTGTAGCCGCCGTGCCGCCTTCTCAGCTGGTACATCGCGCGGATCAACGCGGAAGCAGATGCAGCTCGAGCGGATCATGATCACCAGGAAGAAAAGTTCAACCTGGGCCCAATGGTGGTCATGTTCGGCCCGGCGGGCAGGCTCCCGCGATCCGTGCTTACCCCGTCCACGTGAATCGTCGATCCACGCAAAAGACCCGATCGCCTTGGCGCCTTACGCGAATGGTTGCTTGCTCGCAGATGTGGCGCAGGACGGCGCCGAATAGAGTGGCAGGCCACGCCGCTAGCAGGCAGGCCGGTAGTGTAGCTAGTGTTGCCTCTCGCCGGGTAACTGGCGAGTGCGAAGCGTACACAGCAAGGATGCAGGCCGCGAGGGTTCAGCTCCGACATCTTTTATCATCGCGACGCCGGCGCCGTTGCGTTAGCGGAAGGCAGCACCCAGACAACCGGTACTTGCGAGGTTGATCTGGGGTCGCCGGAGTCTCTAGCCCGGGGCATGCTTTCAAGTGGAC
>Ga0066388_100002509_pt1 | contig 11263 bp, 6 predicted proteins | sample PanSoiMetaGPlot6_FD_64539 | JGI IMG/M metagenome (GOLD analysis project Ga0066388, IMG submission 64539) | Tropical forest soil microbial communities from Panama analyzed to predict greenhouse gas emissions - Panama Soil - Plot 6 (Hybrid Assembly) | ecosystem: Environmental > Terrestrial > Soil... | reverse complement strand
TTTGAGATTCTTCAGTTTGTTTTGCTGCGAATCTCGATTTGTGCGCCCGTTCCCGAAGTCGAATCCGGACTGATCCAGATCGTGGCGCGAGCAGGTTCGACCCCATAAACGTTTTGATCGTTCCAGAAAGCAAATGTTTCAGCGGGAACCGAAAAAACAACACGCTTGGTTTCGCCCGGAGCAATCGTGACCTGCTGAAAGCCTTTGAGCGCGCGGACTGGTTCCGAAACGCTGGTGCCTTGTAAGCGAACGTAGAGCTGCACGGTTTCTGTCGTGGCACGTGATCCAGCGTTGGTAATGTTCGCACTCGCCTGCAAAGGAGCGGGAGCTGTGGAGGATGTGTTAGCCAAACCCTCGCGCAGCCAGTCGAGACGAAGGTCGGATTTATTCAACTCGGTCGGACCATAGCGAAGCGAGGTGTATGAAAGTCCAAAGCCGAAAGGAAATTTCGGAAGATTGGATTCGTCAATGTAGCGCGAAACAAACTTCTCGTCGTGTCCATTTGGAAATGGAGTTTTGTCGTTTTGAACGATCGGGCGGCCGGTGTTTAGCGCGTTGTAGTAAATCGGAATTTGCCCGACGCTGCGCGGCCAAGTCATGGTGAGTTTCCCGGTGGGATTATTTTCGCCGAAGAGCGTTCGAACGAGCGCGGGGCCGGCCTGAATTCCGGGAAACCACGCAGTGAGAACGGAATTCACGTGTTCGAACGCCCAAGGAAGAATCAAGGGGCGGCCACTGAAGACAATCAGTGCGGCTGGTTTTCCAGTTGCGACAACCGCCTCTAGCAATTGCTCCTGGCGGCCTGGAAGGTCAAGGTGAGTACGAGAAGCGGCCTCGCCGGTCATTTCGGGGCCATTTTCGCCCAGAGCGAGAATCACGACGTCGGAATTTTTTGCGGCGTCGACGGCGGCTTTGATTTGCGTGTCCGTGCCGGCAGAGATCTCTGAGCCTTTTGCATAGTGAACGCGTGCCTCACCGAGTTTCTTGACGAGCGCGGCGCGCAGCGTGATGACATCATGTCCATCGCCAAGCCCGCCCCAAGAACCGAGCATCATGTTGCCGTCATCGGCGAGAGGTCCAATCAGGGCGACGGATTTGACGTCGTTCGAAAGGGGCAGGAGCGGCGAAGCGTTCGGGAGCAAATCATTCTTAAGTAGAACGAAGGAGCGCTCGGCAATTTCTCCAGAAAGTGAAACGGCTTCCGGAAGCAGAAACGCGGAGGATTCTTTTTTCTCGTCAGCATAAGGATTTTCGAAAAGGCCAAGGGCAAATTTCACGCGAAGGACGTGGCGAACGTCCTCGTCCAGGTCGGCTTCGGAGACTTGGCCGGAGCGAACGAGCTGTGCGAGATGGTCGTGATAGAGGCTGCTGACCATGTCCATGTCCACGCCGGCCTGAAACGCTTTACGGGCGGCCGTGGCTCCATCATTGGCGATCCCGTGATTCATAAGTTCGCCGACGGAGGTCCAGTCACTATCCACAATTCCGCGAAAACCCCATTCCTGACGGAGGATTTTCTTCAACGTAAACGGATTGGCGGAAGCGGGAATTCCGTCCAGCGAATTAAAAGCGCTCATAATTGAGCCGGCGCCAGCGTCTACAGCAGCATGAAATGGCGGAAGGTAATACTCCCGAAGCGTGTGTTCGGAGATTTCCGTCGTGTTGTAATCCCGACCGCCTTCGGCAGCGCCGTAACCGACATAGTGCTTTGGGCAAGCGAGAATGCTTTCGGCGGCATTCAGGTGCGGCCCCTGATATCCGCGCACATAGGCACGAGCGAGCGCGGAACCAAGAAAGGGATCTTCTCCCGCGCCTTCGGCGACGCGGCCCCAACGCGGATCGCGAGAGAGATCCACCATAGGTGAAAACGTCCAGCGAATTCCCGTAGCGGAGGCTTCGCGGGCTGCGACGCGCGCTGCGCGTTCAACAAGCTGCGGATCCCAAGTGGCAGACATGCCGAGGGGAATTGGAAATTCCGTTCGAAAACCGTGGATGACATCGAGCCCGAAAATGAGGGGGATGTGAAGGCGGGACTTTTCGACGGCGATGCGCTGAAAGGCGTTGGTTTCCTTAGCGGTGACGATATTGAAGAGCGCGCCGATTTCGCCTTTGGAAAGCATGTCGGCGTAATCGGTGCGACCTGTACCGGGGCCGGTAGGCTGCCCGGCGGAATATTGAACGAGCTGGCCGACTTTTTCCTCAAGGGTCATTTTCTTGAGGAGTTCTTCGACGCGAGCTTCAATGGCGGGATCGTTCAGTTCCGAATTTGCACGCGCCGGTTGCGCAAAAGGAGCGGTTTTGAATTGAGCGGCAGCGGGTCGCGCAGAAAAGAAGACGAGGGAAGCTTGCGCGAGCAAAGCAATCAGGAAGACGTGCGCAATTCTCGATCGAAAGTAGAAACGGCGATGTAGATGCATAACCTCGACTCTGAAGCGAAAGGATTTTCCAACAGAGAACGCTACGAAGCAAACCCGGAGAATAGTACCGCAGAGAAAGTATTTAATAAACCGATTTATTTAAGGGGATTTGCAGCATGGGCGGGGGCCGGACAATCACTCGGGTTCGTGCGTGACGATGTGCACATCTACTTCCGGCGATTCGCGCAAAAAGCGGTGCGCGGCGGAAAGATAGAGATACTTTCGCCAGCCTTTTTCCACGGAACGGCCGAAGATGACTTGGGTGATGTGTTTTTCCCGGACCGCAGCGGCCACAGTATCCGCCACGCTAACGCCCTTAAGTTTAAGGACAGTCGCTCCTAAATTTTCCGCGAAGCGAAGATTGGCAGCAACAGAGCGGCGATCTTCCATGCTGTTGTTGCGGCCCGTATCTACGTGAATCACGTAGAGTTCGGAATCGAGGCGGCGAGCCATGCGCGCGGCGCGGGCGATGAGGTATTGCGCGGCAGGATTGGAACTGACACAAACGGCGATGCGTTCGCGGACGGCCCAATTTTTCTGAATGTCCTTCGCGGCCATGTAGGTTTCGAGGCTGCGGTCCACTTGCTCGGCGACCTGGCGCAAGGCGAGTTCGCGAAGCGCGATAAGATTGCCGCGGCGGAAGAAGTTGCTGAGAGCCTGTTCGACCTTGGTTTGGGAGTAGACGTCGCCGCGGCGCATCCGATTTTGCAGGGCTTCCGGAGTGAGATCGACCATAACGGTTTCGGTAGCAGTCATGGGGACCCAGTCGGGAACGGTTTCGCGGATGGTAATGCCGGTGATGTTGCGGACCGTGGGAGAAATACTCTCAATGTGCTGAATGTTTAGAGTAGAGAGCACGTCGATTCCCGCCCCGAGCAAATCCTGAATGTCTTCATAGCGTTTGCGGTGATTACTCCCAGGGATGTTGGTGTGAGCGAGTTCATCCACGAGAACCACGGCGGGCTTGCGAGCGAGAATCGCATCGAGATCCATTTCCTCGAAAGTCGTTCCTTTGTATTCGATGAGTTTACGCGGAACAGCTTCGAGTTGGGCAGTGAGTTCCTCAATCCCTTTGCGGCCATGGGATTCGACGATGCCGATCACGACGTCTTCGCCGCGGGCGTGGCGGCGAATCGCTTCGCTGAGCATGTTGAACGTTTTTCCGACGCCGGGAGCGTAGCCGAGAAACAGCTTGAAGTTGCCTTTCGTTTTTTCAGAAGGTGAAGCGACTTCGAGCCATTCTTCAGGTTTTCTTGGCACTGCCTGCTCCTCTAGCCCGTGAGCCTTACGAATTGCTAACGGAAATACGATAGACTTGCGCCATGCAACGGAAGGCGAAAGAGCGAGTCTTTCGTACGATCGCGGCATTTTTTATTGTAGCTGCGATCACAGCTTTCTACCGGAAGGCAATCCCGAACGTCAACCAAACGACGGTGGCGCTGTCGTTCCTGATGGCGATTTTAGCAGTTTCTGCAGTGTGGGGAATGGCTGTATCAGCGTTCATGTCCGTCGTGGCGATGCTGGCATTCAATTATTTCTTCCTTCCGCCGATTGGGCGCCTCACGGTTGCCGACCCGCAAAACTGGGTGGCGCTTCTTGCATTTCTGATGACAGCGATCGCGGGTAGCCAGTTATCGAGCCGAATCCGGAAAGAAGCAGACGTAGCGCACCGGCGAAGAAGAGAGATCGAGCAACTGTACGCATTCAGCCAGAAATTGCTGGGTGAAGGAAACGTGATTCAGCTCTTGAACGCGATTCCAAACCATATCGTGGAAGCGTTTGAGGCGGGCGCGGCAAGCGTGTTCTTGGCGGAGAAGCAGAAGTTCTACAGATCGGGATTCGGAACGCTCCAGTTGGAAGAAGACCAACTGCGAGCGGCATTCGAACGCGAAGAGCCAGTGATCGATCTGGCGATGGGTTTTTGTTATGCGCCAATTCGTTTGGGAATAAGAGCAATTGGAAGTTTTGGGATTAGCGGCGTGCGAGTGACGAGGCAAACGCTGGAGGCCGTAGGGACGCTCTTGGGAATCGCCATCGAGCGAGCGCGCGCCGTGGAACAACTGAGCAGGACGGAAGCGGATCGGCAGGGCGAACGGCTAAAGTCAGCGCTGCTCGATTCGATCACACACAATTTCAGAACACCGCTGACATCCATCAAAGCTTCCGTGACTTCTCTACTTTCCGAACGGCCTCCGAATACAGAGCAGAGACAGGAATTGCTGCAGATCATGGATGAGGAGTGCGACCGGCTGAACCGATTGATTGAGGATGCGGCGGAAATGGCACGACTGGAGGCGGGGGAAGTAGAGCTGAGGTTTGCACCGGTGGAAGTGCAGGAATTGATTGACGCAGCGATAGACAGCTGCAAGTTTGCACTGGCCGGACGCGAAATAAGGCTCCAAGCCGGGGAGGGATTGCCGCCTGTACGAGCGGACCTGGCACGGGCGAAAGAAGTCTTGGTGCAACTGCTCGACAATGCGAACTTGTATTCGGAAAAAGGCAAACCGATTGTAGTAAGCGCGGAATCAAACGGAAGCGCAGTGATGATCAGCGTAGCAGACCAAGGGCCGGGCATTGACGCGTTGGAGCAAGGAATGATTTTCGACAAGTTTTATCGCGGAAAAGATCAGCGGGCGGTGGTGCAAGGAACGGGAATGGGATTGCCGATTGCGAGGGCAATCGTTGAGGCGCACGGTGGTTCGATCGGCGTGACGAGTCAGCGGGATCACGGCTCTGTGTTTACCTTTACTCTGCCGATTGCGCGCAACGCGGGTGAGATTCGGTGAACAACGCGAAAATCTTGATTGTGGATGACGCGCAACAAGTCCGGCGGGTGCTGCGCACGGCTCTTTCCACGGAAGGTTATACGATTTTTGAAGCCGGGACGGGAGAAGAGGCTCTGAATGTATTTCGCACTTCGCCGCCGGACGCGATCTTGCTGGACGTGAACATGCCGGGAATGAACGGGCTGGAGACTTGCCAGGAGATTCGGCGACATTCGGATGTACCGATTCTGATGCTGACCGTGCGCAACGCCGAACGCGACAAAGTGCTAGCGCTGGATGCGGGCGCGGACGATTACGTTGTAAAGCCGTTTGGAATGCAGGAATTGCTGGCAAGGCTGCGTGCAGCGCTGCGGAGGCGCGGCGCTCATGCAAAACTGACAAATTTTGAATCGAAGCCGCTGACCGTGAATTTTGAGACTAGGCAAGTGACGGCGCAGGGGAAAGAAGTGCATCTGACGCCAAAAGAATTTGAATTGTTACGGCAGCTAATTGCAAGCGCGGGAAAGCCACTTACGCACCGGAGGTTGTTGCAAGCGGTGTGGGGGCCGGACTATGGGGATGAGCCGGAATATCTGCGGGTTATGGTGAATCAATTGAGGAAAAAGATAGAAAGCGATCCAGCGAAACCGAAACTGATTCTGACAGAGCCGTGGGTGGGTTACAGATTTCAGCCGCCAAGAGAAAAGAAATCAAACGAGCAAGAAGATAGCTAGCGCTGGTGCGAATATAAGATGTACCTTCCAGGGGCGACCCTTTCCGATGGACATTTCGCGACTCGAAGCTGAATTGCAAGAGCGAGTGCAGGGATCGGTGAGTTTTGAGGCCGGTGCACGCGCATTGTACGCGATGGACGGTTCGAACTACCGGCAAGTGCCGATTGGAGTGGTTGTTCCGCAAACGATTGAAGATGTAATTGCAGCGATTGGCGTTTGCCGGAGTCTTGGCGCGCCCGTTTTTTCGCGCGGCGGCGGAACGAGCCTAGCAGGGCAATGCTGCAATGCAGCGATTGTGATTGATTGGAGCAGACACCTCAGCCAAATCCTCGAAATAAATCCGGAGGGACGATTTGCGCGCGTGCAGCCGGGGGTCGTGTGCGATCAGCTGCGCGACGCGGCGGCGGCTTTTGGATTGACATGGGGTCCAGACCCATCGACACACACGCATTGCACATTCGGCGGAATGATTGGAAACAACTCGTGCGGCGTGCACTCGCAGATGGCGGGAAAGACGGTCGAGAATGTGCTTGAACTGGAGATTTTGCTTTACGACGGCGCGCGCATGACGGTTGGGGAGACGACGCAAGCCGATTTCGAAGCAAAGATTGCAACGGGCGGCCGAGTTGGCGGCATCTACGAAAAACTTTCCAAGCTGCGGACAAAATTCGAAAGATTGATTAAAGAGCGGTACGCGAAAATTCCGCGGCGAGTTTCCGGATACAACCTGGATGAGCTCTTGCCGGATGCGAGCGGCAGTTTCAATTTGGCGCGGGCACTTGTGGGCACGGAATCCACGTGCGTGACAGTCCTTGAGGCGAAAGTAAGATTGGTCGAGGGGCAAGCGGCTCGCGCGTTGGCGGTACTGGGATATCCAGATATTTATGAAGCTGCGGATCAAGCAGCAGAAATTGTCGAGCATGGACCGATCGGGCTCGAAGGATTCGATAGTGTAACGACGCGACGCATTGCAAAAAAGGGTCTGTTGCAGGGCGAGTATTTGCCATTGCTCCCCGAGGGCGAAGGATGGTTGCTGGTTGAATTTGGTGGCAAGCGAAAAGAGGAAGCGGAGGAAAAGGCGCGGACATTCCTGCGTGCGTTTGAGGGAAGAAAGGGTGTGAGTTCGAAGCTGCTTTTGGGGCATCAGGAACAAAAGAAAGTATGGACGATACGCGAATCTGGCCTGGGAGCCAATTCCTATGTCCCGGGAGAGGATCCGAGTTGGGAAGGTTGGGAAGACTCGGCGGTTGCACCGGAAAAACTAGGGCCGTATTTGCGCGAGCTGCAAGCTCTTTACGAAAAATACGAATATAAAGCGGCGCTCTATGGGCATTTTGGACAAGGTTGCGTGCACAATCGAGTGAACTTTGATTTTGCGACGGCGGCCGGCGTGAAAAAGTGGCGGGCGTTTATGGAAGACGCGACGGACCTTTGCGTGCTCTTCGGCGGATCTCTGTCCGGTGAGCACGGGGATGGACAGGCGCGCGCGGAATTCCTGCCGAAGATGTTTGGTTCCGAGCTGGTGCAGGCGTTCCGCGAGTTCAAGGCGATTTGGGATCCGAATGGAAAGATGAATCCGGGAAAAGTGGTTGAACCGTATCGCATCGACGAAAACCTGCGGCTGTCGGTACAGCCAAAGCTGACTTCGATTGAAACGCATTTTGCATACGCAGAAGACGGTGGGGACTTTGCGCAGGCGATGGAGCGATGCGTGGGAGTGGGAAAATGCCGGCGAGCGGCGGGTCAGGGCGAGCAGGACACGATGTGCCCGAGCTATATGGTGACGCGAGAAGAAAAACATTCGACGCGCGGACGGACACATCTGCTTTGGGAAATGACGCGCGCGGAGATTTTGCCAAACGCTTGGAAGAGTGAAGAAGTAAAGGAGGCGCTGGACCTTTGCCTGGCGTGCAAGGGATGCAAAGGCGATTGCCCTGTGAACGTGGACGTAGCGACGTACAAGGCGGAATTTCTCTCGCACTATTGGGAAGGACGCGTGCGGCCGTTACGCGCGTTTGTGTTTGGATGGATTGACAAGTGGGCAGCGTTGGCGGCGATTGCGCCGTGGGCGGCAAACGCAATTGCGCGACTGCCGATTATTGGCGAACTGACCAAGAAGGTTGTTGGGATAGCGAAGGAGCGGACTCTGCCAAGGTTTGCGCGACGGACATTTCGGGCGGCCTTTCGAAGGCGGAGAAGGTCCAGCACAGGACGAGCGAACGTGATGCTGTGGGCGGATACATTCAACAACCATTTTCGCCCGGAGACTTTGGATGCGGCAGTGGAGGTGCTCGAAGCCGCTGGATTTGGCGTGATGATTCCGCAAGTACGATTGTGTTGTGGGCGGCCGCTCTATGATCATGGATTTTTGCAAATGGCGAGGGCGTATCTGGTGCGGATTCTGGACGCACTGAAAGAGCAGATTACACAAGGGATTCCGCTCGTAGTGCTAGAACCGGGTTGCTGCAGCGTGTTTCGCGACGAAATGCTGAATCTTTTTCCAAGACGAGAAGATGCGCGGAAATTGGCCTCGCTGACGTGCACGCTCGCTGAGCTCCTGGAAAAACAGGCGCCGACGTTTGCGGCGCCTAGGCTGGAGAAAGATGCCGTGGTGCAGGGGCACTGTCATCACAAGGCGATCATGCGACTCAAGCATGAGAAAGCGCAGATGGAGAAACTTGGTATGCGGTACGAAGTGCTGGAATCGGGCTGCTGCGGAATGGCAGGCGCATTCGGATACGAAGCGGATAAATATGAAATTTCGATGGGGTGTGGGGAGCGAGTGCTGCTACCCCGCGTGCGCGGGACGAGCGCCGAGACATTGATTCTTGCGGACGGATTCAGCTGCCGCGAACAGATTGAACAGGCGACAGGACGGAAGACTCTCCACTTTGCGCAAGCAATTCAGATGGCGTTGAGACTTCCCAATACCGAGCTGGGGAAGCTCACCGGCCTTGCGACTGAAAAAGAGTTCAAAACCAAGAGCTTGCAATAGGACCAATCTGGTCGTATATAATTCCATTGGGTCTGTTTTAACTTCCATTCACTGAAAATCGGTTGGGGTGACCCGGGGACATGCGTAGTCTGTGAGGCGTATCCTAGTTGTAAATGACTTGCAACTAGTGTGCGCTCGTGCCCCGATAAGTCTTGAGATTTGAGGTTCTTGGTATTTGGACATGCCAGGCAACAGCAAAAATGGCCGCAATGGGAAATTGACGCGGAGAATCCACGCATTTCTAGGAATTGTATCGGCGCTGAATCTTTTCGTGCTGATTACGACCGGGTTCCTGTTGCAGCATGCTTCCCTTCTGAGGCTCGACGAGAGGACGGTATCACGGGCGGTTTTGCCGCGGTCCTATCGGCCGCAGGACGGGGAGAGCGGAGTTAGAGCCGACATTTTTGTCACGGATTTGCACTCGGGGAGGCTGATTGGGACGGCGGGGACACTACTGCTCGATGGGCTCACTCTCGTATGGATGACGTTGCTCATAACCGGATTAGTGATGTACGTCGGAAAGCAGCGGGCCAAACAAAAGGCCGCAGAGAACAATGAAAGTGCTGAGGAAGAATAACACGCGGTGAAGTGATTTCGTGGCGTGAGTAAATCTTAAGAAGCAAGCGGCTTGATTTCAAAACGTGCGGCCCTCGCCGCGGCAACGACGAGGGCCAAATGTGCAATCACATGGAGGGTCGGATGCTCGCACGCAATTGCAGTGGTGCAGGTGTATTCGTAGCAGAAAAAAACGGAAGGCGCAAAGGGTGGGCTTGCACTCGGTGGGCTTCGCTACTAAGCGTTTTGGCGGCCGCAGTTGTTCTGGCGGTGTGTACGTCGACCGTGCCGCGTAGTGCAGCGCAAGAGCAGGGAGCATCCGCGCAGGAAATGCAACAGCTTCGAAAAGACGTAAACGATTTGCGGGAAACGGTAAAGAGACTCGAGGCGCTGCTCGAAGCTCGACACGGAAATGAAACTGCGCCGGCATCCGCTCCTCCAAGTGCGCAACCACCCGCAACGGCCGCAGCGCAACCTGCTCTTGAAGCTGTCGAGTCAGCCGCACAGGCAAGCAAGTCCGCGCAAGAGTCAGGACTTCCCCAATACACCGGGCGCACTACGGATCCGACAGTAGCGATGCCGACGAAGGCGCAAGGGGGAGATCTATCCGGTGCGGGAAATTTGCTGCGGACGGACCGCGTTGCGGTTGGCGGTTACGGGGATTTTCAGTTTCGAACGCCATCGTTGAATGAGCGGGCGGACGGGGGCGGAAGCGACACATTTCAGAGCACGCGATTCGTGCTCGGAGTTGCAGCGGTGCTTTCGCAGAAGCAGAACATAACGCTGAATTCCGAAATCGAATACGAACTAGGCGCGCACGAAATTGACGTTGAGCAAGCTTTTGTCAGCTGGAGGGTGAAACCGGAATTTGATTTTCGCGCGGGAATTATCGTTCCTCCGGTCGGGCGCTTCAACACTTACCACGATTCGAATCTGAATATTTTGACGCTGCGGCCGCTCATCAATCAGTTCATTGTTCCCACAGCGTATCGCGACGCGGGACTGGGAGTACGAGGCGTGTTGCGGTTGCCGCATGAAATGAAACTTTCATACGAAGCGGACGTCGTGAACGGCTTCCAGGCGACGAATGACGACGGAGAAGCGACACCTTTTTCGCGGCTTTACGGACAAGCGTCCGCTGCGGAGCCAGTGTCCATTGCGTTCCAGGCGAAGCGCAACAGCAAGGCCGTGGCCGGGCGCGTAGGTTTTTCTCCCATTCTTGGACTTGAGTTCGGACTTTCCACCTATGCCGGCGCCTTTACGAATCAAGACGCTCCGAAGAAATCAGCGACGATTGTTTTCTTTGACGCGTCCTACCAACGCGGACCTTTTGTGCTGAACGGGGAATACGGGCGATCGAACATTGTGGGCGCGGGGATTGCGCGACAGAGTGCGGCCCCGCCTGTCGCGGATCCAAATGATCCTTTTTCCATTGCGGCGCTTGGCAATTACGTAGCGCAGACAACTCCCGGTCAAGACGGTTTTTACATCGAGTCGGGCTACAAATTCTTTCGGGGGATATTTCGAAATCGCGAAAAGTTTGATGAAGGCGCGTATCTGATGCCGGTGGTGCGGTTCGAAGCGCTTCGGCGCGACCGGACGTTGTCCAATTTCTTCCTGAACCAATCGCGAGCAACCTTCGGTTTCAATATTGCGCCGTCGCCGAGCACGATTTTCAAACTAAACTACGTGCTGAACCACACGTTCGGAAAGGTTCCGGACCTGCCGGGCGCCATCAATGGTGGGGAGTTTGGCGTGGATCCGATTCCGTTTCGCGATTATGGAAAGAATGGTTTT
>Ga0066388_100002508_pt1 | contig 11265 bp, 10 predicted proteins | sample PanSoiMetaGPlot6_FD_64539 | JGI IMG/M metagenome (GOLD analysis project Ga0066388, IMG submission 64539) | Tropical forest soil microbial communities from Panama analyzed to predict greenhouse gas emissions - Panama Soil - Plot 6 (Hybrid Assembly) | ecosystem: Environmental > Terrestrial >... | reverse complement strand
AGGCCTTGGACGCCTTCGGGATCGGGACCAAGGGGGAACGCCGCGAACGCGTGGCGGACCTGCTGGAGCGTGTCGGCCTGGATCCGAGCTTCGTCCGGCGTCACCCCCACGAGCTGTCGGGCGGCCAGCGGCAGCGCGTCGGGATCGCGGCCGCGCTCGCCCCGGAGCCGAAGCTGATCGTGGCCGACGAACCGGTCTCGGCGCTCGATGTCTCCGTGCAGGCGCAGGTCCTCAACCTCCTGGCCGACCTGCAGCGGGACCTGGGGCTGGCGATGCTGTTCGTCGCGCACGACCTGGCGGTCGTCGAGCACATCAGCCACCGCACGGCCGTGATGTACCTGGGCAAGATCGTCGAGACGGGCCCGACCGAGCGCGTGTTCCGAGACCCGCGACACCCCTACACGAAGGCCTTGCTCGAGGCGATCCCACACCCCGACCCGGGCCGGCCGCTCGTCGGGTCGGCGCTGGAAGGCGAGATCCCCAGCCCGGTCGCGCCCCCCTCGGGGTGCCGGTTCCGCACCCGCTGTCCCGTGGCGATCGATCGGTGCGCCGTCGAGGAACCCGAGATGACCGTCTTCGGCACGGGCCATACCGCCGCGTGCCACGTCGCCCGTGCCGAGAGCGAGCGCTCGGCGTAACCCGGCCAAGGGAAAGGAAGGAGCGAGCACGATGCCGATGGCCAGCGTGAACGGGATCCAGATGCACTATCGACTGGAGGGTGACGGCCCCGAGACGATCGTGCTGATCAACGGCCTGGCCGACGACCTGGAGACGTGGGTCCTGCAGATGGACGACCTCCTGGGGGCCGGCTACCGGGTCCTGCGGATCGACAACCGCGGTGTCGGCAAGACCGACGCGCCGCCCGGCCCGTACACGAGCCGGATGCTCGCCGACGACGCCAAGGCCCTCGTCGACCAGCTCGGGATCAATGGGTTCCACCTGATGGGCACCTCGATGGGCGGGATGATCGCGCAGGAGTACGCGGTCAACTACGGCGCCGACCTGAAGAGCGCGACCTTCTCGAGCACGTACGCCGCGCCCGGTCCGTTCTGCTCGCGGATGTTCTCGATGTGGCGGGACATGGCGGGCATCAACGGCGTCCCGTTCATCATGCGCGACGTCACGCTCTGGGCCTTCACGGTGCCGTTCTTCGAGGAGCGCGAGGACGAGCTGAAGGAGTTCGAGTCCGAGATGGCGACGCTCCCGATGTCGGTCGAGGCCTACCTCGCGCAGCTGAACGTGATCCAGACGCACGACACGACCGACCGGCTCCGCCGCATCACGGGCTTCCCCGTGCTCGTGATGGCCGGCGAGGAGGACATCCTGATCCCCGTCTCCCTCTCCAAGCGTCTGCAGGAGGGCGTCCCCGGGGCGGACTGGGCGACGTCGAAAGGGGGTCACGCGTCGATGTGGGAGCACCCGGCGGAGTTCAACCGGACGTACCTGGGATGGCTCGGCGAGCACGCCTGAGCCGCGCGCACGGAGGAGGGGGAACCATGGATCGCACCACCGAGGAACAGCGGGCCGAACGCCTGGCACGGAGCTTCCTGCACGGAGATCTGTCGCGGCGGTCGTTCCTGCGCCGCGCGGCCGGTTTCAGCGCCGCCGCGCTCAGCGCGTCGAGCCTGGGAGCCGTGCTCACGGCGTGCAGTAAGGCCAGCTCGTCGGCCGGCCCCAGCGGCGGAGCCGCAACCGGGACGCCGACGGCCGGCGGCACGTTGCAGGCCGCACTGACGGGGGAGCCCGACACGATCGACCCGGCGACGTCGACGATCTACACGGGCGCGCAGGTCTACGACAACATCTTCAACAAGCTGATCGACCTGGATGCTTCGAACAAGTTCTACGGGCAGCTCGCGACGGCGTGGAACGCACCCGACGACACGACCTGGGTCTTCGACCTGGTGGACACGGCGACCTTCCACAACGGCGAGAAGTTCGGGCCGCAGGACGTGGTCTACACGTTCCAAAGGATCCTGGATCCGAAGACGGCGAGCTCGTACGCACCGCTCTACAACGCGATCGACAAGGTCGAGGCGACCGGTCCCACGCAGGTCACCTTCCATCTCAAGACGCCGTTCGGGCCGTTCCTGTCGAACCTGGCGAACAACGGCGAGATCGTGAACCAGAAGGCGATCGAGTCGAAGGATCCGTCACGGAACGCGATCGGCACCGGCCCGTTCGAGTTCGTCGAGTGGGTCCAGGGCGACCACATCACGCTGAAGAAGAACGACAGCTACTTCCTGAGCGGCAAGCCCTACCTGGACGGGATCACGTTCAAGTTCCTGAACGTCGACCAGAGCCGCGTCGACGCGCTCCGGTCCGGCGACCTGAACTGGTCCGACGCCGTCCCGCTCCAGCAGCTCAACACCCTCAAGGACGACCCGGCGTTCAACTACGTCACGTCGGCGACCGCAGGGATCCCCGACTACATCGCGATGAACACGAAGAAGGCGCCGTTCGACGACAAGCTCGTCCGGCAGGCCGTGTACTGGGCGCTCGATCGCGACGCGATCCGACAGGTGGCGTACTTCGGCGCCGGCGAGTCCGGCATCGAGGAGGTCCCGACCGGATCGAGCTGGTACGACGGTTCCCCGCTCGTCGCGCCCGATCCGGAGAAGGCGAAGTCCCTCCTCCAGCAGGCGGGCGTGACGACCCCGCTCGAGGTCGAGTACCTGGGCCTCCCTCAGTACCCCGAGCTCTTGAAGACGGGGGAAGTGATGCAGCAGCAGCTCGATGCGGTGGGCATCAAGATGAACATCAAGCAGGTCGAGGTCGGGGTCTGGTTCAACGCGTTCATCAATGGCGACTACCAGATCACGTCGGCCTACCAGGAGCGCACCATCGACCCGGACAACTTCTACGCCCTGGTGATCCACTCCGGCGGCGACATCAACACGACGGGATACGCCAACCCACAGGCCGATCAGCTGATCGATCAGGCGCGAACCGAGACCGACGAACAGACCCGGTTCGATCTCTACAAGCAGCTGCGCCAGATCGTGTTCGACGACTCGCCGATCATCTTCGCGCATTACGAGACGATCAATTACCTGATGCAGAAGAACGTCGTCGGGTCCACCGTGAACCCGACGCTCGAGCTTCGGATGCAGGATGTGGGATTCATGACGCCGAGCTGACGCGTCGCGCGGTCACGCCACATGTGCGCCGATCCCCGGCGTGTGCAGAGGACCCGGGCCGTATCGGCCCGGGTCCTCGCTTCGGCGTCACGCGGTGATCAGAGCCTCCTATAGATGACCAACCGGTCCGTCAACCCCGGTGATCCGGGTGCGCCGAGATCAGGATCGGATCCGCGTCGTCAGAGCAGGCCGTTCGCGACGAGGAAATGCTTCGCCACGCTCGCGACGTCCTGACCGTCCAGAACGACCCTGCCCACGAGCGTGGTGACGTTCTCGGTGGTCAGCTTCGCGCTCACGGCGTCGAGCAGACCGCGAACTTCGTCGTTCAGCTTCTCCGTGCGGATCACCGGCGTCAGGTTCTCGGCGTTCTGCAGGTGCAGGTCATCGACGAGCGGAACGAACCCGTTCGCGTCGATGCTCGGGTCCGTGGAGAACAGCAACGCGACCTGCACGTCATCGCTCTTGAGCGCTTCGACCGTCTGCGGGCCTCCGGCATCCAGTGGCTTGAAGTCGTCGAAGACGATGCCGTACACATCCTTCATCCCCGTGAGGCAGAACGGACGCTGAGGGCATTCGGGTGGCCCCCCGAGCGTCAGGTGGCTCGCCTGCGCGGCGAGCGACGTCATCGTCGTCAGTCCGTACCGTCGGGCGGCATCGGCGTTCGCCACGAACACGTTGGTGTCTTGCGCCGGTGACGGCGTCAGCACCGAGATCCCCCTCGACCCGAGCAGCTCACGATCTTTGCTCGCGACGTCGGCGGGATCGTTCGAGGGCTGTGCGTTCGCGTCCAGGAACAGGAGCAGCGACGACAGGTACTCGGGCTTCAGGTCGATCTGCCCGGACTCCAACGCGTTCTGCGACATCTCCCGCGCCCTGAGATCGAGCTGCCGCTCCACCGTGTACCCGGCGTGCTCGAGCACCTGCGCGTACATCTCGGCCACGATCTGGTTCTCCGTGAACCCACCCGAGACACCGACGACGATCGTGCCCTTGCCTGTCGCGACGTCGTGTCGCGTGGCACCTCCCGTCGTCGACGTGCAGCCGACAACAGCCAGAGACAACGACACCGCCGCGATCATCGGAGTCCTCACGACGACTCCATCTCGGGGACGGGCTCGGCGTCGCCGGAGGACGCGTCCGGACCAAGGAGGGCACGGACCGGCGTTTGACCTTTGCCCTTGAGCTCGACCATCTGGACGGGTCCGAACGCGTACCGATCCATGACCGCCGCCGCCGTCCGCTCCGAGACCAGGACCTGACCCGGCTCGGCGTGTTCCTGGAGCCTGCTCGCGAGGTTCACGGTGTCGCCCCAAACGTCGTACGCGAACTTCCGCGTGCCGATCACCCCCGCGACGGCCGGCCCCGTGGTGACTCCGGCCCGGATCCTGATCGGCTCGCCGGACGGCCACCGCACCATCGGCGATCCGGCGAGGACCTCGAGCGCCATGGCAACCGCGGCCTCGGCATGGTCGGCCATCGGGACCGGCGCCCCTGCGACAGCGTGGTACGCGTCACCGATCGTCTTGATCTTCTCGAGGCCGTGCCGATCGGCGACCTGGTCGAGCCATCGGAAGAACGCGTCGAGGGCATCCGCGAAGTCCTCAGGCGAGGAGCGGGCAGCCTGTGCCGTGGACCCGACGGCGTCGACGAAGACGACGCTGAGGTCGTCGAAGGCGTCCGCGATCCGCTCGTCGGGTGAGGCCTTGAGCCGCTCGACCACGGCCTGCGGCAGGATGTTGAGCAGGAGGTCATCCGACCGGAGACGTTCCCGGTCCAGATCCCGTTGCTGGAGGAATAGCTGGCGCGCGAACCCCTCGAACCGATACGCGGCGAACCCGCCCAACACCCCGAACGAGAACAGGTAGAGCGTCGCGAGCACCCTGGTCACGTCGACGATGTATTTCGCCGTGAAGGCGTAAGGGAGGTACGTGGCGATCCCGACGACGGTGATCAGCACGACGAGGACGAACCGCAGTCGGAGGAGAGCGTACGTGAAGGCGGTGATCAGGATGACGCCCACGTAGCCGTATTCCGGGGGCAGGGTGAAGATGTTGGACGTGTAGTACACCCAGATCACCATCGTCGTGATGGCGATCGCGACGCAGACCCACTCCCAGATCCGGCTGAAGATGCGCGTGTAGCTGAGCGCCAGGCCGATCACCAGCAGCGGGATGAAGACGCCCCACCGGATCGTCGCGTCCAGCCGCTGGTCGGCGAGCGCCAGCATGTGCTTGCGCAGAAGGATGCCCCAGCCGATCCACAGCCCGATCCCGATCAGGAACGCCAACCGGATGTTCCACAGGTCGTGATGGAAGCGGTCCTCGCGAAAGGCCGACTCGAGGGCACGGTCGCGGAAGCGCAGGCGCAGACGCGCGAGGCGTTGCCTCACAGAGCGTCCGTTGCCGTTGGACGTCTCGGTACCGTCGATCACGGTCATGGGTTCCTTCACGGGCCCACGATGATGCCCGTCGCGGGGCCGTTCTGTCAGCCCCCAGCTTGCCCGCGGGAGCCATGCGGAAGGAGGCCACACGTCCCGGGAAGCGCGGGGCCTTCCTCCCCGGTCAGAGGTCGAAGACCTGGCCCTCATATGCCAACTCGATCTCTGACATCGACGTATCGGTGACCCGCCCAGCCTCCATCAACATCGACTCGAGCTGGTCGTCGGTGTGGAGCGGGTCGTGATGGAACAGCACCAGCCGCCGCGCGTCGGCTCGCTGGGCGAACGTGACCGCGTCGACGATGCTGGAGTGCCCCCACCCGACCCGGCTTTCGTATTCGGCGGTCGTGTACTGACCGTCGTGCACCAGGACGTCGGCGTTCCGCGCCAGCGACCAACCCGAGATCCATCCCGACGCGATCGAGGTGAGGTCCGCTCCCAGGCCGGGCTCGTGGTCCGGGAGATAGGCGAGGGTCCGACCCGCTTCCTCGATCCGATACCCGACCGATGGACCCGGGTGCTTGATCAGCTCTGCGGTGATCACCGCGGAACCCAACGCCCACGGCTGCGTCGGAACCTCGTGGAACGTGGGTCGGGAGGGAACGTTCCTGAGATGCACCGGGAAGAACGGCGGCGCGAAGAAGGGAGCCATCCGCCGCTCGAGGTTCCTCAGCGGCGCCGGTGGACCCCATATGCGGAACTCGACCGACGGATCCCAGAACGGAGTGAAGAAACGGAGCCCCTCGATGTGGTCGGTGTGGAGATGGGTGATCAACAGATCGACGCGGGACGGGCTCGCTCCGCCGAGGGACATCCCGAAGGGCCTGATGCCCGTTCCTGCATCCAGGATCACCAGCGTCCCGTCGGTAAGCTCCACGGCGATACACGACGTCTGTCCCCCGTAACGAACGGTCTCCGGGCCCGGAGAGGCGAGCGTCCCGCGAGACCCCCAGATCGTGGCGCGCATGTCCCTACGCGCCGCCGACCCGGTGTCGCTCCCAGAACAACGCGACCGCGCCGAGGATCAGGCCCTCGCGCGGGCAAAGAGGGATCGCGGTGGATTCGATGGCGCGAACCACCCCGTCCCCACCGGTGATCGTCAGCGCTCGGTGGGTCGGGCGACCCTCCCGGATCGCCACGCCGAGCGGCAGCTCCTCCAGTGGGACGGGGTTACCGTCCGGATCACGGGGATCCCACTCGGCGGCCCACGCGCCTGCGCGGAGCTCCCCCGCCTCCGCGTAGGTGCGACCCAGGACCGGCTCGGCGGCTTCGTTGAAGTAGACGAGCGTCCCCTCCGCGTCGATCACGGCGGCGGGGTTCGCGAGCCGAGAGGTCAGATCCCGGGCCAGGATCAGGATCAGGTTCCGCTGCGTGCTTTCGTCCGACATGGAACGACCGTAGGCCGCAGCCCAGGGGTACCGCAACAACACCCCCCAACGAAATAGGGGGGTTGCCTAGACCCTTGCGCGCGGAGTCTCGATGTGTGAGCGATTGCACTCGAGTACCGTGCGTCATGCTCCCGGAACGGTGCACGTGAACCCGATCCTGCCGAGACTCAGATCCCGAGGCGACTCGTCCTGGGCAACTTGCACGTTGCCCGGCCGAGGCACTTGGCGCGGACGATGTCGGGATCCCGTGGGTCGAGAGGAAGGACCTCGAGCCACCAACGGTCCCGTCGGACCTTCGGCTTCTCGATCCGTATCTGCTGCATCGCCGGCCTCCCTTCGACTCGACCCAGTCTCAACACGTCGAAGGTAGGGCGGCGTGCCGGTCCACGAGAAGTCGAGATGACCCTTGGCTTCAGGTACTTTTCCCCGAACGACCCCGAGTACATCCTCGTTCGAGCGCGGTCAGCAGGGCTGGTGTAGGTGGTAGCTCGGGAACCGGCTTTCCCCATCTAGCCGGGAGGGTCTAATGCTGGGTTGCGCGCGGCACTCAACGATCAGCCGGCACCCGTTCAAGCCGCCGATCCTAGGATCCTAGGACGGTGCAACACACCACGTCCGACGGGTGTTTGGAAGGGTGATGCAGGAACGCCCCACGACCATGGATGATGTGCGCCCCGAGGCAGCGGCGCCGCTCGGCCGCCTCGAGGAACTCTACGTCCGGTTCGCGCCCGGCGGCTACCGACTCGCTCTGCTGCTCACCGGCAGCCCCCAGGCCGCGGAAGACCTCGTCCACGACGCCTTCGTCCAGATCGCGGGGCGCTTGGGTCAGTTCCGGACGGGACTGGCCTTCGACGCCTATCTGCGCCGCACGATCGTGAACCTCACGAAGAACCGGTGGCGCCGCGCTGCGGTCGTTCGCCGCCACCCCGAGCAAGAGACCGTCCCCCCCGCACCCGTGCCTTCCATGGAGGGGATGCTCGTCGAGCGCGATCAGATCTGGGTCGCCGTGTTGTCGCTGCCGCTCAGGCAGCGGACGGCGATCGTCCTGCGGTTCTACGAGGACCTTCCCGAAGTCGAGATCGCGGCGATCATGCGCTGCCGCCCCGGCACCGCCCGTTCGCTCATCTCGCGGGGGATGGCGAGGCTCCGTGAGGGATTGAAGGGAGACGCCGATGCCTAGCGACCTCGAAGCGCGCGTGCGGCGGGCGCTCAACGAACAGACGGAGCTGCACCCGTTCGTCCCTCGCGACCCCGCTCGGGTGCGCCGCGAGGCCAAGCGCCGGCTCGTGCGCAACGGCATCGGCCTCGTGTTGGTCGTCGGGCTCGTGTCGGCGGCGTCGACGGCGGCTCTCGGCTCCTTCCCGGCCGAGCGGCAGCTGCCGGCCTCCCCGGCCCCGACCCAGACGGTCGCAGCGCCCCCGGCCGGGTCTTCGACCGTATGCCACCACGTCTTCGCGGCCGAGCAGAACGATGGCACGCTGCACATGGTCAAGTCGGCCCCTCCGGGCGCACCCGCAGGGACGTGGCGGAGCGGATGGAGGGTCTCTTATGACATCGCCAAGATGGCGGCGCTCTCGTGCAGGGTTGACCGTTTCACGGCGCCGGCCGCGGCGCAGCGCGCGCTCGTGGCAGAAGCTTCGCCCTCGGTCCACGCCACCGTCGTTCACGTCGGGGATGGAGGGTTCTTCCGCGTGACCGGGATCTATCGGCACCGCGTGAGTTCGGTCGGACTCTGGTGGCGGCACGGGCCGACGGTGATCGGCATCCGCTTCGGTGGGATGCCGGGCGGCCCCTACACCCTTGCGTACCTGCTCCCTATAGCGAGGCAGGTCGAAGCGCAAGCTGAGAGAGAGCTGGGCGCCTGACACATCGCGCGGCCTGACGCAGCCCCGGCGTCCCGACCCCCGCTGATCGCCGTCGGTCTGATCGTTGTCGCCACCACGTACCTGTATGAAGGTCGGGTCACGTTCGCGGAGCTCCGTGCCGGCGAGCGCGCCGTCAGATGAGGGACCCACCGCTGCCGTCGGCGAGGCTCGGACGCGCGGGGCGATGGTGCCGGAACGGCCGCCGGCGCGTGCTCGTCGATCCAGGTATCGATCCGCCCCCACCACCCGAACAGCCAGTCGACCGCGCCACGCACGAGCGGCGCTCGGCCGGTCTCCGGCCGAGCGCCGCTCGTCACATCTGAGCGTGTCGCCTCGTCCTCCTGGTGGCAAAGCCATCGATCGGGGGACGAGAAGGGGGAACGGCGACATGGTCAGACGGACCGCGATCATCACGGGAGCGTCGCGCGGGATCGGCGTCTCCATCGCCCGGGCGCTCGCGGCCCGTGGGATGGATCTGCTCCTGGTGGCTCGCTCGGAGCCGGACCTCGTCCGTGTCGCCAGAGAGATCAGAGGCCCGGACGCGACGGTCGCCGTCGCGGCGATCGACCTGAGCGGTCCCCGGTCCGCCCAGCAGGTCGTCGAGGCGGCCGTCGCGGAGCTTGGAGGCGCGGACGTCCTCGTGAACAACGCCGCGGTCGAGCTCCAACGACGCTTCCACACGCTCGACCCTGCCGAGATCGACAGCGTCCTCCGCGTCGATCTCGTCACCCCGATCGAGACGTCGAGGCTCCTGCTCCCCCAGATGCTCGAGCGCGGCTACGGACGGATCGTGAACATCGCCTCGATCGCAGGCCGGAGCGGCTTCCCGTACACGGAGGCGTACGCGGCGAGTAAGGACGGGCTGATCGCGTTCGGCCGCGTCTTCCGCAACGACTATCGCGAGGCAGGCGTCTCGGCGTCGGCGGTCATCGTGGGCGCCGTCAGGGACGCCGGCCTCGGTCAGCGAACCCTCGACGAGTTCGACCTCAAGGCGAACACGGCGTTCATGGTCACGCCGGAGAAGGTCGCGAAGGCCGTTGTGCGCGCGATCGAGAAGGACAGAGCGGAGATCGTGGTGATGCCGGGTCCCGGGCGACTGTTGAAGGCTCTCATGGACCTGTTCCCGAGCCTCGGGCCGGCGATGGGCCGGATCACGGGCGCCCAACGGACGATGGCGACCGTCGCCGATCACCGCGAGGCGGCTCACCGCTCGCGTCGGATAGCGTGAGGAGGGAGAGCCATGGACCGCGACGACGCCGCGTTCTCCGATGCCTGGCGCGAACATCACCGGTACGTGCTCGACGTGGCGTACCGGATGCTCGGCACGGTCAGCGATGCCGAGGACGTCGTCCAGGAAGCGTTCACTCGGCTGTTCCGTCAGGACCGCGACCAGATCCAGGATGTCCGTGGCTGGCTCGTCGTGGTGGTCACTCGGCTCTGTCTGGACCAGTTGCGCTCCGCTCGCGTGAAGCGCGAGGCTTACGTCGGACCCTGGCTCCCCGAGCCGGTGGTCGAGGGCGACACGGTCGACCCCGCCGACCGGATCACGCTCGACGACAGCGTGCGGATGGCGATGCTCGTCGTCCTGGAGCGGCTCACCCCAGCCGAGCGCGCCACGTTCGTGCTCCACGACGTCTTCGGATTCTCCTTCGAGGACGTCTCGAAGATCGTCGGGCGATCGGTCGATGCATCGCGCCAGCTGGCGAGCCGGGCCCGGCGGCGGATCGATGACGAGACCGGCCCCGCCCGGTTCGAGGCGGATCCCGCCGAGGTCGGCCGGATCGCCGACCGGTTCATCTCCGCCGCCTCGGAGGGGAACCTCGATGCGCTGATGGACGTGCTCGACCCGAACGTCGTCGGGTGGACCGACAGCGGTGGGTTCTTCGGTGCCCCGCTCCAACCGGTGGAGGGGCGCGACGCGGTCGCGCGCATCTTCCTGTCGTTCGTGCAGCGGTTCGGCGTCACGCTCTCCCCGCTACCGATCAACGGTGAGCCTGGCGTCCTGGCCACGCGCGACGGCCAACTCGTCTCGGTTATCGCGCTCGAGACGCGCGAAGGCACGATCACGCGGCTCCACGGCATCGCGAACCCGGACAAGCTCAGGTATGTCGCGTCGGTGCTCGCCGGCCGGACGTAGTACCGACGGACCGACGTCACGTCTCGCAGCGCTCGCTCGTCCTTCCACCGACCACACAGCGAGGAGGTCCCACATGAGGTACGAGACAGACCAGCACGCGATCGAGGTGCGCGAGCTCCGCAAGGTCTACGCGGGCGGGGTGGAAGCCGTGAAGGGCATCGACTTCGAGGTCGCCACGGGAGAGGTCTTCAGCCTGCTCGGTCCGAACGGCGCCGGGAAGTCCACGACGATCGGCATGCTCACGGCGACCGTGGCTCCCACCTCGGGGACCGCGCGACTGGCCGGGTACGACGTCCGA